>JAEEGG010001035.1_pt1 | contig 78677 bp, 59 predicted proteins | sample 9134161 | NCBI WGS metagenome assembly JAEEGG01 (sample SAMN16246543, study PRJNA631951) | gut metagenome | biome: gut microbiome; feature: rumen; material: CR-attached | host: Bos | place: Iran: Karaj | collected 2018-10
GGTGGCTCGGAGCGACCAGCCTGCTCTCTTTAAGTTTGCGCCCCTTACTCTCGGAGTTAGTGCCAAGCACGCTGTTTCGACGGTGCAAAGTTCGGAACTATTTTTGATATATGCAAGCGACTTTTTCGCCGTTCCTCGCGCACGCAAGGCGCATACCGCGCGTACACCTATTTGCAACGAATCGATTTTTGCAAAATCGTTAAGAAAATTTCACAACTTGTTAACAAAAAGATACACAAATAAATTGCAATTTATTTAAAAACTACAACTATTTTTATGCTGTATGTTTGCAAATGTCGAACTAAAACCGTAACTTTGCACCGTAATCGGAATAACTAAATTCATCGACGGCATGAAAGAAATGAGATTGTTGCTGATGGCCGCGCTCCTGCTGATAGGCAGTGGACGCATGATGGCCGACTGGGATCAGTATCCCACCTATTCGGAATACGAAAGCATAATGTTTGGTTTTGCGACCGACCACCCTGACAAGTGTGAAATCATTACGCTGGGCACGCTGCCGAGCGGAAGACAACTGTTGGTAGCGCACCTCAATAACGGTTCCGGCGTTGGAAAGCCGAAGTTCCTATACGCCTCGACTATTCACGGCGACGAGACGACGGGCTGGATGCTGTTGCTGCGACTCATCGACTATCTTCTGGAGAATTCCGAACAGCCGGAAGTTCAGACCGTGATGGACAATCTCGACCTCTACTTCTGCCCTAACATAAATCCCGACGGTACCTACCGTGGCGGCGAAAATACCGTCAATGGTGCCCAACGCGAAAACGCCCAGGGCATAGACATGGACCGCAACTATCCCGACCCGCACCAAGGTCCGCATCCCGACGGAAATCCATACGCATCGGAGACGGAGTGGATGATGGCACTTGCACAACAGCAACACTTCACCATGGCGGCCATCTTCCATGGCGGTGCCGAGGTCATCCGCTATCCCTGGGACAACACCTACACCCTGCATGCCGACGATGCGTGGTTCCAGCTGATCAGCCACGAATATGCCGACCTGACACACGTAGAGTCTCCCAGCTACATGACTGATTACAACAACGGCGTCACCAATGGTGCACAGTGGTACATGATAGGCGGCGGCCTGCAGGATTACCTCAACGGCTATGCCCAGTGCAGGGCAATAAGCATACATTGTTCGAACACGAAACTGCCCAGCCCGAGCCAGATGCCTATTTTCTGGTACCGTAACAAAAATAGCCTGTTTGCCCTGATGAACCAGTGCCTATACGGTATCCACGGCACCGTGATTGACCCAACTACATCTTCCCTGTTAGAGGGGGCAACCATCACGCTGGTTAATCACGACGACCAGTCTTCTACGGTATCGACATATTCTGATGACGCCGTCTTCCACCGCCCCGTGAAAGGTGGCACGTACACCCTGAGAGTCACGAAGCGAGGCTACGAGCCGTATGAAACGCAGGTGACCGTGGCCGACTACGAAACTGTCGACGTCAACGTGGAACTGACGCCGCTGGAGGGGATTGTCGCTGACTTTACGGCCGACAAGACGATCTTGGCCTTTGGAGAAGAGGTGCACTTCACCGACGAATCATGGGGCGGACAGTTAATTAGCTGGAATTGGTCATTCACGGGGGGCACACCCGATACATCGACCGAGCAGAACCCCACAGTGACTTACAACGAGCCTGGCACCTATGACGTTCATCTCACCGTGACCAACGAAGAAGGCGAGACCGCTACCATAACCAAGAAGGGCTATGTCAAAGTAACGAATACGTTAAAAATGCACGAGGGTACGGTATCTGTCAACAACGCCTTGTTCTGCGACGATGGCGGACCGGAGTCGAACTACTCCGACAATCAAGACGTCACCCTGACCATCTATCCGGCAACAGCCGATGGCATCATCATGGTGACGTTCCAGAGCTTTCTCACAGAGCAGGGCTGCGATTATCTCGATATCTACGATGGCACGACAATTAACGCACCACGTGTGGGTGTTTTTACTGGTGGTAATAATCCCGGCATGCTGAGCGCCACAAACCCTGATGGCGCACTTACCTTCCATTTCCATTCTGACTATGCTGTAAACAAAAGCGGATGGGAGGCTTATGTAGAAACTTTGGGATTGCCGGGTAATCCACCCACAAGCATCGCTCGCGTGCATAGCGATACGACTGCCACGACACCCGCATGGTTCACCCTCGATGGTCGCCGTCTTGCGAAAAAACCAACCGCCAAGGGCGTCTACCTCTATAACGGCCGCAAGTTCATCATAGACTAAGTGCACAGCGGAACCGACCCTTCTGTGCACATAAACTAAAAAAAACTGTAAAAAACTCCGGAAAACTCTACGGCGATGGAATATTATTTCCATCGCCTTTTTTTTGTTCCTAACTTTGCCTTCGAAATCGATTTCAAAGTCAAAATAAAAAACATTCGAGTATGGAACAAAAAAAGATTACCGAGCATTTTACGCTCAACGAAATGACGCAGTCGTCGGCGCTTCTTGCGTATAACAAGAAACACAAGACGAACTATGAGAACCTGCCAACGAGGATGGGTATTGACATGAACCTGCATCACCTGTGTATGCAGCTGGAAAACATCAGGGCATGGATGAATGTTGTCTTTAGCGACCGCGCGTTCTAAAAGTAACGAATAACGAATAACGAATAACGTTAAGCAATAATGCTAATGGCCAATAATAATAATTATAAATTATTCTTATTGAACTTTCTTTTACAGCACCGCTGAATCAATTGAAAGTCGCTTAACGTTATTCGTTACTCGTTACTCGTTACTATTTTGCTAATTCATTCATTTTCAATAACTTAAACAACAAAAACAATGGAAGACAACGTAAAAAAACAGCCAGAAAAGAACTTCATCAAGGTTCGTGGCACAGCGACATTTTATGAGGGAAATGCCTTCGAATTCGTCAGTCAGAAGGACGGACAGCCCGAACTCGACGAGAACGACAAGCCGAAAATCACGTATAACCACAATGCCCTGACGCAGTATATGCATCATTAAAACAAGAAGAAAATCGGATTTTCTTTTGGTATTTCGCCCGATAATCAGTACCTTTGCAGAAAATATTAAAACCTTATATATTATGAAGCTAAAAGACATACTGAGCGGCCAGCTGAATGCCGCAGAGTGGGAAGCCAAGGGTTACGAGCTTCCTAAGTTTGATATTAAAGAGGTACGAGAAAAGACTGCCAAGGAGCCTACGTGGGTACACTTCGGTGGCGGAAACATCTTCCGTGCCTTTCCTGCTGCCATCCTGAACGATGCGCTGAATACGGGCAAGTACGACCGTGGCGTCATCGTGGCTGAAACCTTCGACTTCGAAGTCATCGACAAGGCCTACGCACCTTACGACAACCTGTCGCTGTGTGTGAACCTCTGCTCCGACGGTTCTATCGAGAAGAAGGTCATAGCAAGTGTCACCGAGGCCCTGAAGGCCGACCCGCAGTTCCCCGACTGGCAGCGTCTTGTCGAGGTCTTCAAGAACCCCTCGCTGCAGATGATTTCGTTTACCATCACCGAAAAGGGCTACACGTTCAACGAGGCCGATCTGGCCCGCGGCATGAAGCCCCTGTTTGCGATGGGCAAGGTGACTGCGTTGCTGTATGAGCGCTTCAAGGCTGGACAGCTGCCGCTCACTGTGCAGTCGATGGACAACTGCTCGCACAACGGCGACAAGGTGAAGGCCGGCGTCTTTGCCTACGCTGAGCGCTGGGTGAAGGACGGACTGGTGCCTGAAACTTTCCTCGACTACCTGAAGGACGAGAAGAAAGTGACCTTCCCCTGGTCGATGATTGACAAGATTACGCCGCGTCCTCACGAGAAAGTCAAGGAACTGCTGGCCAAGGACGGCTTTGAGGACAACGACTACATCGAGACCGAGAAGCACACCTTCACCGCTCCGTTCGTGAATGCCGAGGAAGTGCAGTATCTGGTCATCGAGGACAACTACACCAACGGCCGTCCCCCACTCGACCTTGGCGGTGCCCTGTATACCACCCGTGAAACTGTCGACAAGGTAGAGACCATGAAGGTGACCACCTGCCTGAACCCGCTGCACACAGCCATGAGCATCTACGGCTGCATGCTGGGCTACACGCTGATTTCGGCCGAGATGAAGGATGAGGACCTGCGTGCCTTCATCCAGAAGATTGGCTACATGGAAGCTATGCCCGTGGTGGTCGACCCAGGCGTGCTGAACCCCTACGAGTTCATCGGTGCCGTGCTCAACAAGCGTCTGCCCAACCCGTTCATGCCTGACGCTCCGCAGCGCATCGCTATGGATACCAGCCAGAAGCTGCCCATCCGCTTCGGTGAGACCCTGAAGAAATATGTGGCACGCGGTCTTGACAAGTCGAACCTCGTGCTGATTCCGCTGACGCTGGCCGGCTATGCCCGCTATCTGAAAGGCCTCAGAGATGACCTGACAGCCTTCGAACCCTCGCCCGACCCCATGCTGGCCGAATTGCAGGCCATCGTGGCTCCGCTGGAAATCGGCAAGCCCGACCAGGACTGGAGTCCGCTGAAACAACTTTACAGCCGCAAGGACGTCTTCGGACTGGACCTCTATGAGGCTGGTCTCGGTGAACAGATTGAGGGCATGGTGAAAGAACTATATGCCGGCAAGGGCGCTGTACGTGCTACTTTACATAAATACGTCGTTGCAAGATGATTTTATGAATTATGAATTAAGAATTAAGAATTAAGAGTTGTCGCTTCGCGATTATCAATTAAGAATTAAGAAGGAATTCTTATTAATTACAAATATTGAAGTAAAGACTGGCAAAATAGTTAATTTTGTCAGTCTTTTCACATTTTGAGCGTTAATTTCTAACGCCCGTTAAGCATTGGGGCAGAAGTGTTAAATCAAGACAAAAATACATGACATTTTGTCAGTATTCCGATTTTTGACCCTATATTTGCACTGTCAAACGATGACTGGGGGCGAATAGCAAAGTTCCCGAAACGAGAAATAAATGTAAATAGTAAATAGTTTAATTGTAAATTGAGAAACATGAAAAAGATTGTAAAGAGCATGATGCCAGCACTGTATATGCTGGTTGTAGCATTCTCAGCAGCCTCGTGCAATCAGACACAGGCCGCACCAGCTGCCGCTGCAGCAACACCAGGACAACCCGTAGATCTGACTTACGCTGCCGAAAAGTCGCTGCCGTCGGTGGTCTACATCAAGTCGGTCATTAATTCCAAGGTGCAGACCGTGGAATACAGCGATCCCTTCGAGGACTTCTTCAGCGACCCGTTTGGCGGTTTCTTCGGACGTGGTCAGGGTCAGCAGGGCAGTCCCCGCAAGCGCCAGGTACAGACTCCGAAGCGTGCTGCTGCAGGTTCAGGTGTCATCATTTCGGCTGACGGATACATCGTCACCAACAACCACGTGGTAGACGGTGCCGACGAGCTGACCGTCACGCTGAACGAGAATTCGAAGGAATACTCTGCCCGCATCATCGGCGCCGATGCCACCACCGACCTCGCCCTCATCAAGATTGACGCCAAGGACCTGCCCGCTATCGTCATTGCCAACAGCGACGACGTGAAGGTTGGCGAATGGGTGCTGGCCGTTGGTAACCCGTTAGGCCTGAATAACACCGTGACAGCAGGTATCGTCAGCGCCAAGGCCCGTTCGATGGGTCAGGGTGTCAGCTCGATGATTCAGACCGATGCCGCCATCAACCAGGGTAACTCGGGTGGTGCACTGGTCAACACACGTGGTGAGCTCATCGGCATCAACGCCATGCTGGCCTCACCCACGGGTTCGAACATCGGCTACGGCTTTGCCATCCCCACCACCATCGTGAGCAAGGCCATCGAGGACTTCAAGAAGTACGGCACCTACCAGCGCGCCATGATTGGTATTCAGGGTTCGTCGCTCAAGGACTATGTAGACTCCCAGAAAGATCAGGACAAGGAGGTTGAGGACTTCGGTACGATGGAAGGCGTCTATGTGGCCAAGGTCATTGACGACGGTGCTGCTGCCGATGCCGGCATCCAGAAGGGCGACGTCATCACCCATGTGGACGGTCAGAAGGTGAAGCAGTTCGGTGAGCTACAGGGCATCATTGCCCAGAAGCGTCCCGGCGACAAGGTGGTAGTGAAGTATCTGCGCAACAAGAAGGAGAAGAGTGCCACACTGACGCTGAAGAACGAGCAGGGCAATACGAAGGTGGTAAAGAATGCCGACATCGACGTCTTAGGCATCGACGTCCGTCCTGTGACCGACTCTCAGAAGAAGCAGCTGGAAATCTCGTACGGTCTGGAAGTGCTGAAGGTCAACGGAGGTAAGATGAAGGATGCCGGCGTACCTAAGGGCTTCATCATCCAGCAGGTTAACGACACGCCGATGCGCTCGTTCGACGACCTGCAGCAGGCTGTCAAGGACGCCAAGGACCAGATGCTTGTGATTAAGGGTATCTATCCGACCGGCAAGCGTGGCGGATTCGTGGTGTACCTGCAGAACGAGTAAGCAGACGGAAAGGCTTAGAACCGGAAACGGACCACCAGCGGCAAATGGTCGCTGAAGCCTTTCTGGTAGCGATAACCATTGAAGGTACGGAGGGGTTTGACTCCTCCGTACTTTTTGTCTTCCTCCATCAGAAAGGGGGCATCGTTGACATAGACTTGCTCGACGGAAGGCAATAGGGCGTTGCTCACCAGCACGTGGTCGATGCTCTGCCAACGTCCCTGATAGCGGTAGGTACCCTCAGCGCCATACCGACCATGGGCATCGCGGCTAATGATATGCAGGGCATGCTGCTCCAGATATGTCAGGGCAGGACTGTCGGCATAGTCGTTGAAGTCACCGGCCACTACGACCTTGGCATCGGACGGCAAACGGTGGATGGTCTCCAACAGCTTGTCGGCAATCAGACGGCGGTTGGGACGCGTGGACCGTTCACCGCCAAAGCGGCTGGGGGCATGGACCACAAAGACATGCAGGGTATCGCTGTTCAAGGTTTCCCCTTGAACATACAGGATGTCACGTGTGGGACGCATGTCTTCTAACGGCGTAATGGTGAGATAGTCGTAGCAGATGGGGCGGAACGTCGCAGGCTGATAGAGCAAGGCCACGTCGATGCCACGGACATCGGGCGACTCGGTCATGAGGTATTCGTAGCCGGCATTACGCAACAGTGAACGCCGTGTCATATCGAAAACGACTGAATCGTTTTCCACTTCTACCAGTGCTACGAGGTCAGGGATGCCATTCTCCTGACATGAAAGAATCTCCTGCCCGATACTGTTCACTTTTCGCCAGTATCGGGCAGGAGTCCAGTGGCGCTGGCCTTCGGGCAACCACTCAGTATCTTGCTTCAGTGAGTCGTGACGGCAGTCAAACAGGTTCTCACAGTTCAGCTCGACGAGCGTCTGAGCCCCTACGGGGCAAAGTGAAAAGGTAAAAGTGAAAAGTGAAAAATTTGCTACCGCACAATATAGCATCAAGCATAAAGCTCCTGCACGTCGCATCATCATGGCGGTAGCAAATTTTTCACTCTTCACTTTTACCTTAACAAACTTTCTCCAGACGTTTCATGACGGAGAACATGAAGGCAGCAGACAGCAGGCAGAGCACGATGAACACGCTCCATACCAGCCAGAGAGGCAGACCGCCCCAAAGATAGGCACTGACGCTGACGAGCTTATTGCCAAGCGCAGTAGACACAAACCAGCCACCCATGCAGGCACCCTTGTACTTGGGAGGTGCTACCTTCGAAACGAACGAGATGCCCATCGGTGAGAGCAGCAGCTCGGCAAAGGTCAGGATGAGGTAGGTGCCAATGAGCAGATTGGGCGATACGTCGGCCACATGCACTGCAACGGGATTACCGTCGGCACCCGGTACGGTCTGCGGCAACGGCAGTCCGAAGGAAAAGAAGGCCATGAGGCAGAAGGCTACACCAGCCACCAGCATACCATAGGCTATCTTACGAGGAGCAGAGGGCTCCTTGCCCTTCGATGCCAACCAGCCGAACAAGGCCAGTGATACCGGTGTAAGGGCTACGACATAGAAGGGATTGAATTGCTGGAAGATAGGAGCACTGACCTTCACGACACCTTCCTGAACAGAATAGCTGAAGATGAGGAAGGCCACGGCCAGTACGATGACCAGTGCCGAGATGCCCTTGGTCTTGGCTGTCTTGCCCTGATACAGAGAGAAGCCGGCATAGATAATGAAGATGACAGCCACAAGGTTCCAGACGTTGAAGGCCATACCCTGTACGCCGGTAGCACTCTGTGCCGTGAACTCGTCGGCAAAGTAAGTCAGCGAGAGACCATTCTGGTGGAATGCCATCCAGAAGAAGATGACCACGGCAAAGACCAGACCCAGTGCAATGAGACGCTCCTTGGTCTGCTCGGGTGTGAGGTCGTCGACGACGGCAGCCTCACCAGCCTTTTTCTTTCCACCTTCGACATGGCGGAAGGTGCTGCGGAACATGTAGTAGATAGCGATAGACAGAATGAGCGAAGCGCAGGCCACGGCAAAGGCGAAATGGTAGCTGTCGTTGACGCTAACGCCCAGGTTCTGCTGTGCCCACTCCATGATTTTCACGGCTGCCGTCGGTGCAAACAGGGCACCAATGTTGATGGCCATGTAGAAGATGGAGAAGCCCGCATCGCGCTTGTCAGCATACTTCGGGTCGTTGTACAGGTCGCCGACCATCACCTGCAGGTTGCCTTTGAACATACCTGTGCCGAAGCCGATGAACAGCAGGGCTGCCAGCATGACAATCAGGGCGAAAGTGTCGCCACCAAGAGGTACGGAAAGCAGCACGTAACCGGCAAACATAATCATGATACCCCATGTCACCATCTTACCAAAGCCGAACTTGTCGGCCATCCAGCCACCCACCAAGGGGAAGAAATAGACGAGCATGAGGAAATCGCTGTAGATTTCACCTGCCCATCCTGCGTCCAAGCCGTAGTTGGCTCTCAGAAACAATGCGAAGACGGCCAGCATGGTATAGTAGCCGAATCGCTCACCTGTGTTGGCCAGTGCCAACGCAAAAAGTCCTTTAGGTTGGTTTTCAAACATAACGTTTAATCTTTAATATTTAATGTTTACTTGATCTTGTCGTTCTTGGTACGGATGATATCGAAGAGGTACGACATCTTGATGATGATGGCACCATGATTGGACCTGGCAAAATAGTCCTGCTTGGTGTTGCCGTAGATGTTACCCAGTCCGAAGTAGTAGCGGCCTTCCAGCAGGAAATGGCCTACCTTGGGATGAGAGAACTCCAGACCGACACCACCCGTAATGCCGTAATCCATCTTTTTCTCGACGGGCATCGTCTCCTGGGCAACGATATAGGAGGCACGCTGGTTCTGCGTATTCTTTCCTTGCTCAACATTCGTGTCGGTGCTTTCGCTGCTGTAGAAGCCTATCTGCGGACCAATCTGAAAGAAAGCCTGGAAACCCTTGCGCTCCCTACCCCAACCCAGTCGGGCCATGAGGGGAATCTGAAAGTAGTTGATTCTGCGCTTGTAATACAGGGGATTGGTCTTGTCGTCGTCGCCATAGTAGTAGACGGGCTGGTCGTCCATGTCGAGGATGTCTTCTTCCCATCCCATCTGTGCATAGTTCACTTCGGCCACAATGGCACAGATGCTTTTAAAATACTTCTCACAGGTGTAGCGTAGCGTCAGACCGCCCGTCAATCCGCCATAATACTTCTGCGGCACTTCAGGGACAAAGGCAATCTTGTTCATCAGGTATCCACCGTTCACACCTACGGCAAAATCGGTACGGTATTCGCCGACCTGGGCCATCATGGTCGATGGTAAAAAGGTGAAAAGGCAAAAAAGAAAAGTCCTTCTCACCACACCATACACCTTATTATATATATAGCCCATCATCGCTTAGAAGTAGTTTATCGTTTCAATACGCCCCTCCTTCATGTAGTGTACCAGCATCGTGGCACGGTTCTGCATGCCGCCATTGCCGATACGCTCGAAATGCAAGGGCGACTGTACGGGGGTATAGCCCACCACACCGGCAGCTCCGGAGAACTTCTTGCCATACAGATGGAGTCCGCGGATGAAGAAGTAGGCATGGTCGAAACCGGCGGCGGCAAAGCGCTGAGGATAGTTCTGCATGTCCTGATGGAAATTCCAGCGGTACTTCTGCTTCAGACGGGCTGTACGAGCCGACAGCGGGTCCATATAGTAGGTCGAAGGCACGTAAACGTCGAACTTATAGAAATTGTCAAGGTGCGAACGTGTGTACTGCAGCCATTCAGGATAGCCGAACATTGCCACCTGTATCTGCGGATAGCTCGTCACCAGACCGTTCAGCTTGGCAAAGGCGACGCTCAACTCAGCAGAGCGGCTCGTATTCAGCACGACGACATTGGGCTGGGAGGTGGAGAAGCACTTGCGGAACATGCTCTCGCTCGACTTCAGGTTGGTAATGGAATAGACGTTACTTTCCTGTTCCAGCTTACGGCGCAGCGCACTGGTAAAGCCACCCTTCGTACTGGTCGAGTCGTTACAGTCGACGACGATGGTGTGGTAGTCCTTGAAACGCTGGTAGAAATGGTACACATACGACTCGTTCAGCGTGTTGCCGTTCTGGTACACCTGGAAGATGTTGCCGTTGTCGTACACTTCCGTGGAACTGACGGAGAACGGAATGAGAAGACGGATGTCGTGGGCCTTGGCAAAATCACCCAGAGTCTTCACCTGCTTCGTGTACAACGGACCGATGATCAGGTCACGGTCGGCAGCACGCGGGTCGCTGAGCACCTCGCTAATGTCACCGTCCTCGGCCAGGTTCCAGGCACAGATGTTGGTCGACACACCATTCAGTTTCAGACTGTCGCAGGCCATCAGCACACCGCGATAGTATTCCACCATGCGTTTGCCGTCACCATTGATGTCGTGCAAGGGCAACATAACACCCACTCGGATTTCACGCTGGCGCATGTCCTTGTCGGTCTGCGCCAAAGATGTTGCAGCAGTCATGGAAAAGGCTGCCAACACGAGGAAATATAGTAAAAAACGTCTCATAATTCAACTATTTTTCAGTTTTGCGCTACAAAATTACAAAAAAAGATGCGGAAGTCCGACTTTTTTCGCTAATTTTGCACAAATTATTTCTTTTTCAAGATGAAAACAAGCAGAATAATAGCCACTTTGGTGGTTTTCATGACCTCTTTGCACGTCTTTGCAGACATTGCACCCACCGCAACGTACCTGAAGAACGGCGAGGAAGTTACCGTCACGGCAATTCCCGACGAGCAGGCTGCGGAATTCACAGAGGAAGCTCCCCTGCGTGTCTCGTTCAAGGCCAATGCCTCGTCGCTGGACGAGGGTGCCACGCTGGAATGGCACTTCAGTCATAAGGGCGCCAACGACAGCAGCAGCGAGGTGACGCGCTACGAGGAGGATACGGAGTACAACTTCACAGAGTCCGGCCTGACCACCGTGACGCTGAAGGTCATGCAGGAAGGCGAACTCGTGTCGTCGGCTGAGTTCCGCGTCACCATCAGCGAGAGTCATCTGGAGATGCCCAACGCCTTCTCGCCCAACGACGACCACATCAACGATATCTATGGTGCCAAGGGCGTCAACAGTGATGACCCCAACAGCACGGGCCACTACAAGAGCATCGTCGAGTTCCACGGCTACATCTTCAACCGCTGGGGACAGAAGCTCTTTGAATGGACAGACATCTCGAAGGGATGGGACGGCAAATACAACGGCCACCCCGTCAAGGACGGCGTCTACTTCGTGCTGGTCAAGGCCCGTGGTGCCGACGGCATCGAATACAACATCCGCCGCGACATCAACCTGATTCGCAGCTTCAACGAGGTAAGTACCAGCGGAGGCGGCGATGAGTAATAGCAAGGAGACTATTAACGTCTGGGGTGCCCGCGTCCATAACCTGAAAAACATCGACGTCGAGATTCCCCGCAACTCCCTGACGGTCATTACCGGACTATCAGGCTCGGGCAAGTCGTCGCTGGCCTTCGACACCATCTTTGCCGAGGGACAGCGCCGCTACATCGAGACCTTCTCGGCCTACGCAAGAAATTTCCTCGGAGGCATGGAACGTCCTGATGTTGACAAGATTACGGGACTGTCGCCCGTCATCAGCATCGAACAGAAAACCACCAACAAGAACCCCCGCTCCACCGTAGGCACCACGACGGAAATCTACGACTACCTGCGTCTGCTCTATGCCCGCGCCGGCAAGGCCTACAGCTACATGACCGGCGAACCGATGATGAAGTACACCGAGGAGAAGGTCATCGACATGATACAGCACGACTATGCCGGTCGCAAAATCCTGATTCTGGCACCATTAGTGCAAGGCCGCAAGGGTCACTACCGCGAACTCTTCGAGAGCATGCGCCGCAAGGGCTATGTACACATCCGCGTCGACGGCGAACTGCAGGAACTGACGCAGGGCATGAAGGTCGACCGCTACAAGATGCACGACATCGAGGTGGTCATTGACCGGTTGATGGTTCATAGCGATGGGGAAAAAGTTCAGGACGAGCGTCTGAGGAAAAGCGTACAGATAGCCATGAAGCAAGGCGAAGGCCTCATCATGATCATCGACTACGAGACGGGAACTGCCAAGCACTTCTCCAGGCGACTGATGTGTCCGACATCCGGCATCTCCTACAGCGACCCCGCACCGAACACCTTCTCGTTCAACTCCCCACAGGGGGCTTGTCCGCGGTGCAAGGGTCTGGGCTATATCAACGAAATAGACCTCACGAAGGTCATCCCCAACCGCAAGCAGAGCATCCATGAGGGCGGCATCGTTCCTTTAGGGAAATACAAGAACCAGATGATATTCTGGCAGATAGACGCCATCCTACACAAACACGACTGCCAGCTGAAGACACCCATTGCCGACATTCCTGACGAAGCACTCAACGAGATTCTCTATGGTTCATTGGAGAGCGTGCGCATCGACAAGGAACTGGTGCATACCAGCAGCGACTACTTCGTAGACTTCGACGGCGTGGTGAAGTACCTGCGCTCGGTCATGGAGAGCGACGACTCCACGGGTGGACAAAAGTGGGCCGACCAGTTCCTGGCAGAGTGCGAGTGTCCCGAGTGTCACGGACAGCGACTGAACCGTGAAGCCCTGTCGTATAAGATTTGGGACAAGAACATCAGCGAGCTGGCCAGCATGGATTTGAATGAGTTGCGCTCATGGCTGGACGAGTGCGAAAAGCACTTAGACCACCAGCAGCTTCAGATTGCCAGCGAAATCCTGAAGGAGATACGCACCCGACTGGACTTCCTGCTTGGCGTGGGTCTCGACTATCTGGCCCTGAACCGTCGCACGTCTTCCCTGTCGGGCGGCGAGAGCCAGCGCATCCGACTGGCCACACAAATCGGCTCGCAGCTGGTCAACGTGCTCTACATCCTCGACGAGCCCAGCATCGGTCTGCACCAGCGCGACAACGAACGCCTCATCCATTCGCTCAAGGAACTGCGCGACCTGGGCAACACCGTCATCGTCGTTGAACACGACCGCGACATGATGCTCCATGCCGACTACATTATTGACATTGGTCCCCGAGCCGGACGCAAGGGCGGCGAAGTGGTCTTCCAGGGCACCGTGGCCGACATGCTCAAAAGCAACACGCTGACCGCCCAATACCTCAACGGTTCTGTACGCTGCGACAGTGTCGCATCAAACCGTCCTTCCTCGTTTTCCAAAGGACCTGATGGCTCTCGCTGCCCCGATAATTCTACACTCTCCACTCTCCACTCTACACTTACACTGCATGGCTGCCGCGGCAACAACCTCAAGAACATCGACGTCGCGTTTCCTTTAGGCAAGCTCATCGTCGTCACTGGCGTTTCGGGTTCCGGCAAGTCGACGCTCATCAACGACACGCTCTACCCCATCCTCTCACGCCATTTCTACCGTTCCCTGCAGGCTCCCATGCCCTACGACAGCATCGAGGGTCTGGAGCATGTCGACAAGGTAGTCAACGTCGACCAGACGCCCATCGGACGGACGCCACGCTCGAATCCGGCTACCTATACCGGCGTCTTCTCCGATATTCGCAGCCTATTTGTCAACCTGCCCGAAGCCCAGATTCGCGGCTACAAGCCAGGCCGCTTTTCATTTAACGTCAAGGGTGGCCGCTGCGAGACGTGCGGCGGCAATGGCTATAAAACCATTGAGATGAACTTTTTGCCCGACATCCAGGTGCCCTGCGAGGAATGTCACGGCAAGCGCTACAACCGCGAAACACTTGAAGTGCGCTACAAGGGCAAGTCCATTGCCGACGTGCTCGACATGACCATCAACCAGGCCTGTGACTTCTTCGAAAACGTGCCCGACATCCTGCGACGCATCAAGACGCTGAAGGACGTCGGACTCGGATACATCAAACTCGGACAGCCCTCCACGACACTCAGCGGCGGTGAGAGCCAGCGCGTGAAACTGGCTGCCGAACTGGCCAAGAAGGACACAGGGCGTACCGTATTCATCCTCGACGAGCCTACCACGGGCCTGCACTTCGAGGACATTCGCATACTGATGGACGTGCTGCGCCGACTCGTCGACCGTGGTAATACGGTCATCGTCATCGAACACAACCTCGACGTCATCCGTCAGGCCGACCACATCATCGACATGGGACCGGAGGGCGGACGCCGCGGCGGCACCATCCTCACCACCGGCACACCTGCCGAAGTGGCCAAGAGCCGCAAAGGCTACACCCCCAAATACCTGAAGGAGGAACTCAAACGATAAAAGTGCGGGCTTTCCCGGGTCTTTAGAAACTAATTGCCGTAATGATCGTAATTATATCCGTAATGACAATGACTAATAAAAAAATCGGGCTGACCAAACGTCAACCCGATTTTTACTATGTAATGACTTCACGTAAGCCTCATTACTTCATGTCAGCCTCAGCAGCCTTCGTCTTGGGGTCGTCAGCACCGTAGCGGCCATAGTAGGCCTGATAGCGGTTGTAGCCCCAGTTAGCCAGCTGACGCTCAGGATCGAGTTCCTTGGCCTTGTCGAAAGCGGCAATGGCTTCGTCGTAATACTTCGTGCCGGTAGCGTTGTCGGTGGCATTGGCAGCCAAAACGCTCAGACAAGCACCCAGATAGGTCCATACAACGGCATTGTCGGGCTTGGCCTCACTGGCCTTGCGAAGCCACTTGGCACCTTCCTCGGCGTTGTTGGCATTGACAGCCATCAGACCCTTGTTGGCCAGAGCGGTGAACGAGTTGGGATACTTGGCGAGGTGAGCATCGAGGAATGCAGCCTGTGCTTCCTTGTCCTTCATGCCTTCATACATAGAGTTGATGCCATCGATGACAACATCGTTCTCAGGCTCCTGCTCGTACATCTGCTTCAGCTGGTTGACATACGCCACAGAGTCGGCATGGGTCTTCAGCTGCTGGCGCATGGCATAGAGTTGGAAGTTGACAGCGTCGGCCTTCTGCTGCGGGTCACGCTTGGCAACCTCGAAGTAGCGGTTGGCACGGTCCATCTCGCCAGCCTGATAAGCATAGCGTCCGGCAAAGAAAGCCACCTGACCAACGTACTCCTTCTCGGGATTGTGGTCACATGCGGCGAAGAAGGGATTCTCGGCAGAATCGATGAAAGCACCCCAATACTTCAGCACACCAGCGTCATTGTTCTGAGCGGCCTGCTCTTGACCGATGTTCACCAGATGCTGGCGAACAGCCCATACGCGCTGGGCGTTCTTCTCAGCGAACTTAGGCTTCACCTTGCCCTTAGCATCGGGCTGCTGGTCGAATTTGTCACACTCTACTGCTGCGTCAATAGCGTCGCAGATACCATCGGCCAGACCGAGGGCATCATACTCCTTCACCTTACCCTGCCCCATGGCGGCGAGCTGGTTCTCGGCAATAATGCCTGTCTCGTTCTGTACCTTGGCCATAGCCAGGTCTACCAAGTGGTTGTAAGCCTTAGCCTTCTCGGCATTGTCAGCCAACTGGCCGAGACTCTGCTTTACCATCTGGGCAGCCTCAGCATAGTTCTTAGACTTCAGGACGCTCTTCAGAGCGTCACTGTCACCGGCAAAAGCCGTAGCACTTGCTACGAGCATCATTGCCATCATCATTAATTTTTTCATAAGCCTTTAGTTAATTTACTATTTGACAATTTACGATTTACTATTATTATTGTTTATTCCACGTCGATGACTGGAGCGTCGTTTTCCTCAGCAGGCTGTTCCTCGTTGAGTACCTCGGCCTCCTCGACGTCCTCTTCCTGACTGGACATCACCTTGCAGACGCTGGCAATGCTGTCGTTCTTCTTGGCGAGGTTGATGAGACGGACACCCTGAGTGGCACGGCCCATAACACGTACGTCGGCGACCTTCAGGCGGATGAGGACTCCCGACTTATTGATAATCATGAGGTCGTTCTCGTCAGTCACCACCTTGATGGCTACCAGACGACCGGTCTTCTCAGTGATGGCGAGGGTCTTGACACCCTTGGCACCACGCAGAGTCTTGCGGTAGTCCTCAACTTCGGAGCGCTTGCCGTAGCCGTTCTCGCTGACCACCATGATGGTCTCGACAGACGGGTCGTTGACGCATACCATACCGACCACCTCGTCGTCGCCACCGTCCAGACGCATACCGATGACACCGGTAGACACACGGCCCATGGTACGGACATCGTTCTCGTCGAAGCGCACGGCACGACCGTTACGGTTGGCCAGCAGAATCTCGTTGTGGCCATTGGTCAGACGAACACCTACTACCTCGTCGCCCTCATTGATATTGATGGCGCGCACACCGGCAGCACGTACGTTCTTGTAGGCATCGAGACGGGTCTTCTTGATGATACCCTGCTTGGTGGCAAACATGACGTAATGCGACTGCAGGAACTCCTCGTCGTTGAAGTTCTTGATGCGCAGCACGGCATTGATGGCATCGTCGGGTTCGATGTTCAGCATATTCTGGATAGCACGACCCTTCGAGTTCTTGTCGCCCTCTGGAATCTCGTAGCACTTCTGCCAGTAGCAGCGACCCTTCTGGGTGAAGAAGAGCAGCGTATTGTGCATCGTAGCCGGATAGATATACTCGGTGAAGTCGTTGTCACGGTGGCGGGCAGCCTTCGAACCCATACCGCCACGTCCCTGCTCGTGGAACTCGTCAAGATGGGTACGCTTGATGTAACCCATGTGGCTGATGGTGATAACGACAGGATCATCGGGATAGAAGTCCTCAGCATTGAACTCGTGGTCGAAGGGGATAATCTCCGTACGACGGGCGTCGCCATACTTCTCCTTCACCTCCTGCAGTTCCTGCTTCATAACCTCCTTACAACGCTCGGGATTGTCGAGAATCTCCTGCAGGTCAGCGATGAGCTTCATGAGGTCGTCGTACTCCTGATGGAGCTGGTCGACACGCAGACCGGTAAGCTGCGACAAACGCATATCGACGATGGCCTTCGACTGCAACTCGTCCAGTTCGAAGCGGGCCTCCAAGTTGCGCTGGGCATCGCTCGGGGTCTTACTATTCCTTATAATATGTACCACCTCGTCGATGTTGTTGACGGCGATGATCAAACCCTCCAGAATGTGGGCACGCTCCTGAGCTTTGCGCAGGTCGTACTTCGTGCGACGGATGGTGACGTCGTGACGGTGCTCGACGAAATACTTGACGCACTCCTTCAGCGAGAGCAGACGGGGACGGCCTTTTACCAGAGCAATGTTATTTACTGAGAATGAGCTCTGTAGCGCCGTCATCTTAAACAGTTTATTCAGTAGCACATTAGCGTTGCAGTCACGCTTGCAGTCGACGACGATACGCATGCCCTGACGGCCCGACTCGTCGTTGACATTGGCAACGCCCTCAATCTTGTGCTGGTTGGCGAGGTCGGCGATATAGGCCACGAGGTCGGCCTTGTTGACGCCGTAGGGAATCTCGGTGACCACAATCTTGTCGTGGGTCTCGGTACTCTCAATCTCAGCCTTGGCACGCATCACGATGCGGCCGCGACCCGTCTCGTAGGCGTCGCGCACGCCCTGCAGGCCATAGATATAAGCTCCTGTGGGGAAGTCGGGACCGGGAATGTACTGCATCAGTCCGTCGGTATCGATATCGGGGTTGTCGATGTAGGCGCAGCAGCCGTCAATGACCTCACCCAGATTGTGCGTGGGCATGTTGGTAGCCATACCTACGGCAATACCGTTACCACCGTTCACCAGCAGATTGGGAATCTTCGTCGGCATCACGCTGGGCTCTACCAGCGAGTCGTCGAAGTTGTTGACCATATCGACGGTCTCCTTGTCCAGGTCGTCCATGATGTGCTCACCCATCTTCGAGAGGCGGCACTCCGTGTAACGCATGGCGGCAGGCGAGTCACCGTCGACCGAACCGAAGTTACCCTGTCCGTCCACGAGCGTGTAGCGCATGTTCCAGTCCTGGGCCATACGAACGAGAGCACCATAGACTGAACCGTCGCCGTGGGGGTGATACTTACCGAGCACCTCACCGACGACGCGGGCACACTTCTTGTAGGGCTGTGTGGAAACGTTGTTGATACCCATCATACCGTAGAGGATACGGCGATGTACAGGTTTGAAACCGTCACGTACGTCGGGCAATGCACGGGCTACGATGACGGACATCGAATAGTCGATGTAGGAGGATTTCATCTCCTCCTCGATGTTGATTTTTACAATTCTGTCGTTGTCAAATGTCTGATCCATTATTTTCACAATTTGGCGTTTAAGGCACTTTTTAGGCCCGCTGACGCATTTTTCACTATTTTCATTGAGCGCACAAAGGTACAAAATAATGGTCACACTTCAAAATTTATTAAGATTTATTTTGCTTACAGCAGCAAAAAACACAATAAAACGGACAAACTGGGCGTTATAGGAATAAAAAGAAGGTAAAAAGATAAAAAGGTAAGAAAATAAGAAGACAAGGGAAATGGAATTCAATAAGAAGAGCATCATTACAAGAACATGGGTGTATGACCTCATCCACCGCGTGATTATTCCTCAGGGCATTATCATAGGTGTCGTCTTGGGCAGCTGGTGGCTATCCATACTGTTCGGACATGGTGACCAGTGGCACAAGGTTATGACCTATAAGATTGTCGACCAGGAGAATCTTCAGGTGAACCTCTTGAAGATTATCGTGGTACTCTGCCTGTGGTTCCTGTTCTCATACCTGAACCAGACGCTACTGCGACTGCTCTACCGCTACAACGAGCGCAAAAGCCCGGAATCGGCGGAAAGCCGTACCGCTATGGCCAAGAACGTCCTGCAAGTCATTGTCTGGGGTGTCTGGCTGCTGATGACCCTGTCCACCCTGCACATCAGTCTGGAATGGCTGCTGGCCATCACGGGAGGATTGTCAACTGGTGTCGGTTTCGCCTCGAAGAACATCATCGAGAACATCTTCTACGGTCTGTCGCTCATGACTGGACGCATCAAGGTCGGTGAATGGATCGAAGTCAACGGCATCATGGGTAAAGTCAATAACATCAGCTATACATCCACTGTCATCGAATCCATCTATGGTGAAATCATCACTTTCCAGAACTCACAACTCTTCCAGAACAACTACAAGAACCTGTCGCGCAATGGTGGCTATGTGCTGGCTGCCGTACCGTTCAGCGTCGCCTATGGTTCTGATCTGGACGAAGTCAAGAAAATGGTTACTACCGCTGTCACCAAACTTAACCATAAATGGATGGACAAGTCGCGTCCCATCGCATCCGTCGTAGGAGAGTTGGGCGATTCTGGCGTCAACATGAAACTCTTTGTATGGGTTATAGCCCCCAAGCGGGCTCATGTCGTCAGCGACATTCTACACTGCATCTACGATACTCTCCGCAAAAACAATATCGAGATTCCGTTCCCACAGCGCGACGTTCACATGCGGTGACAATAAGGACGATATTTACGAATAAAAGCAAAAAAAAGCATATTTGCTTTGTATTGTTCACACTTTTTCGTACCTTTGCAGCTTAAAATGTAAAAAACGTAATTAACAATGAATAAAGACACCATTATCGGTTTCGTGCTCATTGCCGTCGTACTGATAGCTTTCAGCTGGTGGAACCAGCCGTCGGCAGAGCAGATTGAAGCCGCACGACAACAAGACTCGATTGCTGCCGTCCAGAAGGAGCAGGCAGAGAAACAAGCACAGAAAGAATCAGCCAAAAGTGTGGTCGACAGTTCAGCTGTCGACAATGCTACCGTCGACACTACCGCCCTGTTCCACACCGCCCTGCAAGGTACGTCTCAGCAGGTTGTGTTGAAAAACGACAAGCTGGAACTGACGCTCGACACAAAAGGCGGCGTCATCCGCAAGGCTGTCATCAAGGACTTCAAGAGCATTGACGGTGCTCCCGACGTGACATTGTTCGACGCCAAGGACCAGAACATGAACATCATGCTGGCCGGCAAGCAGGAGAATATCGTCACGCAGGACCTGTACTTCACACCATCGGAGCAGACTGATGCTGCTGTCACCATGACGGCTACTGCTGCCAATGGCGGACAGGTCATCATGCGTTACCAGTTAGGACAGGACTACCTGCTGTCGATGTCGTTCCAGACGACAGGACTGGCAGGTCTGTTCCCACCGTCGTACAAAGAGATGGAGATAGAGTGGACCGATCACTGCCGTCAACAGGAGAGAGGCTTCTCGTTTGAGAACCGCTATACCTCTATATATTATAAGGAGGCGACGGGTGGCACCGACAAACTGTCGGAAAGCAGCGACAGAGCTCAAGAGCAGACTGAAGAGCAGACCGACTGGGTGGCTTTCCGCAACCAGTTCTTCAGCGTGGCACTCATTGCCAAGGACAACTTCGCCAAGGGTGCAACGCTGACCAGTACGATGGACGAGAAAGGCTCGGGCTATCTGAAGCACTTCGATGCCAAGATGAAGACGGCCTACGACCCCACTGGTCAGAATCCTACGGAGTTTGAAATGTATATCGGCCCCAACAACTTCCGCCTCATCAAGGACGTGGAACAGCAGAGTAAGTTCGGCAAGGACCTTGACCTGGAACAGCTCGTGGACCTGGGCTGGTGGCTGTTGCGCTGGATTAACCGCTGGTTCACGCTGTATGTCTTCGACTGGCTAACCGGTTTTGGACTAAATATGGGTATCGTACTTATTCTCATCACATTATTACTCAAAGCCATCACCTTCCCGATGGTCAAGAAGAGTTATATGTCGAGTGCCAAGATGCGTGTACTGAAACCCAAGTTCGAAGAGGCTACCAAACAGTACGACAAGCCTGAAGACCAGATGAAGAAGCAGCAGGAGATGATGTCGCTCTACTCGAAGTACGGCGTCAGTCCGCTGTCAGGCTGTCTGCCCATGATCATCCAGATGCCTATCTGGCTGGCCATGTTCTTCTTCGTGCCGAACGCCATCCAGTTGCGTGGTGAGAGTTTCCTGTGGATGGCCGACCTGTCAACCTACGACCCCATCATTGAATGGGGCAAACACATCTGGGGCATCGGCGACCACCTGTCGCTAACGTGTATTCTGTTCTGTGGTGCCCAGCTGCTGTACACCTATTTCTCCATGCGTCAGCAGAAGGACCAGATGATTGGTCAGCAGGCTGAGCAGATGAAGATGATGCAGTGGATGATGTACATCATGCCCCTGATGTTCTTCTTCATCTTCAACGACTACTCCAGTGGTCTGAACTTCTACTACTTCATCTCGCTGCTCTTCTCGGCCATCATCATGTGGGCCCTGCGTAAGACAACGAATGATGAGAAGCTCCTGGCCATTCTGGAAGCCAATTACCAGGCCAATAAGAACAATCCCAAGAAGCAGTCTGGTCTCGCCGCTCGTCTGGAGGCCATGCAGAAACAGGCCGACGCCATGCGCGAACAGCAACGTAAACGCTAATCATAAAGATTAAAGTTCAAAGATGAAGATTGGTTTCGATAACGAGAAATATCTGAAGATACAGAGCGAGCACATCCGCGAAAGGATTGCCCAGTTCGACGGTAAGCTGTATCTGGAGTTAGGAGGCAAGCTGTTCGATGACCACCATGCATCGCGCGTGCTGCCAGGTTTCAAGCCCGACTCAAAACTCCGAATGCTGGCACAATTGCGCGACAGCATTGAGATTGTCATCGTGGTCAGTGCCGAGGATATTGAGAAAAACAAGATACGTGCCGACCTGGGCATTACCTACGACGAGGACGTGCTGCGACTGCGCGATGAGTTCATGAACCGCGACTTCATGGTAGGCTCGGTGGTCATCACCCACTACAACGGCCAGCATGCTGCCGACCAGTTCCGTCACCGTCTGGAACGTATGGGCATCCGTTCGTACGTCCATTATCTGATTGACGGCTATCCGCACAACGTCGAACTCATTGCCTCCGACGATGGCTTTGGCAAGAACGACTATGTCGAAACTACCCGCGAGCTGGTTATCGTCACTGCCCCAGGTCCCGGTAGCGGCAAGATGGCCGTATGTCTCTCGCAGCTTTACAACGAGAACAAGCGAGGCATCCGTGCCGGCTATGCCAAGTTCGAGACGTTCCCCGTGTGGAACCTGCCGTTGAAACACCCCGTGAACATTGCCTACGAAGCCGCCACCGCCGACCTGAACGACGTCAACATGATTGACCCGTTCCATCTGGAGGCGTACGACAAGATTGCCGTCAACTACAACCGTGACATCGAGATTTTCCCCGTGTTGACGGCATTGTTCGAAGGCATCTACGGTGAGAATCCCTATAAATCGCCCACCGACATGGGTGTTAATATGGTTGGCTTCTGCATCTCCGATGACGAGGTATGCTGTAATGCCAGTCGCGACGAGATTATCCGTCGCTACTACGACGCCACCAACAAGATGGCCGACGGTATCGACAACGAGCGTGAGGTGAACAAAATCCTGATGCTGTTCAATCAGGCCAAGATTACCACCGCCTACCGTCGCGTCACCGTGGCAGCACAGGCCAAACAGGAACTGACAGAACATACTGCTGCTGCTATGGAGTTGGAGGACGGCACCATCATTACCGCCAAGTCCTCACCCCTACTCGGCTGCAGCGCTGCCCTGTTGCTCAATGCCACCAAACATCTGGCAGGTATCGGCCATGAGGCTAAACTTATTCCTCAGAGTCTGATAGAACCCGTACAGAAGACAAAGATAGAATACTTAGGTGGCAAGAATCCACGCCTGCATACCGACGAGGTGCTGGTAGCCCTCTCCGTACTGTCAAAAGACGACGAGCAGTGTCGCGACGCCTTGGCACAGCTGCCTAAGCTGCGTGGCTGTCAGGTGCACTCTACCGTCATGCTCAGCGAGGTAGACCGCAAAATCTTCAAAAAGCTAGGCTGCGGACTGACCTGCGACCCCGTCAGGAAAAAATAGCGACCAACACCCATTGCATTGCAACGCCACAATCTCAAAGAGAGAACGCTACACTCTCAAAGAGAGAATACTTAACTAACATGGAACGACTAGCCTTCACACCACAGGAAAGGGAAGAGACGCTGGCACTCTACCAGCTCGTGTACGACCAAATTGCCGACAGCCTTCATGAGGGAGATGTCGATCATATACGCCGTCACCTGATGGAAACCATCGAACAGCAGCACGTCAGCCGTAATGTGTTCGGACTCAATCCCATCCTGCTTAGCTTCCAGACGGCACACCTCGTCGTCGAGGAAATCGGACTGCGCCGTGATGCTGTACTGGCCATCCTGCTGCGCCCCAGTGTGGAGGAAGGTTTCCTGACCATTGATGACGTTCAGGCCGACTACGGGGAATCAGTAGCCCGTATTCTGCGTGGTCTGCAGCGCATTCAACAGCTGTACAAGAAGAATCCCGTCGTCGAGAGCGAGAACTTCCGCAACCTGCTGCTGTCGTTTGCCGAGGACATGCGCGTCATTCTTATTATGATTGCCGACCGCGTCAACCTAATGCGCCAGATTCGTGATATCGGTAACGCCGATACCGTACCCAGCGGTTCTCCCGCTGGGGTTAGTGTTGATCCTGCTATTGACGCCAAGCGCCAGGTCAGCCAGGAGGCCGCCTATCTCTATGCTCCCCTTGCCCACAAGCTGGGACTCTATAAGCTGAAGAGTGAGCTGGAAGACCTGTCGCTGAAATACTTGGAGCACGACGCCTACTACCATATCAAGGACAAGCTCAGCGAAACCAAGAAAAGCCGCGACGCCTACATCAGCCAGTTCATTCAGCCCATCGAGCAACGACTCAGCGAGGCCGGACTTCACTTCCATATCAAGGGACGTACAAAGTCAATTCACTCCATCTGGCAGAAGATGAAGAAGCAGAAGTGTCCTTTCGAGGGTGTCTACGACCTCTTTGCCATCCGCATCATCATCGACAGCGACGACACCGTACCTAATGGTTTTGCCGCCAGCACCGCTACTCGTGAGCGTGCCCTCTGTTGGCAGGTCTTTGCTATCATCACCTCAATGTATCAGCCCAATCCCAAACGTCTGCGTGACTGGATTAGCGTACCCAAGTCGAACGGCTATGAGAGTCTGCATATCACCGTGCTTGGGCCAGGCCAGAAGTGGGTGGAGGTACAGATACGCACCGAACGGATGGACGAGGTGGCCGAGCGTGGTGTGGCTGCCCACTGGCGCTACAAGGGCGTCAAGGGCGATGCCGGCATGGACGAGTGGCTCACCAATATCCGTACCATGCTTGAGACTGCCGACGGCCTCGAAGCCATGGATCAGTTCAAGATGGACCTCTACGAAGACGAAGTGTTTGTGTTCACACCCAAGGGCGACCTCTACAAGTTCCCCAAAGGTGCCACTGTACTCGACTTCGCCTACCATATCCACTCTAAGATAGGCAATGCCTGCACGGGAGCACGCATCAACGGCCATGCCGTCAGTCTGCGCCAGCAGCTGCAGAGTGGCGACCAGGTGGAGATTATGACCAGTGCCAACCAGAAACCCAAGCAGGACTGGCTGAACATCGTCAAGACCTCGCGTGCCAAGTCCAAGATCCGACTGGCTCTGAAAGAGACACAGGTCAAGGAAGGCCTCTTTGCCAAAGAGACTCTTGAGCGTAAGTTCAAGAACCGCCATATCGATATGGACGACTCCGTCATGCAGCTGCTCATTCGCAAGCTCGGATTCAAGGAGGTCAGCGACTTCTACCGTCAGATAGCCAACGGCGAGCTCGATGCCGGCGTGGTTATCGACCGCTATATGGAACTGCAGCACGGCGACCAGCCCGTCACTGGCAACAACGTAGCAGAGAGTGCTGCCAACTTCGTACTCGACAATTCCAAGCTTTCAACGCAAAGCACTCAGGTTTCCGATGACGTCTTGGTCATCGACCAAGGCATGAAGGGTGTCGACTACCAACTGGCACGCTGCTGTCAGCCCATCTATGGCGACAAGGTCTTTGGCTTCGTCACTGTCAACGGAGGCATCAAGATTCACCGTGAGGATTGTCCCAACGCCCCCGAGCTTCGCAAGCGCTTTGGCTATCGCATTGTCCGTGCCAAGTGGAGTGGCAAGGGTGCCTCGCAATATGCCATCACCCTGCGCATTGTCGGCAACGATGACATCGGCATTGTCAACAACCTCACCAGTATTATCTCCAAGGACGAGAAACTCATCCTACGCTCCATCAACATAGACTCCCATGACGGTTTGTTCAGCGGCAATCTCACCATTATGATTGACGACAACACCCGTCTGGAAGCCCTTGTCAAAAAATTACGCAACGTTAAAGGCGTCAAGCAAGTGGAACGCCTTTAACGGTGGGAATATTCCTAAGTACATCGAGCAGGTGATCCCAAACCATCTGGACAGTAGGAATGTGCAGACGCTCGTCCGGTGTATGGACAAAGCGCAACGTAGGACCGAACGACACCATATCGAGGTTCGGATAGCGCTCTGAGAACAGGCCACACTCCAGTCCGGCATGGATGCCACGCATAATCGGTTCCTTACCAAACAGCTTGACGTACGACTCTTTAACGATTCGCTGCAACTCACTATGCGAACGCATCTTCCAGGCAGGATAACCGTCGCTCGACCAAGCCTCAGCACCTGCAAGCTGGAAGGTGGCACGAATGGTTGCACACATATTGTCAAGATTGGACATCACATTCGAACGCTGCGAAGAGAGGATGCTGATCTCGCTGTCGGTAGTATGAATAGCGGCAATGTTGCTGGAGGTTTCCACCATACCGTTCAAAGCCGGATCCTGGCAGATGGCATAAATGCCGTTATCGACAGCCTGTAAGGCATAGACAAAATTACGAGCCACCTGTATCTCGATGACAGGTTCAGCATCAGTGCTCTCCATCGTCCACACCATCTGAGTGTCAGTAACGCAGAATTCCTCGGCCACGTCGGAGGCGAAAACGTTCCAGTCGGCCTTGATATTCTCCTTCACATCATGGGGAACAGCAATCACAAACATACCATCACGAGGAATGGCGTTGTGCAACTTACCACTGTTGAATTGGGCCAAGCGCACACCTTCATATTTGTTGATCGTCTGATAGAGGAAACGTCCCAGCAACTTGATGGCGTTGGCACGCTGCTTGTTGATGTCGTCGCCAGAATGACCGCCCACAAGCCCCTTCAGCTGGGCACGCAGGAAGAATGAACCGGCAGGAGCGTCCTCTTTCTTGAACGTAAACTTAGCCGTCGTGTTGCGACCACCGGCACAACTGATGAATATCTCGCCCTCGTCCTCCGAGTCAAGATTAATCAGGTAATCACCAGTCATAAAACCGGCCTTCATGCCTTCGGCACCAGACAGTCCCGTTTCCTCATCACGGGTAAAGACACACTCGATGGGACCATGCTCAATATCGTCAGAAGCCAGCAGGGCCAGCTCCATCGCACAACCGATGCCGTCGTCGGCACCCAGCGTGGTACCTTCTGCCGTCAGCCACTCATCGTCGATAATGGTTGTACGGATGGGGTCTGTATCGAAGTTAAAGTCAACGTCCACCAGTTTGTCGCACACCATATCCATGTGACTCTGCAGAATCACGGTCTTGCGATTCTCCATACCTGGTGTAGCAGGTTTGCGTATGATGACATTACCCGTCTCGTCGACTTTCGTGTCCAGTCCGTGACTCTCACCCCACTCTTTCAGGTATGCAATCATCTTTTCCTCACGCTTCGAAGGGCGTGGAATTTGGTTAATCTTCGCAAACTCAGCGAAGACAACAGCCGGTTTTAACTCACTCATATTCATTTTTTCTGGTTATATTGTTAGTATTTTATGCGCAAAGGTACAAATAAGTAAGCAAAAAAACAAATAATATTCATTTTTTCTGAATGGCTCTTGATTGTTTGACAATAAATTGGTACCTTTGTCGTCAAAATAAGAGATGTATGTTGAAGAAAACAACTCGAGACTTGTTTGTCATTCACCACTCGCTGCGTAACTTCATCGTGGCAGCGGTGTTATCATCGATAGTGGAGATCCTCAATACGACAATAGATGGTATCATAGTAAGCCAGGCTGTCAGTGCCGATGCCATATCGGTGGTGACGCTGGTGGACCCAGTGCTGACCGTTGTGCAGATTTTTGGAGCAATGCTATTCTCTGGTGCTGCGCTTATCGTGGCGTCTGCCTACGGCAATCAGCAATATAAAACGGTGAACCGTCTGGTAACAATGAGCATGACGGCGGTGTTGGTGCTGAACGGGCTGTTGGCGGTAGTCTGTTGCTTGTTTTCCAAACAGATAGCCCTATTGCTGACTGACGAGGAGCGACTGCTGCCGATGGTGGTCGACTATATGCCGTTCTCACTGGCAGCCTGCGTGGTATGGCTCATGTGTGATGCTGTGGGGCGATATGTGGAAATCAGCGGACGCCCGAAGTTGGTGACGAACTACGTGGTATTGAATACGATACTCAATGTGTTGCTCGACCTATTGCTGGTAGTGATGTGGAACATGGGTATGCGTGGTGCTGCCATAGCCAGCCTGATAGCGCCCATTGTGGCGATGGTAGTATTCACACCTTATCTGACGAGGCCGCCAAGACCCTTTGCTTTCAACATCGGCAACCGTAAAGAGTATCTGGGATTGCTGAGCCAAAGTCTGGAACGTGGTGTACCAACGGCTATCTATGCACTCATCATGGCAGTGCTGTATATAGCGCTGAACTACATTGTGCTGCAAACCCAAGGAGCCGACGGCATGTACATTCTCAGTGTCTGCCTGCAAACAGTGACGTTCGGACTGATTATGGCCTACGCTGCCGATAGTGCCGTAAAGTATATCGGTGGTGTGATGTATGGAGAGCGTGACTGGAACGGACTGAACCGTTTGCAGATGAGTGCTTTGCAGATAGTCATCTCAGCCTGTGTGGTGGTGACGGTTCTCGTATATCTCTACCCCTCCGTGATGGCCGATATCTACGGTGCCGACGAACGTCTGCGCCAGCTTTCCGAAGAACCCATCCGACTGTTTGTTCAGAGTCTGATTCCCTTGTCCGTGCTGATGTTGGTTTCCAATGCCTACATGATGTCCGGCCGCAGTCGAATGGCTTCGTTCATCGAGTTCGGCCCGCTGGTTATTATGCTGCCCGTCGTATGGCTCATCGCAACCTTGATGCCCGATGGTTTCTGGTATTCCATACCATTGGGGCTATGGATTTTGTTGCTAATAACCATTGGCTTCATCTACCTGAAATCGCGCAGAGGACAGCATCTGCACTGGCTATTTTTGACCCCTAACGACAGCCAACAAGGGACATTCACCGTTTCTGTCTGGTTCAACGATGAAGAGGACACCAAAAGCAAACTATTGATGATTCAGGAATACATTCGTAGCCTGAACCTTAACCCTACGACACTTGTCAGCGTACAGGAATGTCTGGAGGAACTGATTGGTCAGGAGTTGGAAATGGGTAAGGCTTCAGGGCGTACTGGGGCTTTCGACATAAGCATATTGGACCTAAAGCAGCGCCTTACGGTCATAGTCAAGGACGTTGGCAAGGCCTATAGCCCCCAATTAAAACACCATTGCGAGGATATCAACTACCAATATCAAAACGGCTTGAACTGCCTGTATCTTAACTTCGAAAAAGAATAGTAAACATAAAGAGGACTAATAAATGCTAAAAGGAGGGCTGACGTTTGGCCAGTTCACTTTTTTTGCGTACTTTTGTAGCCGTTTAATAAAAATATGGAATGGTTAAGGCACTCCTTGTCAGTATACTCATTATTGCAGCAGGTATGATGCTGCTGTTGGTCAAAGTCCTGTCGCGCAAGAATGGCAGCTTCTCATCGCAGCACATACACGACAGCGAAGCCATGAAGCAGAGAGGTATCCATTGCGTGATAGACCAAGATCGCGAGATGCGCAGTAAGAGCCGATTTTCCGTTAGTGAGAGATGATGATATAATAATAAGGTAATAACGAAATAACAATAAAACAAAAGAAATGAAAAAGTACATGATGATGGCCGCAGCTGCCGTAATGGCACTGGCCTCTTGCAACAATGCAACTTCAAAAATGGATGATCAACCCGCAGCAGCTGCTGACAGCAACCAGACTGGCAGTCTGAAGATTGCCTTTGTTGAGGTTGACTCTCTGATGACACAGTATGAATTCTGCAAGGAGTTCTCGCTCATTCTGCAGAAGAAGGGCAACAATGCCCGCAACACGCTGAACCAGAAAGGCCAGCAGTTGCAGAGCGCTGCTGCCAACTTCCAGCAGAAGCTGAACAACAATGGTTTCACCAGCCGTGAACAGGCTGAGAGCCAGCAAGCAGCCATTCAGCGTCAGCAGCAGAGTCTGGCAGAACTGCAGGCCCGTCTTGAGAACGAGCTGGCCCAGGAGACCCAGAAGTACAACGACGCCCTTCGCGACTCGCTGATGAACTTCCTGAAGGCCTACAACAAGGACAAGAAGTACGACCTGATTCTGACCAAGCAGGGTGACAACATCCTTTATGCCGCTCCACGTTTCGACATCACCAAGGACGTCATTAACGGTCTGAACAAGCGCTACAAGAAGATGCCGGCGAAGAAGGAAGAGGAGAAGAAGTGAATTGAGAATTGACAATTGAGAATTGACAATTGGATGTTGAGACGATATTAAGCAAACTTGGCATCACTTCATTGAACGAGATGCAGCAACACGCCGTCGAGGCCATTACAGGCACCGACGGTGATGTTGTTATCTTGTCACCTACCGGTTCGGGAAAGACACTGGCTTATCTCCTACCCCTCATACAGCTCATAGAAACCACTCAGCCTTCTGACAAAGACTCTCAGACATCTGCCCTCGTCATCACTCCAGGCAGGGAGCTGGCACTACAGTCGGCCGACGTCCTGAAGAGTTTGGGCTGTGGATTGCGTGGCATGGCGTGCTACGGTGGCAGACCGACCATGGACGAGCATCGCATATTAAAAGAGGTACGCCCGCATATTGTTTTTGGCACTCCCGGACGCCTGAATGACCATCTGGACAAGGACAACATCTCACGCTATGGCATCCGCTATCTAATCATCGATGAGTTCGACAAATGCCTGGAAATGGGATTCCAAGCTGAGATGTCCAAACTGCTGAAGAGCCTGCCAGGTCTGCAGCGTCGCATCCTGCTATCAGCCACCAATGCCGAACAGATTCCACAGTTTGTCAATATGTCGAAAAAAGGCACGCTGGTAGACTTCCTACCTGAAGACGAGCAGACGTCGGAGCGTGTGACACTCTATGAGGTGCACAGTCCACAGAAGGACAAGCTGGAAACACTGCGCAACCTGTTGCTGAGTGTTGGCGATGAGAGCAGTATTGTATTCCTGAACTACCGCGACAGCGTTGAGCGAGTCAACGAATTCCTACGCAAACAGGGCTTTACGACCAGTCACTTTCATGGTGGACTGGAACAGCGCCAACGCGAGGATATGCTCTACAAGTTTGCCAACGGCTCGGCAAACGTGCTCGTAGCTACCGACTTGGCTTCACGTGGACTGGACATTCCAAACATCCGGAACATTATCCACTACCATCTGCCAGAAAGCGAAGAAGGCTACATCCACCGTGTAGGCCGTACGGCCCGTTGGGATGCCACAGGCCGCACGTTCTTTATCCTGAACAGCGAAGAGCATATCCCCGAGTTTGTCATTGACCATTCACCATTGAACATTGAACATTACGAGCCCACCCAGAAAATGGTCAATGGTCAATCATCAATGGTCAATGTCCCAGCCCCCAAGATGGCTACCCTCTACATCGGCAAGGGCAAGAAGGATAAGCTTTCGAAAGGTGATATTGTGGGATTCCTGTGCAAAAAGGGTGGTATAGAGGCTGGAGAGATTGGTCGCATCGACGTAAAGGACCGCTACACCTATGCAGCCATCCGTCGTGAAAAAGTACAGCAAGTGCTCAACAGTGTTCAGGGAGAAAAAATCAAAGGAATCAAAACCATTGTCGAAAAGGTTCGCTAATAATGTTCAATGCTCAATGTTCAATGCTCAATGTTCAATGTTCAATGTTCAACGGTCAACATTTTGCCACTTCGACTTGACAATAAGCAAGTAAAATAGGGTATTTTGCTTAATTCTTGCTCAAATATTTGGTCAAATGAAATAAAAAGTGTAACTTCGCGCCACATTTCAAGGTAAAAAGGTAAAAGTAAATATAAACTCTTAAAACAAGAAACTAACAAAATGAAGAAGTACAACTTTAACGCCGGTCCCTCGATGCTCCCACGTGAGGTTATCGAAGCAACCGCAAAACAGTGTCTTGATTTCAATGGCTCAGGTCTCTCTCTGATGGAGATCAGCCACCGTGCAAAGGACTTCCAGCCCGTTGTCGACGAGGCTGTCGCTCTTGTAAAGGAGCTCCTCGACATTCCTGAGGGTTACTCAGTCATCTTCCTCGGTGGTGGTGCAAGCCTCGAGTTCTGCATGATTCCCTACAACTTCCTGATTAAGAAGGCTGCTTATCTGAACACAGGTGTCTGGGCCAAGAAAGCTATGAAGGAGGCCAAGTTGTTTGGTGAGGTAGTAGAAGTGGCTTCTTCCGCTGACGCCAACTATACATTCATTCCTAAGGACTGGACGGTTCCCGCTGATGCCGACTACCTGCACATCACGACGAACAACACCATTTACGGTACTGAGATTCGCAAGGACCTCGACGTCAACGTTCCCCTGATTGCCGATATGTCGTCGGATATCTTCAGCCGTCCCATCGACGTTAAGAAGTACGACGCCATCTACGCTGGTGCTCAGAAGAATCTGGCTATGGCTGGTGTCACTATCATCATCCTGAAGGACGAGAAACTGGGCAAGGCTCCTCGTGAGATTCCTACCATGCTCGACTATCGCACCCACGTGGACAAGGGTTCTATGTTCAATACACCTCCCGTGGTTCCCATCTACAGTGCTCTTGAGACCCTCCGTTGGATTAAGCGCAATGGTGGTGTTGAGGCTATGGACAAGCTGGCTCAGCAGCGTGCTGAGATTGTTTACGGTGAGATTGACCGTAACAAGATGTTCCGTGGTACTGCCAATGTTGAGGACCGTTCAGTGATGAACCTCTGCTTCGTGATGGCCGACGAGTACAAGGAGTTAGAGAAGGACTTCCTCGACTTCGCAACCTCAAAGGGTATGGTTGGTGTGAAGGGTCACCGTTCGGTAGGTGGCTTCCGCGCCTCTTGCTACAACGCCCAGACCATCGAAGGCTGCAACGCCCTCGTTGCCTGCATGAAGGAATTTGAAAATAATCATTGACCATTGAACATTGAACATTGACCATTATGAAGACGGATAATCAAGTATTAATTGATAGTAAGGTTTTTGCACTACGAATAATCCGTCTTTATAAGTACTTGAAAGAAGACAAACAAGTATATGTATTGTCTAAGCAAGTTCTCCGAAGTGGCACTAGTATAGGGGCAAATATTCGAGAGAGTGTCAATGCTCAAAGTCGAATGGATTTTGTTAACAAATTAAACATTGCTCTAAAGGAAGCAAACGAAACTGAATATTGGCTAGAGCTGTTACATGAGTCAGACGTAATAGACGACAAACAATTTGAATCTATTTATAATGATTGTGGTAAAATTGCAGCTACCCTGACCAAAATCATCAAAACGACCAAAACGGAAGCGAAAGATTAATGGTCAATGGTCAATGTTCAATGTTCAATATATAACATGAAAGTATTAGTTGCAACAGAGAAGCCATTCGCAGCAGCTGCTGTCAATGGTATCAAGGCAGAAGTAGAGGCAGCCGGCAATGAGCTGGTACTGCTTGAGAAATATACAGAAAAGGCTCAGTTCTTAGAGGCTGTGAAAGATGCCGACGCGCTGATTATCCGTTCGGATAAGGTAGATGCAGAAGTTTTGGATGCTGCCAAGCAGTTGAAGATAGTCGTTCGTGCAGGTGCTGGTTACGACAACATCGACCTCGCCGCTGCTACTGCTCACAACGTAGTAGCTGAGAATACCCCTGGTCAGAACTCCAATGCCGTTGCCGAGCTGGTATTCGGTCTGTTGGTGATGGCCGTTCGTGGTTTCTACAATGGCAAGAGCGGTTCAGAGCTGCTGGGCAAAAAACTGGGTATCCTTGCTTTCGGAAATGTTGGTCGCAACGTGGCCCGCATCGCCAAGGGCTTTGGTATGGACGTTTATGCTTACGATGCTTTCTGCCCTGCAGAGGTTATCGAGGCTGCAGGTGTTCATGCCGTTGCCAATCAGGACGCCCTGTTCGAGACCTGCGACGTCGTTTCACTCCACATCCCCGCAACTCCTGAGACCAAGCAGAGCATCAATGCCGCTTTGGTTGGCAAGCTGAAGAAAGGTGGCGTACTGGTGAACACAGCCCGTAAGGAAGTCATCAACGAGCCTGAACTCATCAAGCTGATGCAGGAGCGTGAGGACCTGAAGTTCGTTACTGACATCATGCCGGATGCCAACGACGAGTTCCTGAAGTTCGAAGGTCGTTACTTCTCTACCCCGAAGAAGATGGGTGCTCAGACAGCCGAGGCCAATATCAACGCTGGTATCGCTGCCGCTAAGCAGATCAATGCCTTCTTCAAGGATGGCGACACCAAGTTCCAAGTGAACAAGTAAGACAAAAACAGCCAAACATAGGAGGGTACATCACGGTGTACCCTCTATTTTTTTTGCCACATTTGATATAGTTTGGCAACTAAGGCACCACTGATATTATGCCACACGCTAAATACGGCACCAGGAATTGTGGCAAGCGGATATGCCGCAAAATGCAACACGGCTAACGACGAGGCAAGGCCAGAATTCTGCATTCCCACCTCGATGCTGAGAGCCACACACTTGGGTTTGGGTAGCTGCAATAGACGGCCAACGAGGAAACCAATGCTGAGTCCCAGCACATTATGTGCCATCACCGCCAACACCACCAGCAAGCCACCTACCAACAGGCGGTCGGCATTGTGCGACACGACGATACCCACCACAATGGCAATCACCACTGAAGAGAACGCCGGCAGATAGGGCGTAACGCCTTTCGTCAACTGTGGCAGGAAACGCTGGCAGAGCAGTCCGCAGACAATGGGTGCAATAACCACGTAGACGATGCTCTGCAACATGCCCAACGTATCGACATCAACCATTGTGCCAGCCATCAACCACACCAGTAGCGGCGTCAGAAAGGGCGCCAACAGCGTTGAGGTTGCAGTCATGCCTACAGAAAGCGCCAAATCGCCTTTTGCCAGATAAGTAATGACATTCGAGGCTGTTCCACCTGGACAGCAACCCACCAGTATCACACCCAGCGCCAGCTCCTTAGGCAATGCGAACAACCACGTCAGCACGAAGGCCAGCAAAGGCATCACTGTAAACTGTGCCAGACAGCCTATAAGAATATCCTTGGGACGGCTTAACACCACCTTGAAGTCCTTTGGTGAAAGTGTCAGTCCCATGCCAAACATGATGACACCTAACATCGGATTGATAGCCCAAGTGTCAATCCATACGAAAGATGCAGGAACCGCCAGTGACAACACAGCCACCAGTAAAACCATGGCCCCCATCCATCGGGCAATGAAATCACATATCCTCTTCATTTATTCTTACTACGATTTCTTTTTCTTACTACAAATTATACTGCGCTGCAAAAGTACAAAAAAAATCCAAGAAAAACATACTTACCTTCAAAAAATGCGTAAGCTTTCGTATACGCGTTGACGAGTCAAGTAAGTGCATTGACAAGTCAATTTATATGGGATAATGCGTCATAGTAAGTGCGATGGTGCGTCATTTCAAGTGCGACGGTGCGTCAAAGTAAGTGCGCGAAAGGTACTGGCGAGCCTATATTGACGTACCATCGCACTTACTTTGACGCACCAGTGAGCCTATCGAACTGAACAAGAACATATCTTTTAGCGAGTAAAACCATATATACTACAGAGTAAGAGATGCTGAATGGCAAAAAAGTTGTAACAACTTTCTGAAAAGCTGTAACAACTATTTTAAAAGCTGTAACAACTTTTTTGTAGCTAAGCACATATTACCCTTCAGTATATGATGTCTTATGCTTTAAAAGATGCTTTCCTGCTAAGTAAGGTAAGTATTATTAATTCCCTATCTTTTATCCATGGTAAAGATACTTTCGTTCGACAAAAAAAATAATTGCCATTTTATTTGTTTTTGTCCTCACTTATTCGTATCTTTGCAAGCGACTCGAATAGTCCGCAAGGGCTGGAGGGTCATATCTTAGTGGTAAAAAGGACGTTTACGAACGTTATCTTCGACGTGAGAATCTCGCAAATTCAATGACCAGAAGATATCGCAACCGAACGTCCACTTTGAGTGTATTGCAATCAGCCCCATCTGGGGGCTTTGTCAATATTTCTCGGCGTGGGCTATCGAGTTGCTTATCCTGGTCAAGGCAATGCGAGAGCCCTCACGTGGGATAGGCGAGTAGAGCACCCACGTCTTTCCATATAATATGTTTAACGCTGAATCCGGGTGGCTATAGGCAGTAATGTTTTATGGCGTATGGCAGGTAGAATAGTTGGAGAGCATGAAAAGCCTTTTGTAAAAGGTTCATCGAAACCAAAGGTAGAAGAAACATTAGAGACAAAACTCTGTTCTATGATTACTCCTAAACTTATATATAAAAAGGGAAATAAAGTTTTGGATGTTGTAGAAATTAGATTAGGAAGAAATGTGAAGTGCAAGCCTATAGACATTCCCAATATAGAATATAATTTTGAGTTTGAAGGGGATGCTGAAATAGGTAATGAAGCTTCTGATGGAATATCTTATACCCAGTATGGGATTAGAGGCTATTTCCTGTCGGATGACGAAAAGGAAATAAAGTCATTCTGTAATGTAATCCAAATAACTAAATAGACTATGGCAAAAGTTATTTTACCCAAAAGATCCGCCATAAGTATCTTAGACGAAAAGAGCGTGTATTTCTTTTATGAAAACATATTGCTTGTTTGCGAAAGCGGTAGATCATCATATGGAGATGAAAAGATACTTACTGATGCTGCGACGAAAGTAAATGCAAGCACGCCATTTGGTTTCGTATATAAAAACTATGAGGTTAAGATGCAAAATCCTCAAGACAATGTGTTCTATTTTTCAGCAAATGCCATCAAACAAACCTCAACAAGACAGTATACCCAAATCGTCAAGAAATGGTATAAGCATATGAGGAATGCTTTCGCCCATAACTACATTCGTTTAGACAATGGTGCGTATGTGTTTGAAGATTATTATGAAGATAAAGGCTCTCTACGAAAACGAGTTCTATATGCAAGAATAGTAAATCTTGACGACTTCAAGCGATTAATAGCAGAAGTTAAAGCAAATCTAAAATAAGAAATGATGAAAAAGTTTAAACTTACATTACTCCTCACCGTGCTCATGAGCATGGTTGGAACAAAAGCCTTTTCCTACGACATCGCAGTGGTCAATTCTGATGGTGTCACCATCTATTATAGATATACAAACAACTATACAGAGTTTGCTGTCAGCTATCGTGGCGATTATTCTTTTAGTTATTCCAATGAATACTCTGGCAATGTGGTCATTCCTGAATCAGTTTTTTATAGAGGAAAAAATTATCCTGTAACGAGTATCGGTAACTCTGCGTTCAGTGACTGCACTGGTCTAACAAGCATAACCATCCCAAACTCAGTAACGAGCATCGAGAATTATGCGTTCAGAGGTTGCACTGGCCTGACGTCAATTGTTGTATCACAAGATAATCCTAAATTTGATTCACGAAATAACTGTAATGCTATTATTGAAACTGAAACTAACACACTTCTATGGGGCTGTCAAAACACACTCATCCCAAACTCAGTGACGAGCATCGGTTATGAGGCGTTTTCTGGTTGTACTAGTTTGACGAGCATAACCATTCCGAACTCAGTGACGAACATCGGTAATGGTGCGTTTTCTGGCTGCACTAGTCTGACGAGCGTGACATTCCATTGTAGTACAATTGGCAGTTGGTTCTCCGGTTTCGAAAGCATTAAAGAAGTTATAATCGGTGATGAAGTGACAAGTATCGGTAGCTCTGCGTTCTCTGTCTGCACTGGCCTGACAAGTATAACAATCCCCAACTCAGTAACGAGTATCGGTAGCGAAGCATTTCTTGGCTGCACTAGTCTGACGAGTATAACTATCCCCAATTCAGTGACAAATATCGCTAGCTCTGCATTCTCTGGCTGCACTGGCCTGATGAGCGTGACATTCCATTGTAATACAATCGGCAGTTGGTTTTCTAATCTAAAAAATATTAAAGAGGTAATAATCGGTGATGAAGTGACGAATATCGGTTGGGATGCGTTCCATGGCTGCAGTGGTCTGACGAGCATAACCATTCCCAACTCAGTGACGAGTATCGGTAGCGATGCGTTTTCTGGCTGCACTGGTCTGACAAGCATAACAATCCCCAACTCAGTGACGAGCATCGGTGGCTATGCGTTTTCTGGCTGCTCTGGCCTGACGAGCATAACAATCCCCAACTCAGTGACGAGCATCGGTGGCTATGCGTTTTCTGGCTGCACTGGCTTGACGAGCGTGACATTCCACTGTAATATAATTGGTAGTTGGTTTTCTGGCTTCGGAAATATTGAAGAAGTTACAATCGGTGATGAAGTGACAAGTATCGGTAGCTCTGCATTCTCTGGCTGCACAGGGCTGACGAGCGTAACCATTCCGAACTCAGTGACGAGTATTGGTAAAGATGCGTTCCAAGGCTGTACAGGCCTGGCGAGCGTAACCATTCCGAATTCCATTTCAACAATTGCGAATGGGACATTTTATAACTGTACAGGTTTGAGTAATGTTACCATACCTAACTCTGTAACGTCCATTGGTTCGAATGATATCGGAGGATTTAACGGTGGTGCGTTCGCTGGTTGCACTGGCCTGACGAGTATAACAATCCCCAACTCAGTGACGAGTATCGGTTATGGGGCGTTCGAAGGCTGCACTGGCCTGACAAGTATAACCATACCGAACTCAGTGACAAGTATCGGTTCCAGTGCGTTCTACAACTGCATTGGCCTTACGAGCGTAACATTCCATTGTAGTACAATTGGTAATTGGTTTTCTGATCTCAAAAATATTAAAGAGGTAATAATCGGTGATGAAGTGACGAGCATCGGCGACAAAGCGTTCAGTAACTGCACTGGTCTGACAAGCATAACCTTACCGAACTCAGTGATAAGAATCGGTTCCAGTGCGTTCTATAACTGTACTGGTCTGACAAGCATAACCTTACCGAACTCAGTGACAAGTATCGGTTCCAGTGCGTTCTATAACTGCACTGGCCTTACGAGCGTAACATTCCATTGTAGTACAATTGGTAATTGGTTTTCTGGTCTCAAAAATATTAAAGAGGTAATAATCGGCGATGAAGTGACGAGCATCGGCGACAAAGCGTTCAGTAACTGCACTGGCCTGATAAACGTGACCATTCCCAACTCAGTGACAAGCATCGATAAAAATGCATTCGCATCTTGTTCCAAATTAGAGAGTGTAACTATTGGCTCTGGAATATTGACTTTCGGTTCAGGTATTTTTGAGAATCATAAACCGACAAAGGTAATTTGGTTAACGAATACACCACCAAGTGGATATAACAATGCCGCAGGATCAGTGAACTATGTGCCAAATAACCTATATACTTCACTGTATAACAAAACAGAATATCCGTTCTTAAGCTCACTTTTTGAGGTTGACGGAGTAAAATATGTGCCTGTAAGCCCTTCTGACCGCACTTGCGATGCTATTGATTGTTTGTATAATGAAACTAACGAACATGTGAATATCGGAGAAACCGTAACGAATAAGGGAATAGCATTGACGGTAAAACAAGTTCATCCTTATGCATTCTATAACAATCAGTTTATTCAAGATGTTTCATTGAGTTTTAAAGGAGATATAGGGGAAAAAGCGTTTTATACATGTAAAAGCATAAATACGGTATCAATTAGCAATCAGGGCAATCTTGGAAAGAATGCATTCTACAAATGTACAGCCTTGCAAACTGCAGGTTTAGGTCAGGGTGTTACTTCAATTGGCGAGAATAGTTTCTACGGATGTTCTAAATTGGAAAGCATTGTAATCCCTGATGCCGTAACTTCCATCGGGAAATCTGCTTTTTCCGGATGCTCTTTAATGACATCTGCTAAAATAGGAAGTGGTGTTAATATCATTGATGAATATACATTCAGTGGCTGTTCTTCTTTGATTGATCTGCAAATTGGCAGCAGTGTCAAGACAATCAATGAGGGTGCTTTTGGGGGTTGCAGCGCTTTGCCAACGATTCGTATTCCTCAAAATGTAACATCTATCGGAAACTACGTTTTTGGTGGATGTACCAGTTTAAAAACTGTTATCATGGATGAGCATGAGTCGGAACTGGCACTTGGTTATGGCAGTAATAGTAGACCGATATTCTCGAGCTGTCCACTTGACTATGTTTATATTGGCAGGAACATCACCTACTCAACTTCGAGCTACTATGGTTACTCTCCATTCTATCGGAATACTACGTTACGTTCAGTAGAGATAACGAATAAAGAGACAGAAATTTCGGAGAATGAATTCTATGGCTGTACAAATCTGAAGGAAGTGAAGATTGGAAATGGTGTGACGAAGATTGGCAATTGGGCTTTCTCCGGGTGCAGCAGCCTCGATTTCTTCTCATTTGGCTCCTGTGTACAGGAAATTGGCCAAGAGGCATTCTCCGACTGTACGGCAATGACCAAGCTGATTAGCCATGCAGCAGTACCACCCACATGTGGCAACCAGGCATTGGACGACATCAACAAGTGGAACTGCACATTGAGTGTACCTCCCAGTTGTTTGTCAGCCTATCAGCAGGCACCACAGTGGAAGGAGTTCTTCTTTATCAATGAAGATGCAACGACAAGTGTCACTCCCGTCTCAACATTACATCAGAAGCCTTCCACCATCTACAACTTGAACGGTCGTCAGCTGGATGGCACTCCCACGAAGAAGGGTGTGTACATCGTCAATGGCCGTAAGGTCGTGATTAAGTGAGAATAAAGCAGAGCTTGCTCATGCTTTATCGAACGTTAACGAGCTCGAACGAAGTTCAAGGTCGTGATAAAGTAGGAGCAATTTGCCCAAAGCACTCTGCGAGCCGAACAGGCGCCGGAGTAACTAATGGGTATCACATCGACAGCAGGCATCCCTCGTTTGAAGAGCTGCCTGCTGTCGTCTAAATCACAGGGGGACTGTCCCCACTGTGAGGTCCCCACTGTGACGCAAAAAAATCCGCAACTTCCAAAGGAATTGCGGAAAAAAGTATTGCGCTCTTAATTTGTTAGCCCAAAGGCATCATCTGTTTAAGATTATCTAATGCGTCTGACCAATTTTGCTGGATCATTACGGCGGTCCCATATATCCACTATCCATATCGTCGTCTTGGTCACGTAATAGACAAGATAGTAGTTCGAATTTAATGAAATAGAGCGATATTTATGCTGACGGTCAGCCAAAAGCATTTCCGGGTGTCCTATCTCAGGATGCTTAAGCAATGATTCGCCACGGTCGTTAACACGCTTAATGAATTTGTCGGCTGATCGTGGTCCGGCATATTCTGCAAAGACGGACACAATCCTTAGGAATTCTTCGCGAGCCTGCTTAGTAAACTGCAGTTTCATAGCGATTCAGGATAGACTGAGCGTCCAACATCACTTGCTCCCACGAGAAACCTATGCCCTCGTTGATTTCCCGTTCCGCCTGGTCAATACGGGCATTCATCTCCTCCAGATTGCTGGGGCCGACAAGCGGCATCCCAGGCCAATTGTCGATGTCATATCCTAAGGCAGACACATCAGCTGGCATCACAGCCCCAACAGGTTCAGCAGCCATCATGCCCTGTTCCTCTTTGTTCTCGTCTATTTCCTTCATTTTTATATAAGCAAAAGATTCTCGCAGGCAAAGGTAGTAATTATTTCCGGAACAACAAAACGATTTCGTGCTTTTCTCTCAAAAAGGCACAGGGTTGCACGGGGACTGTCCCACTGTGAGGTAACAAATCGTCTGCCGTTTTCCCGTTTTCCCGTTTCGTCAAGTGGTCGTGAATGGAAATCCGACAGAAATCCCACCATGGGGAAGGGCGGGCTCGAAGCGTTACGCGTTACTGTCTTGAACGGTCCGAAGACACTTCCTGAATGCTCCGAAGGCACATCATGAACCGAGAGAAGGCATATCCTGACGCGTCCGAAGGCACATCACGACGAAGGATGTGCCTTTTCTTTTAAACAACGGATTGCACGGATTAAACGGATTTTATTCTATAGCATCATTCTTCTTTAAAGGATAAGCCTGCCGACTTGATAGACAACGGCAGAAACTATCCACGCCAGTACGGTAGTATAGATGGCAGCGAAGAACGCCCACTTCCATGAGCCACTCTCGTTCTTGATGGCAACGACTGTGGCGATACAGGGGAAGTAGATAAGTACGAAGAGTAGGAAGCAGTAGGCTGTCAGGGACGAGAAATTAAAGCCCATGTCGCCATACAGCACACCAATAGTCGAAGCAACGATTTCCTTGGCACCAACACCGGCAATCAGACTGACGTCTAAGCGCCAGTCGAAGCCCTGTACCAGGAACACCGGTTCGACGGCCTTGCCGAGCAAGCCGATGAAGCTTTCCTCAAGCGACGGTGCCACTCCCATGGTGCCGAAATAACCTAATGCCCAGACAATGATGCTTGCCACGAGGATGACGCCACCCATCTTCTTCAGGTACTGTTTGCCTTTCTCCCACGTATGGCGGAAGATGGCCTTGGCGGTGGGGAAGCGATAGGGCGGCAGTTCCATGACGAACGGTGTGTCCTCACCCTTGACGACCCATGCGCTCAGCACACGTGCCACGATGACGGACAGTACGATGCCGATGAGATAGAGCGATATCATGACGAGGCTCTGGTAGCGCACAGCGAAGAAAGCTCCGGTAATCATGATGTACACCGGCAGTCTCGCCGAACACGACATCATGGGCAACACAAGCATGGTGATAAGCCGTGAACGCAGGCTCTCGATGGTTCGCGTGGCCATGACGGCAGGTACGTTGCAGCCAAAGCCCATAATGAGCGGTATGAACGACTTGCCATGAAGGCCCATACCGTGCATTAATTTATCCATGATGAATGCTGCGCGAGCCATGTAGCCGCAGTCTTCCATGAACGATATAAAGGTGTAGAGTATGAGTATCTGCGGCAGGAAGACAATGACGGAACCAACGCCGGCGATGATGCCGTCGACCAGCATGGCCTTCAGCGGTCCGTCTGGCAGGGTCTGGGCAACTAAATCACCCAGCCATCCTACGCCGTCATCAATCCAGTCCATGGGGTATTGGCCCAACGTGAACGTGACTTCGAACATGAGGAACAGCAGGGCAAAGAAGATGGGGAAGCCAAGCCAGCGGTTGGTGATGAGTGCATCGAGCCGATGGGTCACGTGATACGTGTTCTCCTTCTGTCCTACACGGTAGCCAGCCTCATGCAGCGCACCACGAATGAAGCCATACTTGGCATCCATGATGGCGGTTTCCGAGTCGGTACCAGTCTCCTCCTTGACGCGGCGCACGGCTTGGTCGCGAGCTGCCAGAATATCTTCGCACTCGGGCAGGGCGGCAATAACTTCTTCGGCTTTCCGATCCTTCTCAAGCAGCTTTAGCGCCAGCCATCGTGTCGAATACCTAAGACGTAGCAAATCGTTGCCTTTCAGGAATTTCTGAATATTGGCTATGCCGTTTTCTATCTCATGTCCGTGATTAATATGTATGTGTCGGTAGAAGTTATCGTGTCCCTCCTGGCTCTCGAAAATGTGTATCACCTCGTGCATCAGCTCGTCGAGTCCCCTACCCGTCTTGAACGATGTCGGCACCATGGGCATACCCATCAGTCCAGAGAGACTCTCAATATCGAACTGGTCGCCACGGCGCTCTATCTCGTCGAACATGTTCAGTGCCACCACTACGCGCAGGTGCATGTCCATCAACTGCGTCGTCAGATACAGGTTGCGCTCCAGATTTGAGGCGTCGATGACATTGATGATGACGTCCGGCGTATCCTCCACCAACTGCTTGCGAACGTAAAGCTCCTCAGGGGAATAGGCTGTCAGCGAATACGTGCCTGGCAGGTCGACCAACTTCAGCCGGTAGCCCTCGAAGTCAGCGTAACCCTCCTTGGCGTCGACCGTCACACCGCTGTAGTTGCCCACACGTTCGTGCGCCCCGCTAGCAAAGTTGAACAACGAGGTCTTACCGCAGTTCGGATTACCGATAAGGGCGACATTGATGGAATGACGGGCGGAGTGCGTGGCGTAGTGTGCAGTCATCGACACGTTCTGAGGCTCGCTGACATCAGCAGCCTCCTGTGCGTCCTGACTCACTTCTATCTTCTCAGCCTCCTGCCGACGAAGGCTGACCTCATATCCCATCACCTTATACTTCACAGGATCCTGTAGTGGTGCACTCTGCAGCACCTCTACGCGCTGACCCTTTATGAAGCCCATTTCCACGATGCGTTTACGGAAGCCACCGTGTCCCTGTACTTTGATAATATAGGCCTCGTCGCCCGTCTTTAATTCCGAGAGTCTCATAAATCTAATGAATCTATTTGCCTGCAAAGGTAGCAAATAAATTCCACTTAAACGAACGATTCAAAATAAATACCTAATAATAATGATGTTTTCAGGGGTCAGACAAATGCTGACCCCTGAAAACGTTAGGCATTGGTAGAACCTCCCACAATGTCAAGCAGCTCGTTGGTGATGGCCGCCTGGCGACCCTTGTTGTACTGCAGGTTCAGTTCGCGCAACAGCTCGTCGGCATTGTCGGTAGCTGTCTGCATGGCCACCATGCGGGCGGCATGCTCAGAAGCCACACTATCAAGCAATGCCGTATAGAGCATCAGGTGCGCCATCTTGGGCAACAGCAGGGAGAGCACGGTATTCATGTCGGGTTCCACGATGAAGTTATCGTTCAGCGGAGCCGTCTCACCCTCCTTGACAACCTTCTTGCGACGGTTCTTCTTCAGATAGTCCTGGGCTTTCTTTGTGACAACGTTTGTCGTCAGGTCGCGCTCATGGTCACGTCCCAGCTCAGCCTCGAGGTCGACTGGCAGGAATTGCTTGTTGGTCAGCACCTGCGAACCAGCCGACTTGAAGTGGTGATAGAGAATTTCCACGCGATCAATCTGACCCTCGGCAAACTTCGTGCCCAGCTCCATAGCCAAATCGATGCACTCCTGTACATGCGGATGGTCAATCAGGGCGTTACGCTCACCATGGACATCATAACCCAACTTACGAGCTTTCTCATAGACCTTGCGGCCAATGGGATAGACCTCCACACTACCCTCTCCCAACTCATCGGTATAGGCATTCACCGTACGCTGCATGAGCTTGATGACATTGGCATTGAAACCGCCGCAGAGCGACGAGTTCGAGGAGAACACCACAAGTGCCACTCGCTTGACAGGGCGCTCCTGGTCGAAGATGGTTTGAGGTTCAGCCTCGGCAGCCAGGAACGACTTGAGGATATGCTCCAGCATGGTCTCGTAGGGCAGCATGTTCTGGATGGCCACCTGCGCATGGTGTAGCTTCGACGAAGCCACCATCTTCATGGCAGAGGTAATCTTGCGCGTGCTGTTGACCGAGGCTATGCGGCCTTTAATTTCTTTCAGGCTGGGCATAGGCTATCATGCTTTATAGGTTCCTGCAATATCAGCCATGACAGCCTCAATCTTGGCAGTCATCTCGTCGTCAATCTTACCGGCAGCCAGTGTCTCGATGACTTCGGGAGCCGACGAACGCAGCTTGTCGAGGAACTGGTTCTGACACTCACGCACCTTGTCGATGGGTACATCACGCATCAGTCCATGCACACCACAGTAGAGGATAGCCACCTGTTCGCCGACGGGCATGGGGCTGTACTGCGGCTGGATGAGCAGCTGCTGGTTCTTACGACCACGGTCGAGCGTCATGGCTGTCACAGCATCCATGTCGCTGGAGAACTTCGAGAAGGCCTCGAGCTCACGATACTGTGCCTGGTCAATCTTCAGCGTACCAGCTACCTTCTTCATGGACTTGATCTGTGCCGAACCACCCACACGGGAAACGGAGATACCAACGTTGATGGCAGGACGGAAGCCCTGGTTGAAGAGGTCGCTCTCCAAGAATATCTGACCGTCGGTAATCGAAATCACGTTAGTCGGGATGTATGCCGATACGTCGCCGGCCTGAGTCTCGATGATAGGCAGAGCGGTAAGAGAACCACCACCCTTGACATGACCCTTCATGCATTCTGGCAGGTCGTTCATCTGCTCAGCCACCTCCTGCTGTTCGTTCATCTTGGCAGCACGCTCCAACAAACGGCTGTGCAGGTAGAAGACGTCGCCTGGATATGCCTCACGTCCAGAGGGACGGCGCAGAATCAGCGACACCTCACGATAGGCCACGGCCTGCTTCGACAAGTCGTCGTAAACCACGAGAGCAGGGAAGCCACGGTCGCGGAAATACTCACCGATGGCAGCTCCAGCAAATGGTGCGTAATACTGCAGGGCAGCAGGATCAGCAGCGGTAGCAGCCACTACGATGGTGTATGGCATAGCGCCATGCTCCTTCAGTGTCTGCACCAGGTTAGCAACGGTACTGGCCTTCTGACCGATGGCCACATAAATACAATAGACAGGCTTACCTGCCTCATAGAAACTCTTCTGATTGATGATGGTATCCACAGCAATGGCCGTCTTACCCGTCTGGCGGTCACCAATGATGAGCTCACGCTGTCCACGGCCAATGGGAATCATCGAGTCGATGGACTTCAGACCCGTCTGCAGCGGCTCTTTCACCGGTTGACGATAGATAACGCCAGGAGCCTTGCGGTCCAGCGGCATCTCGAAAGAGTCAGTGAGGTCGATATCGCCCTTGCCATCGACAGCCTGTCCCAGCGGATTGACAATACGACCGAGCATATTGTCGTTGACACGGATAGAAGCGATGCGCTTGGTGCGCTTTACAACCATACCTTCCTTAATGCCTGACGTGGTACCCAGCAGCACACAACCGACGTTGTCCTCCTCGAGGTTCTCCACAATAGCCATCGTGCCGTTCTCGAACTCCAGCAGTTCCTTAGACTCGGCATTGCGCAGACCGTAGATACGGGCAGCACCATCGCTGACGGTGAGTACGGTACCTACCTCGTCAAACTGTTCGGCATTCTGAATACCTTTCAGCTGTTCGAGCAGCACCTGGGATACTTCGCTTGGTTTAATCTTATCTGACATTTGCTTTTAAAATTTTATTGAACATTGATGATTGAACATTGAACATTAGTCTTAGACTTTGAAGATTTTACTCTCGCGAACATTAGCACCAATACTTGTTCCACATCTCAACAATTGAGTTGACATCACATGCTCCCTTTTCTCTTCTTTCAAATAGGTATAAAGCCTAATTATCCGAAGAGCGAAAGATTTCGAGATGATCAATATTTGATTGTCTGCTCGCATATAATGTTCAATCTTCAATGTTCAATGTTCAATAATTACTTTAGTGTTTGTAGAATATTGTTGAGCTTCGACTTGACACTGGCGTCCATGCGGAACGTGTCGTATTCGAGGATGAAACCACCGATGATATCGGGATTCACCTCCGTTTCAAACTCAACAGTACCATTAGCCTGGCTTTCCACCATCTGCCGCATCTTCTGCTCAGTAGCGGCAGAAACACGGGCAGCGGTGGTCAGCTTACCTCGGATGATGTTCTTCTGCTTGCGGTAAAGCGTCACGTACGAGTTGGCCATAAACTGCATCATATTCCCGCGGTCTTCCTTCAACACCAGAGCGATGAAGGCCTTCGTCAGCTGACATGCCTGACTGCCCGAGGCAGTTTCCAGCAATACCTGCTTCTGATCCTTGGCGAGCATAGGATTGTCTATGGTCTGACGCAACTGAGGCACCTCAATGTAGCTCTTGGCCAAGGTTATCATGTCCTGATAAACTTGCTCGTCGAGCTTCTGGTCGGTGGCACTCTTCAGCAGCGCCCTCGCATATCTCACCGATATGACTCCTATATCCATACGCGTGTACCTTATTTATTAATTAGCAGCAACTTCATCCAGCATACGGTCTATCAAATCCATCTGCGACTTATCGTCTTTCAGGTTCTGGCGAAGTACCTTCTCGGCGATTTCAACGCTGAGCGTGGCTACTTGCTGGCGGATGTCGGCAATGGCGGCCTTCTTCTCTTGTTCGATGGCAACCTTAGCCTCGTCAAGCAATCGGGCACCCTCACTACGGGCTTTTGCCTGGGCCTGCTCCACAATAGCGTCGCGCGTTGCAGCAGCCTCCTTCAGAATTTGAGTCTGCTTTTCGCGAGCCTCCTGCAAGATGGATTCACCTTCCTTCTCAATATTTGCCAGTCGCTCCTGAGCCTCATGTGCCTTGCGCAGACTCTCGTCAATGTAGCGGTTGCGCTCGTCCACCATATTGGTTATGGCAGGGAAACCGTACTTGGCAAGGACAGCAAAGACCACCAAGAACGCCAACAACATCCAGAACAGAAGTCCCAAATCGGGCGTAAGGATTGCTGGTAATTGAGTGAAATCCATTTGCTACTAAGTTTATTTAATCAAGAATGCGCAGGCAGCAATAGCGAAGAGGGCACAACCCTCAACGAAAGCAGAGGTCAGAATCATCTGTGTGAAAATCTTACCAGAGGCTTCGGGCTGACGGGCAATAGCGTCTACGGCGCTGCCACCAATCTTACCAATACCAATACCAGCGCCGATAACGGCGATACCAGCTCCCAGACCGCAGCCCAGCTGTGCCAGACCTTCAGCGGCTAATAACAATGATGTAATCATAATAGTTTAATGTTTTTAAATTGTTAATATTTGAATTGTTTAATCTTTTATTTTTCACTTTTCACTCTTCACTTTTCACTCTTCACTCACTCATGGTGCTCAGGATGTGCCAGTCCGATGAACACAGCCGACAGCATGGTGAAGACATAGGCCTGCACAAAGGCTACCAGCAGTTCCAGGGCATTCATAAAGAGTAGCATGATGGCACTGAAGATGTTCAGTCCCGCACCCATTGCCGCTCCCATGGTCCAACCCAGGAAGATGACGCACGTGAAGGCCAATATCATAGCATGTCCAGCCATCATATTGGCAAAGAGACGGATCATCAGCGCGAAGGGCTTGGTAAACACACCGAACAGCTCGATTGCCGGCATGATGGGGATCGCCTTCAGGAACAGGGGCACATCGGGCCAGAAGATTTCCTTCCAGTACTCGCGGTTGCCAAACAGGTTGACAGCCAGAAACGTACACAGCGCCAGGAAGAACGTGATGTTGATGTTGCCCGTCACGTTGGAACCACCAGGGAAGATGGGCAGCAAGCCCAACAGATTGGTGACAAGAATGAAGAAGAACACCGTGAGCAGATAAGGGGCGTAGGGTTTGTAGTGCTTCTCACCGATTGACGACTTAATGACGTCATCGTTAATCATCATCACCAACAACTCCACGGCACCAATGAATCCGCCAGGGGCATTGTCCGTCTTGTCATGCTTTTTGTACCAGCGTGCACAACTCAGGAATATCACCAGCAGCACAGCCACCACAATCCATATCTGCAGAACGTTGCGCGTGATGCTGAGGTCTATGGGACGCTCAACGGTGCCGTCAGCCATCCGCTCGTAAATCTTGCCGTGAGCTTCCTCGTTGAAGAAGAAACCGTCGGGCAGAGAATGTTCCGTGCAGAAATGCCACTCACCGGTCTGCGAACTCCTGATGATGATGGGCAGCGGTATACTGATATCACTCACAATATGCCACTCGTACGTGTCAGCCAGATGATGCAGCACAATCTCAGGAATGTTGATAGCTCCCCCTTCCTCGTGCTCGTTGGCCAAGACTGACAGCGGCATCAGCGCCATCATCAGCAAAAGACATGTTGACTTTAATTGTTTCATTCTAAATAATTGGTTTTTAAACCGTTATAATCCATTAGACACTCTCGAAAAGATGATGCTATGATGGAGCAGCGTTACCATGTAGAACACGAGAAACACCACAAGGAACGTCATGATGTTCTCGCTGCCTACCACCAGATACCACACAGCCATGACCAGCAATGCTCCCAAAAAGCGGAAGCCGGAGACAGCAGTAAAGAACGATGGCAGCATATCCCTGTGCTTCAGGGCTACCCACCGCCACACCAATGCTGCCGTTATCTCCAATACCAGCACGAAGACAGTACCGACTATCTGAGCTGCCAGCAGGCCGTAACCCCAGAACTTTGCTGCGAGACTGCAACAGACGTTAAGGAGCACGACCAGGCAGATGCTCTGGACGATGTAGTTCTTGCACTGTTTTGTGATATCCATCCTCGCGAACCTTATTTATATATTAGTTCAGCTCCACACAGACACTCACGACATTCTTCTGCACTTCCACAAAGCCGCCGATGATGTCGATGTTCTTCTTCTCGCCGTCAGGGAGTTCATAGACTACCCTGCCTTTGTCAAGCGAAGAGATGATGGGAGCGTGGTTGACCAGTATTTCAAACTGGCCCATCGTACCTGGTACGAGCACACTGACCACCTCACCGTCAAACTCAATCCGCTCGGGAGAAACTATCTTCAGCTTTAGCATATTTCAATTATTGACCATTGAACATTGACCATTGAACATTATGCCTTAGCAGCCTCAAGTAGTTTCTTAGCCTTCTCCTTGGCATCTTCAATAGTACCCACGTTGAGGAATGCCTGCTCGGGCAGGTCGTCGACCTCACCGTCCAAGATGGCATTGAAGCCCTTGATGGTTTCTTCGATAGGCACCATAACACCAGGAAGACCCGTGAACTGCGATGCAACGGCAAACGGCTGAGAGAGGAAACGCTGTACACGGCGTGCACGGTTCACCGTCAGCTTGTCCTCGTCTGAAAGCTCGTCCATACCGAGGATGGCAATGATATCCTGCAACTCCTTGTAGCGCTGCAGAATCTCCTTCACGCGCTGGGCGCAATCATAGTGAGCCTTGCCAACCACCAATGGGTCAAGAATACGGGATGTACTTCCCAGCGGGTCTACGGCAGGATAGATACCCAGCTCGGCAATCTTACGGTCAAGCACCGTCGTAGCATCCAAGTGGGTAAATGTCGTAGCAGGTGCAGGGTCGGTCAAGTCGTCAGCAGGCACATAGACAGCCTGTACAGACGTGATAGAACCCTTCTTCGTAGAGGTGATGCGCTCCTGCATGGTTCCCATCTCAGAAGCCAGCGTGGGCTGATAACCTACGGCTGACGGCATACGGCCCAGCAGAGCAGACACCTCAGAACCGGCCTGCGTGAAACGGAAGATGTTGTCGATGAAGAACAGGATATCGGCAGCACCGCCGTCCTTGCCGCCACCATCGCGGAAGCCCTCAGCCACCGTCAGACCTGACAGGGCAACAGAGGCACGTGCACCAGGAGGCTCGTTCATCTGACCATAGACCAGCGTGGCCTGACTCTTCTTCAGCTCCTCAGGGTCAACAAGACTCAGGTCCCATTTACCCTCGGCCATCGCCTCCTTGAACTTAGCGCCATAGCGGATAACGCCTGACTCAATCATCTCACGGATGAGGTCGTTACCTTCACGGGTACGCTCTCCCACTCCAGCGAACACAGAGAAACCATTGTGTCCCTTGGCGATGTTGTTGATGAGCTCCATGATAAGCACCGTCTTACCCACACCAGCACCACCGAAGAGTCCAATTTTACCACCCTTCAGATACGGCTCCAGCAGGTCAATGACCTTGATACCTGTTGCCAGTACCTCCTTCGTCGTCGACAGCTCCTCAAACTTCGGAGCAGCACGGTGGATGGGATAAGCGCCCTCAATGTCGAGCTGTTTCATACCGTCGATAGGCTGACCAATCACGTTCAGCATACGACCTTTAATCTGTTCACCAGAGGGCATCAGAATAGGCGTGCCCAGCGGTTTGGCTTCCAATCCACGCTGCAGTCCGTCGGTATTGTCCATAGCCACACAGCGCACGGTATCCTCACCGATGTGCTGCTGCACCTCGATGATGAGTCGTTCGCCATTAGGACGCTGGATTGCCAAAGCTTCGTGAATCTTAGGGAGCACTTTTTCCGCATCCTGGCCCTTAGTGTCAAAATACACATCGATCACAGGACCGATAATCTGGGAAATGTGTCCATTAATTTGTGACATAAGCAGTATTATTTATTTTTTAAGATATTGTTGTTTTGGTTATAATGACCGCAAAGATAAACATTTTTTTTTGAAACAAAGAAGTATTTCACCTTTTTTTTTCAAAAAGATGTGAAAAATACAAGCATCATCGTACCAAAGCACCTTTTGAACTCACTCTCGAAGTTGGGTGTCAGTATGTCCTTCCCCATTGCCTCACGAATCTCCTGCATCGTCCAGAAACGACCACCGTCCAATTCCTCTGCCGAGGGACTGATCTTCCCATCGTAAATGGTACGATGCACATAGACCAGTTCACGCTCACGCTTGCTTTCAAACACATACTTGTCAACAAACTCGGGCTTGAAGTCTGAGATGCCCAGTTCCTCGCGCACTTCACGACAAAGAGCCTTTTCTGGCGTCTCACCATAGTCTATATGACCGCCAACGGCTGTATCCCATTTCCCAGGCTGAATATCCTTCCATTCTGGCCGTCGTTGAAGGTACACCTCACCTTTGGAGTTAAACACATGCAGATGCACCACGGGGTGTAGCAACTTAGAGCCGCTATGACACTCGCCCCGTGTGGCAGAGCCTATCACATTCCCTGCTTCGTCCACTATCGGAAAAATCTCTTGCTGGTTGTCCATTTTTTATATATCCGACATCTTTCAGCCATATTTCGCTTGCAAAGATACGAAATAATCCGCATAATCCATGCGGCTATGCGGATTATTTATACTTTACCCCAAGACTTTCCCGCCCCACAACCTTTGAAGGAATTGACACACCTCTTCTTTTATGTCTACTTCGTAATGATATCTCGCAGATCGTTGTAATTACGAACTACATCGTAGGTTACTGCAGAATCGCCTATGGTAGCGAAATGGCGACGGGCACATTCTATCTTTGAACGTTCTGATTCACGCAGTTGCGATTCTTCCAAAGAACCCTTAGTTTCTGCTACGAAATAGACATGCTTGATGTCTGGCCCCTCCTTAAACACTATCGCCCAGTCTGGATTATAATGGCCTACAGGCGTATTGATATAGAAGCCGCCAGGCAACTTTGTATAGACAGCCACCTCGTTGCGCTCTTCCAGGTCCTTCGCAAAGTTCATCTCGATACCAGCGGAATCTACCACCACCAAATCGTATAGTGACTTCTGCGACTCTAACGCGTTCACGCCCAACTTGCCCTTCAGCGTTGTATTGCTGAAGATGTCGCTCTCAAACTGCTTATCCAGTTTGTGATACTTCACATGCTCAATCACAGCAATGGCCTTACACTCATTGATAATATTCGAGGCCTTGATGATAAACTCTTCTGGGTTCGTCTTAAACTGATTGAAAGTCGATGGCTTTATCTTCTTCAAGATAGTCACAACAGCCTTTCGCGTTAGCCCTGTATTCTCTACCAGTTTACCGATTAGGTCGTAGCGAACCTCCTCTCCGATATCTTCATGCACAGAAAGCGTCTGAGAGTCAGTAATACTCATGGCCGTGCCTTGCTCCAGTTGCTGTTTGCTGCCAATGCGGTCCAGCGTACCAGTCACCATACGGAGTTGGATATCTGATACCTTCAGGTGGTTATCCAACTGAATGACTGCTTTGTTGATTAGTTCGTCAGTCTTGAAATCAACAGTATAATATGTCTGATGGTTTATCCTGCGCCATAGTTCCTGGAATTCCTTGCGCTCAAACTTCTGCGAGTCAAACTTCGCCTCGCGCACCTTCCTGCCATTCTCTGGCTTGACAGCATCAGGATTGAAGACAGTTTCGAGCTTCCTTTCCACATCTTTCTTATACTCATCATATTCTCCAAAGTCGAGTGTCCCCTCTTGCTTGTCTTGATGATACTTGGGTGTCAGTTGCCCGTCTTTGGTGATATAGCCCTTCATGCGAAGAGTGAAGGTCAGTTCCTGCGCATCGTCCTCTGATAGTTTCTTTTGTTCGCCATGGGCATTGGTGACCACAAAGTCGAGGAACAGTTGCATGTTCACCTTCTGTGGACGGTCGCCCACAGCCTCTGCAATCTCCGTCTGTAGTTTCGATGCAAACGAGTTGTACGACTCGCTGGCAATAACAGTCAGTTCATTCACTTCGAACACGCCACCATGCAGCACGCTCTCGTCCTGTCGCTCGCCCTGTTGGTTCACGCACAGGCGCATACCACGACCCACCTCCTGACGCTTCTTCGTCTGGTTATCCGAATCCTTCAGCGTACAGATCTGGAACACATTCGGATTGTCCCAACCTTCTTTCAGGGCTGAGTGGGAGAAGATGAAACGTACGGGCGTCTTAAACGACAACAGTGCCTCCTTGGCCTTCATAATCAACTGATAGCCTCGCAGTTCGTTTTCCGACTCTTTCGCCTTCGACTCCACCACATTATTCTTCTTGTCGCGCGAGAAGTAACCATCATGAACCTGATCTGGCGAAAAGCTCTTCAGATACTTCACATATTCAGGGTCATCGCTAAACCTCAGTTGCAGCTCTCCCACAATCCGTTCATATTCCTCTTCGAATATCTGTGCATAGATGCCTTTCTGACTACTCCCCTCGCCCTTTGGAAAGGGGGCGGGGGTGAGGCTTTCACGATAATTATCCACATGGTCGATAAAGAACAGCGACAGGCACTTAATACCCTGACGGAACAACTTACGTTCTTTCTCGATATGTGCCAAGATGGTGGCACGTATTTGTGCCTTACGGATTACCTGTTCGTTCACAGCGCCAATCACCTCACCTTCATAGAGGGTGAGGCCGTTTTGCAGATGGATGCAGCGGTTATAGCCGTCAATCTCTGTCACGCGATAGTTATCAGCATACTCCTGCAACTCGCCTGAGTTCTGGTAGATATCAAAGCGGTCACTCACCAGTTGCGTCACCTGCTTCACACCATTCCCGACCCGTTTGTCAAAGCCAATTCTTGCACGAGGATTACCCTCTGAGAGTTCGATGCTCTCCAAATAGAGATAGCCATTTGTAGCAGTAGAGCCTTTTTGCTCAATGCCCACCACAGAGATCTTTTTCACCAGTTTCTTGTTATAGGCATCCATCGCGTCTAGTCTATAGATCATGTTCACGATGTCATCAGCCCTATGGGTGGCACTATATAATAAGGTAAAGAGCGGATTAAACTCCTTCAATCGATTTCTGGTGGCATTCTTCTTATCAGCACCCAACACGCTCTGCGGCTCGTCGATAATCAGGATCGGGTTCGTGGCAGCAATCACGTCGATAGGTCTGCGTGAACGGAAGGCGTCCAGCTTCATATAGATACGTCGTGCATCCTCACCTCGTGCAGCAAAAGCCTGTGTGTTGATAATCATCACGTGCATGTTGCTATCGCTGGCAAACTGGTCAATCTTCGTCAGCTGGCCACTATCATATACGAAACTCTGAATCCTCTTGCCGTATTCTGCGGCAAAGTGCTCGCTCATCACCTCGAATGATTTGCACACGCCCTCGCGGATGGCGATGCTGGGCACCACGATGATGAACTTGCTCCAGCCATAGAGCTTGTTCAGTTCGAACATCGTCTTGATATAGGTGTAGGTCTTTCCTGTACCCGTTTCCATCTCGATGGTCAGCCGCAGGTCTGCCCTGTCGAAACTCTCCGTGGGTTTCAATTGAGCCGCCATCTGCAGGTTGCGAATATTATCCAGAACCTGGCTATACGGCACCTCGATAGGCTGGTTCTTATAGCCCACGGCATCGAAGAAACCACCGTTATCTGTTCCCAAGTCGTGGGTAAACTCCAGCAAGGAGCCATTCCTTTGTCCCTGGAACACATCCGTCACAGCCTTCGCTGCATCCGTCTGGAATTGTTGGTTTTTAAATTTCAGTTTCATAGGCTAAATCACTCTGACGTTATTCTGCACTTCCTGGTCAGTCCAGCCGCACTTCTGTTTGAACAGTTCGAAGAGGTTCATCTTCTGGGCGGCTTCTGTGAACGAACTATCGCGGAATACCACGCGGAGGGGATGAGTCTCTGCAATGGCATCAATCACAGCGCCAGTCACCACACCATCGAAACAGGCCACAAGGCTACCTTCATCCACATCATAGATGGTACAACCGTCCACCTTTTGTGTGTCGTATGGCAATGAGAGTTCCAAACCCCAACGCATCATGCAGTCGAAGAGCAGGTCGAGACCTGTGCGCTCTTCCTTGATATTATCCAAGAACATATCGAGTGACTCCTGCGTATAGTCCTTGGGAGCAAAAGCTACAGGCTTATAGTTTGACTCATCGCACTTCAGTACACGGAAACCAATATCAAGGTCTTGTGTCGTCAGCGGACTGTCTGCCTTAATCTTCTTTCCAGCACGACGAATACGTTCTTTGGCAATTTCTGGTATCGTTGTAAAATCTGGAGTTCCTTCTGGCAAGTTCTCTTTAACTTGAACCATTATAAATTTTCGTTTTCCATTATCTTCTGCGTTCATATCCATAACAGCTTGAGCTGTAGTCGCAGAACCAGAGAAGAAATCCAACACAATTATATCGTCTTCCTTGTTTATTATCTCGATTAGATACTTAATAAGCTGGTATGGTTTACTGAACGAGAACTCTAGTCCTAATTCATGTAATGTAGTTGTACCAAGCGTATTGATATAATCATAAATCACATCATTAGGAAGAGGATATTTTTCATCTTTTGTTTCTTCATCTTCATATTTCTTTTCATAAACATTCCAATCAGTATGATTACCATATGAATCAACAAGTGGAGATCGTTGAGATTTATCAAACATTAATATTGATTTTTTTGCCATATAAGAGTCTTTACTCCATCTCCAGACTTTATCATTTTTAGTTTGTGGCGCAATTTGACCTCCATCAACAGACTCTGAAGGGAAATTATCCCCAGGAGGGATTATTAATGTGCCATCAGGTGCCTCTATGTAATATCTCTGATTAACACAACCTCGTAAGGGATCTAATGATGCTTGAAATAAAGAATGAGCCTTTCTGTACTTTCTCCCATTTTCAGATAGAGGATAGTTCTTCTTCTCTACTCCAACATTCTTATCAACAAAACCATTTAAACTACCAAAATTTCTAGCATAACACAATATATAATCTTTGGTTGGTCTGAAATGTGTTCCTTGGTCAGACCCCTTTTTGGCAATTCTCGGAATCACAGAAATAAAGTTTTGCTCACCAAGAACTTCATCACAAATATTTCTTAAATTCTTCAGTTCATTATCGTCTATTGAAATAAAAATAACACCATCATCAGAAAGAAGTGTGCGTGAAACAACCAGTCTCTCATATATCATAGAACACCAATCAGAATGGAAACTTCCATTTGAATAAGTATTCTTAAATAATCTATTACCTTCTTCATCAGATATAGATGCATTATATTTTTCTTCTGATAGTATACGGGTATCGTTATAAATCAAATCGCTACCTGTATTATATGGTGGGTCGATATAGATCATCTTGACCTTGCCCATATATGAGTTTTGGAGCAGTTTCAGCACTTCGAGGTTGTCGCCTTCGATATAGAGGTTCTGGGTGGTGTCCCAATCCACACTCTCTTCCGGGCAAGGCCGCAACGTCTTACGACAGGGTGCTGCAGCCTCACGCTGAGCAGCCCGTTTGCCAACCCACGTAAAGTCGTACTTCTCAGGCTCGTCGCTTTCCACATACTCCCCAAGGAGTGAACGCAACTTGCCCCAATCTACTGCACGATGCATCTTGCCAGTTATGACATCCTGCGTCTCCGTAAAGCACGATGGGAACAACTGGTAGAGTGCATCGAGATTGCGCATTGTTCCGTCTGTGGTTTCTTTGTTTAAATGTTCTATTTGCATGATTTTATTATTTTTATTTGTTTGTTTCGTTTATTTATCGTATATTTGACTACATTGAAGATACTCTCGCTCGAAAATACTCAAATAAATTTGGAATTTTGCTCGCTTATTCGTATCTTTGCAGCGGAATTATAAGCAGAAGTAATATGACGCAGATTGTATTGAATATTGAGGACGTAAGTCTTCTCCCAAGTTTGAAAAAAATTCTTGAGGCAATAAAAGGTGTAACTATTGACAGAATGGTTACATCCTCTACTGATGCTGAAGCAGAGAAAGCCTTTATAACGGAAACTATTACAAAAGGCTTCAATGAAGCCCAAGAAGGACGATTTGCAGGTAAGAATCTGAAATCTCTCGACGCATTGGTTGAGGAACTTAGAGCCGAAGCATAGCAGTCTATGGTAACCTTCAACTATACTGAAGAATTTCTGCGCCAAGCAAAGCGTTTGGCCAAGCGTTACCGTTCTCTTGCCGATGATATTAATGATTTGCAATATGAATTGATGGAGAACCCAGAGGCAGGAGTTTCTTTGGGAGGCGGCAAACGCAAAATCCGTCTTGGAGTAAAAAGCAAAGGTGGGGGTAAACGTGGCGGATTGAGAATCATCACTCTCAATGTGGTCGTAGAGACGACAGATACGTGTATTAACCTGCTTACCATTTACGACAAAAAGGAAATAAAGAATGTTTCTGAGAAATATATAGACCAAATTATTCGTAGTCTTAAATAATGAGAATTGCAAGTATTTCATACGCTCAGTTCCTCCATTTTTTGTTTTAGCCCAGCCAACTCCTGTCGTTTGGCCTTTACCTGTTTATTCATCCTGACCTGCACATCGTATTGCGGTTCCTTGCGCATACGCTTTTCTAAGGATTGCAGTTCTACCTCCATCGTGGCAATCCGTTTTTTCAATCCAACAATCTCTGCGAGTGCTCCAGCCTTATGCTCACCAATGCCTGAGACCTGCGCCACAAAGTTGTCGTAGATACGTGGGAGCGACTGGCCCTGAATAGCCAATGACAATTGCGCTTGGGGCATCCATGTAGTCGCAAATGACTTGGTTATCTTGAATTGCGTGTGGGTATTGTCCTTCCATTCTTTATAGTTGATCAGCAGCATATACTGCTCTTCGTATTTTAGGATGAAGACAATATGATGCGGCATGTTGATGTCGATAAACGTAAAGACATCCGTAGGACAATCCTGCTCTTTCAGCGTCACCACAAACACATCGATTTCTATCAGCTCTTCACTCGCTGTTACGTTGATGGTATTGGCAGAGAGTTTATAAAGCCAGCAGATCTGCGCCACGTCATTCACAAAACGCACCTTCATCCGTTGGTTCACTTCCATGAACTTGTAGAACATCGTCTTAGGTACCACCTTATCGACAATGGTACCTTGCGGATAGCCTAATATGTTGTCTGACTCTTTCAATTCTCCAATTCTCTAATTCTTGATTACTAAGAAACAAATCAGTTCAAAATCATCGAGGCCCTTGATATCACCTTGCAGGGCTGTGGTCTCGCCAAAGGAGAAGAGGCTTTCAAGGTCGCTCTCTTCCTTCTGCGCTACAATCGTTGCGACAGCCTTTTGCAGCAGGTCGCTATAGTGTGTCATTCGTCTGCCATTGTCCGTTTCCTGATTAAACTGATGGCAGAGTTCCATCATCGGCTCATGCTTTCCCTTGCAGGCTAAGCGCATGATGTCCAGCAGTCGCTTGGGAGCCAAGTGGTTGATGATGGTTTCGCCCTCGTCAGAGAGATACACCATATAGAAAGGATGCAGCAGATTCTGATGACCGATATTGACTGCATTGTTTCTGTTCTTCAGAATGAAGATGACACCAGGCTTTGCTGTGGCTGATGCAGGCACGACAGCACTCATGCCAAAGGGTGTATGCTCGATGTCAGGATGCTCTGGCAGATAGGCCAACAGGTCGAGGCGGAACTCATTTAGTCCCAAGTCCATGATGTTGATGCCCGTGTCCATATCTTCGAGGTCAACCACTTCTTCCTGCAAACGCATCAACTGACTCTTGCGATATTCAAGATCAGTCTGTTCTTCATTCGAGAGCAGCACATTACCTCCACCACCTGCAGTTATATCCATACCAGCCATACGCGCCTCTACACGACCTTTCAGATAGAGATAATCGTCGAGCTCGATATCTGGCCAGTAATTCACCAATTGGATAACATCATTCTTCGAACCGATACGATCCACACGTCCAAAGCGCTGGATGATACGTACAGGGTTCCAATGGATATCGTAATTTATCAGGTAGTCGCAATCCTGTAGGTTCTGACCCTCAGAAATACAGTCTGTGGCTATTAGCACATCGATGACTTCTGATTGTTTTGGAAAGAGTTTGTCTTTTTCTTTCGATATTGGCGAAAAGAGTGTCAGCACGCTATTGAAGTCAGCAGGCAATCCTTTAACGGTAGAACGGATGCCATTACCTGTCACTAAACCTACATGGAGCCCCGTCTTCGCCAGTATCATTGCAGCTAGGTTGTCGTACAGATATTCTGCGGTATCAGAGAAGGCTGTAAAGACTATCACCTTTTTGTTGTTTCCATTAATTGGATGAGCAAATTTCTCGCGCAGGTTCTCGATAAGCATCTGTAGTTTGCTATCGTGCTCTGGATTGATATCTTCAATCATAGTCAGCAGCAAGCCCAATATCTCCTGATCTTTCAACAGGTCGCGCTTCCACGAACGACAATCCATATCAGCCAATGATACTTTAGACTTCTTGCCACCAATCAGTACATCATCCTCGCTATCTTCATCGAGCATGTTTTCCAACTGTTGCACCTCCAGGCGCACATCCTGACGGGTTTTGACAAAGGTATCAATGGCCTCTATTGTCTCGTCAATCATTTCCTTCATACGGCTCAGCGTCAGACGGAAACTGTTTACTGAAGATTCTAGGCGCTTCAGCAAATTAATAGCCATCAGTTTCTTCAGTCCCTTCTCACGTCCAGACATACCAAGGTGTCCACCTCTGTCGTCTGTGTCGATTTCATATTTGGCTCGTTTAGAAGGTAGGATATAGTCAGAGGGTGCATAGATACCAAGGTTCAGGTCGTCCAACTGGTTGGCTATTTCCTTGTAAGTGATTGCATCATTGAGGTCTGTCAGTTTGGGGCGCTTCGAGATAGGGCGTAGACGCGTTGGGAATTTACCAATCTCCGTGGTATCGTAATACTTCTCAATATGTTTACGACTGCGAGCAATAGTCACAGCATCCAACACTTGGAAGAAGTCGAACGAGAGCATATCGAGTAGTTTCTCCGTGGTACGCTCCTTGGGGTCTTCGATGCGTGACCATGCATTGTATTGTGCTTGTGCAGAACGGAAGATATCTTCGATAGGACGATCAGTATTCAGCTTGTCGTTAATCAGATTCTGATTGCCCTCGTAGGCCAACTGCAACTGGTTTTTCAGGTCGTTGAAACGGTTGTTGACAGGTGTGGCAGAAAGCATCAGCACCTTCGTTCGCACACCAGTACGAATCACCTGATTCATCAGGCGCAGATAGCGGTTTTCACGTGGATTCTCATCGTCCTCATCAGTCGTTACCTTGCCACCATTGCGGAAATTATGGCTCTCGTCAATCACGATGAGGTCGTAGTTGCCCCAATTCAGGCGCGAGAGATCTATGCCATTCGACAAGCCACGCTCACGACTAAGGTCTGTATGGAACAGCACATCGTAGCGCAGACGGTCTTTTTCTAATGGATTGTTCTTGTAGTTGCCCTTATAGGTATTCCAGTTCTCATAGAGTTTCTTGGGACAAAGCACCAGCACACTCTTATTGCGATTCTCGTAATACTTGATAACAGAAATAGCCGTAAAGGTCTTACCCAAACCTACTGAATCAGCCAAGATACAGCCATTATAGGTCTCCAACTTATTGATAATGGCCAGAGCCGCATCCTTTTGGAAGTTATAGAGCTTATTCCATATCTGAGAACTCTTAAAACCTGTGGCCTCATTGGGCAGCACATCCTCGCTGATATCTTCCAAGAATTCGTTGAAGATATTGTAGAGCGTGACGAAGTAGATGAAGTCTGGCGAATTCTCGCGATAGACATTTTCGATATTCTCGATGATGGCATTGGTGACATCCGTGAAGTTCTCGCTATCCTCCCAAAAGTCATTGAAGTACTTAAGGTAGGAGTCAGACATTGGCGAAGGCAGCCTCTGAACAAGTTGGAAGATATTATTGCCTCGCTCACAACCTAATTCCGTAGTGGTAAACTCATTAAAGGGAATGTAGGTGTATTGCTCCTCATCCTGCTTTACATTCAAGAAACCAGCCATATTCTGCTGTGACACGTTGGTCTTGAAACGTACTTTTTGGCGAATCCAGTCGGCACATTCCTTAGCGATGGCCCGCTGAGTAAGGTTATTACGAAGTTTGATCTCAAAGTCAGAACCATACAGCGTACGCTCGCGATTCAGTTTGGGGATATAGAACTCCCGCTTCTGTTTCTTTGTTTGATCCTTGTTGAACGTTGGCGAGGTAAAGATAAAGCGAAGTTCGTCCACCTTCTCCAACTCTTTTTGCAGGGCCTCAAAGGCATAGATGGAGAAACTCGCTGCAGCCATTGCCACTTTGGAGCCTTGGCACAGCGTCACCTTCAAATCGTCGATGACATGAGAGGTGATGTTATCGAATTGTTTAGGTAGTTCCATGCACTACTATAGTTTTAGTCAAGCACCAAAACTATATCTTCAGGCTTGCTTACAGGTAATTCGAATGAGACCTCAGGACACAAAAGAAGCGCGTTCATAACTTTTCTCTTGTCTCGTGAGGTCCTCGGATGTACCTGTAGTGCTAAGATACAAGTCATGCCCGCGCTATCGCACGGGCATCGGCTGACTTGTTCGAGCACTACTTCATGAAATTTCCGAGGTTCCACGAGTCTCTGAACAAATAGCTGATGCTATTGTTTACCAACGAAAATCATACCAGCACTCTGCACTCAGAGATTGATGCTTTGCAGCATGCGTCGTTTACGACGATTTGCCGATACTTGATTGCAAAGATAATAATTATTTCTTTAACGACAAAACGATTTCGTATTTTTCTATTAAAAAGGCACAGGATTGCTCCCGTGCCTCCGAATTCAGATGGCGATTTCACCAGTCTTGATGATGATACTAATTATTTGGCCTAAGTTTCGCTGAAGGTGCAAAATATGCAATAACAGCATCTAAAACAGCATGCTCAGATGATGTCATGATACGAACTTTTTACCAGACAGCAAAATTATAGCTGCCGTTTCTAAAAGTGTTTATAGGCAATAAACACTGTGTTTACTGCTTATGAATATTGTGTTTATTGCCTATAAACACTTTTAACATTTGCCAACATTCCATCACGATTGTACACTTTTATTACTAAGGGCATGAACCTTCCCCTCATACCGTGATTCAACTTTCTGAAGTAGTTAAGTAGTCAGTAGTTAAAGAAGTTAAGCCTCTCACTTAATCACGACCTTTTTTCCGTTGTAGATATACAGGCCCTTAACCGTAGGCTTGCCATTGAGGCGACGGCCGTCGAGGGTATACCAGGCGTTGGAGAATTGATAATTGACAATTGACAGCTGAGAATCATTAATACCTGTTGACGCCGGATCCTCATCGAGCCACTGGAATACCTCGCCGTAAGTGCCGGTGGTGCAGAGGTAGAGGAAAAATTCGGTGCCTACGGCAATGTGGTCAGAAGGGGTGACGCTATCGTCAATCTTGTACCAGTCGCCCTCACCGTCGGGGTGTGCATCACGGAAGGAGAGGTAGTTACCGTAAGGCACCACCATGTCGCCTTTTGAATGGACGAACTGGATGCGGTGCTTCGGCTGCCATCCGGAGGCGACGCCATTGTCGGCCAGCGCACGGTGCAGGTCCTTGCAGGCATCACCCTTCTCGGTGGGAACATCGTTGAAATTCGAGGCATCGGCCAGATAGTCGTAAAATTGTGTGGTAAAAAGTTTGTCGAGGTGAGCCCATACTTTGTCCTCCTTGGGCGACTGGAACAGTTCTTCCATCTGCTCTTTGGTGTAAGTGCGGCCGTCAGCCTCAAAACCCTCCTGCAGCTGTTCGTACCACCTCTCGTGGATGTTGTTGATTGTCAATTCCTTGCTTTTTATCCACTCCATGATGCCCGTGTCGAGGAACTGCTGCGAGAGGTAGTCCTCCAGCTTATGGCTCTTCAAGTCGGGATGCGTGTCCAACATACCTTGTATAATCATTGGTATGACCATCGGCATGGTGGTTATTCCCTTGTGGTGGTCTGTCTCCGTGTCGTAGCTGTTACCGTCGTCGTCCATGTAGTAGCGCATGGTGGCGATGAGGTCGTAGGGGCCGTCGCCAACAATGCTGCCACGGTAGCGCAGTTCTCGGTCCATTCCCAGCTGCTCCAAGCGGCGCTGCACGGCCAAAGCCACGGCACCGCCCTGTGAGAATCCGAATCCGAACGACCTCCAGTCGCTCTTGAACTGTAGCGCACGCTTGTCGTTAACATGCTTATTATAAAGTCTCAATCCATAGTCCACGGCATCCGTCATCTGACGGGCTGTCAGTTCTTGTGCCAGATAGGGGTGTGCCAAGTCCTTTGTGACACCGTAACCCTCATAATCGGGGGCGATGATGATGCAACGGGAAATGAAGTTCTGGTCTTCGTCAGAACCCAATCCGTAAATACCATTGGCAAGAAAGGAGAACAGCACACTCTCCTTCAAATTCATTTCCGACGTGGGACACTCATCGTCTGACGTGATAGTAAAGTGGCTGTAGATATGCACCGACTCTATGCCATCGTCCTCATTCGGTTCCTCAGGATTCCATGCGACGAGTAATGATGAGAGCACCACATCCTTGCCCTCAGCATCGACCGACGGGTAGTTGTATTTATAGAAAACGGCATCGGTTGACCTTTTGTCCTGTTTCAGACTATCAGATACCTCGGCGGTCTGTGCCTTCATAACGCCGCAGAGTGTGAGGATGGCGGCGAGCATCCATAAATTCTTCTTCATATCTTTAATTTTAGGTATACATACAGATTGCACCTGCAAAAATAGAAAAAAAAATCGACAATGAGTCAGTTTTTACTATTTTTATTACTTCGTCGCATGTGTTTGCTATCACGAAAAACTTTGCAAAATTACTAAGTTTCGTTCAGAATTCATCGTTCAGGGTGCATAGATTTTATTTTTTATAGTTAAAAGAGCTTAATTTTGTCACCTTTATGAAGTATGAGCAATGTACTCTGAACTATTTTTATTACCTTTGCACCCGCTTTTTGCAAAAATATTTTCCCCGAAGGGGGAAATAGGAGCCGGAACAGGCGCTGACTCCTACTGATTATTAACCCATTAAAAGACGGTCTGATAAACGTCTGTTCAGGCCTCGCCCTGTCGAGAGATTGGGCAACATATTTATTTTTTATGTCAGAATTAACAAAGAACGTCCAGCCATTACAGGACTTCGACTGGGAACAGTTTGAGAATGGCACGACCGCTAACGTCAGCAAGGAAGAGCTTGACAAGGCGTACGACGAAACCCTTAACAAGGTTAGCGAGCACCAGGTCGTTGACGGTAAGGTCATCAGCGTCGACAAGAAGGAAGTAGTCGTCAACATCGGCTACAAGAGCGATGGTATCATCCCCGCCTCGGAATTCCGCTACAACCCCGACCTGAAGGCCGGCGACATTGTAGAGGTCTACGTTGAGAACGCTGAGGACAAGAAGGGTCAGCTGATCCTGTCGCACAAGAAGGCTCGCATGTCGAAGTCTTGGGAGCGTGTCAACGCCGCCCTGGAGAGCCAGGAGGTTATCAATGGTTACATCAAGTGCCGCACGAAGGGTGGTATGATCGTTGACGTATTCGGCATCGAGGCCTTCCTGCCCGGCTCACAGATTGACGTTCACCCCATACGCGACTACGACCAGTTCGTAGACAAGACGATGGAGTTCAAGATTGTGAAGATCAACCAGGAGTTCCGTAACGTAGTCGTATCACACAAGGCTCTTATCGAGGCCGAACTTGAGGCTCAGAAGCAGGAGATCATGTCGAAGCTCGAGAAGGGTCAGATTCTGGAAGGTACCGTTAAAAACATTACCAGCTACGGCGTATTCGTAGACCTGGGTGGTGTTGACGGACTGATCCACATCACAGACCTCAGCTGGGGCCGCGTAGACGATCCCCACAAGGTGGTTGAGCTCGACCAGAAGATTAATGTCGTTATCCTTGACTTCGATGAGGACAAGAAGCGTATTGCTCTCGGTCTGAAGCAGCTGACCCCGCATCCTTGGGATGCTCTGGATGCTAACCTCAAGGTTGGTGACCACGTGAAGGGTAAGGTTGTTGTCATTGCCGACTACGGTGCATTCGTTGAGATCCAGCCTGGTGTTGAGGGTCTGATCCACGTCAGCGAGATGTCTTGGAGCCAGCACCTGCGCAGCGCTCAGGAGTTCCTGAAGGTTGGCGACGAGGTAGAGGCAGTCATCATCACGCTTGACCGCGACGAGCGCAAGATGTCACTCGGCATCAAGCAGCTGAAGGAAGATCCTTGGGAGGCTATCGAGGTTAAGTATCCTGTTGGCAGCAAGCACACCGCCAAGGTTCGCAACTTCACCAACTTCGGTGTATTTGTTGAGCTTGAGGAGGGTGTTGACGGTCTGATTCACATCAGCGACCTCAGCTGGACCAAGAAGGTGAAGCATCCCTCTGAGTTCACTCAGGTTGGCGCACAAATCGACGTCATCGTACTCGACATCGACAAGGAGAACCGCCGTCTGAGCCTTGGCCACAAGCAGCTCGAGGACAATCCTTGGGATGTATTCGAGGCTAAGTACACCGTAGGCTCTATCCACGAGGGTAAGATTATCGACCTGATGGAGAAGGGTGCTGTTGTACAGCTCGACGAGAACGTTGAGGGCTTCGCTACTCCGAAGCACCTTGTCAAGGAAGATGGTTCACAGGCTGCTCAGGGCGAGACGCTGCCCTTCAAGGTGATTGAGTTCAACAAGGACTCTAAGCGCATCATCCTCAGCCACAGCCGCACCTTCGAGGATCCGAAGCGTGAAGAGAAGGCTGCTGCCAAGAAGACCCGTGCTCCTAAGAAGGACGACGCTCCGAAGATTGAGAACGTAGCTGCAAGCACCACGCTGGGCGATATCGACGTACTGGCTGAGCTGAAGGCTAAGATGGAGAAGGGCGAGTAATCACCCACCCTTCCTCCTAATAATAATTAATGTACGTGCGCGAGAAGTTTTTCTCGCGCACGTCTTTTTATGCTCTTTATTGAACGTTTTACACCCATTTACTTCTTTAAGCATGCCAAGAAGACTTGATTTATATCAATTAATTAGCAAAACGTAAGCGTTTACGCAATTTTTCTAACAAAATGTTTGGCTTTTTGTAGTTTTTGCTTTAATTTTGCAAGCAAAAAGAAAGAAGAGAGTATTTTTAACACAAATAATAACCATTTAAAAAGTAAAGATTATGAATGCAGCAAAAGTTGTAGAAGAGCTGAAACAGCGTTTCCCCAACGAGCCCGAGTACATTCAGGCCGTCAGTCAGGTACTTCCTACCATCGAAGAAGAGTACAACAAACACCCCGAGTTTGAAAAGGCTAATCTGATTGAGCGCCTTTGCATCCCCGATCGTGTTTGCGAATTCCGTATCACATGGACCGACGACCAGGGTAAGGTTCAGACCAACATGGGTTACCGTATCCAGCACAACAACGCCATTGGCCCGTACAAAGGCGGTCTGCGTTATCACAAGAGTGTAAACCTGGGTATCCTGAAGTTCCTGGCTTTCGAGCAGACTTTCAAGAACTCATTGACCACGCTGCCTATGGGTGGTGCCAAGGGTGGATCTGACTTCTCACCCCGTGGTAAGAGCGATGCTGAGGTAATGCGTTTCTGCCAGGCATTCATGAACGAGCTTTATCGCGTAATCGGTCCTGATGAGGATGTTCCCGCTGGTGACATCGGTGTTGGTGGCCGTGAGGTAGGCTATCTGTTCGGACAGTACAAGAAGCTCACACACCAGTTCCAGGGTGTGCTGACCGGTAAGGGTCTGAGCTTCGGCGGTTCACTGATTCGTCCTGAGGCTACTGGTTATGGTTGCGTTTACTTCCTGACTTCTATGCTGGCTACCCGTGGCATCGAGCTGAAGGGCAAGAAGGTGCTGATCTCAGGTTCTGGTAACGTGGCTCAGTATGCTACCGAGAAGTGCATCCAGTTGGGTGCTATCCCCATGACCCTCTCTGATTCAGACGGTTACATCTACGATCCCGATGGTATCACTCAGGAGAAGCTCGAGTATGTAAAGGAGCTGAAGAACGTAGAGCGCGGACGTATCAAGGAGTATGCTGAGGAGTATCCCAACGCTGTTTACCACGCTGGTGAGCGCCCCTGGCACGAGAAGGCCGACATCGCCCTGCCTTGCGCAACTCAGAACGAGATCAACGGTGAGCAGGCTCAGGCCCTGATTGACAATGGGGTGATTGCTGTTGCCGAGGGTGCCAACATGCCTTCACTGCCTGAGGCTATCAAGATTTTCCAGGATGCCAAGATCCTGTATGCTCCTGGTAAGGCTTCTAACGCTGGTGGTGTATCTGTATCTGGTCTGGAGATGTCGCAGAACTCTGAGCGTCTGAGCTGGACTTCTAAGGAGGTTGACGACTACCTGAAGCGTATTATGGCCGACATTCACGAGAACTGCGTGAAGTATGGTACTCAGGCTGATGGTTACATCAATTACGTGAAGGGTGCTAATGTCGCTGGCTTCATGAAGGTTGCCAATGCCATGATGGCACAAGGTATTGTGTAAGCTTGCATTAATCGTCGGCACAAAAAGACAAATTAATATCAATAAGGTGCGATTTTCTTCAGAGAATCGCACCTTTCTTGATTTTTTTTTGTAATTTTGCAAGCAAAATTCAATAACACATAAGAATATGCTTACACTGAAACTCATTACAGAGGAAACTGACCGCGTCATTCGCGGACTGGAAAAGAAACACTTTAAAGGTGCTCGTGAGGCTATCGACGAGGTACTGGCTGTTGACAAACAGCGTCGTGAAGCCCAGCAGCAGCTGGACAAAAACCTGTCGGAAGCCAAAAAGATGGCTGCCCAGATTGGTGGTTTAATGAAGGAAGGCAAGAAGGATGAAGCCGAGGCCATCAAATTGCAGGTGTCTCAGATGAAAGAGACTAACAAACAGTTGGAGGAGACGATGAACCAGTCTCAGGAGGAGATGACCCGTCTGCTCTGCCAGATACCGAACATCCCTTACGACGAGGTTCCTGAAGGTGCTGCCGCCGAAGACAACCACGTAGTGAAGTCAAACCTGAAAGAGTGTACAGACAAGGATACTGTTGGCAACTGGGACGTGAATCCGTCACTGGGTATTGCCAACCCCCTGCCCCACTGGGAGCTGGCCAAGAAATACAACCTCATCGACTTTGACTTAGGCGTAAAGATTACAGGTGCAGGATTCCCTGTCTACATTGGAAAGGGAGCACGCTTGCAGCGCGCATTGATTAATTTCTTCCTCGACGAGGCTCGTAAGAGTGGCTATACAGAAATTATGCCGCCCACGGTGGTCAATGCCGCCTCAGGCTACGGCACAGGCCAGCTGCCCGACAAAGAGGGACAGATGTATCACTGTGAGGTGGATGACTTCTATCTCATTCCCACTGCCGAGGTTCCTGTGACCAATATCTATCGTGACGTCATCCTCGACGAGGCTCAGTTGCCTATCAAGAACTGTGCCTATACTGAGTGCTTCCGCCGTGAGGCAGGCTCATATGGCAAGGACGTTCGCGGATTAAACCGTCTGCACGAATTCTCGAAAATTGAGATAGTACGCATCGACAAACCTGAGCACTCGAAGGAGAGCCACAAGGAGATGCTGGAGCACGTAGAGGGACTGCTGAAGAAATTAGAGCTTCCCTACCGTATTCTGTTGTTATGTGGTGGTGATCAGAGCTTTACAAGTTCTATCTGCTACGACTTCGAAGTCTATTCCGAGGCTCAGGGCCGCTGGCTCGAAGTGTCGTCGGTCAGCAACTTTGATACCTATCAGGCCAACCGTCTGAAGTGCCGTTATCGTCGTGCCGACAACAAGAAGACTGAGCTTTGCCACACGCTGAACGGATCGGCATTGGCCTTGCCGCGCATTGTGGCTGCACTGTTGGAGAACAACCAGACTGAGCAGGGCATCAAGATACCTGCAGCACTGGTACCATATACTGGTTTTGAGATCATTGACTAAATATTATTTACCCTAAAAATTACGTTATGAATAAGAATGAGAAGTATGTCATCACGATTAATCGTGAATTAGGCAGTGGTGGCCGCACCGTCGGCAGAAAGTTGGCAGAGAAACTGAATGTAGCCTTCTACGACAAGGCACTCATCAACGAGTTGAAGAAGAAGTTCCAACTTGATACTGACCAGATTGAGAAGCTGAAGAGCGGAAAGAGCGACTGGTGGAGAGAATTCATCAATTCTGCCATGTATATGGGACAGGGTATGAACGAGATGTGGTACTATCAGCGCATGACCGGTCAGGAAGGATACCTCGTTACCAGTAGCGATATGTTCAAGATGGATAAGGAAATACTGACGAAAGTGGCAGAGGAAGATTCGTGCATCATTGCCGGACGTAACGGTTTCAGCGTGTTTGCAGATCATCCCAACCACTTGAGCATCTTCATTCAGGCTCCTCTGGAACACCGTATCCAGCGCATCATGGGTAAGCAGAACCTGACTCATGAGGAAGCAGAAAAGGTTATCAAGAAGGTGGATGACATGCGTGAGTCATACGTCAAGAAATATGCCGGTACTTCTCGCTATGACACACGTAACTACGACCTCGTCATCAATATGGAGGGTAAGACTGAGGACGAAGTGGTAGAGTTGATTCTCCAGTTTATCGGATAAGAAACAGCATGAATAAAATTATAAGGAAGGAGCAGTTCTCCGAGAAGGTCTTCCTTTTCGAGATTGAGGCTCCGCTAATTGCCAAGAGCCGCAAGGCAGGCAACTTCGTCATTGTACGTGTAGACCAGCGTGGTGAGCGTATGCCGCTGACCATTGCTGGTGCAGACATTGAGAAAGGTACCATCACGCTGGTCGTACAGATGGTGGGCTTGTCGTCCAAGAAACTGTGTGCTCTGAATGAAGGCGACTTTGTGGCTGATGTGGTTGGTCCTTTGGGCAATCCTACCCGCATCGAGAAATATGGCACGGTGGTCTGTGCTGGTGGTGGACTGGGCGTTGCCCCTATGTTACCCATCATCCAGGCCCTGAAGGCTGCCGGCAACCGCATTCTGAGTGTGATGGCCGGTCGTTCCAAGGACCTGATTATTCTTGAGGACAAGGTTCGCGAGAGCTCTGACGAGGTTATTATCATGACCGATGACGGCTCGTATGGTGAAAAGGGCGTGGTAACCGTCGGTATCGAAAAGTTTATTGAGCAGGAACACGTCGACAAGGTATTTGCCATCGGACCTCCCATTATGATGAAGTTCTCGAACCTGACAGCCCAGAAGCACAACATCCCTTGTGAAGTATCGCTGAACACCATCATGGTGGACGGTACGGGCATGTGTGGTGCATGTCGTCTGACGATTGGTGGCAAGACAAAGTTCGTCTGCATCGATGGTCCAGAGTTCGACGGTGCTCTGGTTGACTGGGACGAGATGTTCAAGCGCATGGGTACCTTCAAGCGCGCCGAGCAGGAAGAGCTGGAGCACTACGAGGAGCACCTGATTTCAATTGACAATGGAGAATTGACAATTGATAATTCTACAACAAACATTGTCATGGACAGCGCCCCCACAAATGACAGCATCGAGGTTCTGACAGATCGTGATGCCGAATGGCGTAAGGAGCTGCGTGCATCGATGAAGCCCAAGGAGCGTACTGCCATCGAGCGTGTCGTCATGCCTGAACTCGACCCCGTCTATCGTGCCACCACCCGTACTGAGGAGGTGAACATCGGACTCACCAAGGAGATGGCAATGACTGAGGCCAAGCGTTGTCTTGACTGCGCCAAGCCCAGCTGTGTTGAGGGCTGTCCTGTCAACATCAATATCCCGTCGTTCGTCAAGAACATCGAGCGTGGACAGTTCCTGGCAGCTGCCAAGGTGCTGAAGAACACCTCTGCCCTACCCGCTGTCTGTGGACGTGTCTGTCCTCAGGAGAAGCAGTGTGAAAGCAAGTGTATCCACCTGAAGATGAACGAGCCTGCTGTGGCTATCGGCTATCTGGAGCGTTTCGCTGCAGACTTCGAGCGCGAGAGCGGCAACATCAGCCTGCCTGAGATTGCACCTGCCAATGGCATCAAGATTGCTGTCGTGGGTTCTGGCCCTGCAGGTCTGTCGTTTGCTGGCGATATGGTGAAGAAGGGCTACGACGTCTATGTTTTCGAGGCACTGCATGAGATTGGCGGTGTGCTGAAATATGGTATTCCTGAGTTCCGTCTGCCTAACAAGATTGTCGACGTGGAAATCGAGAACCTCGCCAAGATGGGCGTTCACTTCCAGACAGACGTCATCGTAGGTAAGACCATCAGCGTGGAGACCTTAGAGAAGCAAGACTTCAAGGGTATCTTCGTAGGCTCTGGTGCCGGACTGCCCAACTTCATGAATATCCCTGGCGAGAATGCCATCAACATCATGTCGTCGAACGAATACCTGACACGTGTGAACCTGATGGATGCTGCCAATCCTACCACTGACACCCCCATTAATTTGGGTAAGAACGTGCTCGTAGTAGGTGGTGGTAATACTGCTATGGACTCTTGCCGTACGGCAAAACGTCTGGGAGGTAATGTCACACTCGTCTATCGTCGTTCAGAACAGGAGATGCCTGCTCGTTTGGAGGAGGTGAAGCACGCCAAGGAGGAGGGCATCAACTTCCTCACGCTACACAACCCCATCGAGTATCTGGCCGACGAGAATGGTGCCGTGAAGGCTGCCGTGCTGCAGGTCATGGAACTTGGTGAGCCTGATGCATCAGGGCGTCGCAGTCCTGTTCCCGTTGAGGGCAAGACCGTAACGCTCGATGTCGACCAGGTGATTGTAGCTGTAGGTGTATCTCCTAACCCGTTGGTGCCCAAGAGCATAGAAGGTCTGGAACTGGGTCGCAAGAACACCATCGTGGTCAACGAAGGCATGCAGTCAGCACGCAGCGAAATCTTTGCCGGTGGCGACATCGTGCGTGGTGGTGCAACGGTGATTCTCGCCATGGGTGACGGTCGTCGTGCTGCCCAGCACATGGATGAATACCTGCAGAAATGAACGGACTCTATACCATCATACTGCTCATACTAAGCAACGTCTTCATGACGCTTGCTTGGTATGGGCATCTGAAACTCCAGGAGAACGGTGTCAGCAACAACTGGCCACTCATAGGCGTCATCGCCTTTTCGTGGATGATTGCTTTCTTCGAATACTGTTGTCAAGTACCCGCTAACCGCTTGGGCTTTGTCGAGAATGGCGGTCCCTTCAACCTCATTCAGCTGAAGGTCATTCAGGAGTGTATCTCGCTGGCCGTGTTCTGCATCATTGCCAACATCATGTTCCAAGGCACCCACCTGCACTGGAACCATATTCTGGCATTCTTCCTCATCATCTGCGCCGTTTATCTGGTTTTCATGAAATAGTCCTGTATGTCGCTGTGGCACAGCTACAAACATAACGATGACTCTCGAGGAACGACTCTGGAAGACTTTTAACAAAGCGCTGGGCCAGTACCAGCTCATCGACGAGGACGACAAAATCCTCGTCGGATTGTCTGGTGGCAAGGACTCACTATGCCTACTGGACTTTCTCGCCCGTCGCTCACACATTCTCAAACCTCGTTTTTCGGTCGTGGCCCTACATGTTAGAATGGAAAATGTGCACTACGAAACAGATACAAACTACCTGCAGGACTTCTGCGATGAGCGAGGCGTTCCTCTACATATTATCACCACATCATTCACCACCTCTCCCGAAGGGTCAGCGTCGGTCCAAAAGCCCCCTTGTTTCCTCTGTTCATGGCAGCGACGCAAGCAACTCTTCAATCTTGCCCAAGAACTGGGTTTTACCAAAATAGCATTGGGACATCATCAGGATGATATCATCCATACCGCTTTGATGAATCTTACCTTCCAAGGGCACTTTGCCACCATGCCTGCCAAGCTACGCATGAAGAAGATGCCCCTGACCATCATACGCCCGTTGTGCCTGTGCCATGAGGCCGACATCCAAGCTTATGCCGACGCCAACCATTACGAGAAACAAGTGAAACAATGTCCTTACGAGGACACGACCAACCGCACTTCAGCCACTATGCTATTCGCTCATATGGAGCTGCTGAATCCAGAGGCACGCTACAGCATTTGGCATGCGTTGGAAAATGCCAATAAGCTTACAGAGTATTAAATATCTTTAATTGTAGGTAACTATTGACCTAATATAAATAAATATTTCGTATCTTTGCCTATTGATGAAGATACGCATGCTGTTCATATGGACTCTGGCATTCCTTACGCTTCCACTGATAGCCCAGAAGCGCAAGGCAGTACCGTTGACGCCAGAACAACTGAAACAGCAGCAACGTCAGGAAAAAATAGCGCGTATGATGGCCAAGACACAGCGTATCATTTTCATCGACAGCATCGTGGTCGATAAGCAACACTTCCTGCAAGCCTACCACCTGTCACCTGAGGTGGGGCGTGTGGCAAGCTATAACGACTTCTTCCATACCAATCGTCAACCCGATGCACATGTCTACGTCAACGAATTAGGTTCGCGGTGCTACTATTCGATGGAGCAAGCCGACAGTACGATGCAACTCTATGCCAGCGACAACATCAACAACCGCTGGTCGCGTCCTCATCTGCTGAGCGGTATCAATGAAGACAGCATTTACCACCGTATCAATTATCCATTCATGATGGGCGACGGCGAGACATTCTATTTTGCGGCAGAGAGTAACGATGCCCTAGGAGGTTACGATATCTACGTCACACGCTACGATGAAGAAGAAAAGCAGTTCTTGCACCCTGCGAACATCGGTATGCCGTTCAATAGCGAAGCCAACGACTACCTCTATGCTATTGACGAATACAACAACCTTGGGTGGTTTGCTACAGACCGTCGCCAACCGGCTGACAGCGTCTGCATTTACGTATTCATTCCCCCACAGACACGCCAGACCTACGACACAGACTCGCTGACAGCCAGTCAGTTGGCCAATTTAGCATGTATCAGCCGCATTGCCGATACCTGGAGTGACGAAGACACTCGTCAGGCCGCTTTGTCACGTCTAAAGAATGCCATGGGCCGCAAACCCGTCAGCACCGATGGTGACTTCTGTTTCATTGTCGACGACCATCACACCTACACCCGTCTGTCCGACTTTCAGGCCGCAGGCAACAAGCAGCGCTACCAACAGCTGACAACGTTGCAAGACCGCTATCAGCGTCTGCTCGACACACTCGACCGTGCCCGCGACCATTACGCTACAGCCAACCAAGAAGAGCGTGACGAACTACGCCCCGATATCCTGGCCAGCGAGCGCATGCAACACGACCTCTACCTTCAGATACACCAACTGGAGAAGACAATACGCAACAACGAGATTTTATTTCTAACTAAAAACATATAAGACTATGGCTAAAAAACATTTCCCAGAATCAGAGCTCATTATTAATGGCGACGGTTCATGTTTCCACCTTCATCTGAAGCCGGAATTCTTGGCTGACAAGGTTGTTCTCGTAGGTGACCCAGCACGTGTCAACACCGTTGCGGCCCACTTCGACAGTATCGAGCACGAAGTTAGCAGTCGCGAATTCCACACCATTACCGGTACGTATAAGGGCAAGCGCATTACGTGTCAGTCGCACGGCATTGGTTGCGACAACATCGACATCGTGGTCAACGAACTCGATACGCTGGCCAACATCGACTATGCCACTCGTGAAGAGAAAGACGAGCATCGTACACTGACCATGGTACGCATCGGCACCTGTGGCGGTCTGCAACCATTTACACCCACAGGCTCGTTCATTGCTTCTGTTAAAAGTATCGGTTTTGACGGTTTGCTCAATTACTATGCTGGACGCAACGACGTCTGCGACCTGAAAATGGAAGAGGCCTTCAAAAAGCATATGGACTGGAACCCCATCAAGGGCGCACCCTATGTAGCTGTGGCCGACCGCGAACTTATCGACCGCATCGCTGCCGACGACATGGTAAAGGGCTACACCGTTGCTTGCGGTGGATTCTATGGTCCTCAGGGCCGTCAGCTGCGCGCTGCCATTGGCGACCCTGACCAGAATAAGAAGATCGAGTCGTTCGAGTACGATGGTCTGAAAATCTGTAATTTCGAAATGGAATCCTCAGCACTTGCCGGACTGGCATCGCTGCTGGGACACCGTGCCATGACGTGTTGCATGGTCATCGCCAACCGCTATGCCCAGAAGATGAACACTGACTACAAGAGTTCTATCGATACCATCATCCAGAAGGTGCTTGACCGTATCTGATGAAGCGACACTTACGTTTCAAATATATGAATAGAATTCCATCTTTCGAAAGTGACTACAACAACGGAGCACATCCTGATGTGCTCCGTCGTCTCTTTGAGACAAACGACAGCCAGAGTGCATCCTATGGCGATGATGAATGGAGCGAATCTGCGAGAGAAAAAATACGCGAAGCTTGCCAGTGTCCGGAGGCCGACATCTTCTTCCTCGTAGGAGGAACACAGACTAATGCCACCGTCATTGATGGAGTACTGACGGGCTACGAAGGCGTTATTGCCGTCGATACAGGCCATATCAATGTCCACGAGTCTGGAGCCGTGGAAGCCAACGGTCATAAAATCATCATCCTACCGTCCCACGACGGCAAGATGAGTGCAGCCGACCTGAAAGATTTCCATGACAAGTTCTATGCCGACCCAGTCTATGAACACATGGTCATACCTGGTATCGTTTATATCACCTTCCCCACTGAGTTAGGAACAGTCTATAGCAAGGAAGAAATAGAAAGCTTGTATGCACTATGTCAGCAGTTTGAAGTGCCGCTCTTTATCGATGGTGCAAGATTAGGATACGGTCTGGTATCTGATGACTGCGAATTCAACCTGCCGTGGCTGGCTCGTCACTGCGACGTGTTCTATATCGGAGGAACAAAAGTGGGAGCACTCTGCGGTGAGGCCGTTGTATTTCCACGAAACAATGCCCCTCGACATTTCTTTAACATCATCAAGCAACATGGAGCTTTGTTGGCAAAGAGCCGACTAGCTGGCGTCCAGTTCGAGGCGCTGTTTACCGACGGACTCTATTTCAACATTGCACGCCACGCCATTGACAAAGCCATGCAACTGCGAAAGCTGTTTACCGAGGCAGGCATCCCCATCAAGGACTCGCCTACCAACCAACAGTTCATTATGCTCACAACAAAGCAGATTCAACAACTACGCCAGAACATTGCATTCGAGACGTGGGAACCCATCGATGCCGACCACACCTGCTGCCGTTTTGTTACCAGCTGGGCTACGACCGACAATGACATCGCAGTATTGGAAGAAGCCCTAAAACATATCGTCTGAATGAGCAATACGCCCTCTCTCACCCCCACCGTCACAACTCACGAGGAGACCATCTGTGCCCTGGCCACAGCCCCTGGTGGTGCCCTTGGCATCATCCGCGTCAGCGGTCCATATGCCTTCAGTGCAGTCAGTGCCATCAGTACGGTAAGATGCAACGAGATGGCTGCCAATACCATCCACTACGGACACATCGTGGAGCATGTTGCTGTGGCACAGCAACATGCTGCCATCATCGACGAGGCACTCGTGACCATCTTCCGTGCACCCCACTCCTACACAGGTGAAGACAGCGTAGAGATATCCTGTCACGGCTCACGTTATATATTAAATAAGGTATTGGAACTCCTGGTGCAGAACGGCTGCCGCATGGCCCAACCTGGCGAGTATACCCTGCGTGCCTACCTCAACGGCAAGATGGACCTCTCGCAGGCCGAAGCCGTCGCCGACCTCATTGCATCTTCTAACAAAGCGACTCACCAATTAGCTATAAGCCAGCTGCGCGGCGGTATTTCCACAAGACTCAGTCGCTTAAGAGAACAGTTGCTGAAACTCACTTCCCTGCTTGAACTCGAACTCGACTTCTCCGACCATGAAGACTTGGAGTTTGCTGACCGTTCGGAATTACTCACGCTAGCCAAAACTATAGATTCCCATATTGCCCATCTAGCCCAAACTTTTGAAATCGGCAACGCAATCAAGAACGGAATCCCTGTGGCTATTGTCGGGGCTCCCAACGTGGGTAAAAGCACCCTGCTCAATGCCCTGCTGGGTGAAGAGCGTGCTATTGTCAGCGACATACAAGGGACTACTCGCGATGCCATTGAAGACACCATCCAACTATGCGGCATCACCTTCCGCTTTATCGACACTGCTGGTATCCGTCATACAGACGACCAGATAGAAAACTTAGGCATAGAACGCTCAATGGCTGCAGCCCAGCGCGCCCAAATAATCCTGATGATGACAGAACCAGATGTGCCCTACCCTGACATTCCCATTCGTGATGACCAGACTGTCATTCGTATTGAAAACAAGACTGAGACCTTCCAAGCTAAGTTTGGTGTGGGGCTCGACCAGTTGCGTCAGCAACTCATTGAGGCCGCCCCAAAGATAACCGAGAATGACGTCATCGTCACTAGTGCCCGTCATTACGATGCCCTGCTGCGTGCTCACGACAGCATTGGACGTGTCATCGATGGACTCCAGATACAACTTAGCGGCGATCTCCTCAGTGAAGATCTCCGCCAAGCCCTTGACACCCTCGCCGAAATCACTGGTGGTCAAATCACCCCCAATGAAGTATTAGGAAATATCTTTAAACACTTCTGTGTGGGTAAGTAACTGATTATCAACAACTTAGAACAATTTGGATAAACTATTACTAAAGCTCTCATTTTGAGGGCTTTTGTTGTGTTAAGTGTTCTTAATTGCTCTTTGTTATTCCAAGTTATTTTAGCTATTTTTGTACCCTATTTCTACCCCGAGGCTAAAATTGGGG
>JAEEGG010001037.1_pt1 | contig 78548 bp, 61 predicted proteins | sample 9134161 | NCBI WGS metagenome assembly JAEEGG01 (sample SAMN16246543, study PRJNA631951) | gut metagenome | biome: gut microbiome; feature: rumen; material: CR-attached | host: Bos | place: Iran: Karaj | collected 2018-10
GCCAGTCTTCGAGGCAACGCTCTTCACGAGCTGTGCGCCTGTGTTCTCGAAGTGGTCTTCAAGTTCCACTTCCTTTGCTACGGTCACACCGTCCTTGGTGATCTGGGGTGCACCAAACTTCTTCTCGATGACCACGTTACGGCCTTTCGGGCCTAACGTCACCTTTACTGCATTAGCCAACTGATCGACACCTTTCTTCAGCATGTCGCGGGCTTCCATATTGTATACGATTTCTTTTGCCATGATTTTATTTACGATTTTCAATTTACGGATTTATTGTTCCTTAGCCGATGATAGCCAGCACATCTGACTGGCGCATGATGAGATACTTGGTGCCGTCGAGCTCGAGTTCTGTACCGGCATACTTACCGTAGAGCACCTCGTCGCCTTCCTTCAGCACCATCTGTTCGTCCTTTGTGCCGTTGCCGGCAGCAACGATTCTGCCACGAAGGGGTTTCTCTTTTGCTGTGTCGGGAATGATGATTCCGCCTACCTTTTCTTCAGCCGCTGTGGGAAGTACCAACACGCGGTCTGCTAATGGTTTGATGTTCATAGTTGTGTTAGTTTTTAATATTTAATAATGTGTATATAATGTTTTCAGTGTCGTTTTTTCGCAAGGTGCGACACAACGCACATAACGAAAAACGTGCCAAACTGCAGAAACTGACAATATGGCACGAAAAATCATGTGGCAGCGGACACAAAAAAGAGGATGGCAGTTAGTCATCCTCTTCTTTGTGATAAAATGATGGGGAAGCATCAGAACTTCGCCATCTTGATGGCTAAGACTGCGCAATCGCTACCCTTGTTGCCGTGGCTGCCGCCGGCACGCTCGTGTGCCTGCTGCAAGTCGTTGGTGGTGAGCAGACCGTAAATGACGGGAATCTCGCTCTTGGCGTTGAGGCGTGCGATGCCGTAGGTGACTCCCTGGCAGACGTTGTCGAAGTGCGGCGTTTCGCCCTTGATGACACACCCGAGGATGATGACGGCATCGTAGCCGCCGTTCAGACACATCTGGTGGGCTCCGTAGATGAGCTCGAACGAACCCGGCACGGTCTTCACGTGGATGTTCTCGGGCAGGGTGCCATGCTCTTCGAGCGTAGAAACACATCCTTCAAGGAGTGCTCCGGTAATCTCGGCATTCTGCTCAGCTACGACGATGCCGAAACACATGTTGCTGGCATCGGGGACTTTCGAGAAGTCGTATTCGGAAAGGTTGCGCAATGTAGCCATAGGAATTGGGGTTGAAATGCGCCGAGGCGCGTTCTGTCAGATTACTCGCTGAGGCGCTCGATGAACTTATCGATCTCCTGGCTCTGCACAAGGGCTGAGTTGACGTACTTCTTCTTGATGTCCTGATACATCTTCAGAGCCTCTTCCTTGTTGCCCTGCGACTCTACGAGCTGGGCAGCCTGCATGCGGAAGGTGGGAGCGATGCTGTTGTTGACGCCATCGACACCCTGCTTGTCGGCCATGTCGGCAGCCTTCTTCAGGGCGCTAATGGCCTTGTCGAGCTGGTTCACGTGTGCATAGGCGTTGCCAAGTGCTGCCACAGCAGCGGGGCTTACCATTGCATCGTCGGCGGGAGAATATTGGTCGAGATACTTTACGGCCTCTTCCCACTTGCCAAGGTTGGCATAGCAGAGTCCGGCATAGAGGTTGGCAAGGTTGCCGGCATCGGTGCTGCTATAGTCGCTGGCAATCTTCAGGAAGCCTGCATAGCTGGCGCCGTCGCCGTTGAGGGCCTTGTCGTACTGGTCGGCGTTGAAGTATTCCTGGCCGCGTCCAAGTGCTGTGCTGGCCTTGTCCTCACGCGGGCCGCTAACGTAGCCTTTGTAAAGGAAAATGCCTGCGATGATGGCGAGAATGGCCACCACGGCGATAATGATGTTCTTCTTGTTCTTGAGGATGAATGCCTCAGATTTGCTGACGGTCTCGTTCTGTTCGAGAACCACCTGTTGTTTTTTGTTTGCCATTTTTTTGTATACGTTTTATTAATTAATTGTTCGCGATGTAACCACCACCCAATGAAGGGTGGAAGGCGGAAGGTGAAGGGCATCAAATACACGATGAAAAGCATCGAGCCCTCCACTTTTTCCCAAGTTGGCTGCAAAATTACTGAATTTCTCTCACATTCTGAAATTAATTTGCCGTTTTTTTCGTTTTTCATTGATAAAAGGTGTAACTTTGCGGTCAAAACAAAGAATAGTAGCGTGATTCTTAAAAAGATTTCAATCATAAACTACAAGAACATTCGCTCGGCAACACTCGATTTGTCGCCGAAGATGAACTGCTTCATCGGTCATAATGGCGAGGGCAAGACCAACGTGCTCGACGCCATCTACTACCTGTCGTTCTGCCGTAGCGCCTTCACGCCTGCCGACTCGTCGGTCATCACCCACGACCAAGACTTCTTTGTGCTGGAAGGCGAATACGAAGACGATGCCATTGGCCGTATGGACGTTTATTGTGGCATGAAGCGCGGCACGAAAAAGCACTTCAAACGCGACAAGAAGGAATACAAACGGCTGTCGCAGCACATCGGACTGATTCCCATCGTGTTTGCCTCGCCTTCCGACTCGTTGCTCATAGAGGGTGGTAGCGAGGAGCGTCGTCGGCTGATGGACATGGTGATTGCACAATACGACCATACCTACATGGATGCACTTGCGGGCTACAACAAGGCGCTTGCCGGGCGTAACGCCCTGCTCCGTCAGGAGGAAGACCCTGAGCCCACGCTCCTCGACATCTGGGAACAAGAGATGGCTGCACACGGCGAACGGCTCTACGAAAAGCGCCGGGCGTTTGTGGACGAGCTGATTCCCGTGTTCCAACGCATCTATCAGCAGATTGCCGAAGGAAAGGAAGAGGTGTCGCTGGGCTATGTGTCACATTGCCAGCGTGGTCCGTTGCTGGAGGTCATCCAGCGCGACCGTTGGAAGGACAGAGCCGTGGGCTACTCGCTACATGGCAGCCATCGCGACGACCTTGAGATGTTGTTGGGTGGCTTCCCCGTGAAGCGTGAGGGCAGCCAGGGACAACACAAGACGTTTGTGCTGGCGTTGAAGCTGGCGCAGTTCGACTTCCTGAAGCGGACGGCAAGCGGCACCACCCCACTCCTCTTGCTCGACGACATCTTCGACAAGCTCGATGCACGTCGCGTAGAACAAATTGTGAGGCTAGTGTCCGACGATGGCTACGGCCAGATTTTTATTACCGATACCAATCGCGACCACCTCGACCAGATACTCAGCAACGGGGCCACCGACTACCGGCTTTTTCACGTAGAAGGAGGAAACATCAATGTTTAGACAACAAGTGAAATCGCTCAACGACATTCTTCAGCAGCTGATGCGCCAAGAAGGTCTGGAAACGCCGCTACAACAGAAGCGGCTCATAGAGTCGTGGGAGAAGGTGACGGGCACCATTGTGGCTCGCTACACAGGTGAGAAGTTCATCAAGAATCAGACGCTACACGTGAAAATCACAAACCCCGCCCTTCGGCAAGACCTTTCTATGATGCGCTCACAATTGGTGAAACGTCTGAACGAGGAAGTCGGCGCGTTGGTGATTACAGAAGTAAAAGTTTACTAAACTAATGGTTTAAAAGGCTTAAAGAGGAGAAAAGGAACGTATGTTTTGTTCTGGAAAAGTATCAGCAACAAAGACTATTGTCCCTTTTCTCCCCTTTTAATCTCCTTTCCCCCCTTTATGCCCTTTGAAGTCTACGCCCTTGCAACTATTGTGGCACGCTGATGGAGGGGCACGTAGTCGAAATGACCACGCTGGCCCCACGCCACCTTTTGCTGTGCCTTTGTAGGCTGTTCCTCAGGACGCTTGGGGAACGATGCTCCCTCGCTGAAAATCTGCAACGCCTTCATCATGACGGGATCGTCCTGGTTGATGTATTGATGCCAGGAGTTCTCGTCGAGCATGTTGTAGATGATGCGCGAGTTGATGTATCGCTCAAGCAGCTTGTGCGACTTCTGAATAAGCAGGTTACGACGCTTCAGGCCATGATTGTCGCCATAGACGGCAAATTTCTCCACCATGTTCTGCTTGTTCAGATAGTCTGACAGACGCTTCAAATCCTTGTATTCGCCCAACTTCTGACGATTGTCGTCGGTATAGGCAAAGGCAAACTGCAGGATGAGTCCGCTCATGGCGGCCTGCTTGTAGTAGCTGGTCATGTCGACCGTGTCTTCAGGAACGAAGATGTCGGGAGTGATGCCACCACCGCCATACACTTCACGGCCAATGCCCGTGTGGTAGGCTGGTCCGGTGTGCTTGATGCTATCCTGCGAGAAGAACTCGCCGTGCTCATAGCGGGTGATGAGGTCGAGCTCATAGTCTTGGTCGTGACCAGGCTCAGAGGGTTTCTGAATGCAACGGCCCGAAGGCGTGTAGTAGCGGGCGATGGTGAGTCGGATGAGCGAATGGTCGTTGAACTCTATCTGCTGCTGCACCAGTCCCTTACCGAACGAGCGACGGCCGATGATGGTGGCACGGTCGTTGTCCTGCATGGCTCCGGCAAAGATCTCTGCTGCCGAGGCCGATCCTTCGTTGATGAGCACCACCAACGGTATCTGCTGATAACTGCCGTGACCATCGGAACGATATTCCTGACGGGGCGACTTGCGACCTTGGGTGTAGACGATGAGCTTGTTCTTGGGCAGGAACTCGTTGCTGATCTGGATGGCGCGGTCGAGATAACCGCCTGTGTTGTCGCGCAGATCGATGATGAGGTTGTCGAAGTCCTGTTGTGAAAGGGTGGCCAACGCCACGAGGAGTTCGCCATAGGTGGTCTCGCCGAAGTTCTTGATGCGGATGTAGCCCGTGTGGTCGTCGACCATGTAGGTGGACGTGATGCTACGTTGTGGAATCTCACCACGCGTCACTGTGAACTGGCGGATGCCCTTCTGTCCATAACGCATCACACCAATCTTTACCTTCGTGTCCTTTGGACCTTTCAGGCGACGCATGGCCTCCTGGTTGGTGACCTCCTTTCCGACGAAGGAGCTGTCGTCGATAGTCACTATCTTATCGCCTGCCAACAAGCCGGCACGCTCGGCAGGACCATTCTTGATGACGGCCTGCACGTGGATGGTGTCTTCGCGAATGACAAACTCGATGCCTACTCCCGAGAACGAACCCTTCAGGTCGTCGTTGGTGGCCTGCACGTCCTTCGCACTCATGTAGACAGAATGAGGGTCGAGCTCGGCGAGGATTTGCGGAATGGCCTTCTCGACGAGCGAGTCGAGATTCACCTTGTCGACATACTGGTCGTCGATGATGTGCAGCAGGTTGTTAAGTCGGTTGCTACCACTATTGATGATGTTCAGACGGTTGCCGCTGAAGTGGTTGGCATAGAAGGTGCCAATCATAATGCCGACGACGACGCTCACCGCCAGCATAATAGGCATGTATCTGTTTTTGTTGTTCATTGTTGGTTCGTGCTTATTGTTGTGGGCTTTATTCACCTAAATAGATCACTTCAATACCTGCGCGCTCAAGTAGTTCGATGCCGTCGGTAAGACGGTATTTCTCGCCATAGACCACACGCTTGATACCTGCCTGAATGATGAGCTTGGCACACTCTATGCAGGGCGATGCCGTGATGTAGATGGTGGCACCGTCGCTATTGTTCGACGAGCGTGCGAGCTTAGTGATGGCATTCGCCTCGGCATGCAGGACGTAGGGCTTGGTGACTCCGTTGTCGTCCTCGCAGATGTTCTCGAAGCCGCTGGGCGTGCCGTTGTAGCCGTCGCTAATGATCATTTTCTCCTTCACGACCAAGGCGCCTACCTGACGGCGTTGGCAATAGCTGTTTTCTGCCCAGATGCGAGCCATGCGCAGATAACGCTGGTCTAAAAGTTCTTGCTTGGTGCTCATATAAATCTATTGTGAGATGAGTTTCGCTATTGTTTCGGACTATTTCTCCGTATTCCGCTTGATGCCGTTTCGCTCGAGTAAGGCATCGATGGTGGGCTCGCCGCCGCGGAAGCGTTTGTAGAGCGTCATGGGATGCTCTGTACCGCCACGCGAGAGGATGCAGTCGCGGAAGCGCTGGGCTGTCTGGGTGTTGAAGATGCCCTCGTGCTTGAAGACGCTGAACGCATCGGCGTCGAGCACTTCTGCCCATTTGTAACTATAGTAGCCTGCCGCATAGCCGCCTGCCATGATGTGTGAGAACTGTACTGTCATACAGGTCTCGGTCATCTGCGGGGAGATAACGGCTTCCTTCCAGGCTTCTTTCTCGAAGGCGATAATGTCTTCGTCGAACGGCTCATGCTTCGTGTAGTAGGCCATGTCGAGCAATCCGAACGACACCTGACGCAAACAGCTATAGGCTGCCATGAAGTTGCGGCTTCTCACGATGCGGTCGATGAGCTCATCGGGAAGGGGCTCACCGGTCTTATAGTGGAAGGCGAACGTGCGGAGGAAGTCGCGCTCGATGGCAAAATTCTCCATGAACTGCGACGGCAGCTCGACAAAGTCCCACCACACGCTGGTGCCGCTCAGGCTCTCGAAGCGGGTGTTGGCAAACATGCCGTGTAGGGAGTGGCCGAATTCGTGAAGGAATGTCTCCACTTCGCCTAGCGTGAGCAGGGCTGGGTTCTCGGCAGTAGGCTTCGTAAGATTCATCACCACGCTGACGTGAGGTCGCACATTCTGCTCAGGGCGTATCTCGCCATTGTCGAGCTTGCGTTCCTTTTCAATCCATTGGCCTTGGAACTCAGTCATCCAGGCTCCACCCTGCTTGCCCTTGCGTGGATAGAAGTCGGCATAGAACACGGCCAGATATGAGCCGTCACGGTCAAACACCTCGTAGGCCTTCACGTCGGGATGATAGACGGGAATGTCGCTATTCTCCTTAAACGTGATGCCATACAGACGATTGGCCAGTCCGAACACGCCGTCGATGACTTTGTCGAGCTGGAAGTAAGGGCGCAGCATCTCGGAATCGAGATTATAGCGTTCCATCTGCAGCTTGTGGGAATAGAATCCGAAGTCCCAAGGCTTCATCTTCTCGTCGTTCCCGAAATCCTTGGCGAAGAGTTCCTTCACCTCCTTCACCTCCTCGATGGCGGTGGGCTTGTAAGCGTCGATGAGTTCGTGCAGTAACTTGTAGACGTTGGCCGAGCTACCTGCCATGCGATGCACCATCACATAGTCGGCGAAGGTGTCGTAGCCAAGCAATTGAGCCAGCTCGCGACGAAAATTGATGAGCCGCTTGCAGATGTCGAGGTTGTTTTCGCTATTGTCATGAATGCATACAGTATTCTTGGCCATATACATCTTCTGACGCAGCTCGCGGCGGGTGGAATAGGTCATGAAAGGCGAAAAGGACGGATGGTCGAGGGTGAACACCCAGCCTTCTTTCTCCCGTTCGCGGGCAGTCAGGGCAGCGGCTTCACGAGCGGTATCGGGCAGACCGTCGAGGTCGGCCTCGTCGGTAATGTGCAATTCAAAGGCTTTGTTTTCCTTCAACAGATTCTGCGAGAACTGCAACGACAGCAATCCGGCTTCCTCGGTAAGCTGGCGAAGACGCTCCTTGCCGGCCTCGTCGAGCAACGCACCACTCCGCACGAAGCCGTCGTAAGTCTTCTGCAGCAGCATGTCTTCCTCAGGTGTGAGTTCGCCATGATGGTCGTAGACGTGCTTGATGCGTGCAAAAAGACGGCTGTTCAGTCCTACGTCGTTGGCATGCTTGGTCAGGATGGGGCTCATCTTCTGAGCCAGCGCGTCGAGGTCGTCGTTGGTCTCGGCGCTCAGCATGTTCGAGAACACGGTGGATACACGGTCCAGAAGGTCGTAGTAATGGTCGCCCTTCGAATAGTCGTTGCGTAGGATGGTGTTTTCGAAAGTCGGCTCTTCGGGATTGTTGATGTTGTTCTCTATTTCTTCGTCTTCACGGCGTATGCCTTCCATGAAGGCTTCTTCATAGTCTTCAAGTCGGATGTCGCCAAAAGGCACCGTCTCGTGAGGGGTGTCATAATTGAGGAAAAAGGGGTTGGTTCTCTTCTCTATTGATATATCCTTTGTCATGTTTACTGTCGTATCCTACTACTTATTGTTCTTCTCTCAAATGATGGAATGGCAACAGTCGCAGACCATTACCGATTATCGAGTTGCAAATTTAACTAAAAATATGCACCCGTGTGCGCGCATACAATTCTTTTAATGAATATTTAACCTATCTTAACGGGCGCGGTTCGTTTATCGAATTGCTCCTCCACCCTTTACGGAATAAGCAACGACGAGTCGCCGTAGCTGAGGAATCGGAAATCGTGGGCAAGGGCATAGTCGTAAACCCGTCGCCAGTCGCCATGCAGGAATGCACTCACCAGAAGGAGGAGCGTGGACTGCGGCTGGTGGAAATTCGTGATGAGCATCTCGACGATGTGATAACGATAGCCTGGCACGATGATGATCTGTGTGGCGGTATGGAGCGTGGTGAGCTGATGGGCATCGAGCCAATCGACAATAGCCTGTAGCGCCTCCTTGGCTGTTGGGACATCAGCCTCGGCAGACTCGTCGTAGGGTTCCCATTGAGTTACATAGAGTTGCTCTTCTGTGAGATTGGGCTGGCGCAACAGTTTGCATCCTACGTAGTAGAGACTTTCGAGCGTTCGCACGCTGGTCGTTCCCACGGCAATCGCCTTGCCGTCGTGAGCTATGAGCCGAAGGAGGGTGGCACGCGTCACGCTAATGTGCTCGCTATGCATCTCGTGATCGGCAACATTCTCGCTCTTTACCGGACGGAACGTGCCTGCTCCGACGTGTAACGTTACTTCTTCGCGCTCTAACCCTCTTGCATCGATGTCACTCAACACCGCTGGCGTGAAATGCAAGCCTGCCGTCGGGGCTGCCACACTTCCCTTGATGCGAGAATAGACGGTCTGATAAGTTGTATTGTCTGCCTCTTCAGTTTGTCGGTTCAAGTAAGGAGGGATGGGAAGTTCGCCGGCAGCATCTATGATGTCGGAAAACGGACAGCCCACACTCTTTCCGCCGGCAGCCGTTGAATCGGAACACTCCCAACGGAACTCGATGAGCTGGCTGGTGCCATAAGGTCCCAGGTGGGTGGCGGTCAGCACGATGTCGCGTCCGTCAATCTGAAGCACCCGTTGCAACTGACCATCCTTCCACTTCTTTTGGTTGCCCACGAGGCATAGCCACGAACAACGCTCTTGCGACTGAAATGTTTGCTCATAGTCGGCCGGCGAATAAGGCTCAAGCAGGAAAATCTCGATGTGAGCGCCTGTAGGCTTTCGGAACAGCATGCGGGCTCGGATGACTCGTGTGTTGTTATACACGAGCAACGCCCCTGCCGGCAGATAGTTTGGAAGATGATAAAAGTGGTCTTCGCTGATGGTTCCGTGTTGATAAACTAATAGTTTGCTGTGGTCACGTTCGGCCACGGGGTATTTAGCGATGCGCTCGTCGGGGAGCGTGTAGTTATAGTCGCTGATGCGAATGTCCATAATTGTTGATTAGATCAGAACCAAGGTATGATGGGGGAAAAAGATACGTAGAGGAGCAATACGGCCATCGTCAGGAGTACCACATCGATGTCCTGATGGCTGTAGCCCGTCGAAGTGTATTGTGACGATACATAGCGCAAGCGGGGCTTGATGGCGAAATAGAGCTTCCGATAACAGAAATATCCTATCAAGGCCGACACACATCCCCAGACGAGACCGACAAGGATGTCGGAGGGATAGTGAACGCCCAGATAAAGGCGAGTCCAGCAACAAATCAACGACCAGACGACAAGGGCGATGGAGAGAGCTCGGTTGCGCACGAGTTGAGCAAAGAAGACGGCTACCGCCATTGTGTTGGCTGCATGTCCGGAGAAGAAACCGTACGGGCTCTCGCGGTAATTGCCGACTACGTCGATGCTATACTTCAGCATCGGATCGTTGGTGGGCCTCCATCGGGCAACATAGGGTTTGGCGATGAAATCGGCAAGGCCGGCGCTGAGTAGCATCGTCACCAGCACACCCAACAGGATGAGGGCGAACTGCGGCATGTTCTCGCTATTCTTGATGACGAGATAAAGCAAGGCTACATATAGCGGAATCCAAGTGAGGCCGGATGTGAAAGTCATCACAGCGGCATCGAGGTAGGTGGAGTCGCTACCATTGAACCAAAGCAAAACAGCCTCGTCGATTTGTTGTAGGAACGATATATCCATCATAGAAACACTATTCTCAATAATGTATAAAGCGTGTGCACAGGCACAAGCCATGTTTTATATTTCTTCAACGCTACGAACCGGCAGCCATCCCTCACGGCCATCGTCGAGCCGGATGCCATACCAATTCTGAATGGTTGTATCGTTGATGTTCACATGCGTTCCCTCGTGCAGCACGAAGGCTTCGCTGCCATTTACTCCAGGAGTCTTATGCACACTGACCGATGGAGCCGTTACCACAGCGGCACGATGCTGGTCGTGATAGCGCTTCTGCTGCCAGGCGAAGAGGTTGCTGGCAGCGAACAACACCAGGAAGAACACGGCTCCGTAGAACCCGATCTGGCGTAGCAGCAGACGAGGGCTGAACAGATAGAACAGCACCAGCACCAAGACTAGAATGATGGAGGCGATGGCCAGGTGTGCCCATCCGTCGACGCTGCAGAGTTTCACCAACGAACGATACCAAGTGAAGAAGAACATCTCGCTCTCGGGAGTCACCTTGTCGATGGTCTTGCTTCGTGCAAACTCAAGGTTATAGCGGATGTCGTTGTCGCCAGGTGCGAGCTCCAACGCCCTCTCGTAGGCAATAATGGCCTGTGTGATGTTATCGGTACGGAAGTAGGCATTACCGAGGTTATAATAGAGGTTGGCGGCGGGGCCATCCTTTAGCAGTTGCTGATACTCGCCGATTGCCTTCTGGTAGTTGCCCGTCTTGTATGCCTCGTCGGCCGTCTGCTTTGTGACAGCTACGGGAGCGGCAACGGCATGTTGGGCAACGCCGCACAGAAGAACGACAGCAAGCAACATCTGAACAGATTTCCTGCCCGCTTTTTTCTTGTTTGACTTCATATCCGATTCAATTTGCTCAATGGCAGTCATGGCTGCGCTGAACGTCTTGTTCATGTTGCCGGCAGCATCGCCGGGTGCATAACGTTCAAACTCACACTCGTCGAGGGCTGTAAGGAAGCGGTCGACGACTTCTTCGCCAACATTTTGTTCTATCAGTTTATCAGAGATGTTCTCGCGCGAGAGCTGTTCGACAGGCATGTTCAACTTGTCGCCCACATAGCCCCACAGGGCTCGAAGCGTCTCGTCGTAGAATGCAGATGCCTGGCCTTTCTCCATGAGCTGGCGGGCCTTGCGCAGACGGCGTGTAGCCACTTTGCTCGCCTTCTTTCCACGCAGCTTGCCGAGATCGGCGTTGTCGATAGCACGTTTGCGGAAGATGATGAGCAGGGCAATAAATGCCACGAACGGCAACAGCATCGATAGCCAGTAGGCCGTTGTACCAAAGAAATGCTCGCTGGGCTTGCTCCCAACCTGGTTGCCCGACTTGATGGGACGGATGTCCTTTGCCTCGGTGGCTCCATAGTCGGTAACGGTTGTAGCACGTCCGGAACCCTTACCAACAGTCAGGTTGAAACTGCTTGTCTTCACAGTTCGATAAGCGTTGGCAGAGGTGTCGTAGTAGACAAACTCGACGGGTGGTATCGTGTATTGACCCTGATTGCGAGGAACAGCCAGGAAATCGTAGATCATGTTTCCTTCAACGCCATTGGCAGTGAGGCGTGTCTTGTCGGTCACCTTGGCATCATAGGTGTCGAAGTCCTTGGGGAATGCAACCACAGGCTGCTTGATGAGCTTCAGGTTTCCGTTGCCTCCAACGACAACACGAAGCGAGATGGGTTCGCCGGCCTTCACCTCGGTCTTGTCGATTTGTGCCGAGATGTTCAAGCGCCCTACTCCACCCGAGAAGTTTTCCGGGCGTGTCGGCAGCGGGTCGACCTGTATCGTCAGGCCAGGAGCAACAATATCGCGCTTCACCTCCACATAGCCAGAACCACCGTTGAAGAACGCCTCGAAGGGATCAACGTTGCGATTCTGCTGCACCACGATGCCTTTGAAGGTGATGCTCGGAATCTCGAGCTTGCCCGTCATCTGCGGATACATCACATATTGGCTCCACGTCACACAACGATAAGAGCGGCCGTTGACCTGTTCAACATGGAAGCTCTTCTGTTGTGGAAGCGGAATCTCTTGCGAATGGAAACCCGTCAGGTCGGGCATCTTACCATTAAGTTGTGTGAGGTCGACGAGCGTGTAGACCTTATAGGTGAGCAAAACGGGCTCCTGCTCGTGGACACGACGTTTGTTGGCACTCACCTTAATAAACAGATCGTTGCCCGAAATCTTTGAGCCGGCAGCTCTCATCTGCGGCTCATGGTTCTGATGCATGTCGGGAGCATTTCCGTTCTGTCGAGCTGTACCCGATACAACTATCTTTGCTGGACGCGATTGGATAGTTTTTCCACCCACCACAGCTTGTGCTGCAGGGATATTGAACGAGCCGCTCTTCAGGGCGTAAAGGGTATAAGTGTAGGTGATTGAAGACGAAGAAGTCGTGTGGCCATTCGTCATCTGGAAACTCGACTGCGACGAGGTGTATGGCCCTGCAATAACCTCCGCCACGTCGTTTGAATGAATTCCTGAACGGAAGTCTTGAACGTCTTGAGTATTAATGGTATAGGCAACACGGAAATTCTCGCCTGCCGACACCTGAGTGGGTGCCGAAAGCGTGATGGTTTGTGCCGAGCCCGACATAGCCACCAGCCAGCATACCAGTAAGGCTGACAAACATGCTACGACTCTGCCTGTCTTCATTGGATTATGTTTGCTACTAAAAAATCTTCTATACATATTCAATATTAAAATTGACTTATTCTTCCTGTTCTTCTGCAGACGGCCTTCTTTACCAGTTCTTCTGCAACTGACGACGGTTGGGATGCTGCATCGCCTTCTTCATGCGTTGCTGAGTGGCCTTTTCCTCTTGCATGGCGGCGTTCAACAACTGTTCGGCATTCTCCTTGCTCATCTGCTCCTGAGGCTGCCGCTTTTGTTCTTTCTGCTGCTGATCCTGCTTCTTTTGGTCTTGCTTATCTTGCTTTTCCTTGTTCTCACCGCCTCCGCCGTTCTGTTGTTGTTGCTTCTGGTTTCGCTTACACAAGGCAAGATTGTAGCGAGTTTCTTCGTCGGTGGGATTGTTGCGCAGGCTTTCCTTATACGCCTCGATGGCTTCACCATACATCTGATGCTTCTGGCAAATCCAGCCGATGTTGTGATATGACATCGACTTGCGTTTCTTCGACGTTTCCAGTTTGCCAGCATTCTCGAACTGCACGATGGCAGCCGAGTCCTTTTGTTGCATCATCAGGGCACAGCCCAGGTTGTAGAGAGCCTGCGGGTTCCGCTGATTGGCAGCCAGCGCCTTTTGGTATTCCACCTCGGCCTTGGCATATTCCTCATGATGATACAATTTGTTGCCCTGTCGGATGTGCTGGCGGTCGGCCTGTGCAAACATCGTTGTTGAGCAGCAGAACAGAACGACTACAAGCGCCGCAGTCTTGGCGGCCTTACCCTTTCCGAAGAGCGAGAAGCGACGCAACAGCGGATTCTTGCTCTCAAGGATGCATACCTCGATGATGAGCAGGAGCAATACGAGGATACAGAATGCCTGGAACTGCTCGTCGTATTCGCTGTAGATGACGCTATCGGTCTCTCCTTTCTGCAATTTGATGAGCTCGTCGTTCAGTTTCTCCTGCGCCTCGCTGGTGTTGTCGACGTGTATGTACTTACCGCTTCCGGCCTGAGCAACCTGCTGGCACATGTCCTCGTTCAAGGCAGACATGACCACGCTACCTTGCGCATCGTGCATGTAGCCGCCCTCACCATCGGGAACAGGACAGCCCTTGGGGTCGCCAACTCCGAGAATGAACACGTTGATGCCTTTCTTCTTGGCAGCTTCGGCAGCCTCGAGTGCCCCACCCTCGTGGTCTTCACCATCGGTAATAAGGATGATGGCGCGCCCAATCTTCTCCTGCTGTGTAAAGCTGTTGGAAGCCAACGAGAGCGCACGACCCATATCGGTACCCTGCATGTCGATGAGCGAAGGCGTGATGTTCTGCAGGAACATTTTTGCCGACACATAGTCGCTTGTGATAGGCAGCTGCACAAAGGCATCGCCGGCAAACACCACCAGGCCAATCTTGTCGTTGGTGAAATGGTCTACCAGATTCTCGACGAGCATCTTACTCTTCTGCAGACGTGAAGGCACAACGTCTTCAGCCATCATCGAGTTGCTGATATCAAGACAAATAATGGTCTCAATGCCGTTACGCTTCTCACGAGAAATCTTCGTTCCCATCTGTGGACGGGCAAGCACCACGATGAGCAGGGCAAGTGCAGCCTGCAGAAGCCAAAACTTCACGGTGGGTCGGAACTTCGAAACGTCGGGCATGAGTTCTTTCAGCAAAGCCGGATCGCCAAACTTGCGTAGCTTGCGACGTCGCTGGTGCCATCCCCAGAATCGCAGCAAAGCTAACACGGGGATGATGAGCAGCAGCCAGAGGAATATAGGGTTCTCAAATCTAAACACGGTCTTTATTTTATTTTCGATATTACGGAATAACGGGATAACGATACTTGCAATTGCTGTCTACGGGATGCGACGCAGAACGGTTGTTCGCAACAGGATTTCAAGCAGCAGCAACACGAAGGCAGCAAAGGCAAAAGGCAGATAGGCCTCGTAGCGTTTTGAGAACTTCGTGACGCTCATCTTACTCTTTTCGAGTTTGTCGATGTCCTTGTAGATCTGCTTCAGCTCGCGGTTGTTGGTTGCGCGATAGAAGTTTCCATCGGTAGCGGCGGCGATGTCTGAAAGAGTCTTCGTGTCGATTTCAACAGGAATATTGACATATTGCACACCACCTGCCACACGCATAGGATATGGAGCTGTCTTGTTGGTGCCGACGCCGATGGTGTAGACACGAATGCCGAGGCTTCGTGCTATCTGGGCGCTGGTCATTGGCGAGAGGTCGCCCATGTTGTTCGAACCATCGGTAAGCAGGATGACCACACGCGACTTTGCCTTGGAGTTCTTCAGTCGGGAAACGGCGTTAGCCAAACCCATGCCGACAGCCGTACCGTCGCTCATCAGGCCAGTCGCCGTGATGTCGGTACGTACGCCTTGCAGCAGGTTGAGCAGCGAGGTGTGGTCGGTGGTCATCGGACATTGTGTGAACGCCTCGCCGGCGAAGATGGTCAGACCGATATTGTCGTTCGGACGACCCGAGATGAATTCTGCCGCTACGCTCTTGGCTGCCTCCATGCGATTAGGCTTCAGGTCTTCGGCCAGCATCGATGTTGAAACGTCCATTGCCAACATGATGTCGATACCCTCTGTGGTACGCTGGTCCCAAGAGTTGCGTGTCTGGGGACGTGCCAACACCACCACAAGCAGGACGAAGGTGAGCAGTCGCAACAGCATGGGCAGATGCATCATGCGCATGCGCCAGCTCTTCGGCGCCTTCAGATAAGCATAGGTGTCGCTGAGCTGAATGGTGGGTTCGCTCTTCTTCCGATAGCCTACATACCATATTAGATAAGGTATGAGCAGGAGCAGTAGCAGGAAATATTCTTTGTTTGCAAATTCCATTTTTCTTCTTTCAGTTTATTGGTCGGAACATCTGCTTTAAGAACTGACAGGTCAGAACAGCAGCTGCATGATCGCATAGAGGACATACACAATCAGAGCGGTGTCGACAACGGCTATGGTCCACAGCAGGGCCTTGATTGTGATGCGGTTCTTACGGGTCTTCTTATCGCCCTCGGTGAGTTGCGGAACGACGCGCTCCTCGGTGGGCTGTCCTTCGAGCTTCGTCAGGTCGATGAAGTTGATGGCATTCACGAGGTTCATATCGTTCTCACCCATGAGCGTGGAGTACTTGGCGAACTTCACGAGGTCGGCAGTTTCGAAGAGGTCTTTCAGCTCGGCAATCATCGTGCTGTCGCCCGATTCCTGCAGGTGGAAGATGATTTCCGAAGTGGTCATCTCCATCGCGTTGAAGCCGAAGCGCTCGCGGATATACTGACGCAGAGTGTCGGTAAGACGCGTGTAGTATTCCTTCTGGTCCTCAGAAGCCGTCATGTGTTCGGCCTTGATTTCGTCGATGGCCTTCATGGCCTTCTGGTGAGGCAGCACCTTCTTGATGATGCGTATGCTCGTGATGATGGGCTTGTTGGCCTTCAGACGCAGATAGAGCCACAGGGCCAAGGCCAGTAGGGCGATGAAGAGCAGGCTCAACAGAAATGGTGTACGCCACTCACTCCATAGGAACGGGTTCTTCTGCACGTCCTTTGGCGGGTAGAACTGGTTGGGATGCAGCGTGTCGACATCGACGGTGACAACCTTCAAAGCCAGCTGACTTCCCGTGTAAGCCTTTCCGCCAACCTTCACTTCCACAGGTGGAATCGGATACAGATTCTCGTCGAAGCTGGTGATGGTGAGGCGACGGCGAATGGTCTGTCGGCCGTTGTCGGCATCGACGGTGTCGCCCTCCACAGCCAACAACTCCACGCCCGGCACCAGGTACGACATCGGCTTCCAAGCAGGGAAGGCAACCTTAGCGTCCTTCTCGGCCGTTACGGCAACCGTCATGTGAGCCTGCTGGCCAATGAAGATGCCGTTGACCGAATCAAGCTTCTGCTCTACCTGCACGCCTTGCGCCTGTGTCTGTACGGCGAGAAGCGCTAGAAAACCTATGATAGCAACTATCTTTTTCAACTTTCTTGCTTGTTTGTTCTGTAGTTTTGTTTTATCGTTCAAGCCTTCTCATCCTCTTTGTTTAAAGAGCACCATGAGGGCTTTCACGTAGTCTTCGTTTGTGGCGACCGAGGTCCAGTCGACGTTGGTCTTTGTAAAGATGTCGCGCAAGTGCGCCTGCCGCTCCATGAAATACCTGGTGTGGGCAAGTCGCAGCTTCTTTGAACTGGTGTCGATCACCATCTCGTGTCCCGTCTCAGCATCGCGAACCTTCATCAGGCCGATATCGGGAAGCGTCTTGGCTCGCGGGTCGTAGACCTGTATGGCCACGATGTCGTGCTTCCGGTTGCCGATGGTGAGCGCATGCTCCAGCTTCGAGCCGTCGGCAGCCACGTCGGGTTGCTCGTAGAAGTCGCTGAGCAGGAATGTGGTGCATCGGCGCTTCATGACCTGCGAAAGGAATTCCACAGCCTGGCTAACATCCGTGCGACGGCTTTCCGACTTAAAGTCGAGCATCTCGCGAATGATGTAGAGGATGTGCTTGCGGCCTTTCTTGGGCGGAATGTATTTTTCTATGCGGTCAGAGAAGAAGATGACGCCAATCTTATCGTTGTTCTGAATGGCCGAGAACGCCAGTGTGGCAGCAATCTCGGTGACCATATCGCGCTTCATCTGCTTCGTGGTTCCGAAGTCGAGCGAACCGCTGACGTCGACCAAAAGCATCACCGTCAGCTCGCGCTCCTCTTCGAAAATCTTCACATAAGGGCGATGGAAGCGGGCAGTTACATTCCAGTCGATGTCGCGCACGTCGTCGCCGAACTGGTACTCGCGCACCTCAGAGAAGGCCATACCACGTCCTCTGAAGGCAGAGTGATACTGACCTGCAAAGATGTTCGAGCTCAAGCCGCGCGTCTTGATCTCAATCTTCCTGACTTTCTTGATTAATTCTGATGTCTCCATTCTTTACCAGATGTTCTAGATACTCTAGGCTTTTCTAGATTTCTAGGCTTTCCAGGCTTGTAAAGCTTAGGGAACTTCAACCTTGTTGATGACCTTCGAGACGATTTCCTCGCTCGTGATGTTGCTGGCCTCGGCTTCGTAGCTCAGGCCGATGCGATGACGCAAAACGTCGTGAGCAACGGCACGCACATCCTCGGGCACCACATAGCCGCGACGCTTGATGAAGGCATAGGCGCGGGCAGCCTTGGCCAGATTGATGCTGGCACGCGGCGAACCACCAAAGGTAATCATGTCCTTCACCTCGGGCAGGCCGTAGCGGTCGGGATAACGGGTAGCAAAGACGATGTCGGCGATGTATTGCTCTATCTTCTCATCGATGTATACATCACCCACCACACGACGGGCACGAAGGATTTCGTCGGCCGTGGTGACGGGCTTCACCTCGGGCAGCTGACCGGCCAGATTCTCACGGATGATGAGTTTCTCCTCCTCAAGCGACGGATAGCCGATGACCACCTTCAGCATGAAACGGTCCACCTGTGCCTCCGGGAGCTGATAGGTGCCTTCCTGTTCGATGGGGTTTTGCGTGGCCATCACGAGGAATGGGTTGGGTAGCGGGAACGTCTTCTCGCCAATGGTGACCTGATGCTCCTGCATGGCTTCGAGCAGAGCACTCTGCACCTTTGCCGGGGCACGGTTGATTTCGTCGGCGAGCACGAAGTTTGCAAACACGGGGCCACGCTTCACCTGGAAGTTCTCGTCCTTCTGTGAGTAGACCATTGTTCCCACCACGTCGGCCGGAAGCAGGTCGGGGGTGAACTGTATGCGGCTGTAGCCGGCATCGACGAGTTGCGCCAGCGTCTTGATAGCCAACGTCTTAGCCAGTCCTGGCACACCCTCGAGCAGGATGTGTCCGTCGCTGAGCAATCCGATGAGCAGCGAGTCGATGAGGTGTCGCTGTCCAACGATAACACGATTCATACCTGTCACCAAATTGGTGACGAAGCCGCTTTCTTGTTCTATCCGCATGTTCAGTTCGCGGATGTCGATAGATTCTGCCATAATTTCTATACTATAATTTGTTTTTTACAATTTTAGTGCAAAATTACAACAATCTTCACAATGCAGCGAAGGAATGAAACTAAATAATATTAAAAAAGTTTCTCAAATCAAAAATACACGAATCAAAGAGAAAGACGAGATGTAAAAATAATTGGTCGAAAATCGCCTCTGAGAATCGCGTAGAATCTTTCAACTGCTCATTTGCCCGAAAAACGGCCGTTTTTGAGCAACTTCGCAACTCTTTGAGAATCAATCGGTTACGCTTAGAAAGCGTTTCTGCGACCTTGATTTGATGCCTTTTTGCCCCTCAAAAGCATGCTTTTTGAGCCCAAGAACAATCATTTCACACGCCAACTAACATGTTCTACGAGCGCCGGAGCAATGAAACCAGCCGCCGAAAGCGTTGCTCCCAGCCTCCAAAAGCATAGCTCTGGAGGTCGTAGAGCATAGCTCCACACACTCGGGAGCATAGCTCTAGAAGGTCGGGAGCATAGCTCTGGAGGTGCTAGAGCTATGCTTTTGCAATTTTGGGGCATCAATTCAGCTCCGCTGGTCCCATGCTCACACTTTTCAGGGGCATTGTGGTCGCAGGATAAGAGCAATTTTATCAAAAATCGCCTGCAATTCACTTCTCTTTTTTCTAGAATGCATCGCGACGGCGACAGACATTTGTAAAGATGGTTCAAAAAAAGTATGACAAAGAAACAAAAAAACTTTCGACTCTCCGCTCACAACTCTCAACTTTTTTGTATCATTGACTTGCGTCGAAGATACTTCCTCTCGAGAAAAGTCAAAATTCTTTTGGTTTTCTCCTCGCTTATTCGTATCTTTGCAAAAGAAATGGAAAAATACATCGAGATAAAAGGTGCACGGGTGAACAACCTGAAGAATATCAGCTTGAAAATCCCGCGCAATCAACTCATCACCGTGACAGGCGTCAGCGGCAGCGGCAAGTCGTCGCTGGCCTTCGACACGCTCTATGCTGAAGGACAGCGCCGATATGTGGAATCGCTGTCGTCGTATGCACGGCAGTTCCTCGGGCGCATGAGCAAACCCGAGTGCGACTTTATCAAAGGTCTGCCGCCAGCCATCGCCATCGAGCAGAAAACCATTGCCCGTAATCCTCGCTCCACGGTGGGAACATCAACTGAGATCTATGAGTATCTGCGGCTGCTGTTTGCACGCATCGGCCGAACCTACTCACCCATCAGCGGACAGGAAGTGAAGAAGCACTCGGCCGAAGACATCGTGGACTGCACCCGTCAGTATTCAGAGGGGACGCGCTTCGTCATCCTCGCCCCACTCCATGTGGTGGAAGGACGAACCATCCGACGCCAGTTGGAGATGGAGATTCAGCAAGGCTATGCCCGACTCTGGCTGAACAACGAGCCTCGTCGCATCGATGAGTATTTGGAATCGACAGAGCCCGAGAACCTACCTGCCGATGAAACGTTGTGGCTACTCATCGACCGACTGAAGGTGGACTTCTCTCGCGATGCCATCTCCCGACTCACCGACTCCGCTGAGACGGCCATGTATGAAGGCAACGGCATGTGCCGGCTGGTGTTTCTTCCATCGGGACTGGCCTACGACTTCTCAACTCGCTTCGAGGCCGATGGCATTACGTTCGACGAGCCCAGCGACCAGATGTTCTCATTCAACTCACCGCTGGGAGCTTGCCCTGAGTGCGAGGGCTTCGGTCGCATCATCGGCATCGACGAGAAACTCGTTATACCTAATTCATCGTTGAGCGTCTACGACGGCTGCGTGCAATGTTGGCACGGCGACAAGATGGGCATGTGGAAGGATGAGTTCTGCCGCAGGGCAGCAAAGGACGACTTCCCCATCTTCAAACCCTACTATGAGCTGTCGCAAAGCGAGAAGGATATGCTCTGGCACGGCCTGCCCTCTGAGCGCAAACGCGACATCCACGAGCAAGTATCCATTGACGCCTTCTTCCAGATGGTGAAGGAGAACCAATACAAGATACAGTATCGAGTGATGCTGAGCCGTTATCGCGGCAAGACCGTCTGCCCACTTTGTCACGGCACTCGCCTGAAAGAGGAAGCCACTTGGGTGAAGATTGGCGGAAAGAGCATCGCCGACCTCGTGGAGATGCCTATCGGCAATCTGCGCACATGGTTTGAGATGCTGGAGCTCAGCGAGCATGAAGCCGAGATTTCGCGCCGCTTGCTCACGGAGATCAAGAGCCGACTGGGTTTCCTTTCTGAAGTGGGACTCAACTACCTCACGCTAAATCGCGCTTCCAACACGTTAAGTGGTGGTGAAAGTCAGCGCATCAACCTTTGCACATCGCTCGGTTCGTCGCTCGTAGGCTCACTCTACATCCTCGACGAACCCAGCATCGGCCTTCACAGCCGCGACACCGCACGACTCATCCACGTGCTGAAGGAACTGCAGTCGCTGGGCAATACCGTTATCGTGGTGGAGCACGACGAGGAAATCATGCGTGCTGCCGACTACCTCATCGACATCGGTCCTGATGCGGGCCGGCACGGTGGAGAAGTAGTCTTCGAAGGCTATACGAAAGATATTGATATCAATAAGTTGGGCGACGACAACCGCTCACACACACTCGACTATCTGGCTGGCCGCGAGACCATCGATGTACCGAAGTCACGGCGCTCGTGGAACATGGCCATCAAGCTGAAAGGCTGTCGCATGAACAACCTGCGTGGCATCGACGTGAGCTTCCCGATGAACACCTTAACAGTCGTGACGGGCGTGAGCGGCAGCGGTAAGTCGTCGCTGGTGAAGGGCATCCTCTACCCTGCCCTGAAGCGGCACCTCGACGAAGTGGCTGAACTGCCTGGCGAATACATCGCTTTGGAGGGCGACTGGCAACACATCTCGCACGTGGAGATGGTCGACCAGAACCCAATTGGCAAGAGCACTCGCTCGAATCCGGCAACCTACGTAAAGGCTTACGACAGCATCCGCCAGTTGCTTGCCGAGCAGCCATTGGCCAAGCAGATGAACTTCTCGCCACAATACTTCTCGTTCAATACCGACGGAGGCCGTTGCGAGATGTGTAAGGGAGCCGGCGTCATCAATGTCGAGATGCAGTTCATGGCCGATCTTGTGCTGGAATGCGAAGCCTGTCACGGACATCGTTTCAAACAAGACATCCTGGATGTACGATACAAGGGAAAGAATATCGACGACATTTTGAATATGTCGGTTGCCGAGGCCATCGAGTTCTTCGACGGCAACGACGACAAAGACAAAGCGCTGACAAAGCAGATTGTCGACCGACTGAAACCGCTTGCCGATGTAGGCTTGGGATATATCAAGTTGGGTCAGAGTTCTTCCACCCTCTCGGGAGGTGAAAACCAGCGTGTAAAGTTGGCGTATTTCATCGGCCAGGAGCGGCAGGACCCCACCCTCTTCATCTTCGACGAGCCAACAACCGGTCTGCATTTTCACGACATCAAGCGCCTGCTGGCTGCCTTCGATGCACTCATCGAACGCGGACATAGCATCATCGTCATCGAGCATAACATGGAAGTCATCAAGTGTGCCGATCACATCATCGACCTGGGTCCCGACGGTGGCAACAAGGGAGGTAGCATTGTATGTGCCGGAACACCGGAGGAGGTTGCCAAATGTAAGGAAAGTCTTACGGGAAAGTATCTTAAAGAAAAACTTTAACGAACAGCTTTGAAACGCGAACTATCAATACTCATACCTACTTTCAACGACGTATGCAAGGACGTTGTGAAGGAGCTTCAGCGACAAGCCAGCCAGATAGAGGGTTTGTCGTATGAAATCGTGGTGGCCGACGACGGTTCTACCGATGCCGATGCGATGGCTGCTAACGATGCCATCAACCTCCTGCCCCATTGCCGATACATCGTCAGAAAGGAGAATGTGGGCAGAGCTGCCATCCGTAATTTCCTGGCTTCGATAGCCGCCTACGACTGGTTGCTGTTCATCGATAGTGGGATGAGTATTGGCAACGATGAGTTTCTGAAGCGATATTTGGAAACAGAAGCTGATGTGGTCTGCGGTGGTTACAGGCTGACGGATGATGAAGGACAGAATAACAATCTGCGCTATCGCTACGAGAAGGCTGCCCAGGCGAGTTTCTCGCTGAAGAGCCGCGAGGCTGCTCCCTACCAGAACTTCCACACGTCGAATTTCCTGATGGCACGAAGCCAATATCTCGCCCACCCGCTCGACACGCGCTTCCACCGTTATGGCTATGAGGATGTACTCATGGGCAAGCAGTTGCAGCTGGCAGGCGTCAGCATCGAGCACATCGATAATCCCGTACTCTTCGACCGCTTTGATAGCAACGAGCGGTTTGTTGAAAAAACCGAAGAGGCCCTGCAGACGCTTCACGAATTCGCTGACGACCTGACTGGTTACTCGCGAATGCTCGATGTAGCTGCAAACATGAGAAAATGGCATCTTGCGAATCCATACCTCTTTATATATAATAGGATGAAAAAAAGTTGGAGAAACAACTTGTGCGGACGCACACCGTCGCTTCTCCAACTTAAACTCTACAAATTGGGATATTATCTCTCGCTATAGCTTGTGGTCTTTCGCTATAGCTTCCCGCGCCCCATCTCTTCATTCGTGAAGAGCATCTGTTCTGTTGGAGAACTTCCGCGGACCAGCTCGAATATGCCCGTTGGCATCTTTCGCTTCAGCACATCTAGTTCGAAGTCCTTGCCAGGCGCGATTCCATAGCTGCGCAACACCTGTTCAACGGTCTTGCGGGCAAGCTCCGGATGATTGTTTTCTTCGCTGAGGTGGCACAGCCACACATGTCGCAACGCAGGCGAAGCATTCTCAGCCAAAGCCTTTCCACATTCCACGTTCGACAGATGGCCGCCCGTTCCCACGATTCTTGCCTTCAAGTGTTCGGGGTAAGGGCCTGCCTTCAGCATCTCTTCATCGTAGTTGGCTTCCAAAACAAGATAGTTTGCATCGCTAATCATCGGCTTCATCTCATCGCTCAGGAAGCCTACGTCGGTCATCATGCAGAATACAACGCCCTGACACTCAATGCGATAGCCCACGTTGTCGGTGCTATCATGAGGCACGCGGAAAGGGGTTACGAGGAAATCACCAATCTCAACAGGCACGTCCTTCTCAATAATCTTCACCAGCGTTGAAGGCACCTTGCAACGCACACAATAGTTCCCATCGATGCCTTTGTGGACATCGCGGGTCGTGTAGACAGGGAGTTCCAAGTCATGGCTTATTTTACCGACCGACTTCACGTGGTCGGCATGATCGTGCGTGATGAGGATATGCTTCACACGCGACAGGGGTAAGCCATACTCCCTGAAGTATTTTCGGAGCGTACGCGTCCCAATGCCAAGGTCAATGAGTAATGCGTCGTTTTCCGTATAGAGCAGATAGCAGTTTCCGCTGCTTCCACTTCCCAAAGAGATGAAATTCAGCATCTTCGTAGTATTTTACGTACAAAATTACGTAAATCGCTTGAATTTACCAAAAGTTTTTCTTACCTTTGTCCTAAATTAAATGTTTTTAAACATGATTATCACATCTCACCCCATCAGGCACAGGCTTTTCCTGGCGATTGGACTGTCGGCAGCATTCTTGTTGATGACTGCTTGCAGCGAGTATTCCGGTGCCAGCGAGAAGAAACTCGTGCAGACCGTCGACTCGTTTGCCACCTATTATTATAATTGGCAATATCATCAAGCCTTGCGGTTTACCACTCCTCAGTCTGAACAATGGCTAAAGCTGTGTGCCAGCCAGCTCACACAAGACGATGTTGACCAGTTGAACCAACAAGAAGAGAGACCTTCCTACGAAATCGGCGAGATAGAATTTCTGAACGACTCGACGGCTCGCATCCCCCTCACCGTCCATAACTATCTGCTCACCGACACCATCGGCAAGGCGGCAAGACTCGTCAACAAAGGGCATTTCAGCCTCAATGCCGTTTACACGACAGCCTCGCAACGCTGGATGATAGACCTACACGATGTGCTGAGAAACGAAAAAAAGTGACCCCGAACGCAAGTTTTTACGGAATTTGTTTTGCCATTCCGATGAATTAGCGTATATTTGCAACTGCAATCAGATGCAACCTTAGTAAAAAAGAGTATTGATATGAAACCTACGGAACAAACCATCCAACAGATTGAGCGAGCCATCAGAAAGATCGCGCAGAAGTTTCCTGCCAACGAAGAGACGAGCATCCTCACCGACATTCATCTCCGCGTGTCGCAAGACAGCGGCGAGTTGCTTGCCTTCGATGATGAAGATCAGGAAATCAATCGTTGCGTCATCGAACAATGGATCGACAATAAGGATGAGAATTTCTATGACTCTGTGACGATCATCTTGCGCAACGAACTGAAGCGCAACAACAAGATTGTCGACAACATGGGCATTCTGAAGCCCTATAACTTCGTACTGGAAGACGACGACAAGGAGCCTATTGCCGAGCTATACCTGGCTGATGACGATACGGTCATCATTGGCGGCGACCTGATGACAGGTCTCGACGAGGACCTTGATGCATTCCTCGACGATTTGTTCAAGGACTAATGTGCAGTTGAAAACAGACTATCAACACACATCAGCAATCATTTAATAACATCATAAGAAATGTGGCATTGTGAACGACTTGATGCGTTACAATGCCACATGTTTATTTTCGTGTAGGGAAAGCCCCCTACGCAAGAGTTAAAGTTTCACCTTTTTCTTCACGGCCTTGCTCTCATTGCCCACTCTGTCGAGTGCTGTGACCACGTAGGTGTAGCGATGATGGCCACCATCGTAAGGCAGCTTGTAGCTTGTTCCGTAGGTAACGGCCTTAATCTTATCAGGATTCGTCAGGTCGATGGGTTCGCCATTCTCGAAGCAATACACCACATAGCGATTGACGTCGTCGCCCCATTTTCTCCCTGAGGGCTTACCCCATGTGAGGAAATAGCCTTGTGGCGACCAATGTGCCTTCACCTTCTTTGCCTTCTTCGGAGCCTTATCGTCGAGGAAAGTCATCAACGGCGGCAAAGCGGGATTCTTCCAATACGACTGGCGCAAGACAGTTCCGTAGTTGCCCACGTTGTCGACTACCGCCTTTGCATACCAGAGCACCGTTCCGTTGACATTTCTCATCTGCTGATGCAGGCGATACTTAGCCGGCATCTGGTGGCTGTTGGGATTGCTGGGATCGGGATATTTCACCGTACGTTCCACGTCCTCACCGATGAACAACGGACGGTTGGCAGCATAGCGGTTCCACCAAGTGATGAGCGTCTTATAGTCGGCTGTCCTGTGTCCTATCTCCCAGTAGATCTGCGGCACGCAATAGTCAATCCAACCCTTGTTCACCCAAAGCAGCACATCAGCATAGAGGTCGTCATAGTTTTGCAGGCCGGCTGTCTCGCTTCCCATCTTCGGATCACTCTGCTTGTTGCGATAAATGCCGAATGGCGACACTCCGAATTTCACCCAAGGCTTCACTTCCTTGATGGCTTTCGATAGCTGCTCGATGAAGAGATTCACGTTGTAGCGGCGCCAGTCGCCACGATCGCGGATGCCATTGCGATACTTCGCATATTCGGCATCATCGGGAATCTGCTGCCCGGCTACGGGATAAGGATAGAAGTAGTCGTCGATATGGAGGCCGTCGATGTCGTATCGGCGCACGATGTCCTGCACGACGTTGCAAATATACTTGCGATTCTCAGGCATACCAGGATTCAGCAACAGCTGTCCGTCGTAGTTGAAGGTACGCTCTGGGTGCTGCACGCCCACGTGGTTCATGGCAAGGGCTGTGGTGGTCTTGGTCTTTGCACGATAGGGATTAATCCAAGCATGAATCTCCATACCGCGCTTGTGGCACTCGTTCACCATCCACTCCAAAGGATCCCAGTAGGGCGACGGGGCCTGTCCCTGCTGACCGGTGAGGAAACGGCTCCAAGGTTCAAGGCTGCTCTTGTAGAGGGCGTCGCACTCCGGTCGTACTTGGAAGATGATGGCGTTGACGCCGTCGCGTTGCAACTCATTGAGCTGAGACGTGAGCGTCTGCTGCATCTTCTGGGTTCCCATGCCCAGGAACTGTCCGTTAACACATTGTATCCAAGCTCCTCGGAATTCCCTTTTGTGAGATTTCTGAGCACACACAGCCAGCGAGCTACTCATCAGCAGCAACGCCAGCAGAAGTCTTGAGAATGATTTCATTTTCATTGCGTTTTACGAAATTTTCTACAAAGGTAATAAAAAACATGTATAGTAAGCAACGTCGGCATGACTTTTTAGCGTTTTTTACAACAAAAAAAGAGCCTGTCTCACGACAGGCTCCCAAAATACTTACTAAAACTAAATTAACCACTAAAAAAACTAATATTCTAATAAGATTACTACACCAACGTGTAGAATCGTTACAAAGTTAGTCATTTTTTCGTTCCATGCAAATAAATCTGCATATTTTTCACAATAATAAAGATAAATTCCGCCGATTTTTGATTTGTTAACCTTTCAAGGCGTCATTCTCTTTTAGAACTTATAGCCCAGCGTTACCATCAGCTGATGACGCTTGTTGGAGACGTTCACCACGTTAGCTACGTTGTCGTCTTCGCTGGTCACATCGTCCCAGTAGTTCATGAAGGGAGCAAACTCACCATCGGTGGCGCTGTACTGATAAGCAACATCGAGGTTGAAATGACCGGTAGTATAGCCCACACCGCAAGTGATGCGGTTGGTGCCCTTCCAGTTGGTGTAGTCGGTAGCTGAGCTATAGTAGCTGCCGTCGCTGGCAATGGTGCCATCCTTGTAGCCTTCGAGCTTGTACATCGGGCTGACGTAGTTGTAACCGAAGCGTACGGCAATGGCGGGATCGGGCTTGTATTCCAATCCGAGCTTCAGCGTCGAAACACCCTTCAGGGTCTCCTTCGTGTGGTTGTTCATCTCACGATCGCTCTCGCTCTCATCGTAGTAGTCGCCATACCAATAGTCATAGTAGCTGCCGGTCTTATAGCGCGAATCAAGATGTGCATAGTTGGCATACTCATAGCTGGCACCGAGGGCGAGGTAGTTACCAACGGTGTGGCCGAGACTCAGACCGAACTTCCAAGGTGTGTAGAGCTTGAACTCATAGGTCTCGCTATTGTCGACGCTGGCACCCATGTTGTCCTGTACTCGCGTGTAGTTGCTGGACTCCATGTCATACCAGGTAGGTGTGGCAACCGAAAGACCTACACGGAACGGCGACGTCTCAACCGGACGGAAGATGACACCTGCCGTGAGGCTGGCACCCGAACCATCGATCTTGCGCTCATCGGCCACCGTCATCGCATAGTTGCCGTTGGGGCCCTGCAACTGCTCTGTGTATTCGCCATAGTGACGATAGTTGATGTCGCTCAGTCCGACGGTCAATCCGAGATAAACGCGGTCGTTGATGTTCCCGCTGATGTTGAAGTCATACTGACCTACATAACCCTTGTGGGCGCGGTCGAGTGTATAGCTCGTGGCAGGATCGTAGAACCACATGTTCTCATCGGTGTCATAGTTCAAGTTACGGGCGTAGATGTCGTCGAGTTGGTTGCACGACACATAGGGATTGCTGAAATCAGGCACACCATCTGCATTGGCAGGGAAGAGCAGACCGTTCTTCTGCTTTGCATACGTGAGCTTGTTCTGTGATGCATTGTGCAGACCATCAGCAGCCGATAGAATGTAGTCGAAGTTACGGCTCTTGTGGTAGTTGAAGCCGAAGTTCAGATACGAGTTCATTCCTGAGCGAGCAGAATAGACGAAGCCAATCTGGTCGAAGCTCATGTTGGTCTTGTTTCCCTCAGCAAACTCCTGACCGTCCTGCTGCGATACGATGCCGAACGATGTGCTGACAGCCGATTTGCGGAAGAGTCCGATACCAGCAGGGTTGGTAGAGATGGTCGAGATATCGGCACCGAGTGCCTCCATTGCACCACCCATACCCACATAGCGGGCCGTACCGTTCAGGTCTTGTGCCGAAACCTTTGCATTCTCGTAGGTTTCCTGTGCGAGCATAGGCACCGTTGCGAGTGCCATTGCTACAATCATCATATATTTCTTCATAGTTCTATCGAGTTATTATTGTCACATTATTTATTATTAAGCCATTTCATTACTTTGCCACTTGATGACGAAGAGTGAATTAACGTCTGCCACCGAAGCCGCCGCCACCGGAGCGCGAACCACCGCCGCCACCGCCACCAGAGCGAGAGCCGCCGAAGGTGCCGCCACCGCCGCCGCCACCGCTATAGCTGCTGCCTGACGACTGCGCGGGAGCGCTGTAGCTAGGCGAAGAGCTACTGTTGGACGGAGTGTAGGTAGAGCGAGAGCCGCCGAAGTTTCCATTCGAATTGCTATAGGAGCGGTTGCCACGCGAAACTCTGATGCCGTTGTTCGACGAAGCCGTGCTGCTAGAGTTACGCGAGCCGAAACTGCCCGAGCGCGAACCGCCAAACGTACCGCTTGAGAAGGTACGAGAACTACCGTTGAACGTGCCACGAGGTGCGTTGTAGGAAGCGAGACCGTGATTGCGCGTGCCGCTCACGCCTGTTCCGTAGTACGTGCCACCCGAGTAGCCACCCCAGCCGTAACCATAATAGCCGTAGTACCAGGGATCATAAGGTCCCCAACCATAATACCAAGGATATCCGTAGTAGCCATAGTACCAGGGATCGTACCAGCCGTAGTAGCTATAGTACCAAGGATCATACCAGCCCCAGTAGCCCCAGGGACGATAGCCCCAATGGCCGTAGAACCAAGGATCGTACCAGCCGTAATAACCATCCCAGCGGCTCATGCGGCGGCTGTAGGCATAATCCTCATCATCCTGATACTTCTTCTTGGGAGACACCCACATCGTATCCACATACGTGGAGTCGGGATAGATGCCTGTGCCAGCCTGGAATTCGATGATGTCGTTGCCAAGCGAGTCAACGCCTATCTTCTGATAGGTGCTGCGGAACTTGCCACGACGGTTATACTCATCGACATCACGATTGCTGCCTACATAGTATGCAGGTTTATTTTCAACTGAGGAGCTCGTCTTCGCGGCCTTCTTCGAAGGGGTGAAGTAAAGGTCGTCGTCCTGAGCCATCATCGAGAGTGGCATCGCTCCAGCAAGGACGAAAAGCAGAAATAATTTCTTCATCTTCATTTTCTTACTCCTTTTTTAATTATTATTCCGTTAATGATCACGTTGTGAAGAGAACTTCAGGTTCAAAGTTTCCAGTCTCAAGTTTCTAGTTTCAAATTATCTTGTTACCTTGTCACTTTGTTACTTTTTCACCTTGTTTTGGCCTTTATTTTGGCCATTTCACTCTATCACGATGCAAAAATACCACTATTTTTAATGCAAAATTAAGGAAAAACCCTAAACGATGATAGGTTTTTCCCTATTTTTAACTAAATTTGCAGAGAAATTTAACGCAAATGTCATGAATTACTTCGCCGCAACCTTTAAAATCACATGCAACGAGGAACTGTTGCAGCCTTCGCGCGAGCTGTTGGCCGACGCTTTGGCCGAAGCAGGATTTGAGTCGTTTGAGGATACCGAAGACGGCATCGTCGGCTATGTGCAAACCGATTTGCTCGACAAAGTCAGCCTTGAGCAAGCCATCAGCGAGTTCCCCATTAGCGAGGCAATCATCAGCTACACCATCGAGAAAGCCGAACAAAAAGACTGGAACGAGACTTGGGAGATGGAGGGCTTCGACCCGATCTTCATCGGCGATCAATGTGTCATCTACGACGCACGCCAGCAGGGCAACACGCCTCTCTCGTCGCTCATTGCTCCCCTTCGCATCGGCATCGAGACCCGCATGGCTTTTGGCACAGGTACACATAGCACCACTCGACTCGTGGTTGGCACGTTGCTGAAACTCGACCTGAAAGGCAAGCGTGTGCTCGACTGCGGTTGTGGCACAGGCATTCTCGGCATCGTCGCCTCGAAATGTGGAGCAAAAGAGGTTGTAGGCTATGACATCGACGAATGGAGCGTTGAGAATAGTCTTCACAACGCTACGCTGAATCAGGTTGAAAACATGGAAGTGTTGCAGGGCGACTCGCGTGTGCTCTCGCACGTCAGCGGTGTTTTCAATGTGATTGTTGCCAATATCAATCGAAACGTCCTCCTGGCTGACATGGGCCACTTCTGCGACGTGATGGCCTCCAATGGCGTTCTGATTCTCAGCGGCTTCTACGACGATGACTGCCCACAGCTCATCGGCGAGGCCACAAAACACAGTTTGCAACTTATCAGCACATCATCTGAAAACGGCTGGTCGTGCATCGTATTCCATAAGTAACATTTAGATTTTTATATAGAGTATTGCTCCTTATGTTACAGAGCATTGCTCCTTATGCTACAGAGCATTGCTCCTTATGCTACAGAGCATTGCTCCTTATGCTACAGAGCATTGCTCCTTATGCTACAGAGCATTGCTCCTTACATTACAGAGCATTGCTCCTTACGTTATGGAGCAATGCTTTGTACAACATCCAACATAAAAACGACAAGTCTCCCCCATTCTTTTTAGTTAAAAACGTTTAATTCGTAAATTTTTATTAAACATTTTCTACCTTTTTGCATCTAATGTAAAAAGATTGAATGTTACTCGCATGCATTTTCGACGTCTATACACCATATTAATATTTATTCTGAGTGTGTTGCCCATAGCCGCCCAGAGAGAATCGCTGTATGGACGCGTTGTCGACAATGCAGAAGGTAATGCACTCGAGAAGGCTACCCTACAACTTTACAAGCTCACAACGAAGCGTCAATCACAAGACACCACCTTTGTCAGCGGAGTGTTCACCGATGGCAATGGACGTTTTACGTTCTCATCAGTTTCGGCGGGTTCCTATCTGCTCAAAGCCACTTATTTGGGCTATCAGACTTACACAAAGAATCTTACGAAGGAGCGCGGACAAGCCCTTTCTGTAGGCGACATCCGGCTCGAGGCCGATGCTGTTCAACTCGACGAAGCCATCGTGACGGCCAATGTTCCAAAGATGGTGGTGAAGGACGATACCGTCGTTTATAATGCAGACGCCTTCAGCGTTCCCGAAGGATCGGTCATCGAAGCGTTGGTGGAAATGCTTCCTGGTGCGAAGGTCGACGATAACGGCGGCATCAGCATCAACGGCAAGAACGTGAAGAAATTCAAGATGGATGGCCGTGACTTCATGACGGGTAATAACGATGCCGTCATGAAGAACCTGCCCTCGTATGTAATTGACAAGGTGAAAGCCTACGACGAGAAGAGCGACCTCTCGCGACTGACGGGTGTCGACGACGGCAACGACGACTTCGTGTTGGAATTTGTGACGAAGCGTAGTGCCCGCAACGGCCTGCAGATGAACCCCGACGTGGGCTACGGTACCGACCACCGATATGGTATTCGCTTGACTGCGATGAAGCCGTTTGGTGCGATGCGCTATACGTTCATGGGCAATGCCAACAACGTGAACGACCGAAACTTCTCGGGTCGTGGCGGACGTGGTCGTGGCAACGGCAACGGCCAACGCAACACGAAAACAGCCGCCCTCGACATCAGCTACGAGAACAACAAGGACTTGAGAGTAAGCGGCCGTGTAACTTGGACGCATAGCGGTTCCGACAACTGGAGCCGCACAGGGTCGGAGAACTTCGTCAACACGCGCGGCGGTGCCTTTTCGAACAATGTCAGCCAAAGCTATTCGCGCAACAACAGCTGGACGGGCAACATGAACCTTCAATGGACCATCGACTCGCTCACCACCCTCTCTTTCCGTCCGAACTTGAGTTTCTCGTCCAACGACAGTCGCAGTTGGCAGCGATCGGCATCGTTCAATGCTGATCCTTTCGACTACGTCACCGACCCGCTGAGCGAGGAAGGAATTGAGAAGATGGATGAGGAGAATCTCATTGTGAACGGCCGTCAGAACAAATCGATGGGTTACGGCGAGAACAAGAATGTCAGTTCGCAGCTACAGCTCTATCGCCGTTTTGGCAACAAAGGTCGTAACGTAGCCATCAGTTCAAACATCAACTATCGGGACGTCAACAACCGCAATGCCAATCTCTCGATGGTGCGGCTCTATCAGACTCCCGACCGCTTCGGCAACGATTCCACCTATCAGACTAACCGCTACACGGCTTCGCCCAGCGACAACTTCAGCTACTCGCTGGGAGCCACCTACACGGAACCTCTCTACATTTTCAAGAGGAAGCCTGAACCCGAGGACACGCTTAGTCGTGAGGGCTTCGGTCCGTTCGGTTGGGGCGGTCGTGGTGGTGGTGGCAACCGTCGGCGCGTGGGCGTTGAAGGCATCTATCTGCAGTTGAACTACAACTTCCAGCATAGCCATCAGAAGAACGACCCCAGCACCTACGACTTCCCTGATTACAACGATGCTGCCTTTGCTGAAGTGCTGAATGGCTATCGCGATTGGACACGCCTTTTCGGCTATCTCGACAACCCCTACGAAGACTATCTCTCGACGCAGCTGAGCCGTTTCTCCGAACGCACCGAGGACAATCAGAACATCGACTTGCAGTTGCGAGTGGTTCGTGAGAAGTATAACATGAATGTGGGCGTCTCGCTACAGCCGCAGCACTCACACTTTGTGCAGCAGTATCTAGGCGTACCTGTCGATACCATTCGCACGGTGACCAACATCTCGCCGACGCTCAACATGCGCTATCGTTTCAATCAGCAAACCAATCTGCAGGTGACGTTCCGTGGGTCTACAAGCCAACCCAGCATCACACAGTTGCTCGACATCTACGACGATACCAACCCGCTGAGCATCAACATGGGTAACCCGGGATTGAAACCTTCGTTCACGACCAATCTGAGCACAAACTTCCAGATGCAGCGACGTCCGACGTATGTGGAAGACAGTCTGGGCTATACCGTTCCAAAGGCGCAACGCCACTGGAGTTTCAGCACCAATGCAAGTTTCCAGCGCACGAGCAATTCCATAGGTACCGTTGTCACTTACAACGAGACGACAGGTGGACGCATCTCTCGGCCTGAGAACATCAACGGCAACTGGAACACAAGGGCTGGTGCATCGTTCAACATCGGTCTCGACACTCTGAACCGCTGGGACGTGAGCGGTTCGGTGAGTGGAAGCTACGATCATCGCGTGGGCTATGTCAACCTGAACAGAACGGCCATTCCCGACCGTAACGTCACTCATACCATCAACGTTTCGCCTTCGGCATCGCTCAGTTTCCGCAACAAGTGGCTCTATCTTTCGCTCAATGCCAACACAACCTACGCACATACTGAGAACCGTCTGCAAGCATCGCGCAACTTGACCACATGGAACTTCTCGTATGGTGGAAACACACGCATCACCTTCCCTTGGGGCAGTAATATTTCCACCGATATCCACATGTTCAGCAAGCGCGGTTATAGCGACCAGACCCTCAACACCAACGAACTCATCTGGAATGCTCAGGTCTCGCATAGCTTCCTGCGTGGCAAGAAGCTCACCGTGATGCTTCAGTGGTATGACATCCTGCACGAGCAGACCAACTTCTCACGAACGGTGAATGCCAACGGTTGGACCGATCGTGAGGTAAACGCCATCACCAGCTATGCGATGTTGCACGTCAGCTACCGCTTGAACCTCTTTGGCGGCAACAATCGTGGTGGCGACAGATTTGGCGATGGTGAACGTCGCGGACGTTTCGGTGGCGATCGTGAAGGCGGTCGCGGAGGACAGCGTGGCGGCGGTAACCGTGGTGGTTTCGGTGGCTTTGGTGGTGGCGGCGGCTTCGGAGGCGGCGGCTTCGGCGGAGGCGGTGGTGACCGGTAAACCAATTCGGTCATTAAAGAATTGTTTATTAATGTATGGATACGGCGTGCCGCGTTATTGGTGAAAGAAAAGCAAAAACCAATAACGCGACACGCCGCATTACAACATTTAAATTGCCTCTTGACCAATTTGCGATTAACCAACCCATAACAATGTAGCTGTTGTTTTTGGTGATGACATAGAATTTAACCTCTAATGGTATAGTGTCCCCCTTGGGGGCGACAGGGGGACTATTTTTCTTGCCCTTAACAAATTTTAGTAGCATTTTTGCATGATTTCTGCAAGAATATTTGTATTTTTGCAGAAAAGAACCGAATCTATCAACTAAAATTATAAAAACATGACCAACGAAGCAACCATTCGCGAACAGAGCGCTAGCCAGCGCCTGATGAATCTTGAAGAACAATATGGAGCTCACAACTATCACCCGCTGCCCGTGGTGCTGAATCGTGGTAAAGGCATTTATGTGTGGGACGTAGAGGGAAAACGCTACTTCGATTTCCTGTCGTCTTATTCGGCCGTCAACCAGGGCCATTGCCACCCACGCATTGTGAAAGCACTGAAGGATCAAGCCGACGTGCTCTGCCTCACCTCACGCGCCTTCTACAATGATGCTCTTTGCGAGTACGAGAAGTTCATGCACGACTTCTTCGGCTATGATCGCATCCTTCCTATGAACACCGGTGCCGAGGGTGTTGAGACCGCCTTGAAACTTGCTCGCCGCTGGGGTGCTGTGAAGAAAGGTATCGACAACGATAAAATCAAGGTTATCTGCTGCGATGGAAACTTCCACGGGCGCACCGTCACGGTCATCACGATGAGCAACGACCCTAGCTCGTATGCTCAGTATGGCCCGCTCACGCCCGGTTTCATACGCGTTCCTTATAATAATATAGACGCTCTGCGCGAAGCCCTCGACAAATATGGCGACGAGGTTTGCGCCTTCATTGCTGAACCCATTCAGGGCGAGGCAGGTGTGTTCGTGCCCGACGACGGCTATCTGAAAAAGTGCTTCGACCTCTGCCACGAGCACAACGTGTTGTTCATTGCCGACGAGGTGCAGACGGGTATTGCCCGAACAGGTCGCATGCTCTGCTGCGAGCACGATGGCATCCGTCCTGACATTGTCATCCTCGGTAAGGCTCTTGGTGGTGGTGTGCTGCCCGTTTCAGCTTGTCTGGCCGATGATGACATCATGTTGAACATCAAACCCGGTGAACATGGCTCCACCTTCGGCGGCTTCCCACTGGCCGCACGAGTGGCCGTCGAGGCGTTGAAGGTGGTGAAGGATGAACACTTGGTTGAGAACGCTGAGCGAATGGGACAAATCTTCCGCGAAGAAATCAAGAAGATTGACTCGCCGTTCATCGAGCAGATACGCGGTCGCGGACTGCTGAATGCCATTGTGACGAAGCCTATTCACGGCAAAACAGCGTGGGATATTTGCCTGAAGATGATGGAAAACGGCCTGCTCGCCAAGCCCACCCATGACCATATCATCCGTCTCGCTCCCCCACTCTGCATCAACGAGGAACAACTGCGCGAGGCCATCGCCATCATCAAGCGTTCGTTTGAAGAGATGGCCGAAGGATAAATCACTATTTTCATCAGCTACGTAAACACATCATCGACGAAATCATAATCAACAAAAACATGATGGACGTAAGCCCGCAAACGACCAATAAGGTGCTGATGGTAAGGCCGGTGCGCTTTGCCTTCAATGAAGAAACAGCAGCCAACAACGCTTTTCAGCAGAAGAGCGAATCGCTTGAAGCGGCCTTGCAAGTGCAGCAGAAGGCAGTAGCAGAGTTCGATGCCTATGTGGAACTGCTTCGGCAGAATGGCATTTCCGTGGAAGTGTTGCAAGACACCCCAGAGCCATTCACGCCCGATAGCATTTTTCCGAACAACTGCTTTTCTACGCACGTCACGCAGGGCGAGGATGGAAAGCTTGGCTGTTCGCTCGTGGTCTACCCCATGTTTGCCCACAACCGCCAGCAGGAACGCACAAAACTGCTCGCCCACAGCCATACTCTCGGTGAGCTGGCGCAGCAGACATCAGTTATCGACCTCACCCATTGGGAGCAACAGGGCAAGTGCCTGGAGGGAACCGGCTCGCTCGTTCTTGACCGCGAGCATCGCGTTGCCTTTGCTTGTCTGTCGCCGCGCACCGATACCGACGTGCTGGCCGACTGGGCTCGCCAACTGGGCTACAACTTTTTCGTCTTTCATAGCGAGGACGAAACGGGCGTGGCGGTCTATCACACGAATGTCGTGATGCATGTGGGCACACGCTTTGCCATTGTGTGTCTCGACTCCGTGAAAGACGATGCTGAGCGCCAACAGCTGGTGATACGCCTCGAGGCTTGTGGAAAGGAAGTAGTGCCCATCACGTTTGCGCAGATGCATCAGTTTGCCGGCAACATGCTTGAGCTGCACAACGACAAGGGCGAGAAGTTGCTCATCATGAGTCAGACCGCCCTCCATTCATTAACGGCCGTACAGGTGACGTTGCTCGAGCAGGACGTTCGCATCGTCGCCCCTTCCATCGAGGCCATCGAGACGGCTGGCGGCGGCAGCGCCCGTTGCATGATTGCCGAGCTATTTGGAAAATGAACCGTTAGGAAGGATAGAAAACGATGTAGAATTTGACCTAGACATGTAGGAACGCGGCGTGCCGCGTTACTGGAGTAAGATATTCCACCCCAAGAACGCGATCGTCGCGTCCCTACATCATTAAAGGCCGACAAGTCAATAAAGGAATCACCGTATTTTTCGGATGGTAAAACCTTGAAAAGAATAGAAACAATTTGAATATGAACAATACGCAACCATGCAAGGTCAGAGTAACCTCTGAGACCGGACACTTGAATGCCGTGTTGCTTCGGCGGCCGGGAGTAGAGATTGAGCGCATGACGCCTCTGAATGCAGCCCATGCACTCTATAGCGACATCCTCGACAAACCCACCGTTGATGCCGAGTATGCCAATTTCTGCGGCGTACTTGAACACTGGACGAAAGTCTACTACGTGAAAGACATCCTGGCGGAACTCCTGCGCGACCCAGCCGTGAGGGCATATCTCGTCAACGAGAGCCTGCGCCACGATGGTCGCCGTCGCACGCAAGGCATGAGTCCTGCCGACTATGCCCTAGCCGAACAGTTCATGCAACTCGACAACGACGAACTTGTGCGCGTGCTGATAGAGGGCTACGAGAATCCATCGTGGGACGGCACATCGCAGAACCGCTACCTGCTGCACCCACTCTACAACCTACTCTTCACGCGCGATGCGTCTTCAACCATCTACGACCGTGTGCTCATCAATTCCATGAGCTTCGAGGTGCGCGAGCGCGAGTCGCTGCTCTACGATTCCATCTTCCGCCATTTCTTCGGTGTCGACATTCTCAACGCATCGCAATGGGATGCTGAAGCACACACCGAAGGCGGCGACGTGCAGATTGCTTCCAAGGACGTGCTCTGCATCGGACAAGGCATCCGCACCAATACGAAGGGCATCCAATATCTTGCTGAGACCTTTGCCCGCGAGCGCGAGCATTTCAGTATCATCGTGCAGGAACTGCCTATGAAGCCCGAGTCATTTATCCACCTCGATATGGTATTCACGTTCCTCGGAAAGCACCACTGTATGGCATTCGAGCCGTTACTGAAGAAAGAAGGGCTCTTTGCCGACAAAGACACCACGCTCATCTCTATCGACGGCGGCAAAATCAGCTATCACCGCAAGGAAAACATGCTCGACGCGCTGAAGCATCTCGGCTGGGACATCGAGCCCGTGCTCTGCGGTGGTTCCGATCCGTGGATCCAACTGCGCGAGCAATGGCATAGCGGTGCCAACTTCTTTGCCTTGGGCGACGAACAGGTGATGGGCTACCGACGTAACACGCACACCGTCGACGCCCTCGATAAAGCAGGCTTCGCTGTGCTGAATGCCGAAGACATTGTCGCCGACCGTATCAACATGCACGACTACGAACGCTTTGTCGCCGTCTTCCCTGGCTCCGAGCTTCCCCGCGCCGGCGGAGGCGCCCGTTGCATGACCATGCCCATCTGGCGCGAGGATGTATAAATAGGTATATTTAGGGACGCGACGTGTCGCGTTGCTGGATGATGCATTCCTTCACCAGTAACGCGCACACCACGTCCCTACATTTTCTGGGTCAACTTGCATACCATCCGCAAAAAAAAACACTTATTTCTTTTGTGCAGCACATGTTTTTTTGTATCTTTGCAAAAGAATGTACAAAAGAAAGGACAACACATGATCAGACCATCAACGCTCGCCGACTTTGATGACATCATGCAGCTCATCGAGGAAGGCCGTCAGAAGATGATTGCCGAGGGTAACACCCGCCAGTGGGCTAATGGCCACCCCCGCCCGGATGTCATTGAGGACGACATTGCGCACGGCCATAGCTACCTGCTCACCAGCAAGGCTGGCACTCACTTGGCGACCTTCGCGCTGATGGCAGGCCCCGACCCCACCTATGCCCGTATCGATGGCGGCCACTGGCTGAACGACGAGCCCTACTACGTCATTCATCGCATCGCCTCCTCACCGAAGACTCACGGCGTGATGCGAGAGGTGCTCCGATTCGCCTTCACCATGACCGATAACATCCGCATCGACACCCATCGCGACAACCAGACCATGCGACGTCTGCTGGCGCACTATGGCTTCACCGAATGTGGAATCATCTACCTGGCCAATGGCGACGAGCGCCTTGCCTTCCAACTTATCAATCATCACACCCTTTAGCATCTCTTATCATTATGGCAACAGTCGACGACAAGAAAGTCATTTTCTCAATGGTCGGAGTCAGCAAGACCATTCAGCAGAACCAGAAACAAGTACTGAAGAACATCTATCTGAGCTTCTTCTACGGAGCGAAAATCGGTATTATCGGCCTTAACGGAGCCGGTAAGTCGACGCTCATGAAGATCATTGCCGGGCTCGACCAGCAATATCAGGGCAATGTGGTTTGGAGCCCGGGATATACCGTGGGCTATCTGCCACAAGACCCACCGCTCGACGAATCGAAGACCGTTAAGGAGAACGTCATGGAAGGCGTGCAGCACGTCTACGACGCATTGGCCGAGTACGACGAAATCAATGTGAAATTCGGTCTGCCCGAATACTACGAGGACGCTGCGAAGATGGAGAAGCTCATGAACCGGCAGGCGGAGTTGCAAGACATCATCGATGCCACCGATGCCTGGAACATGGATTCGAAGCTCGACCGTGCGATGGCTGCCCTGAACTGTCCTCCAGCCGATCGCGGTGTGCAGAACCTGTCGGGCGGTGAGCGCCGCCGTGTAGCCCTCTGCCGGTTGCTGTTGCAGAAGCCCGATGTGCTGCTCCTCGACGAACCCACCAACCACCTCGACGCAGAGTCTATCGACTGGCTGGAGCAGCATCTGCAGCAATACGAGGGCACGGTCATCGCCGTCACCCACGACCGTTACTTCCTCGACGACGTCGCCGAATGGATTCTCGAGCTCGACCGCGGCGAAGGCATTCCATGGCGAGGCAACTACTCCAGCTGGCTCGAACAGAAGTCGCAGCGCCTGGCGCAGGAAGAGAAGGCTGCCTCGAAGCGCCGTAAGACGCTCGAGCGCGAGCTGGAATGGGTGCGTATGGCTCCGAAGGCCCGTCATGCAAAGGGCAAGGCGCGTCTGAACTCCTATGAGACCATGCTCAACGAAGAGCAGAAGCAGAAAGAAGAAAAACTGGAAATTTTCATCCCCAACGGTCCGCGCCTGGGCAACAAGGTCATCTTGGCCGAACATGTGGCGAAGTCGTTTGGCGAGAAAACACTCTTCAGCGACCTGAACTTCATGCTTCCACCCAATGGCATCGTGGGTGTTATCGGTCCCAACGGCGCCGGCAAGACCACCCTATTCCGACTCATCATGGGTCTTGAGACAGCCGATGCTGGCTCGTTCGACGTGGGCGAGACCGTGCGTCTCAGCTACGTCGACCAGCAGCACAAGGACATCGACCCGACGAAGACCGTCTATCAGGTGGTGAGCCAAGGCAATGAGACGCTGCGCATGGGCGGTCGCGATGTGAATGTGAGAGCCTATCTCTCGCGATTCAACTTCAGCGGTGCCGATCAGGAGAAGAAGTGTGCGGTGCTCTCCGGTGGTGAGCGCAACCGCCTGCAGCTCGCACTCGCCTTGAAACAGGAAGGCAACGTGCTGCTGCTCGACGAGCCCACCAACGATATCGACGTGAACACCCTCCGTGCACTCGAGGAAGGCCTCGAGGCATTTGCCGGATGCGCCGTCATCATCAGCCACGACCGCTGGTTCCTCGACCGCATCTGCACGCACATCCTCGCCTTCGAGGGCAACGGACAAGTGTACTACTTCGAGGGCAACTACAGCGAATACGAAGCCAACAAAGCCATGCGACTCGGCATCGATGAGCCCAAGCGTGCCCGTTATCGTAAGCTCATGGAAGAGTAGCTGCCAAGCATCATTTAATCTCTAACCCTATAAACCCCCAATTTACACTATGGAATGGTATAATATTGCATTCGTTGTCGTGCTGATCATTGCCGGCATCGTCATCTATCGAAACAAGAAGAATGAGGAGTAAACACCCCTCTGAACATGCTAAATCACCCCGTGAAAACCTCATGTGGGTGATTTTTTCGTTAAAAAATTTGGCAGAAACGCAAAAATACTTTATCTTTGCAGGCGATATTGGTCCATTGGAGGGCATCTCCGTAGCCAAATGCGGCCTATGCATCCCGCCTCCAAGTCAATAATAAGTCGAATAAATAACTAACATTTTAAAAACCTACAGCCTATCGAAACATCATTTACTTAAGAACCAAAACTTAAAGAAATGAAGAATCTGAATGATATGACCGACGAGCAGTTGGCCTTATCTTACATCGATGGGAATAACAGGGCATTCGACTTATTGTTGTCACGCAATCAGTCAAAGTTGTATTCTTACATCCTCTTCGTGGTGCACGACCGCGATCTGGCAGACGATGTCTTTCAGGAGACGTTTGTGAAAGTCATCTCGAAGTTGCAGGCAGGCCGCTACACCGCTTGCGGAAAGTTCTCCGCATGGCTCATGCGCATCGCCCATAATGTCATCATGGACTGGTATCGCGAGTCGAAGGCAGACCGCATCGTTGAGCCTACCGCCGACAACGACCTTTCGAACCTCAGTGGCGAGGATCTCTGCGAAGGCAACATCGAAAACCAATATGTCAACACTCAGGTGATGAGCGATGTGAGACGCATCATGGAAAGCCTGCCCGCCCCGCAGCGCGAAGTGGTGTTCATGCGCTTTTTCCAGCAGATGTCGTTCAAGGAGATTGCTGAGACCACCAATGTCAGCATCAACACATCGCTCGGACGCATGCGCTATGCCCTCATGAACATGCGCCGTCTGGCCAAGGAGCACAACATCGCCCTGCAGCTCGACTGCTAACCCCTACCCCGATTCCAATCCGCAAAACACAACGAAATGCGATGAAAAAGTCTGCAATCACTCTTATCGTTGCCGCCCTGGCAACCATTGCTATAGTATCGTGCAAGGAAAAGAAAACCTCCGAACACATCATCACCACAAAGCCCGTCGAGGAAGCCAAGAAACCCACGCAGGAAATCGGCAACTACGACATGACAACACCCGTCGACTGGGTAGGCTCCACCTATCAGGTAGTCGTGGAGCGAAAGGCCGATCACTCACTCCCACTAGCCGACGACGGACAAGGCAACAAATACTTCGACAACCGCATCAGCCTAAAGATACTGCGCAAGGACGGCAGCGTCTTTTTCAGCCGCGTCTTCACCAAGGACGACTTCTCGCGATATGTCGACGCTCTCTATCAGAAGAATAGCGCTCTGCTGGGCATCGTCCTCGACAGAGCCGAAACCGACCACCTGATATTTGCTGCCAGCGTAGGCTCACCCGACAAGATGAGCGACGAATATGTTCCGCTAGTCATGAAGATCTCCCGATTTGGCGATGTCAGCATCAGCAAGGACACGCAAATGGACACTGGCTCCATAGAAAGCGGCGGAGAACAACCCGCCAGCAATGAGATAACCGAAGAAGATGAGGATGGCGTTTAGTCATCCTCTTTTTTCTTCTTTACACATCCATAGCGAGATACGACAGGGACGTTACACGGGTGTAGCATCTCACACACTCGAAGGGCCTTGTCTACGTTTGGGTTTCGTATCAATATGCCAAAGATTACTTTGGCATAGTCCAAATCGTTGCAATGGGTGTTGGCAACTAGGCCGAGCAGCTGTCGGGAATTCGTCCTGGCCCTACAGAGCACTACTATGCCCGTGTAGGGGCAGACTCCAATGTATGCCCGAACAATAACAAATTCCAGCCAAGAAATAGCAAACGGTCAGACACGGGGGGCTGACCCTACGGGTGGGTGTTCCATAGCCTACACTCAAAGAACATGGCCATAGAAAGAAAGTACCCGCCACTCCGTAGAGCAGCGGGCACATATTATTATAAGGTTGTGACATAGCTATTCAGCGTGGTTCATTCGGTGATGGTCAGCCTACCAACGGTTCTACCACCCTCGCGCAGAAGAACCACTTGTCCAGGATATACATAAGGTGTCTTTCCGTCTTCTTGTACAACTTCAAATACAATGTTCTCGCTGGTATCGCCTGGCATTATCTTCTCTGGCGTTGAGCCATTTACCATTCCCAGGTCGGTGCATTCCACTGTAAAGTCAGCGCCGGCAACATACATTTGCGGTCGATAACCAGTAAAGAACGGCGTGTGTCTACCACCTTCTTCTTTAGTTAAGACATACAACGTTCCCTTCACCGTCTTGCCGTGACGAAGTTCGGGATTGTTCTTGATGGTTAGTACATCACCACGTTGTACATTTGCCTTGTCAACCGGCACGAGGATGCCGACATTATCACCTGCTACGGCCACATCAACTGTTTGTTGGAACTTTTCAATGCCACTGATCGTAAATTCAACATCGGCAATTGCGTCGCTGATGGAACGCAGAACAGCAGGCTGGCCTGTATGGAACATTCCTTTCAGAATCTGACCTGTTGCTACCGTGCCACGGCCGGTGATGGTGAACACGTCTTCAACATACATCAAGGCATAGCTGCCAAGGATGTTGTAAACCAATGTTTTCACATCGAAATCGGTGATGTTGCCATCGCCATCAACGTCGGCAACCTCATTATAAACTACATTGCCTGACTTCAGCATGTTCACGAGTGCTGTCACATCGGCAACATTCACCTTCTTATCTCCGTTCACGTCGCCAATTAACGCATATGCAGGTCCTTGTGTAAAATAGCCCGGATTGCTGGTTCCGCCGTCGATGTGAGCATAGTCAGCACCAATATGATATGGATCAAACACCGTTCCGGCACCACCCACCAGAGATGTGCAGCCATTGAATAAGTTGTTGTTATTAGTCAAGGAACTTGTACTCCATCCGTCACCCACGTAGATGGTCTTCAGCGAACTACATATGTTGAACATTTCACTCATATTGGTGACTTTTTGGGTGTTGAAGTGGTAGAGATCGAGCGTGGTGAGGCTAGTACAACCTGCGAACATACAGCTCATATCGGTGACTTCAGACGTGTTCAGGTTCTCGAGGCCTTCAATCTCTGCCATATTGTTACATCCAATGAACCAATTATTGGTCGATGTGGGTCGTGCCGAAGCGAATGAAGAATCGAACACAACCTTGGTAAAGATATAATTGGTATATCCTGGAACAGCATTGGGCTCCGGAAGGCAGTAAACCACACCCTCCTTCTCATTGGGCTTACCATCACTGTAGAATGTGAGCGTGTTGTTGGCAAGGACGGCATAGGGCACAGTAGGAGCCAGCGTCAGATAGCCTGGGTTGCTGGTGCCGCCGTCGATGTGGGCATAAACGAGATCCTGATAGTCGTAATTGTCTTCTTTCCATTCTGTGCCCATGCCACCTACGAGGTTTCGGCAGTTAAAGAACATGCCCCATCCATCGGTCACATTATTTGTATTCCACGCATTGCTGACGTAGATGGTCGTTATATTCTGACAACCCCAGAACATAGACTTCATACTTGTCACTTTGTGAGTATCGAAGTGGCTCAGGTCAAGTTCACCAGCTATGTGGCAATTTCCGAACATAGCTTCCATGTTCGTTACCTCACTGGTATTTAAGAGTTCCAATCCTTCAATCTCCTGAAGGCTGGGCATTTCGCCAAACCAATAGTATGTACTCGTGGGACGTGCAGAAGCAAACGATTCGTGGAAAATGACTTTCTTTATATCAGTTCTCACTTCTACCCAACCAGGCATGCTGTTGCCGGCATTCAAATAGAACTTCTTGCCCGTCTTCTCATTAGGTTTTCCATCGTTGTAGAGCGTCAGCAACTGCGTATCCAGATCATACACCGCATAAGGTTTCGCCGTGAAGTAGCCGGGGTTACCATTAAGGCCGTCAATAATAGCATATTCCTTGTTGATATGACTGGCATCATACGTTGTGCCATTGCCACCAACAATGCTTGTACAGTCTTCAAACATACCAGTATGCTGTCCTACGTTTTCAACCTTGAAACCATCGCTGACATAGACAGTCTTCAAATGGTCGCAACCTTTGAACATCCATGGTGTAAGAGTCACATTCTCGGTATTGAAACTCGTCAAGTCGAGCGTAGTCAGCGATGTGCATCCATAGAACATTTGCTGCATGTCAGTTACATTTATGGTATTGAAACCACTCAAGTCGACACTTTGCAGCGAGTTGCATTCGTTGAAGAGGCCATTCGTCGTAGTCACCTTCTGCGTATCGAAGCCCGACACGTCAACACTCTCCAGATTTCGGCATAGTGAGAACATGCCCTTCATGTTTGTCACTTCGCTGGTATTCAAGTTTTCCATGCCTTCAATGCTAGTCAAATCAAACATTGCCACAAACCAATCTTTCGTAGTGGTAGGACGTGCATCAGCAAATGAGGAATCGAACACTACTCTGGTTGTATTTCCGCTTAAGCCTGCAGAATACCATCCTGGGGTTGAATTTCCAGAATTCAATGTAAAGGACTTGCCTGTGCGGACATAGCGGGCTCGATCGTAGTAGAAGGTCAGCGTGTGGTCTGATTCTGTGTAAATGACATAGGCCTCAGCAGGAGCCTGCGTCAGATAGCCAGGGTTACTGGTTCCACCGTCGATGTGGGCATAAGTGTTATCATTGGAATTGGTGGATGCCCACACGGTTCCTGCGCCACCTTTGAGTTTCGGGCATTTTAAGAACATATAAGGACCGTAGCAGCTACTCATGTCCCACAACCTACTAACGTAAATAGTGGTAAGTTCTGTGCAATCTTCGAACATACTTTGAGAATACGTGACATTACTAGTATTGAAACTGGCCAGATTCAGAGTCGTCAGTTTCCCACAAGCATAAAACATATTGGTCATGTTTGTTACGTTTTCAGTATTAAAGCTGCTCAAATTGACATCGTCCAACCAGTAACATAAGCGGAACATGCAATACATGGTATTAACATTGCTGGTATCGAAGTTGCTCAGGTCAAGCGATTTCACCCGCCTGCAATCTTCGAACGTTGATGCCATAGAAGTTACATTCCGCGTATCAAAATGGCTAACGTCAATGCTTGTCAGCTTTTCACAATATGCAAACATATGATCCATGCTTGTTACCAAACGTGTGTTCAGGATTTGAAGGTCCTCGATGGAGGAAAGTTGATCCATGCTGCGGAACCAATGAGCCGTAGTCTTAGGATACGCCCTACCAAAAGAACCATCAAACACCACCTTGGTCACCTCATCGCAGATGCCATTCTGGAGCCACATCGGTTGTGTGCCCGGCGTGTTCAGGCTGAACTTCATGCCTGTCTTCTCGGCCTTCCTACCATCGCAGTAGAAAGTCATTTTCTTTGACTCTGCATCGTAGACAGCATAGCCCGGGTCAGACGTGAAGTAGCCAGGCGTGCTGCTTGAAGGACCACCATCGATGCGTGCATATTCGCCATCAATATGAGATTCGCTCCATATGGTGCCATAACCTCCCATAAGACTGCTGGAGCATCCTTGGAACATTTGGCTAGAGTCATGAATGTTATCCATCTTCCAAGCATCGCCGACATAGATGGTTGTCAAAGACGAGCATTGGGAGAACATGCCATTGGTACAGGTGCCACTGCGCGTATCGAAACCTGTGAGGTCAATTACTTTCAGTTGGTTACAATCATTGAACATCCAACTAAAATCTTTCACATTCTCGGTATTGAAACTGCTCACGTCCAGTGTCTTCAACTCCCAACACTTGTCGAATATCATACTCATCGTTGTCACCTTGCGCGTGTCAAAACGGCTCAGGTCTACACTAGCCAATTTCTGACATCCAGAGAACAAGAAGTCCATGTTTGTCACCTCGCTCGTGTTCAGATACTTCATGTCGGTGATTTCTGTCAGATTGCTCATCCTGTCGAACCACTTATATATTGTTGTTGGACGCGCATCGGCAAACGAAGCATCGAGCACCACCTTATTTACCTGCGAAGCTATAGCACTCCAGCCAGGATCGTTGCTACCCACATTCAAGGAATAAGCCGTGCCACCTGTGCGTTTGAATAACTGGTCGTCACAGTAGAACGTCAGTGTGTTGTTACTAGTGGAGAAGAAGGCATATCCCTCTGGCTTCAGTGTCATATAACCAAGATTATAACTGGGCGGGCAACGGTCGATGCAAGCGAAATCGGCATTTATGTAAGACTCGCTCCAACTTGTTCCAGCACCACCGACCAAACTCGTGCAGCCTCTGAACATGAGGTTGCCTTTATAAATCCAAGTTGAGTTATCCCAGGCAGAATTGACATAGATGGTCTTCAACTTCGAACAACCATCAAACATGCCCTCGGCAGAGACTATGATGCTGCCCATCGTGAAGGAGCTCAAATCGAGGACTTCCAGGGAGATGCAATTCTTGAACATATAACCTGTGGACTCCAATTTCTTCGTATCGAAACTGGTCAGATTGACGTCCTTCAGTTTTGTGCAAGAATCAAACATGTAATCCATTGACGTCACATTTGATGTGTCGAAATGACTCAAATCGAGTGATACCAACTTCGTACAGCGGCTAAACATCAATGTCATCTGCGTCATGCTGCTGGTGTTTAGGTTCTCCAGACCTTGAATCTCTTCCAGATTGGAACAATCACCGAACCACAAATAGCTCGACACAGGGAGAGCAGTGGCAAAGGACGAATCGAAGATAACGGTCCGGATTGTTGAAGCGTAATTTTTCCACCCTGGTGTCACATAGGTGCGATTAGGAACTGCAAAGGTTGATCCTGTACGCATGGAGCGGAATTCATCGTTGTAGAATGTTAGCGTGTTGCCGTTGAGAACGGTATAGCATTCCAGTTTACCCGTCAAATAACCAGGATTGCTCTGGCCTTCATCTGGATGAGCATACGCCACGTCAATGTGGCTGCTGCTGTATGTCGTGCCTGCCCCACCTACGAGACTTGTACAATTATAGAACATTTGGGTCGAACTCGTCACATTAGCAGTACTCCAGTTGGCTCCCACTATAATGGTTGTCAGGCTGGAGCAATTATGGAACATATGGTCCATATTGGTAACTTTACGCGTATCGAAACTGCTAAGATCAAGAGTCTGCAACTTAGACAAACCTGAAAACATACTACTCATCTGTGTTATGTTTGCAGTCTTCACATTCTCCAGACCTGTAATTGTTTCAAGATTTGGACAGGAAAAATCAATATACCATGCGCCTGCAATTACATTATTTGCAAATGATGAATCAAAAACAATATGTTGGTAATTGTTGACATAAGTCCATTCACATTCAGAATAAACACGCCCGATATACAAGTCGGCACCATTCTTTGCCTTTTTATAGCCATTCGTATCATAATAGAAGGTGAGGGTATTGCCATCCCCAACCGCATATTCCTGATAACTTGTCAGGTAACCGGGGGTTGCAGTTTGAACACTTCCCCCGTCTCCTGGGTCATATGCATAGTCAACTTTGGCATAGGCTTTGTCCACATGCCCTGCATCATAGGCTGTACCGGCACCACCCACGATGCTGGTACATTCATTAAACATATTTGTGGAAGAAGTTACCTTACTTGTTGTCCACCACCCTTCAGTTACAAGAATCGTCTGCAGATTTGTATCACCGTCAAACATGTTCGCCATATTTGTGACTTTACTTGTTTTGAACTTGGTCAAATCAAGTTTCGTTAGTCCTGTGCAACGATAGAACATGTGATCCATATTGGTTGCCTTGCTTGTATCAAATTTGCTCAAACTTAGGCTTGACAACTTTGTGCCAGAGAACATATAACTCATATTGGTTACTTCACTTGTATTCAAATAGGCTATACTAGTGATGGAGGTCAACTTATCCATGCCTGCAAACCATAAGTAAGTACTTGTAGGCCGGGCATTAGCAAACGATGGGTCGAATACGACCTTTGTAACTTCATAGTTGGTATGATCATCATTTGTACTCCATCCCGGTCTTGTGCTGGGATCGTTTAGGTAATAGATGACGCCTGTCTTCTCGCTTCCTTTACCATCATCGTAGAAAGTGAGTGACTTGGCCGAGCTATCCCATACAACATAGGGCACGCGGGTAAAGTAGCCAGGCGAGCTGGTGCCACCGTCTACGCGGGCATAGGTAGCACCGAGGTAGCTAGGGTTGTACTTTGTACCCTCGCCACCCACGAGTTTGGTACTGTTATTGAACACCTGATTGTCAGTACCACTATAAGTCCAGCCGTGTCCAGCGTAGATGGTGGTGAGGTTGGAGCATTGATAGAACATCTCCTGAATATTAGCCAAGACAGGAGTCTTGAAATAGCGAATGTCGAGGGTCGTCAAGGCAGAGCAACCTTTAAACATACCATACATGGTAGTCACTTTCTCTGTATTGAAGTTGTTCATGTTAATGCTCGTCAACCCTGTGCATTCCCAGAACATGGACTGCATGGTGGTGACCTTGCCAGTGTCGAAGTTGCTCAGGTTGAGGCTCGTCAGACCAGAGCAATAGGCAAACATCTGGTTCATGCTCGTCACACTGCTGGTGTTGAGATAACTCAAGTTCGATATGCTTGTCAAGTTGCTCATGTGATAAAACCAGTAGCTTGTGCTTGTAGGCCGGGCTGACGAGAACGAGCTGGTAAACGACACCTTGGTGACGTTAGCATACGTGCCATCGGTGTACCAGGCAGGCTGGGTGTTGCCAGTGGGCAGGTTATAAACGGTTTCAGTCGACAGTGTGTGCGTGTTGCGATCGCTGTCGTAGTAGAATGTCAGCGTGGTGTTGTTCGACGTATACACCGCATACGCCTCCTGCGCCGACACACTCATTGTTCCCAACATGGTGCTTAAGAGGACCAGCAGGAGTGTCCGTAGTAATGTTGTTCCTTTTTTCATAATTAATGGTCGTTTTTAGTTAATAATTTGCTGCAAAGATACAAAAAATAATTTAAAGGCTGTTTGGACTTTTCAATCAATTATTTGGATATTTGCGTCAAAATGAACAAAAAGTACAAGTGGGAGGAATAAATATTAAATTATTATTAAGAAAGGTGGTTCAAATTGCATATTAACAACAAACTTGACTGCGGTGATGATGTTTTTTCACTTTTTCTTTGTTAGTATCACATTTTTCACTATCTTTGCAAATATTATAATGTAAAACAAAATGATGACCGATATGCTACATACCAAAGTTCTCAAGATTTGTCTACTGATTTTGTTTGCCACCCTGCTTGATGTGCCTGCTGCTTATAGCCAGACACAGGCAGAGAAGCCATCGCCAGTGGTAAGCCTGCTGGACGACTTCAACCAGTCACCATCGGCCAACAAGGCAAATGCGTTCTTTTCGGCTTTGCTGAAGGAAGAGCTTCTGGAAGAGCCCCTCGCCTTCACCCAGCAGACACACCGCGACACCCTCAACCAACAGGTGTGGTATTGGGCAGCAGAGTATTTCTATGACCAGCAGCAATATCAGTTGGCTGAAGACTATGCCCTGAAGGCGCTGCCGTTGTGCGAGAAAGGTAACAATGTGGGCATTCATGGCGACTGTCTGTCGCTGCTTGCCCTTGTCCAGATTCGGAAGGGACACTTCAACGATGCTGCCCGTTATGCCAAGGAGTGCAACAAGCTGGATATGCAGGTGGGTGACCCCGACAACATTTCCTCATCACTGAACACGCTGGCAGGAATCTATATGAGCATGCGCCAACCAAAGGAGGCCGAGCAATATGTGCTGAAGGGCATCGAGTACTGCAAGAAGGCTGGCAACGAGAAGCGGTTGGCTATTCTCTACGGCATGGCATCGGAGGTGTATCACCACTTGGAAAAGGAAAAGGAGTCGCTGGACTATGCCACTCGTGCCTGCGAAATAGAGCAGAAAGCTGGACGTGTGGACAAGGTGGCTGTTCGTCAGGCACAACGGGCAGCTGCTCTCATCAACCTGCATCGCTACGACGAGGCGAAGAAGGCTCTTGAAGAGGCTATTCCTGAGTTTCGCCGTGATGGCAACCGCCACTCACTGGGCATCGCCTGCAACCAGATGGGACTCCTGCTGCACCGTGAGAAGAATGACTCGGCAGCCGTGAAGTATCTGAACGAGGCACTGGCCATCTTCCAAGAACAGAAAGACCTTTTCAACGAGAGCCAGAGCCACAAGTCACTCTACAACGTGCTGCGACTGGGCAACCCGGAGCTGGCCATGCAACACATAGACCGTTTTAATGAGTTGCGCGACTCGCTCTACGATCATAATACTGGCGAGCTGCTCTCGAAATATGCTGCTGAATATGGCAATGCAGAACTGCTGCAACAGCAGGAAAAAGAACACAATGCCCACACGCGCGACATCTTGATTGCTGTGCTGGTGCTGCTGGCCGTGATACTTGGCGTATGGGCGTTCAGAAGCATTGAACGCCGACGCCAACAACGTCGTATGGAAACCCTTCTGCAGAAGATTGACCTGCTCACGAAGCAAAACGTGAGACTGAAGACACATGAGGGCAAGGAGCTGGATGGAGAGGATGTCGAGAAGAAACTGCAAGAAGAGGAATCCATCGAGAATGAAGACCAGCAGTTCCTGGCAAAGGTGATTGCCCTGGTCGACGAGGCATTGGCCAAAAAGGACTATGGCGTGGAGACCATTGCCGAGCAGATGAACATGAGTGTGAGCACATTCCGCCGCAAACTGATGGCAGTCACCGATGAAAGTCCGAAGAACTACATCACGGCCATACAGATGAGCAAGGCCGCCACATTGCTTGAAAAGCAGCCTGGCCTCTCGATGAATGAGGTGTCGAACCGTTGTGGATTCGATGATGCAGCCAACTTCTCACGAGTGTTCAAGCGTTTCTATGGTGTTGCTCCATCGCAATACAGCAAAATGAGAGAAGAACACCTGAATGCTCTCCGCCAAAGCGCTGAGGAAGAGTAATGTAAATGCCGTCAGGCATTACACGTCCAAAGGACAAAATGTTCAAAGGCGAAGAAAAAAAATTGAAAGATTTGAATGATTTCAAAAAATATTCGTATCTTTGTCCGCAAGAACAAGAAAGAGAGTTATTATCATGCAGAATAAAGAATACTCCATCCCTGAAGAAGAGAGCGTGAACGTCAGCGAACCTGTCGCAACCCCGCATGCACAACCCTTCACCCTTGCACAGCGTGAAATATTGGACGCAGTTGCAGGTATCAAAGACGAGGATGTGCGCGAGTTGAAGAAAGCCATTGCACTCTACTTTGCCCAAAAAGCAGACAAGGCCATGGAAGAACTGTGGGACAATGGCACATGGAATGAGGATACTCTTGAAAGGCTCAGACAAACTCATCTCAGAACCCCGTATAATAGTTGATTGGCATGCGTCACGTGGTCATTGACACAAACTGTTTAGTACAGATGATATCTAAGCGCAGCCCATATCGCCGTGCTTGGGATGCTTTCCTTGAAGGAAGTTATTTCATGTGTGTCAGTAATGAGATTATCAACGAATATCACGAGATTTTAAATCGAGTTGCAAGCGCCGATGTTGCAAAATACATTGTTAATGCCATACTCCGACATCCCAATACCAAGCGCTACGATCCACGTTTCCGATTTAGACTGATACAAGAAGATGATGATGACAACAAGTTTGTAGACTGTGCAATTATAGCTGGAGCAGATTATATCGTTAGTGAAGACTCACACTTCCAAGTGCTTTCGAGGATTCCATATCCTAAAGTACTCGTGAAAAGGTTAGACGATTTTATTGAAGATTTGTTTCCGATGAAGAATCAGTAATATATAAAGAATTTATTCAATTATCATTCACTTAAACAAAAACATTATGGCTAAAAAGTTTATCTGTGCCGTTTGCGGCTACATTCATGAAGGTCCCGAGGCTCCCGAGCGTTGCCCCATCTGTAAGGCTCCCGCCTCGAAGTTTACAGAACTGAAAGAGGACGAAGTTCCCGTCTATGCTACTGAGCACAAGATTGGCGATGGCAAGCCCGAAGGTGTTAGCGAAGAGATGATCAACGACCTGCGCAACCACTTCAATGGTGAGTGCGGCGAGGTTGGCATGTATCTGGCTATGAGCCGTCAGGCTGACCGCGAGGGCTATCCCGAGATTGCAGAGGCCTTCAAGCGCTATGCTTTCGAAGAGGCTGAGCATGCTTCTAAGTTTGCTGAGCTGCTGGGCGAGTGCGTATGGGACACCAAGACCAATCTGGAGAAGCGTGCTGCCGCTGAGGCAGGTGCTTGCGAAGACAAGTTCCGCATTGCCAAGAATGCCAAGGCTGCCGGCTTCGATGCTATCCACGACACCGTTCATGAAATGGCAAAGGACGAGGCCCGTCATGGTGCTGGCTTCGCTGGTCTGCTGAAGCGCTATTTCGGTAAGTAAATTGCAGCTTTCACTCAGTGAATCATAAGCATAGTTCTGCTCATGCAGGGCTATGCTTTTTGTTTTCCAAAAGCTATGCTTTGAGCGTCTAGGAGCAATGCTTTCAGTCTCCAGAAGCAATGCTTTCAGAGCCCAAGAGCAATGCTTTCAGAGCCCAGGAGCAATGCTTTCAGAGCCCAGGAGCAATTCTTTTAGAGCCCAAAGGTAATGCCTTGAGGGTCTGAAAGGATTATTTTTCACGAACAAGAGGGAAGCTTTAGCGAACCACCTTGATTCGCTTACTACGTGCAGAAGCCGGCATTTGGGTTTCGCCATCAAGCACACGGATGACTGTTTTGTTTCCTGCAGGAGCGGCATCAATGGCTTCCTGCAACGAGAAGTAGTTACCACGGCCCTCCTGCGACACCACATAGTCATAGTGGCGCACATGTCGGCGCAAGGCAGGAACCTTCTCAGCAATGGCATCAGCCAGCAGACCTGCCACCAATCGAGCACCAAACACATTGTAATGGGTGTTGTCGTGACGGCCATTGGGAATACTTGCCACCTCGCCAGGACGATACCACATGTGCAGACGGCGTGAACCCTCGATGCCCATGCCCTGCACCAAGTCGTGAGTAATGCGATTGGCATCGATGAAGACAACTCCCATCTGCTCAGCCACTCGACGGGGCGACAGCAGATAAGCACCATGGGTGTCGATGAGTGTGTCGCTATTCACCTGCTCATCCTCATACTTCGTGTTGCGCAAAGCCTCATCTTCAGCACTACCATCGCTAGCTTGGAAGAAGTTGCGACGCACAACAGCATTCATCAGAATGGGAGTGGCCTTGCGCTCACGAGCCTCACGGACAAAGCGGCTGAGGTTCTCATCGAACGTTCCACCAGGCTCTGTGTGGCGTGCAGTGTCTTGCTTCTCATCGTTATGACCAAACTGAATCACAACATAGTCGCCAGGCCGCAACTGATCGAGCACTCGCTGCCAACGTCCTTCAGTAATAAAGCTCTTCGAAGAACGTCCATTCACAGCATGATTGCTCACTCGCACATGACGGTCGAAGCAACCTTGAAGCATCATCCCCCACCCTCTCTCCGGATTGGTCTGTGGGTTCTGCTTGTCGGCAGCCGTTGAATCACCGATAATAAAAATGGTGGTCGACTTGTTCGACGATGTGAGTACGAACAAGCCAATCACCATCAGTATGTATGTGAGGCGTTTCATCATTGTGAAACCTGTGCCAATAGCTCATCGACGGTTACCAGCTGCTGGTCGCCAGTGAGCATGTTCTTCAGCGTAAACTTTCCCTCGTTGATTTCGTTTTCACCAGCCAATGCCACAAAAGGAATCTGCTTCTGGTTGGCATACGACATCTGCTTCTTCATCTTCGAAGCATCGGGGAAAAGCTCTGTACGCACTCCGGCTGCACGCAGCTTGCCAACCACGGGCAGGCAGTAGGCAGTCTCTTTCTCACCAAAGTTGATGAAGAGCACACGCGTACCATTAACAGCATCGGTTGGATAGGCATCAAGTTGATTGAGAACATCGAAGATGCGGTCTACGCCAAACGAGATTCCCACACCGCTGATACCAGGCATTCCAAAGATTCCCGTGAGGTTATCGTAGCGTCCACCACCTGTGATGCTGCCAATCTGCACGTCGAGAGCCTTCACTTCGAAAATGGCGCCCGTGTAATAGTTCAAGCCGCGAGCCAAAGTGAGGTCGAGTTCAATGGCGTTGTTGAGCCCCAGAGTCTTCAGCGTATCGAGGATGAACCGGCACTCCTCCACTCCCTTCAGACCAGTCTCGGAGGAAGCAAGCACCTGAGAAATGGCCTGCAACTTCTCGTCGTTAGTGCCAGCCAGGGTGATGATGGGCTGTAACTTCTCTATCTGCTCGTCGGTAAGGCCATCCTCGCGCAACTCGGCATTCACATTGTCAAGGCCAATCTTGTCGAGTTTATCGATAGCGACGGTGATGTCTACAATCTTGTCGGCAGCTCCGATGACCTCGGCTATACCTGAGAGAATCTTACGATTGTTGATTTTGATGAGTACACGTACACCAAAGCGAGTGAAGACGGTGTCGATGATCTGCATGAGCTCCACCTCATTGAGCAAGGAGTCGCTGCCCACCACATCGCCATCGAACTGATAGAACTCACGATAGCGGCCTTTCTGCGGGCGGTCAGCACGCCATACAGCCTGATACTGATAGCGCTTGAAGGGGAACTGAATCTCCTCGCGATGCATCACTACAAAACGGGCGAATGGAACGGTGAGGTCGTAGCGCAGACCTTTCTCGCACATCTTGGCAGCAAGATGCAGGGCATTGCGTTCGCGGAGTTCCTCATCGGTGACCTTTGCCAGGCAGTCGCCGGAGTTGAGTACTTTGAAAAGCAGTTTGTCGCCTTCCTCACCATATTTACCCATGAGCGTCTGCAGGGTTTCCATCGCAGGTGTCTCAATCTGCTGGAAGCCATAGAGGGCATACACGTCGCGGATGGTGTTGAAGATATAGTTGCGCTTCGCCATCTCAATGGGTGAGAAGTCGCGCGTTCCTTTGGGTATACTGGGTTTGTTCATTTACGATTTACAGAATTCTTCGTGATTATAAACTGATGTAGGTACTCCGGCAAGCATGCCCGAAGTCCTATTGACTACTTGCGGACGATGGTCTGATCGCGGTCAGGACCAATCGAGATAATCTTGATGGGTGTTTCGAGCTGCTGCTCCAGGAACTGTATGTAGTCGCTGAATGCCTTCGGGAACTGCGACTCATCGGTGAAGCGAGTCATGTCAGTCTTCCAGCCAGGCAGCTCCACATAGACAGGCTCGATGCCTTCCTCCACGCTGTAGGGGAAGTAGTCGATGCGCTCGCCATGCTGACGATAGGCCACACAGGCCTTGATGGTTTCAAACTCATCGAGCACATCGCTCTTCATCATGATGAGCTCTGTGACACCATTCACCATGATGGCATAGCGGAGAGCCACCAAGTCAATCCAACCACAACGGCGCTCACGACCTGTGACGGCTCCATATTCATGGCCAAGGTCGCGGATGCGCTTGCCAGTCTCATCGAAGAGTTCCGTGGGGAACGGTCCTGCACCAACGCGAGTGCAGTAGGCTTTCATGATGCCATAGACGTTGCCGATTTTGTTGGGACCAATGCCAAGACCTGTGCAAGCACCCGCACAGATGGTGTTCGACGAAGTGACGAAAGGATAGGAACCGAAGTCAACATCGAGCATGGTTCCCTGAGCACCTTCGCAAAGCACCGTCTTGCCTTCACGCAGGAAGTTGTTGATTTCGTGTTCGCTATCAACAATGGGGAACTGCTTCATGTATTCGATGCCTTCCATCCACTTGCGCTCCACGTCGGTGATGTCATAGTCGGTAAAGCCCAAGGCACGCAGCGTCTTCTCATGACGAGCCTTATGAGCCTGATATTTAGCTTCAAAGTTATCGAGGATGTCACCCACGCGCAAGCCGTTGCGGCTCACCTTGTCGGTATAGGTGGGTCCGATGCCCTTACCCGTGGTGCCCACGCGGTTCTTGCCCTTTGATGCCTCGATGGCAGCATCAAGCAGACGATGGGTAGGCATGATGAGATGTGCTTTCTTCGAGATGTGGAGTCGCGTCTTCAGCTCATGGCCGCTACGCTCAAGGTCGCGGGCCTCATCCATGAAAAGATCGGGAGCCAGCACCACGCCATTACCAATCACATTCACCTTACCGCCCTGGAAGATGCCTGACGGAATGCTACGCAACACATACTTCTCGCCTTCAAACTCCAGAGTGTGGCCTGCATTCGGACCACCTTGGAAACGAGCTATCACATCGTACTGCGGAGTCAGCACGTCAACAACCTTACCTTTGCCTTCATCACCCCATTGGAGTCCCAGAAGGACATCAACTTTTCCTGTATTCATCTGATATGTTTGATTTTTAATCATGTTCCTTTTTTCAGTTCTTTCTGCCTTGCCTTTCGCTTCATCTTCGACTGGCACGACGAGCAGACGCCATAGATGTAGATGATGAAGCCATCTTTACGGAAGCGCTTTGGCCGCACATTGTCTACAATGGCTGCAAGGGCCGTTGTCCGCAACTCATCGATATTGCCACAGACCGTACACACCTGGTAGCAATGGTTCTCATTCTTGTAGCCCACTTCGTACCATGTGCCGTGAGGAAGGACAAACTTCACAACCAAACGCATCGACAAGAGCAGTCGCAGGGTGTTATAGAGCGTTGCACGGCTGACGATGAAGTTGTCGGCAGTCAGCTTCTCACTGAGTTCTTCAAGCGTGAAGCGGCCCTCCATGTCGCAAATGGCATCCAGAATGGTATAGCGTTCCGTGGTCTTGCGGCATTTGTTTGCCTCAAGATAACGGGTGAAAACAGTCCTTATTTGCTCCTTAATATTGGCCTCCATGCAAGTGTAACGCTCAAAAAACGTACAAAAATACTACTTTTTTTGCACATAAGCGTCATCTTTTTTATAAAAAATCTAAACAAAGTGCTTTACGGGCCATATTTGCATATTCATCACCCAACTCCGAAAAGCGCATCACGCAGTTCATAGCAGCATGCTTCAGGCCTGCATGATCCGACTGTAATGCCACAGATACCTGATCAAGGAACTCATTGATACCGCGATCGTTAGGCTCTTTCATTCGACTAAAGATACGGGCAAGAATGAGATAGGCTGCCATCTGTCGCAGATTGTCATCAGAGGCCATCCATTCGTAGGCGATGACGGGTGCATAGTCGAGATGCTGATACAAATGAAATGCGGCAATTTCGACCATTTCCTGCGAATGGGTCTGCTCCATCCAGATATCAACAACCTCGCGAGGCATCTGGGCGGGTGGCATGAGCAGCGTGGCCAGAATCTTGCATTCGCGGATGTCTTCTTTCCACAATTCAATGGCAAGTTCATAGTCTTGCTCATGCTCCCGAGCCATTGCCTGCAAATCGGGCAGGCTGACTCCCCAGTTAATCTTGTAGTCGAGTCCTTTATCGCGCATCGACCGTGCTGCCACTCCGTTCATCATGAGACGGAACGACTGCTTGATAGCCTTCAGCTTCTTGTGGGTTTGTTCTGTCATGTCAGTTTTGTTTTTATGGTTTGGTACACACCGCCTACAGTTACAGGAAACCGTATTCACGGCTATAGCGGAGCATCTGTTCCTCGTAGGATTCAGAATAGTCGGGCACCACATCGATGATGGAACCTTCAGCATCGACAACCGGTTTCAGCCAAGGGTTGAGGAAGCCTTTATACGGGGCAAGGTTGAGCTGTTTGTAGCGGGCCAGCACTTCAGCATGCAAATCAGCATCAACATTCACGGCATAGCGTTCCACCAGCGAGCGCGCAGCCTCATAGTCGCCTTCACTCTTGATGCGCTGCACCTCAGCCAACAACTCGGCAAAGAGTTTCCGCAGCGTTTCATAGTTGTTGATAAGCAAGTAGGTCTTCCCATTGCGGCGAATGAGCGACACAGCACCCTTAGAGTGCTCGTAAACCCAGTGGGCAATGAGAGAACGATTACGCATGTGGGCCTCCTCTATCTGATTGCCAGGTTCAATGCGCACGAGCTGTGTCATGAGTCCGTTGAGTATGTAGGTGTAGTATTGCGACTGGTATGCCCTGCGATTGGGCAGCAGACCGAGTTCTACAAGCTTTGCATCGGCAATGTAGTAGAGGCCAAACAAGTCGGCACGCGCCTCTTCTATGGTATTTCCATAGGCCTTCAGCGCATCTGGACTCACACCGGGCAGCAGTTGTCCGCTGCCGTGTCCAAGACATTCGTGCAGGTCTGTATGCAAGTTGTCACATGTGTCGCCATAGGTAAGAATCATCGAGCGGGTGGCATCGTCGATGACAAACTCTTCCATGAAGCCACTTCCTCGCGATGCTTTCGAATAGGCTTCGGTGATGTTCTTAATGGTAATACTCTTCGATCCATGCTGAGCACGAATCCAGTCGGCATTCGGCAGATTAATGCCGATGGCTGTCGACGGATACTCATCTCCACCTAGCATAGCCGCACAAATAACGTTAGCCGTGACACCTTTCACTTCCTTCTTCTTGAATCGGTCATCAACAGGCGAATGATCCTCAAACCACTGCGCCCGCTGACTGATGGCTTGTGTGCGCTTTGTGCCTTCTTCGTCGCGATACTCCACAAGTCCCTCCCACGAGCCTTTCAGGCCTAATGGGTCGCCATATACTTCAATGAATCCATTGATGAAGTCGACACCACCTTGTAACTCATGCAGCCATTCAATGGAATACTCATCGAACAAACGCAGGTCGCCTGTACGGTAATAGCGAATGAGCAAGCCGATGACCTTCTTCTGCTGTTCGTTCTCGGCCACCGACTGCGCTTTCTCAAGCCAAAAGACAATCTGCCGAATAGCTTCACCATATAGGCCGTTCTCCTTCCAAGTGAGTTCTTTCAATTTCCCTTGCTGCTTCACCAACTTCGAGTTCAGTCCGTAGGAAGGAGGTGCATCGTCTGCAGCATCCTGCATGGCAGCATAGAAGGCTTCCACTTCCTCCTGGCTGACTCCTTCATAGAAGTTGCAAGCCGACGTTCTCACAAGGTCCTCGCCATCGGCTTTATTCACGCGCTTGGGCAATACCTCTGGATGGAAGATAACGGGGAACAGCTCGTTGCACATCATTTCGACACTCTCGCCCTCGCGCAAAGGCAACAATGACTCGTCCGTGCTCTCAATCAAGGAGCGCAGATACTCTTCCGAGAAGCCCGGAGCGAACTTCTCGCAGCCATAGTGATGATAGATGCCATTGGAAAACCACACACGCTTCAGGTAGACATCGAAAGCCAATGAATCGTCTGTAGCGTTGCCTACACCTCTTTTATTAATATATAGGCACTCTAGCAGTTTTCTGATGCGGAGATTGTATTTACCGAACTGATCGGTCGTAATGTCGCGACCACACAGCGCAGCCTTGGCTAAATAATAAACGTAGCGCTTCTGCCCTAAGGTAAGCATTTCGAATCCGTCGAGCCTATAGCGTAACATCTGGACGTCGGCGAAACGTTCACCTGCATAGTTGAAATCGTCATGCATGGTTGTTGTGTTATGAATTTTAGTTTCGCAATCGCTTACCTTTCATAACTTCTGAAGATGTATTACGAATCTTTCGCAGCCTTTTCCTTTTTTGCCTTTCTCTTCTTCGACTTCTCCAGAAGTTCAGGATGCTGAGCGTAGTGTGATTGCTTGAAATCGCGCGGGGTGGTTCCTGTTATCCGATAGAACGACGCATAAAAAGACTGACGATTAGAGAAGCCAACCATGTCGGAAATCTCCTCCATGCTCAGATCCTGATAACGTTGGTCGATAAGCATCGCCATTGCCTCCTCGATTCTGTATTTGTTGACGAAGGAGGTATAGTTCATGTGAAACTTTACATTTACTACAGCAGAGACATACCGTGTGTTTGTGCCTAAATCTTCAGCAAGTCTTTTTGCCGAATAATTCTTGTCCTTGAACTTCTTCTCGATGAGAATGATATTCAGGATTTTCTCTTTCAACTCATCCATCAGAGGTGCACTCACCAACATACGATATGCGGCCTTCTTTTCTTTCTTCTCTGTAATGTTGTATTTAGCCATAATAAAGATTGTTTAAGGAAACAAAATCTTTTCACAATGCAAAAATACTAAAAATATTTGAAATAAAAGCGTTTTCACTTCTTTTTTTTGCAAAATATTCGTAACTTTGACCGATATTTAAGAAAAAACATGATAAAAAAGCTATTATGCTACGGTTTTCTTGCCATTTCACTATGCGTGTATGGCAAGTCGGGAAACACCACCGTCGTGATTTCGCTCGACGGTTGCAGGTGGGACTACCCTCTCTGGTACGATACGCCCATGTTCGACTTCATGGCAGAAAACGGCATTTCATCAGGACTCATACCGTCATTCCCCTCGAAGACATTCCCCAACCACTATACATTGGCTACAGGTCTCTATCCCGACCATCACGGCATTATTGCCAACTCTTTTCTCGACACCGAGAGCGGAGAAGTGTTTTCACTTAGCGACCCTGAGCAGAAGACTAACCCGAAGTACTATGGTGGCGAGCCCATCTGGCTCACAGCCAAGCGTCAAGGTCTGCGCACGGCTGTGTTCTATTGGCCCGGCTCCGACGTGCCCATTCTCGGTCAGCACCCAGACACCTTTTTTAATTATGACGACAAGCCTCGTTTGAGTGCCAAACAACGCATCAATGGCATCATCGAACAACTGGCAAAGCCCGACGACAAGCGCCCGCACCTCATCATGGCCTACCTGGAACAGCCCGATGCAAACGGTCATAAATATGGTCCGCAGAGCAAACTGACACGAAAAGCAGTCGTCAAAGTCGACTCTCTCATCGCCCATCTCTACCAGCGTTTGTGCAGCCATCATCTCGAGAAGAAAGTGAATCTCGTGGTGCTCTCCGATCATGGAATGGCTTGGGTAGACAGCACTCATGCCATCACGATTGCCCACCGGCTGAACCAGGAATGGGTGCGCGACATTGTAGGAGAGATTCCTGCATGTGTTTATGCAAATCCAGGTTATGCCGATTCCATCTATCTTGCCGTTCGCGACATCCCTCATGCCCGCGTTTGGCGAAAAAGCGAGGTGCCGGAGTATCTACATTATGGCACATCGTCGCGCATTGGCGATGTGGTGGTATTGCCCGACATCGGCTACATCGTCTATGATAAGCCCTTCGATGCAGGAGGCACACATGGCTACGACCCAACTTTGCAGGAGATGCATGCTATCTTCCGTGCCATCGGTCCCGACATCCCACATACCTCAATACCCGATTTTCCCAATGTATGTGTCTACAACTTCCTATGCAGACTCTTGGGCATACAACCGGCACCCAACGACGGTACTGACATTCCAGAATTAGTGAATAGCGATGTTCCCTTCTTCCCTGCCACCCTTCCATAAGACTGAAAGTGGTGCGCATGCAAAACTGATAATCATATCATAACAATAAAAACCAAAAAAGAATATGGAAAGAACATGGAGATGGTTTGGCAAGAACGACAAGATTACACTTGCCATGCTTCAGCAAATTGGTGTCGAGGGCATCGTCACAGCATTACACGACGTTCCTCTCGGCCAGGTATGGACCCGCGAAAAGATACGCGACCTGCGTGAATACATCGAGAGCTATGGCATGCGATGGAGTGTTGTAGAGTCGCTGCCGGTCGTTGAAACTATTAAGTATGGCGGCCCCGATCGTGACTACCAGATTGAGGTCTACAAAGAGTCGCTGCGCAATCTGTCGGCAGAAGGCATCCACTGCATCTGCTACAACTTCATGCCTGTTCTCGACTGGGCACGCACCGATCTGCTCCACCCCAACCCCAATGGTGCTTCCAACCTCTACTTCAACTATGCCGAGTTTGCCTACTTCGACATCTATATCTTGAAGCGTGAGGGCGCACGCGAGGAATGGGCAGCATTCAAGTTCCCAGAAGGCGTTGGCGAGGGACGCAATGTGTTGGCTGAATGCGACGAACTGGCCAAGACGATGACACCCGAGAAGGATCATCAGCTCGTGGAGAATATCGTGATCAAGACGCAAGGCTTTGTCAGCGGCAATTTCAGTGAGAACGACGAAGCACCCATTCAGAAATTCCGCGAATTCCTTGACCTCTACAAAGGCATCGACAAGAAGCAACTGCGCGAAAACATGAAATACTTCCTCGAGGCCATCATGCCGACATGCGAAGAATGCAACATGAATATGTGCGTACATCCCGATGATCCCCCTATCGAGATTCTGGGACTTCCGCGCATCGTTCGCACTGAGGAGGACATCCAGTGGTTCCTCGATGCCGTACCCAACAAGCATAACGGGCTTACCTTCTGCGCAGGCTCACTCTCGGCTGGTGCCTATAACAACGTCGTAGAACTGGCCAAGAAGTTTGCGCCACGCACTCACTTTGTACACCTACGCTCGTGCCACATCTTCCCCAATGGCGACTTCACTGAGGCAAGCCACCTAGGTGGACGTGCTGACATCATTGAACTCTGCCGCATCTTTGAGAAAGAGAATCCTGACCTGCCCATGCGCGTCGATCATGGCATGACCATGCTTGGTGACGAGACGAAAGGCTATAACGCAGGTTATTCGTTCCTCGGCCGCATGTTTGCACTCGGTCAGGTACAGGGCATCCTTGCTACTGTTGACCGTGAACTCGGTATCAAATACCAGCAGCCTGGATTCTTCGATTAAATCCCAAACCTACAAGCAACACAACACAAAAAGAAAAGATGAAGACATTGCTCATTGCCGCATTATGGCTCACCCTATCGCTGCCGTGTTCAGCACAAGGCCCTTGGAAGGATGGAGCCTTCAAAACTGGCCAATATCGCAACCTACTCGTTGAGATGGGCTATAAGCCTGCCGACGTCGACGCGAAAGTCAGCGAAGTATTTCACGATGTGTTCTACGGACCCAACAAGGTGTACTTCGAAGTTGGTGACTCCCTGGGCTATATCTCCGACATCAAGAACCACGATGTTCGCACAGAAGGAATGTCGTACGGTATGATGATTGCTGTGCAGTTTGACAAGAAGGACATCTTCGACCGGCTTTGGCGTTGGAGCAAACGCTACATGCAGCATAAAGACGGAAGCAGAGAAGGCTATTTCGCATGGAGCTGCAAGACCGACGGCACACGCAATGCCCAGGGTGCAGCCTCTGACGGCGAACTCTACTACATCACCGCTCTGCTCTTTGCCTCCAACCGCTGGGGTAATCAAACGGGCATCGACTACAAGGCAGAAGCTCAACATATCCTTAGCAGCATACAGCCACGCGAGTATCAGGCTGAACAGCCGGCCGGCCCTTGGGGCGGAGCCAGAGGCGGAACGATGTATCTCATCGATCCCGAGACAAAACTCATCACCTTCACTCCCGACGGATTCGGACAACGATTCACCGACCCCAGCTACCACATTCCCGCCTTCTATGAGGTTTGGGCAAAGTGGGCAGACGACGGGCGCAGCGATTATTGGAACGAATGTGCCAAAAAAAGCCGCGAGTTCCTGCATAAGGCCATCAATGAAAAGACAGGACTGAATGCTGACAACTGCCAGTATGACGGCAGCGAGATGCAAATGCCTCGTTTCCCAGGAAGGCCACAACAACAGCAACCCGCCACACCCCGACGTTTTGGTAACAACAACTTCCGCTATGACTCGTGGCGCGTGCCTATGAACATAGCGCTCGACTACGAGTGGAGTTGTGCCGACCGCGAATGGCAGCAAAAGTATGGCGAGACCATCCAGAAGTTCTTCTATTCCCAAGGCATCGACACATACGTTGACCAGTATCGCGTAGACGGCACGTTGCCTGAAGGTGATGAGATCCTGCAGGCCGGAGGATTCAGGAAGCTGCGCCACAGCGTCGGACTTGCTGCTACACTGGCAGCAGCCTCGGTGATGTGCTCTCACGACATCAGCAAAGAGTTCGTCCAAGCATTGTGGAACGCCCGCCATGAGCCTGCCGAAGACGGCTACTTCGATGCCTATTACGAGGGGCTGCTCCGACTCTTCGCCTTTATGCACTTGAGTGGGAACTATCGCATTATCACGCCCTAACATCCCGTAATTCAAGTATAACAAGAAAACAGGTCTCTACCTGATAGAAATCAGGTGCGGAGATTAAAGAAAGTACTATAACTCTTATCATCGTACATGAAATTAACAGACATGCTGAGCGGCCAGCTGAATGCCGCAGAGTGGGAAGCAAAAGGCTATGAGCTTCCAAAATTCAATATCGAGGACATTCGTCGCAAGACACATGACGAGCCCACATGGGTGCACTTCGGCGGTGGAAACATCTTCCGTGCTTTCCCGGCTGCCATCCTCAACGATGCGCTGAACACCGGCCAGTATGACCGCGGTGTAATCGTTGCCGAGACCTTCGACTTCGAGGTCATCGACAAGGCATACGCCCCTTATCAGAACCTCTCGTTGCTGGTGAGCCTGCGGTCATCGGGAACAATTGGAAAGAAGGTCATCGCCAGCGTTACCGAAGCGCTGAAGGCTGATGAACAGTTCGACGACTGGAAGCGTCTCGTTGAAATCTTCCGCAACCCGTCGCTGCAAATGATTTCGTTCACCATCACCGAGAAAGGCTATTCGTTCAACGAACAAGACCTGGCGCGAGGCCTACACCCCGTCTTTGCGATGGGTAAGGTATGCGCCCTACTCTACGAGCGTTGGCAGGCTGGACAATTGCCACTCACAGTACAATCAATGGACAACTGCTCGCACAATGGAGACAAAGTGAAAACCGGTGTCTTTGCCTACGCTGAACGTTGGGTGGCCGACGGATTGGTACCTGCTTCCTTCCTCGACTATCTGAAAGACGAATCGAAGATTACGTTCCCTTGGTCGATGATCGACAAGATTACGCCTCGCCCGCATGAGAAAGTAAAGGAGTTGTTGGCAGCCGATGGATTCGAAGACAACAACTACATTGAAACGGAGAAACATACGTTCACAGCGCCATTTGTCAACGCTGAGGAAGTGCAATACCTCGTTATAGAAGACAACTACACGAACGGTCGTCCGCCGTTGCATTTTGGTGGAGCTCTCTATACCACACGCGAAACCGTAGACAAGGTGGAGACGATGAAGGTGACAACCTGTCTGAACCCCCTCCACACAGCAATGTCGATTTATGGCTGTATGCTGGGATATACGCTCATCTCTGCCGAAATGCAGGATTCCGACCTGCGTGCATTCGTTCAGAAGCTAGGCTATATCGAGGCCATGCCTGTGGTGACCGACCCAGGTGTGCTGAATCCTTATGAGTTCATCGGTGATGTTATCAACCGACGTCTGCCCAACCCCTTCATGCCCGATGCTCCACAGCGAATCGCTATGGACACCTCACAGAAACTTCCCATCCGCTTTGGCGAAACCATAAAGAAGTATCTGGCACGCGGACTCGACAAGCAGAATCTCGTACTCATACCTCTCACCTTGGCTGGCTATGCACGTTATCTGAAAGGTATCGACGACAATGGACAGCCATTCTCACCGTCGCCCGATCCCATGCTGGCAGAGTTGCAAGCCATCGTGGCACCGCTTGAGGTTGGTAAGCAGGAGCAGGACTACTCATGTCTGCAGCGCCTCTATAGCCGCAAGGATGTTTTCGGCCTTGATCTCTATGAAGCCGGTCTTGGTGAGCAGATTGAGGGAATGGTGAGCGAGCTCTTCGCTGGTCCTGGTGCCGTGCGCAAGACCCTGCACAAATATGTCGTGGCAAGATAACTGCTTATGCTGTAGATACGTTAATAATCTCAAAAAACTAGAAATTAGGAACTAGAAACTAGAAACTTTTTCGTATCTTTGCCGCGATTTTTACAAACCATAACGAGAACAAGAAGATGAAGAAATTTCTGATGATAGTAGCAATGTGCTGTTTGACAATGGCTACAGCACAGGCTCAAGAGGTTTTCAAAGAACTGCTGAAGAGCGCCAAGGAAATAGCAGAAGACAAGTCGAAGGACATCGAAACGCGCAAGATTGCGACCTTCAAATTCGACGAGCTGAGCTATATGGCCATGAAGGTGCGCGACGACGTGCTGCGCGACACCACCGACTTGGAATTCTTCAACAAGACCGTCACCATGCTCAACGAGCAATCGTTCGCGATGCACGAGTTCGTAACGCTCTACCTCAACTCTCTTGCTAAGGCAAAGAAAAAGACTGAGCGCGACATCATCATCACGGTTTTCCGCGATGCGAGCATCAACAATCCACTGTTCAACGACATGGACAAGGAACTCATCCTGGCCTACTACAACAACGAAAACTACCTCACGCAGTTCTCGCTTGACACCAATTGGGTGAAGGCTCTTGAAGCTGTAAGAAAGGAGTAAAGGCCATCCCTTCTCCTTTTTTACAGGAAAAAGACAAGCCTCTCAGTCCTGTAGGAAAAGGAACGAACAGAGTTTCATACATTTTAGTCTGTGGCAATTGTCAACTCGGCAATTGTCACAGTTTTTTTTGTGATAATGATTGGGTTGTTGGCTGGTACTCGAAAGCATAGCTACATGCCCCTACACGTTTATCGTGACTTGCTGGATTGCGGGTTAAATTGAATACTTGTTCTTCCGCTTGGCTGGTCGTGGAGTACCGGTGAGGCCGGGGGCAGAAGCGGCACGCGCGAAACCACGATATTGAGCCCAGCGGTTTCGGATTCCTGCCACATAGTTCACCGTTTCAGAACCACGCATATAGCCATGCTTCACCACCGGATCACGATAGTATTCGGGTGTGCTAAGCTTTAAAACATAATCCGACACTTCATCCCAGCGATGTGGGTCACGACCGTTCTTTTGGGCAAGCGACATCGCATCGCGGATATGGAAGAAGCCACCATTATAAGCTGCCAACACAAAATAACAACGCTCGGTGCGTTCTGGAATATCATTGAAATGAGTGGTCAGCTGGGCAATATACTTGGCTGCGGCAGCGATGTTCGGCTCTGGTTCAAAGATTTGTGAATGTGGCAAGCCCAAATGGGTAGCCGTAGCTGGCATGATCTGCATCAGACCACACGCACCAGCCCACGAGCGAGCCTGCGGGTCGAAGGTGGATTCCTGATAACACTGGGCAGCCAACAGGCGCCAGTCCCAGCGTGCTACGGGTGCATACTTCTGGAACAAAGCATCGAAACGAGAGATAATGCCGCCCGACCTGTTCAGCATCGGCGAATAAACTCTGCGAGTGACGCTCTTCGTTGACAACAGGAACGACTCTTCAGCCTTCACTTCTGCAACGAGTTCCGGACGGAACCAGCGATTCAGCGTGTCGGCAAGTTCCGTGTTATTCTTCAGCACAGCCCACATTTGTTTTAGTGAATCAGTGGACGAATAGCCGCAATAATCCAATTGTTGATAGCGTTGCGGCAGAGGTACAGCTATCACGTCGCCTTCGCCAGCCTTGAGTCGACTGAGCAATTCAGTAGTATCCTGGCATACCTCAACTCTCAACTTCACCCCTAGCTGCTGAGCAAAACGCTCACAAAGCAGGAACTGCAAGCCCATTCCGCGACCACGATAGTCGTAGTAGGTGTCGGGACCATTCAGCGTGAGCATGATGAGTTCACCGTTAGCTTGTATGTCGCTCAGTGTGAATCCAGTGGGAATCGTATCTGCTTCACCGCCCACAGGAGTGCCCCAGGGCGTCATCTCTACCTTGGACTTCTGCTGGCAGCTTGCCATCATCACACAGGCGATAACGACCCCGAGAAGCCTTCCAAGGCTGAATAGAATTTGAATAAAAGCAGCGTTTCGTTTCATTTCGGGCACAAAAGTACAACAATATTTGCAGATTTGTTCAAAAAAGAGTAATTTTGCGGCGTATTTTTCAGATTTTTAGACATTAAGACACGCCTCGCTACATGCAAAGAGGCAAAAATGGAACAAAACTAAACGACATGTTACGTATCGCTGTACAATCGAAAGGCCGCCTGTATGAGGACACAATGAACCTGCTGGCAGAGGCCGACATCAAATTCAACTCGAGCAAGCGAACATTGCTCGTACAGTCTCGCAACTTCCCACTCGAAGTGCTCTACCTGCGCGACGACGACATCCCGCAGAGTGTGGCACTCGGTGTTGCCGACATTGGCATCGTGGGAGAGAATGAGTTTGTTGAACGACATGAGCATGCGCGCATCGTTACCCGACTGGGATTCAGCCGTTGCCGTCTTTCTTTAGCCATCCCCAAATCCATCAGCTACGATGGTCTGACGTGGTTCAAAGGCAAGAAGATCTCGACTTCCTACCCCAACATCTTGAAGAGTTTCTTGGAAAAGAACAATATCAATGCCGAGATTCACGAAATCAGCGGCAGCGTGGAAATATGTCCGGGCATTGGACTTGCCGATGCCATCTTCGACATTGTCAGCTCGGGTTCAACACTGGTGAGCAACAACCTGAAGGAGGTGGAAGTGGTGATGCAGAGTGAGGCATTGCTTATTGCCTCACCTCAGCTTTCCGATGAGAAGCAGGCTCTGCTTAACGAGATGCTCTTCCGCATCGAAGCCGTGAAGGAGGCCGAAGACAAGAAATACATCCGCATGAATGTTCCGAAAGAGAAGCTGCCCGAGATCATTGAGGTGCTTCCCGGATTGAAGAGTCCTACTATCATCCCACTGGCTGACGACGACTGGTGCTGCGTTCACACCGTGCTTGATGAACGCCGTTTCTGGGAAATCATCGGCAAGCTGAAGGAACTCGGTGCCCAGGGCATTCTCGTCACTCCGATTGAAAAAATGATTCTCTAACTCGACTCATGCAGACGATTCTCTAACACAACCCATGCAGAAGATTCTATACCCCCAACCCAATGAGTGGCCGCTACTGACAGAGAGGCCACATATTGACACGACTCAACTCACAGAAACCGTCTTGGCCGTTTTGAACGATATCCGCCGCGATGGTGACGATGCCGTCAGACGCTATGAGGAGAAGTTCGACCATGTGGTTCTCGACCAGCTTCTTGTCAGCGAAGAAGAAATGCAAGAAGCCGAGCAACTGGTTAGCGCTGATTTAAAAGAGGCCCTCATTTTGGCACATCGCAACATTGCCAAGTTCCATGAGGCGCAACGGTTTGAAGCCATAGAAGTTGAGACAGCACCAGGTGTACACTGCTGGCAGAAAAGCATGCCCATCGAGAAAGTCGGACTCTACATTCCCGGTGGCACTGCCCCACTTTTCTCAACGGTGCTCATGCTGGCTACGCCTGCAAAGATAGCAGGCTGCAAGGACATTGTGCTTTGCTCGCCGCCGAATCGAGAAGGAAAGCTACATCCAGCCATACTCGTAGCAGCACGCATAGCTGGTGTGAGCCGTATATATAAAATAGGTGGCGTACAAGCCATCGGTGCAATGGCCTATGGCACCGTGTCGGTACCGAAGGTTTACAAGATTTTCGGCCCTGGCAACCAATATGTGATGGCAGCCAAGCAACAAGTAAGCCTGCACGATGCAGCTATCGACATGCCGGCAGGACCATCAGAGGTGTGTGTCATCGCCGACGATTCCAGCAATGCCGAATTCGTTGCTGCCGACCTGCTGTCGCAAGCCGAACACGGCATCGACTCACAAGTGTTGCTCATCACAACAAGTGAAGAGAAAATGCTTGAAGTAGAGGAACAGATATCCCTGCAACTCAACGACTTACCACGCAAGGAAATTGCAGAAGCAACGCTTGTGAATAGCAAGATGGTGCTGGTGAACAATACCGATGAAGCCATTGCCTTGAGCAACTGCTATGCCCCTGAGCATCTCATCATCTGCACACGCGACTACGAGCGGCTTGCCACGATGGTCACCCATGCCGGCAGCGTGTTCTTAGGACCTTATGCCTGCGAGAGTGCAGGCGACTATGCAAGCGGAACCAACCACACACTCCCCACTCACGGCTACGCTACAGCTTATAGTGGTGTATGCTTGGACAGTTTCTGCAGGAAAGTCACATTCCAGCATCTCAGCCCTGAAGGCATACAGTCGATAGGCCCTGCCGTTGAAACGATGGCCGACAACGAACAACTGCACGCCCACTGCCATGCAATGACCGTGAGGAGAAAGTTTTTAAATGATAAAAAATGACTTTGATAACAGATAAACGATGTCATACGATTTGAAATCATTGGTCCGTCCAAACATCTGGCGACTGGCCCCCTACAGCAGCGCCCGCAACGAGTACAGCGGGAAAGAAGCCCACGTGTTTCTCGATGCCAACGAGAATCCATACAACCGTCCCTTCAACCGCTACCCAGACCCGCTGCAGCGTGAGGTGAAGGCCCGGATCTCGAAGCTGAAGTCGATGCCCATGGAACAAATCTTCCTGGGTAATGGTAGCGATGAAGCCATCGACTTGGCTTACCGTTGCTTCTGCGAACCTGGCATAGACAATGTCGTGGCCATTGAGCCCACCTACGGCATGTACCGCGTTTGTGCCGACATCAACAACGTGGAATATCGCACCGTGCTGCTCGACGACAAATATGCGTTCTCAGCCACACGTCTTCTTGCTGCCACCGATGCCCACACGAAACTCATCTGGCTCTGTTCACCCAATAATCCTACGGGCAACAGCCTCGACCGCGATGAAATGCTAAGCCTCATCGAAGCCTTTGATGGCATAGTTATTGTCGATGAAGCCTATGCCGACTTCTCGGCGCAGAAGAGTCTGCGGCACGAGATTGCCAACCATCCGAACCTCATCGTGTTGAGCACCTTGAGCAAAGCTTGGGGATGTGCTGCTATCCGACTGGGCATGGCTTTCGCACAACGTGAGATCATCGAGATATATAATAAGGTGAAGTATCCCTACAACGTGAACTTGCTCACACAGCAACAAGCCCTAGAGATACTCGACAATCCCTTTGAAGTTGAGAAATGGGTGACAACACTCCTACAGGAACGCCGACGCCTCATGGAAGCCTTCCAGTTGCTGCCCATCTGCAAGAAGGTATTCCCCACCGACGCCAACTTCTTCCTTGCCCGCATGACCGATGCCCAAGCCATCTACGACTATCTGGTGGAACGCGGCATTATCGTGCGAAACCGGTCAAGAATCTCACTTTGTGAGAACTGTCTACGCGTCACCATTGGAACGAAAAATGAGAACAACGAGCTGCTGGCCGCCCTGAGGCAATATTAGGCCAGCAGTTCTTTTTTTTGTGACTAACTACTTCCTATAGACAACCTTAAATTGGAAAAAATCACAAGAGAAAAGAAAAAAGTGGCGAATAAATTTTGTTGTCCACATTGTTTTCGTTACCTTTGCATGAAAATTACAATCTATTAACTTAAAAATTACATTCTATGAGTTTTTTAATGATTATTCAGCTACTCATCGTGTTGCTGGCCCTCTGGGTAGGTTCGCGCTATGGTAGTTTGGCCCTGGGTGCCATCTCAGGTATTGGCTTGGCACTCCTAGTGTTTGGATTCGGACTGAAGCCTGGCACTCCGCCGACCGATGTCATCTACATCATCATCGCCGCCGTCACCTGTGCAGGTGTGCTGCAGGCTTCGGGAGGTATGGACTGGATGATCCAGGTTGCTGAGCGCATGCTGCGCAAGCATCCCGATCGCATCACCTTCTTGGCTCCCCTCACCACGTTCTTCCTTACCGTATTGGTAGGAACGGGCCATGTTGTCTACACGCTCATGCCAATCATCTGCGACATCGCATTGAAGAAAGGCATCCGTCCGGAACGTCCTTGCGGCGTAGCCAGTATTGCTTCGCAGGTAGGTATCACCTGTTCGCCCATTGCTGCCGCTGTTGTAGCCTTCTCGGCTATCTCGGCCTCCAATGGCTTCCATGTGAACAACCTGCAGGTTATCATGGTGACCATTCCTGCTTGCGTCTGTGGTCTGATAGCAGCCGCAGCAGCTTCCTATCACCGTGGTCTTGACCTCGATAAGGATCCGAAGTTCCAGGAGCGTTTGAAGGATCCCGTACAGTATCAGTACATCTATGGAAACACCGTCACCACACTCGACAAGAAGATCTCGCAAAGCTCGAAGAATGCCGTGTATATCTTCCTTGGTGCATTGGCAATCATCGTCATGTTCTCTATCGTTCAGATGTTCGGTGGCAATCTGCTTCCGTCTTATGACACCGTACAGGCTGTCAAGGGCGGTCCTGCCAGCATCACTCTCGAAGGTGGTGTAACCGAAACAGCTAAGCAGCTTGCATCAGCAGGCATCGTCATGGAGGGTGTGACAGAGGTGGTAAAGAAACCGTTAGCTATGAATCTTGTCATCCAGATTATCATGATTTCAGCTGCAGCCCTGATGATTATCTTCTGCAAGGCTAAGCCCAAGAAGGCTGTGGGTGGTGCCGTTTGGCAGAGTGGTATGGTGGCCGTCGTTGCTATCTATGGTATTGCCTGGCTTGCCGACACCTATTTCGGCAACTACATGAAGGAGATGCAGCTCATGCTCACCGACCTCGTATCGGCTTATCCGTGGACCATTGCCATCGCCTTCTTCCTCGTGTCGGTGCTCATCAACTCTCAGGGAGCCGTTGTGGTGGCTATGCTTCCGCTTGCCTACACGCTCAACATCGAAGGATGGGTGCTGCTCGGTGTGCTGCCCAGCGTCTATGGCTACTTCTTCATCCCGAACTATCCCAGCGATATTGCAACTGTGAACTTCGACCGTTCAGGCACAACCGTCATTGGTAAGTACCTGCTCAACCACTCGTTCATGATGCCGGGCCTCATCAGCGTCTTCGTGAGCACGTTGGTGGCCTACACCATCTCGTTCCTCATGCATAATGCAGGAATGTTCTAAACGGGATAAACAATACATTTTTGACCCTCACATGTAGGGACGCGGCATGACGAGCGCTTGGAAGGAAAAAGCTAAATCCAATTACGCGACACGTCGCGTCCCTACATTTTCTCAGAAATTAATAACTTAACACTAAAAGAAATATGAAAAAGTATCTCATTTTAGTTGTCGTACTGATGGCAACAACCAATCTGTTTGCACAGCGTCAAGCAGGAACCTTTACCATACAGCCCCGCATCGGTATCAGCGCAGCCGACTTCAACAACACTTCCGATACAGAGGCACGTGTTGGTTTGGTTGCTGGTGTGGAATACGAAAACATGCTGACCGACAGATTTAGCTTTGCAGCCGGACTGAACTACTCTCAGCAGGGAGCCGAGTTGGAGAAAACAGACGTCAAATGGAAGTTCGACTATCTGACCATTCCTGTCACCGCAAACTTCTATGTATGGAAAGGCTTGGCTCTGAAGGCCGGTTTGCAACCCGGTCTCAAACTTAGCGCAAAGTTCGATGCAGGCAAAGCTGAGGCGGATATCAAAGAGGACGTGAAAAGCTTCGACCTTGCTATCCCCGTAGGTCTGTCCTACGACTTCGGCGGCTTTGTGATTGATGCCCGTTACAACTTCGGCGTGTTGAAGGCTGTCGATGGTTATGACATGAAGAACCTTGCCTTCCAACTCACGCTCGGCTATAAGTTCGCCTTCTAAAGAGACTCCACTCCATGACACCACAGCCCCCTCCTCTGTTTCAGAGAAAGGGGGCTGTTCTCATTTCGAATAGTCAATTATTTTGATTAGTACACACGTAGCCTATCACCCACATGGATTTGATAATCAGGCTCCAGGTGGTTCATCCTGTAAAGACTCTTCAGCGTGATGCCATACATCTGAGAAATGCTGTACATGCTCTCGCCAGCCTTCACCACATGCGGACGCTTCTTGAAGGCCTTGTCGGCACGACTGCGCTTTTTACTCAGATAGATGATGTCGCCTTCAGAGAGCACATCGTTCTTATCGCGCTCATTGTATTTTGCCAGTTTGCGATATGAGATGCCCGTCTCCTTTGCCAGCGAACGGAACGTATCGCCACGACGTGCAATGAGATAGAGATTGTTGTTGTATATGCGAATGATGTGTTCGTCCTTCGAAGCAGCAATGTGTCTTCCCACTTTGCCTTTACCCATACGGTCCAACTCGTAGAGTTTATACAACTCGATGAGTTGAATCAGCTTGTCGGCATACTGCGGATTGGTGGCATATCCGCAAGCCTTCAGGCCACGTGCCCAACCTTTATAGTCGGTCACCGACAGCTGGAACAACCTGCTGTATCGCTGCGAAGAGGTGAGAAACTTGCTGTGGTCCTCGTAGCTCTCAAGTGCAGAATTGTAGGCGCGGAAGCACTCCTGCAACTCGTCATCGTCGTGATACACCGTGCGTCCTTCCCACCCATGACACTTAATGCCAAAGTGGTTGTTACCCTTCACGCACAGCTCACTCCGCCCGGCACCACTCTCGAAAATGCCTTGCGCCAAAGTGATGCTCGCAGGAATGTGATACCTCTGCATCTCACGCACGGCAATACCACTATACTGGTCTATATAGTTTTGATATTGCTGATTCCATCTCATTTGTGCTCCGGCTGTAAGCACCGCCAGAAACACCGTCACGGTCATTATGAGTCGTTTCATCGCAACAAAATTACTATATTTCCTAAAAAATCACAAAAAAAGTAAGACTTTTAAGAATAATTAGTAATTTTGCAGATGATGAATAAGAGTAATTACGAAATCGTCATTGCCCTGGGGACTAACGAGAACCAGGAAATCAACATGCGCACAGCCAAACAGCTGCTCAGGCAGTTGTTTAGCGACATCGAGTTCACGAAGAGTATATGGACGAAGCCCATTGGCATGCAATCTGAACGATTCCTCAACTGCCTGGCTATCGCCCATACGAAGCATCGTGAACCACAGATCAGTAGTGCGCTGAAGCGCATCGAGATACGCTGTGGCAACACCCGGGCTTTGCGCACCGTAAACATCGTGAGGATGGACATCGACATTCTGCTCTTCGACCATCAGCGCCTGCACGAAAAGGACTGGAAACGCTCTTACATCAAGAACCTTATGAAAGAGATCGATAGCATTCGCGAAAGAGCAGAACAAGCAAAGGTCTCTTCATCAAATCAACAACAATGAAAAAGACTATTTTCTTCCTGATGCTGCTCTGTGCCGGCATCAGCATGCATGCACAATCATTCAGCGACTACTTCGAGGAACGCACACTACGCATCGACTACACCTTCTCCGGCGATGCCACGCATCAGGTGATTGCCGTCGACCAACTCAACACCATACCTGGCTGGTATGGCAAGCATCAGAGGTTGGCCGAGCTGCCCTTAGAGGGTAATGGACAGATCACCGTTCGCAGTCATCGTACGGGAGAAGTCATCTATCGCAACTCCTTCTCCACGCTGTTTCAGGAATGGCAGTCTTATCCCGAAGCCGCAGAGACGTGGAAGTCGTTTGAGAACGTGTTCCTCGTGCCTATGCCAAAGGATACTGTTGATGTAACGGTAGACCTGCGCAATAACCGCCGCGAAATCACCTCTACCCTCACCCACACCGTTGTGCCAAGCGATATTCTCATCCGCCACATCGGTGAACATGATGTCACGCCCTACTCGGTCATCCAGCAGGCTGCCGACACTACTCGCTGCATCCACATTGCCTACATCGCCGAGGGTTACACCGAAGAAGAGATGCCAACGTTCCTCGAAGATGTAAACATCGCCGTTGAAGCCATGTTTGCCCACGAGCCGTTTCGTTCTCTGCGCTCGCGGTTCAACATCGTAGCTGTGAAGGCACCTTCTCGTGAGAGTGGCACCAGCCAACCATCGAAGCGTATCTGGCGCAACACGGCGCTGAAGTCGCACTTCGACACGTTCTACAGCAATCGCTACCTTACCACCCTGCATCTGAAGACGCTCCACGACTGGCTGGCAGGAACGCCCTACGAGCATATCATCGTGCTGGTCAACACCTCAGAATATGGCGGTGGAGGCATCCTGAACTCTTACAATCTCTCGATGGCTCACCATCGTATGTTCCGTCCTGTTGTGGTGCATGAGTTTGGACATAGCTTTGCAGGACTGGCCGACGAATATGCTTACGAGTATGAAGACATCCCGATGTATCCTCACGATGTAGAGCCTTGGGAGCCAAACATCACCACGCTGGCTGACTTCTCAAAGAAATGGAAACACCTGCTACCGGCAAACACCGTGATTCCTACACCCATCGAGCAACCTGTTATGAACAAGGGGAAGCGGCGCAAGGCTGCAACGCGGCAGGATGCTGAAACGGCTACTAGCCGTATTGGTGTCTACGAGGGTGCCGGCTATAGCATGAAGGGTGTCTATCGCGCTTTCCCAGATTGTCGCATGCGCACCAACGAGAACCCGGAGTTTTGTGCAGTATGTCAGAAGGCCATTCGTGATCTCGTAGAATTCTATACAGGAGAAGAATGAGGAGAGCCCTATTCGGTATCATCGCCTTTGCCCTTTGTCTGAGCATGTTGTCGTGGAGAGCACCTTACGACGAGAAGCCCAGCGACTCTGAATTGCTCGGGAAAGCCATCGAGTACTTTCAGAGTGGGAAGTTCCATGAGGCTTTGCTACTCTTCGACAAGCTCGACAACCGCTATAAGCTGAACCCGCGTTTTCGTGCATTCCTCGCCGTTTGCTACTACTACGACTGGGATGACGAGAAGACGTGTGAGCTCCTCGACTCTCTCATCCCACAGCTGGAGCCCTTCGCACCCCACGAACGTTCCATCTACTATTACATTAATGCCGAGAGCCACTTCAATCTGAAGCAATACGACAAGGCCGTACCATACTACGAGCAAGCGCTCAACGTGTGTTACAACAATGAGAAACCGGATGCTTTCTATCGTATGGGCTATTGCTATCTTTTCAATGGCGACACGCTCACAGCCTACGACTACATGCGTTCAGCACTGGCCTACTACCAACAGTTCCGCAATCGTGAAGCCGACCAGCCACGCATGGCACAGCTTGAAAAGATGGTGCGCGGTCTGCAGCCTGATGCCGGTGTGCTGTGGGCTACCCTCCCACCCCTCGAAGAGCAACAAGCCACTCGCGACACCCTGCGTAGTCGCATCATCGACGACATCGACCTCTCTGACATCTTCGAGCACACTATTATTGTAGAGGAAGAAGAGTAGCCAGACTTCCATACATTTAGAGATAGGTCGCGCTACGCTAAGTTGAAAAGTTGCAAAGTTGCAAATTGCATGCGTTTTTTTTATGAAGGACAGAAAGAAAAGTTAAAAAATGTATATATAATTATGTAATTTATTATATATCAATTAGTTATATAAATATTATACAATATTTTTCGACCTATAGCTCATTTTGCAGGATGGAACAGCCCTGAAAGGTCGATTTCTACAGGTGTTCTGAGAGTTTCAAACGTTTCAGGACACATTTCGACGTTTGAAAATGCTCAATAGCTCATTTTGCAGGA
>JAEEGG010001038.1_pt1 | contig 78501 bp, 59 predicted proteins | sample 9134161 | NCBI WGS metagenome assembly JAEEGG01 (sample SAMN16246543, study PRJNA631951) | gut metagenome | biome: gut microbiome; feature: rumen; material: CR-attached | host: Bos | place: Iran: Karaj | collected 2018-10
CAAGGTAAATACTTCCGAGGAAAGGCAGGTCCACCAACTTGCCCTGTTTGTAGGCGTTGTATGGATTCATCGTCTTGTGCAGACCAAGTGAACTGAGACGCTTAACTTGCGTGGCTCCCTCCTTGCTTTTGTCGGTAAACCACACCACATCGCGACGAATAAAGTCCTCGTTCAGCAGGTTGATGTCGTGAGTGGTCATTAGCAGTTGCGACGAGCCCTCGCTGTTGGCCAGGAACAGTTTGATGAAATAAGAGAGCAACTCATAGTGGATGCTGGTCTCTATCTCATCAACGGGGATGAAGTTGTTTTCGTGCAACACGTAGTACAGCACAATTGACATTCCCAGGAAGCGATGCGTACCGGCAGACTCCAGTCGCTCGTGCAACTCATATTCGCCATCCTCACCTGTATGCATGAACATTATATCATCGTGCTTGATGGTACCACGCCTGAGCATCTCTATCTTGGCCTCCTCAGGTATAGGTGCACTCTTGATGGTCGTTTCCATTTCGGGCGTGATGGAATCTTCGCGCTCGTCGAGTGTCATGTCAACGATGTTAAAATCACTCGCCTTCAGCAGTTGCAGCAGGAACCGCTTCTTCTTTCCGTCCTTGTCATTCCGAAGTTCGGTTTTTACGTCGAACGACAGAGAATCTCTTGGGCTCAAAATGTTCTGCAAACCGGCAAGGAAGAAATCAAACACATCGTTAAGCCTTGAAGCATGGGCATTCGTTTGCCCAAAGGCGGCCATCACCGTACAGTTGTTGGTGGTATTGCCCTCGATGGCGCGTCCTGTGGCCTTGTCGATGCCAGCTTTATTGCCAAAAATCACCTCCGTATGATCCGACTCCGATTGATAGACACGTTTGTAGAGCGTGGTGGGACGGACGCTTGTATATACAATCAGCGACTCCTCATATATTCGCTTGCTGTCAAACTCCAGGTTTAAGACATACTTTTCTTCATTAACCCAGAAGGTCATCTGCATCAACGAATGCTCATCCCTACTGTGGTTGTCGAGCAGGAACGGGTAGTAGCCCATGCCGTCATTCTTCGACTCAGGCTTGTCGAGCATCACGCTGCGGAAGTACGACAGGGCATTGAGCAAGGTGGTCTTACCGCTGGCATTGCTACCATACACAATACCAATCTTCAGGAGTTCCACTCCCTCAGCCACTTGATGGACATATTGCCCACGCATATTATCATCATTATTCGGCACAAAACTGATAGTTTGCCGCTCCCTGATGCTGTAGAAATTCTGTACTTGAAACTCCTGTATCATAGTCGTCGCTTTTAAAATGATAGAAATGTGCTGCAAATTTACATCAAAAAAGTCGAAATGCAAAATATAATTCAAGATTCCGTGAAATATTCACAATAATTTTAAGTATAAATAGCTTTTCAAGGCCTTAAAATGCCAAATCGGCGGTATTTTTGGACTCCAGAAAACTCGTAAAACGTCTCTATTGGTTTGTATGTCACGGGGACAGGTGAGTGACACGGCCTTCAGCCCATTACACAAACGGGACGGTTCCGTTTGTGTACTTTTTGTGTGGTTTCAGCCGAAGAGGGCGCGGAGGGCTTCCTCGACCTTGCGTACGGGGTGGAGGCGGATGGCGAACTTCTTGGCATCGATGCCCTGGAGGTTGTACTTCGGGATGATGATGTCGCTGAAGCCGAGCTTCTCGGCCTCGGCAATGCGCTGTTCGATGCGGGCCACGGGACGCACCTCGCCCGACAGTCCCACCTCGCCGCACATACACCAGCCGGCCTCGATGGGGGTGTCGACATTCGACGAGAGGACGGCGGCGATGACCGAGAGGTCCATGGCGAGATCGGTGACGCGCAGGCCGCCGGCAATGTTGACGAAGACGTCCTTCTGCGCGAGCTTGAAGCCGACGCGCTTCTCGAGGACGGCGAGCAGCATATTCAGACGGCGCTGGTCGAAGCCGGTGGCGGTGCGCTGCGGCGTGCCATAGGCGGCGGTGGAGACGAGGGCCTGCGTCTCGACAAGGAAGGGTCGCACACCCTCGATGGCGGCGGCGATGGCTACGCCGGAGAGGTCGTCGTGGTCGTCGGTGAGCAGCAGCTCGGAGGGGTTCGACACCTGGCGCAGCCCGTTCTGGAGCATCTCGTAGATGCCCAGTTCGGCGGTGGAGCCGAAGCGGTTCTTGATGGCGCGGAGTATGCGGTAGACGTGGTGCTGGTCGCCCTCGAACTGTATGACGGTGTCGACGATGTGCTCCAGGATCTTCGGTCCGGCGAGGGTGCCCTCCTTGGTGATGTGGCCGATGAGGATGACGGGGACGCCGCTGGACTTGGCGAAGCGCAGCAGGGCGGCGGCACACTCGCGTACCTGGGCGATGGAGCCTGCCGACGACTCGACATCGTCGGTCATGATGGTCTGTATGGAGTCGACGACGACGAGCTGGGGCTTCACCTCCTTGATGTGGTCGAAGATGGCCTCGAGGGAGTTTTCGCAGAGGAGTAGGAAGTTGTCTAACTGAGAACTGAGAGGTGAGTTCTCAGTTCCCAACAGGCGGTTGGCACGCATCTTCAGCTGGTGGGCGCTCTCCTCGCCGCTGACGTAGAGGACGCGCAGGGGCAGGCGGAGCATGGTCTGGAGGGTGAGGGTGGACTTGCCGATGCCGGGTTCGCCGCCCAGGAGGACGATGCTGCCGGGGACGAGGCCGCCGCCGAGGACGCGGTTCAGCTCGGTGTCGTGCATGTCGATGCGCGGGTCGTCGGTGGCGCTGATGTCGCTGAGGCGCAGCACGCGGGCGGCCTGGGTGAGTGATGAGTTGAGCGTTGATAGCTGGGAACTGGCTGCCGCCTTCGCCCGAACGCTCGAGCTGGCGGGTGCCACCTTGATTTCCTTGAACGTGTTCCACTGCCCGCAGGCGGGGCACTTGCCAATCCATTTCGGCGATTCCTGTCCGCAGTTCTCGCAGACGTATGCTGTCTTGTCCTTTGCCATGATGGCGCAAAAGTACAAAAAAAAAGTGATAATCCATTCTCAATTCCCAATTATTTTCGTACCTTTGCAATCAGTTATGAGGAAATTATTCTGGATTCTGGCGACGCTGCTGCTCCTGGCGAGTTGCGGACGGTCGTACGAAGAGAAACGGAGGATATCGCGTGCAGAGCAGCGCCGACTGTGGCGCGAGGACTCGGCGGCGCTGAAGGTGGCGGTGATGCCCACGCTCGATTGTCTGCCGCTGTACGTGGCCAAGGAGCACGGTTTCTTCGAGAAGCAGGGCGTTGACGTCAGGCTGAAGCGCTTCACCGCCCAGATGGACTGCGACACCGCCGTGGCCCGCGGCCGCGTGGAGGGACTGGTGAGTGACTTGGTGCGCACGGAGCGGCTGCAGCAGCAGGGCACGCCGCTGCGCTACATGTCTGCCACGGACGCCTACTGGCAGCTGGTGACGAACCGTCAGGCACGCATCCGCGAGCTGAAGCAGCTCGACGACAAGATGGTGGCCATGACGCGCTACTCGGCCACGGACCTGCTGACTTCGCTGGCTGTCGACAGCGCGAAGCTGAAGACGGAACGCGTGTTCCGCATACAGGTGAACGACGTGAACATCCGTCTCAGGATGCTCCAGGGCAACGAGCTCGACGCGATGTTGCTGACGGAGCCGCAGGCCGTCCAGGCACGGCTGCAGAAGCACCGCGTGCTGCTGGACAGCCGCCGTCTGGACATGAGGCTCGGCGTGCTGGCCTTCAGCGAGAACGCCCTGAAGGACAAGAAGCGCCAGCAGCAGCTCGATAAGTTCATGAAGGCCTACCGCCAGGCGTGCGACTCGCTGGCACAGCGGGGACTGGCAGCCTACCGCGACGTGGCCTCGAAGGCCTGCGACGTCACCACCGCCGCTCTCGACTCGCTGGCGAGGAGCTACAAGCCCAGCCGTGCCGCAGAGCCCCGGACAGCGGACGTGGAGCGGGCACAGAAATGGCTGAAGGAAAATTGAAAAATTAAAAAATTGAAGAATTGAAGTTATAAAAGGCGATGGTAGCTAAGAACGAGCAGTTGGAGACGGTGATGCGCCACGTCGGCGACGGACATCTGGGCCAGGCCATAGGCGGTCTGGAGAACTACCTGCTGGCGTATAGCCACCCGCAGGAGATGGAACAGCTGATGCGCATCAAGGAGGACTACCGACTGATGACCGACTACTGGCAGCAGGGCTACCAGGACCCGCAGCGCGAGACGGTCTACCGACGGCTGCTGCAGCGCGTCCACCAGCTGGCCACACGACTCGCCGTGAGCCATGCCATCAAGAACACGTCGTTCATGCTCTCCACCTACAAGCGCGCCAGGGCCGTGCGACAGGACTGGACGCTGACGTCGCTGCGCCGCGACCTGGAGGACTTCGTGGCTAACCAGGCGCTGCTCGAGCTGAACGCCGACGACGCCCAGGAGCAGCAGCTCTACGAGCGCCAGCAGGCGCTGCGTTGCGACCTCTTCGACTACATCTGGACGTCGCGCGTGTGGAGCGACAGCCTCGCCGACGCCTTCGTCGACCTCCTGACAACACCTACCGTCGACACCATGGACCAGCAGCTCGTGGTCAGCGCGATGACGCTGTCGCTGATGAACGCCTTCGATTATAATAAGGTACGCGCATTGGTTGCCGTCTACCAGCGCAGCGCCGACGAGCAAGTGCGACAGCGCGCACTCGTGGGGTGGGTGCTGGCCGTCGATTCGACGATGATTCCGCTATACCCCGAGATGGCAGACTTGCTGCGCCAGCTGACGGCCGACGACGACTGCCGCCGCGAGCTGAAGGAGCTCCAGATGCAGCTGCTCTACTGTCTGAAGACCGACGAGGACAGCCGCATCATCAACCAGGAGGTGATACCCGAACTGATGAAGAACAACGACCAGTTCCGCTTCACGCGCAATGGCATCGAGGAGGTGGAGGAAGACCCCATGGAGGACATCCTGCACCCTGAGGCTGCCGAGCAGCGCATGGAGCAGATTGAGAAGACCATGCGTCGGATGCTGGATATGCAGCGCGCTGGGTCGGACATCTTCTTCGGCGGCTTCGCACAGATGAAGCGCTTCCCCTTCTTTAGCGACACCTGCAATTGGTTCATGCCCTTCTACGACAAGCATCCCGCCATACGCCGTGCGCTGAAGGACGAACGCCAGCGGCGCATCATCCTCGGACTGATGGGTCGCACACCCTTCTGCAACAGCGACGCCTACTCGTTCGCCCTTGGATTCCAGATGACCATTGACCATCTGCCGCAGAACATCCAGGAGATGCTCGGACGCGGCGAACTGTCGATAATGGGCGACATGGTGGACGACGCTACGGCCGCCCAGCCAGCATACATCCGGCGCCGATACCTGCAGGACCTCTACCGTTTCTGCCGCCTGTTCCCCGCACGCAGCACCTTCGACCACCCCTTCGACGACAGCGACGGCGGCAGCCGTCTCTTCTTCCTGCTGCAGCCGGCCTTCCGCGATACCGCCCTCGCCGACGATGTGGAGTACTACACCATCAGCGCCACCCTGTTGCAACTAATGGACGGCGTCGACCGTCAGCTGGCCGACTGCTACCGCGAGGTGCTGGCACGCGACCCGCGCAACGAGCGTGCCCTCAGAGGGCTGGCACGGCTGCTGTTCAAGGAGAACGATTACCAGCGGACGCTCGACGTCTACGAACAGCTGCTCGAGCTGCGTCCCGACCATCATAACTACCTGCTGAACAAGGCCGTCTGTCTGGGACGGCTGGAGCGTGGCGACGAGGCGCTGAAGATTCTCTACAAGATGGACTACGAGGACGGCGACAACCCCAACGTGAAGCGCGTCCTGGCATGGACACTCGTGGGCTGCGGCAAGACGGAGCAGGCGAGGAAGATATACTCGCAGATGCTCGAGGCACAGCAGCCTGAGGGCGACGACCTCCTGAACTACGGCCTATGCCAATGGATAGCCGGCGATGTCGTCGGCGCCGTAGGACTCTTCCGCCAGTATGCCCAGACACGTGGCGACAAGGGCTTCAACGCTGAGGCAGTATTCTGCCGCGAGGAAGCCGCGCTACTCAAACGTCACGGTATCAGCGACGTCGAAGTACGCATGATGATTGATACAATTCACAATGCATAATGCTTAATGCATAATGCTTAATGCTTAATGCATAATGCTTAATGCATAATGCTTAATGCATAATGCTTAATGCTTAATGCATAATGCTTAATGCATAATGCTTAATGCATAATGCTTAATGCATAATGCACAATTCACAATTCACAATGGACAATTAGAGGGTGAAGGCGAGGAGGTGGGCAAACCAGCCGCGGAACTTCTGCCAGGAGGTGCGCTTCTGCTTCCACCACTCGGGGGTCATCAGCTCGCTCTTTTGTGTGTCGCGCAGGAACATCGTGTCGAGTTCGGCGGTGGTCTCGCGGTTCACGATGATGGCATTGTCCTCGAAGTCGAAGCGCAGGCTACGCGAGTTGAGGTTTGCCGAGCCGATGGTACAGAAACGCCCGTCGACCATCATGATCTTGGAATGGTGGAACCCCGGCTGGTACACCCAGACGGTGGCGCCACGCTTCATCAGCTGATGGGCGTTATAGAAAACACAGTCGGGCGTCAGGGGGATGTCGCTCTTCTGCGAGATCATGATGTTCAGTTTCACACCACGCTTGATGGCCCTCTTGAACGCCCGCTTCAAGGCCGGTGAGAGGGTGAAGTAGGGATTGATGATGTTGATGGAGTCGCGGGCGGCGTCGATGGCGGCGAGGTAGAAGCGGCGGATGGCATCGTTGCGCCCCAGGAGGTGGCCGTCGTCGACATAGACGGCGCCGGGCTCGCGGTTCAGGATGCCCACCGTCGTTGCGCCACCGTCGCGACCGCGGAAGTAGGCCGGGTCGGTGAGCTGCTCGCCGGTGACGTCACGCCATATCTCGCGGAAGATGAGCTGCAGGTCGTTCACCGCGCTGCCCTCCAGCCGACAATGCAAGTCGCGCCACTCGCCCACCTGCTCCGTACCTTTTATATAATAGTCGGCAACGTTCATGCCGCCTGTGTAGCCAATGTGACCGTCGATGACCACGATCTTGCGGTGGTCGCGCGGCCAGATGTGGTTCAACCACGGGAAGCGGATGGGGTCGTACTCGTGGATGTCGATGCTGTCGTTGCGCAGGGCGGTGATGTGGTGCTTCTTCAGAGGCTGGTTGTTCGAGTCGTTGCCGAAGCCGTCGAACAGCGCGCGCACCTCCACTCCCTCGCGGCGCTTCTCGCGCAGCAGGTCGAAGAGCAGCGACGCTATGGAGTCGTTGCGGAAGTTGAAGTACTCCAGATGGATGCTGTGGCGTGCCTGGCGGATGGTCTCGAACAGGTCGTCGAACTTCGCCTGTCCGTTCATCAGCACGCGAACGCTGTTGTCATCGGTGAAGCGCACGCCGTAGTCCGCCATCTGCCGGCGGATAAGCGTGTCGCTGGTCTGAGCCCCTACAGGGCTAGATGATATATGAAGAATGAAAAATAATAAACCTATGCGGAGTAAAAGGCTGCTATGTCTCGTCGTTGCTCTTGTCACCTCTTAATTCTAATCTCTTATCTTAACTTATCTCTTATCTATTATCTATTATCTATTATCTCTTATTTTACCCCTTGTGGTGCTTCAGGCGGTACTCCAGCGGCGACAGTCCGAACTTCTCCTTGAAGACGTTGATGAAGTTCTCGGCAGTCATGAAACCGATGTTCACAGCCAGCTCACTCATATTGATGTTCGTACGCTTCAGCAGGATGCACGCGTGCTTCAGACGGATGTCGCGAACGAGCTCCGTGGGCGTCTTGCCCGTGAGGTTGCGCACCTTGTGGAAGAACGGCACACGGCCCATGCCCATCGCCGAAGCCATCTCCTCAAGACTGATCTGACCACGGCTCATGTTCTGGAGAACGTATTGCTCGATGCTCATCATCAGGCGCTGGTCGACGGCACTCGTCATCGAGTAGTCGCTGCCCATCTCCTCGGCACTCTCCTCGGCCATGGCGGTCGTTATCTGATCCACCAGCTCGCTGTTGGTGCTCACGGCGGGGGCGTTGCCCTTCTTGATGCGCGTCTCAACCATCTGCATCTCGTCGTCGCCACCCTGGTCGCCGACAGGTGCAAGACCCGTCATGTCGATGCTCTCCGTGGACGTTGTCATACTCGAGTTGAGGCTCTCCAGACGGCGTGTCTCGGCACCCTCGATGAGGTTCGTGTCAATCTCGACAATGCCCAGGCCCAGCAGCTTGTTGAAGCGCATGACGGCCTCCTGGAGGTTGAACGGCTTGGCCAGGTAGTCGTCGGCAGAGAGCGTGATGTCCATATCCTTCATGTCGCGTGCCGTCAGCGCACCTTCGGTCATCAGGACGAACTTCATCTTCGCGCGTGAGGCGTCGAGCTTCAGCTGGTTGCACAGCTGGCTGCCCCTCATGCCCGGCATATCCTCCTTACAGACAATGATGTCGGCCTTCATCGTCTCCAGGTCCTCGGCGGCCTTGTGGATGTTGTTGTAGACGTGGAAGTCGTAGACGTTGATGAGACGCTCGTTGACGTAGCGCAGGAATTCCTCGTTGTCGTCGATGAAGATGACAACGAACTTGCCCGTCGGCGAGTCGGCGGTGCGACGTGTGCTCACCTCCGTCGTCAGCGTGTTCGTGTTCGACTCAATCATCTGCATCTCGCCCTTCGTGTTCAGCTCGAAGCGGTTCTGTACGCTCTGCTTGGCCTTCACCTCGGGGTTCTCAAGCGACGACTGCATATCGCTGACACGCGTGATGACCTGAAGCATCTGCGAGTGGAGGGCGTTCAGCTGCTCGCGCTCCTCGAGCGACTTCTCCGTCTGCGACAGGTTACTAATGATTGACGTCATGCGGATCATCGGCTGGCGGAGATCCTCGCTGGCAGCCTTGATCTCCTCGCGCTGGATCTTCAGCTGGTCGATGACAGCGTTCTTGCGGGCACGCATCTCGCGGATTTGACGGATGCCGATACGCCACATGTAAAGGATGATGATGAACGTCACGGCATAGGCCACGATCATCCACCATGACAGCAGCCAGTGGGGGGCGATGGTAATCTCGATGACGCGCTCCTGGTTACTCACGGAGCCGTCGGCGCTGACGGCCTTCACATGGAGCTTGTACGTACCGCTCTTCAGGTTGTGGAACGTCACGCCGTGCTTCAGCGCGTCGCCAGTCTTCCAGTCGACGTCGAGACCCTCCATCCAGTACTTGAACTGCAGGCGCTCGCTCTGGTTGTAGTTGCCAGCGGCAAACTTGATGGTGATGGAGTTCTGGTGGTGCTTCAGCTCCAGATGGTTGCACTCGTTCAGGGCCTGTGTCAGCACAACATTGCCGTCGTAGTCGTGGCCAATCATGATCTCCTCCTCGCCAAGGAACAGCTGTGTCAGCATGACGCGGGGCAGCGACTTGCTGTCCTCGTCAAGGTCTTGACTCGTCCAGTTGATGCCGTGCAGGCCGCCAAACTGTACGTTGCCGCTCTTCTCCGTGAAGATGGAGCCAATGTTGAACTCGTTGCTCTGAAGACCGTCGCGCGTGTCGTAGTTATACAGACCGTAGGCAAAGCTGCTCTCCTCGTGGTCGCGCTGTACCACGACGCGGCTGATGCCGTTGCTCGTTGTTATCCAGATGTTATGCTTGTTGTCCTCGGTGATGCCGCAGATGTTGTTGTTGCACAGTCCCTGCTTCTCCGTGAGGTAGTGCAGGTCATCGGTAGCCAGGTTCAGAATGTTCACACCCTCGCGCGTACCTATCCATAATAAGTCGCGGGAGTCCTGGAACACCTGAGTGATGTAGTTGTTCGTGAACTTCTTCAGCGACGTCGTGTTGCCTATCAGGTGACGCATCTCCGACGTCGAGAGGTTCATCAGGATCAGTCCCTCGCTGGTGCCCACGAACAGGGTGTTGCCCTTCGAGTAGTAGAGCGACGTGATGCTGTTCGTCGTCAGCTTACGGTTCTCGCGCGTGTAAGTGGAGAAGGTGTTCATCCTCGGGTTGAACACCTGCAGGCCGCCGTTGGTGGCTATCCACAAGTTGCCCGTCTTGTCGTAGCAGAGGTCGTTGATGTGGTCGTCAATCAGCGTGTTCGCATTGTTGCGGTCGTGACTGTAGATGGTTGCCACACCGTCCTTGATGCGTGTCAGACCGTTGTTCTTGGAGCCTACCCAAAGGCTGCCGTCGGGGGTGGTGGCCATGCACGAGACTTTCACGCTGGCCAGTGTCCCGCTATAGTCGAGAAGACCCTGGTTGCTCGTGCCGTACCACGTGCGTCCCGAGGCGTCCTGCGTGATGGCGGTGATGTCGCCAATAAGCTTTGATTCAAAACGGTAGATATTCTCGCCATGATAGGCGACGCCCGATTTCTCCGTGCCTACCCACAGCAAGTCTGTGTCGTCGATATAGATGCTCTGGATGCGGACAATCTCGTTCTTCCATTGACCCTCGTTGATGTTGTGCGGCTGGATGGACTCCATTTCGTGCGTGTTCATGTTCATACGCACCAGACCGTGCTGGTCAGTACCTATCCAGATGTTGCCTTCGCGGTCGGCACCCATGCCGTGGATGGAGTTGTCGACGCTAACGGTCGTCATGCCAAGCTGGTCGCCGATAGTGGTGTCCCACGTGTTCGTGCTCTTGTTGTAGAAGAACAGCGTGCCGCGGCCGTAGAGCCACAGGTTGTCCATCTGGTCGGCCATGACGTGAAGCGTCGGCGTGTGGCGAAGCTTCTTGTCGGCCACCTCGTTGGCAGCCCAGACGGTATGCTGCTGGTGCATGACGTCGCAGCATACGAGACGGCCGTCGTCGTAGACCATTACCGCACCGTCGCGGCACTCGCCGATGTCGCAGATGTTACCCTGCGGAACACCCGTGATGTCGCCCGTGTAGCCGAACTCATAGAGAAGCTGCTGCTGTTGGTTGAAGCAGACGACACCCTTGTTAGGGATGGCGCCCCAGATGTTCTTGTGGCGGTCGATGTAGACGATGGACGGCACACGGTCGATGTTCATCTTAGCGAACACCTGCTTCATGTCGCGCTCGAAGGTCTCCGTTTGAGGCTTGTACAGGCAGTAACCCATTGCCGTGCCTATCCACAGGTTGCCGTCGAGCGACTCCTGGATGCTTTTGATGTAGCTGTCGGGCAGCGACGAGCCGTCCTGAGAGTCGCACTGGAACACCTTGAATACGTAGCCGTCGTAGCGGTAGAGACCCGCCGAGGTACCAAACCACATATAGCCTCGCTGGTCCTTCAGGATGCAGTTCACCTGACTGCTCGTCAGGCCGTCCTTGGCGTCGAGGGTTTTGAACAGATAGGCGGCCTCTGCCGACATTGCCATCAGCAGTACGACCGTCATCGTCAGGATGCGTCTTATTGTTCTCATAGTTCTTAGTTCCTTCTATTCTCAGACCATGCACGAGTAGTGGTCGACGACACCCAGCAGATGACGCTCGTGGTCGGTGACCAGTACGGAGTGGATCTTGTATTTGTTCATGATTCTCTGTATCTCGGATATTTTCGTCTCAAGGGTCACAGCCTTCGGGTCGCGCGTCATGATGTCGCTGACGGTGTGGTCGAAGAACTGCGCCTGCCAACGCTCCATGGCGCGGCGGATGTCGCCGTCGGTGATGAGGCCGGCTACCTGGTCGCCCTCCATGGCAATGCCCAGTCCCAGCTTGCCCTTGCTGACAAGGATGATGGCCTCGCCAAGCTTCATCTCGGGACTGATGACCGGCATATCGACGGTGCGCATCACATCTTGGGCGGTGGTCAGCAACCGCTTGCCCAACTCGCCGCCAGGGTGGAACTGTGCGAAGTCCTGAGGCTTGAAGTGGCGCTTCTTGATGAGGGCCACAGCCAGAGCGTCGCCCATGACCATCTGCGCCGTGGCGCTACTCGTTGGCGCCAGGTTCAGAGGGTCGGCCTCGTGGCTCACGCTGACGTTCAGGTGGCAGTTGGCGTACTTGGCCAGCAGCGAACCGGCGTTGCCGCTCATGGCGATGATGGGAATCTCCATCTGAAGCACCATCGGGATGAAGCGCAGCAGTTCGTCCGTCTGGCCGCTGTTCGAGATGGCCAGTACCACGTCGTCGCTCGTCATCACGCCAAGATCGCCGTGGAAGACGTCCAGCGGGTTGATGAAGAACGACGGCGTGCCCGTCGACGACAGCGTCGCCGCAATCTTTGCGCCCACATGGCCGCTCTTGCCCACGCCGGTGACGATAATCTTGCCATGGCAGCGGTACATCAGCTCGACGGCGCGCTCAAACTGCTCGTCCATCTTCGGAATCAGCTCCAGCAGCGCCTCAGCCTCGTCTTTGATGCATTGTATGCCGTAATCTATTGCGTTCACTTCTCAATATCTCAATATTTCAATCTCTCAATCTATCAATTTCTCAACCAGCCCCTCCAACTTCTCCAGCTCCAGCATATTAGCGGCGTCAGAGAGACCCTGATCCGGGGTGGGGTGTACCTCGAAGAAATAGCCGGTGGCGCCGAAAGCCTTAGCTGCAAGCGCCATCTGAGGCACGTAGCGGCGGTCACCGCCAGTCTTGCCGTCGCTGCCGCCGGGGCGCTGTACGGAGTGCGTGCAGTCCATGATGACCGTAGGCACCAGTTCCAGCATATCGGGGATGTTGCGGAAGTCCACCACAAGGTTGTTGTAGCCCATCATGTTGCCGCGCTCCGTCAGCCATACGTCCTGAGCACCGGCGTCGCGGGCTTTCTCGACGGGGTAGCGCATATCGCGACCACTGAGGAACTGCGCCTTCTTCACGTTCACCGTGCGCCCCGTCTTTGCGGCAGCCACGAGAAGGTCTGTCTGGCGACAGAGGAAGGCTGGAATCTGCAGCACGTCACACACCTCGCCGGCGGGGGCTGCCTGCCAAGTCTCGTGGATGTCGGTGAGCACACGGAGACCGTACTTCGACTTCACGTCGGCAAGCATCTGCAGACCATGCTCCAACCCCGGGCCGCGGAACGAGCGGATGCTCGTGCGGTTGGCTTTGTCGAACGATGCCTTGAAGATGATGTCCGTGCCCAGCACGCTGTTGATGCGCACCAGTTCATGCGCCACCGTGTCCAGCAATTCGGCTGATTCGATGACGCAGGGACCTGCTATAATGGTCGTCTTTTTCATTGTCCGTTGCAAAGATATTAATTTTTAATTAATCCGCAAACAAAATTACCATTTTTTTTAACTTCCGCTGACAATGTGGACGTCGCGCTGCGGGAACGGAATCTCGATGCCGTTTCGGCCAAGTGTGTCGTAGACACATTTCAGTACGTCGCTCACCACGTAGGAGCGCTTCACAGCATCGGCCCACACGAAGAGCTTGAAGTTGACGCTAGAGTCGCCCATCTCGTAGACGACAGACTTCACCTTCTTCGACGGGTCCATCCACTCGTGGTTCATGCCGTTGACGGCATCCTCAACCAGGGAGGTCACCTGCTTGAGGTTCGAGCCATAGGCCACACCGAACGGGATGATGGCCAGTACGTAGCCGTGGTTGCGCGTCAGGTTCTTGTAGTTCTTCTGGAAGAGTTGTGCATTCTGGAACGTGATAACCTCGCCGGCCAGCGACTCGATGACCGTCGACGTATAGCTGATGCTGACGACCTTACCCAAGGTGCCGTCGATATCTATCCAGTCGCCCGCCTTGATACGTCCCGTCATGAGCGAGGCGCCGTAGTAGATGTTCTCGATGATGTCCTTCGAGGCGAAACCGATACCTGTCGACAGTCCGCCCGAGATGGCCAGCAGCCAGGCGACGCTGATGTGGAGGTAGGCCAGCGCAAGCAGCAGCCAGGCACCCCAGATGACGAGCTGCACAACGTTCTTCGCCATCACCATGCGGCTCTCGGCCGACGACGGGTCTTTGGTAATAAAGTGCAGGCGCATCAGGTTCAGCACTGTCCGCGACAGCCATCGGAACAGGAACCACGAACTGATGACGACAGCCAGCTTGACTATGCTCACCTGCAGGTATTTCTGGTTGATGAACTTCTCGTTGAAGATGCCCCAGCACATATCGCTCAGGTTGAATACGTCGGCAGCCCAGTAGATAGAGAGCATCACCGAGCAGATGATGAGTACGGGCAGCGCCACCTTATGAATGAGCGCGTAGAACCACGTCTGCGTCACGGGACGCTCGGCGAAGCCGTGCTTGTCGGCATACATCTGCAGGTACTGCGAGATGCAGGTGATGGTCAGGATGCACGTCAGTTGCATGATCCACCAGATGAGTAACTGCACGGACAGTAGCGTGTAGCCCATCCACGAGCAGACGGCCGAGGCGATGAACACTGTCAGGGAGATGTACGTGTAGAACATATCTGAGCGCGGCACGTTGCGGTTGTGGCGGCGGATGCCCACCCATTGCCATACAAGACACGTTAGCAGTGCCGGTGGAAATAGCAGACTAACCAGTTCGCTGGGAATCAGGATGATACGGAATGTAATGACCACCAGTCCGATGACAAGCAACGGGGCGTAGATGCTGAACGCGCTGCGTATCTGGCTGCCGTTGACACGTAGCAGCAGCGAGATGAGGATGACTGCCAACAGCCATAGGTACTCGACCAGCAGACCCGAGGCCATGACGATGAAGTTCTGCTCAGTGTTGTAGCTGATGATACCCATGAGCAGGGCCAGCGTGATGGTCGTCGTGGCCCACATGATGCTCGACCGCTTCTTCAGAAACTCCGTCGTGTGCAGCCGTCGCGGCATAAAGCGGAATACCAGTAGGTTCAGTCCCACGGCTATCAGGGCGTAGAACGCGATGGCCGCAAACAGACCAAAGATGTAATAGACATTCCAGTCGGATCGCTCCGTCGTCCGGTCGGTTGTGTATTTGCCGGCTACCACTTCCTTCATCTTGCGCCACTTCTCCTTTAGGTGCATGACGATGTCGATGTAGGTGTCGCCGCCGTTAACGAAAATGCTTGTCTGGATGTCGTAGTAGCGCTTCTGCGCGTAATCGTTCATGTTCTTCAGCCGCTGCTCCGTACGGTCGTAGTAGCTGATGTAGTCTGACGTCTGACGCGAGTCCTCCTCCAACGTCCGCCGGATGCTCGTTGCCAGCGTCAGGCTGACGCTGCGGTCCGTACGGGCACGGTCGCTTAGCATGTTGACAGGCATCGTCTTCAGACTCGTCACCAGGCTGTCATAGCGTGCTATCTCGCCCGCTGTCGTATTGATATACTCGCGGAACGGCAACTGGCGCTGCTGGAACTCCTGATACAGCTCCGTGGCCTGGTGGCACGCATAAGTCAAGTCGAACAGGTACTCTTGCTGCTGAGAATAGAGCATCAGCGCGTTCTGATTAGCCTGCTGCATAGTCTGCGTCAGGTTCTGATAAACCTGCTGTCGCTGTTCCCGGCGTCCCTCGCGCTGGTCACGTAACTCCTGGTAGTGGCGTGTCAGCTCGGCTCTCAGAATGGCCAGCGTCTGCTCCAGGTCACGCTCCTTCAGCACAGCCCCGGCATCCGTCACTAGCGTCGCCAGCACGCATAGTATCATCACGAATCTCTTCATCTTTCTCTTGATTTTCGTGCAAAGGTACGATTAAGTGAGGAAAAAACCAAAATAATTGTGTTTTTTCTCTTTTTTTGCACTAAAATAGGTTAACGGATGCCGGCGTTCTAGAAAAAAGTAGTACCTTTGCAGACTGTAAAAACGCGTCAGAGGGCTCGAAAATGGCCTTAAACGCAAAATTGCAGAATAATAGCAAAAAGAAAAACAGTAAATCGCAAAAAAGAAAATCAGTAAATCGAAAATAAAAAAGATGGATCAGACATTCGACAACGACAGAATTATCAAAATCAACATCGAGGAGGAAATGAAATCCTCGTACATCGACTACTCCATGTCGGTGATTGTTGCCCGTGCACTGCCTGATGTGCGCGACGGCTTCAAGCCTGTACACCGTCGTATCCTCTATGGTATGATGGGCATTAACAACGTTTCGACGCAACCTTATAAAAAATGTGCGCGCGTAGTGGGTGAGGTGCTTGGTAAGTATCACCCCCACGGCGACGGTTCTGTCTATGGTGCCCTTGTTCGTATGGCCCAGGACTGGAATATGCGCTATACGCTTGTCGACGGTCAGGGTAACTTCGGTTCTGTCGACGGCGACTCGCCTGCAGCCATGCGTTACACCGAGTGCCGCCTCTCGAAGATGGGTGAGCACATCATGGACGACCTCGACAAGGAGACCGTCGACATGACTCCCAACTTCGACGACTCGCTCGTGGAGCCCACCGTCATGCCGACAAAGGTGCCTAACCTCCTGGTGAATGGCGGCAACGGTATTGCCGTGGGTATGGCCACGAATATGCCGACGCACAACCTTGGCGAGGTCATCGACGGCTGCTGTGCCTACATCGACAACCCCGAGATTGACGCCGACGGGCTGATGCAGTACATCCCTGGTCCCGACTTCCCAACGGGTGCCTATATCTATGGTCTGCAGGGAGTTCGCGACGCCTACGAGACAGGACGCGGACGCATCGTCATGCGTGCCAAGGCCGAGATTGAGAGTGGTGAGACCCACGACAAGATTGTTGTCACGGAGATTCCCTATGGTGTGAACAAGGCTGATCTTGTCGCTTATATCGCCGACCTCGCCAACCAGCACAAGATAGAGGGTGTGGCTAATGTGAACGACGAGTCGGGTCGTCAGGGTATGCGCATTGTCGTCGACTGCAAGCGCGATGCCAACGCCAATGTTCTGCTGAATAAACTCTTTAAGATGACAGCTCTACAGAGCTCGTTCTCAGTCAATAACATCGCTCTGGTAAAGGGACGTCCCCGCCTGCTGACACTCAAGGAATGTGTTAAGTATTTCGTCGAGCACCGTCACGACGTGACCATCCGCCGCACGCAGTATGACCTGCGCAAAGCACAGGAGCGTGCACATATCCTCGAGGGCTTGATTATCGCCGTGAACAATATCGACGAGGTGGTGCGCATCATCCGTAACTCGAAGACGCCCACCGATGCTCAGCGTAATCTCGAAGCCCGATTCGAGTTGGACGAACTCCAGTCGAAGGCCATCGTCGATATGCGTCTGGCACAGCTTACCGGTCTGCGTGTGGAGCAGCTTCACCAGGAGTATGACGACCTGATGAAGCTCATTGCCGACTTGCAGGAGATTCTCGACAATCCTGAGCGCTGTAAGGAGGTGATGAAGAACGATTTGTTAGAGGTGAAGGAGAAGTACGGCGACGAGCGCCGCACGGAGATTATCCCCTTCGATCATGAGTTCAACGCCGAGGACTTCTATCCCGATGACCCCGTGGTCATCACCATCTCGCATATGGGCTACATCAAGCGCACGCCGCTGGCGGAGTTCCATCAGCAGGGCCGTGGCGGCATGGGCTCGAAGGCTGCACGCCATCGCGACAACGACTTCACCGAGTATATCTACCCGGCTACGATGCACAATACGCTCCTTTTCTTCACACAGAAGGGCCGTTGCTACTGGCAGAAGTGCTACGAGATTCCCGAGGGCGACAAGAACTCGAAGGGCCGTGCCATCCAGAATATGCTGAACATCGAGTCCGACGACGCCATCAACGCCGTGCTGCGCATCAAGAACTTCAACGATGAGGAGTTCCTGAAGAGCCACTATGTCATGTTCGCCACGAAGCAGGGCGTCATCAAGAAGACACGTCTCGACCAATATAAGAACGTTCGTGCTGCCGGTGTCAAGGCCATCGTTATCAACGACGGAGACGAGGTCGTAGGCGTTCGTCTGACCAATGGCCACAATGAGATTCTCATGGCCAACCGCAACGGCCGCGCTGTACGCTTCGACGAGGGACAGATACGCTCCATGGGTCGTGTGTCGGCTGGTGTCCGCGGTATGCGGCTCGACGACGGCGACGACGAGGTGGTAGGTATGGTTTGCGTCAACGACCCGCAGACGGAGACCATCATGGTTGTCTCTGAGAACGGCTACGGCAAGCGTACCGACATCGAGGATTACCGTAAGACTGCCCGTGGCGGTAAGGGCGTGAAGACACTTGCCGTGACGGAGAAAACGGGACGTCTTGTGGCCATCAAGGTGGTAACTGACGAGAACGACCTAATGATCATCAATAAGTCGGGCGTGCTCATCCGCCTGAAAGTGGCCGATGTCCGTGTCATGGGCCGAGCTACGCAGGGTGTACGTCTCATCAACCTCGCCAAGAAGAACGACTCCATCGCCTCGGTATGCAAGGTGATGTCCAGTCAGGAAGAGGACGTCGAGGAAGCCGAGGTCGTTCAGGACGGTGAAAACGCTGAGACTACGGAGACGACCGAGAATAACAACGAATAACAAATGTTTAACCAATAATTTGACTGACTTATGAAAAAAATCATGATGGTGGCCTTGATGGCCGCAGCCACAGCTACCGCTTTTGCACAGTCGGAGGTGGTGAAGAACGCTAAGAAGCTCTTTGACAAGGGCCAGATAGAGGAAGCCGCACAGGCCGTACAGTCTGCTCTCAACGAGGGTACCCCCGAGGACAAGGCTACTGCCTGGAACATTGTCAGTGAGGCTTACTACAAGAAGTTTGCTGACATTCAGGAGATACAACTTAAGGAGAAAGTGCAGCCCACGGGTGCCGTCGTCGACGAGAAGACGATGCACGAGTCGATTATGAAAGCCCTCGAGGCTGCCATGAAGTGCGACGAGTTCGATGCCATGCCCAACGATAAGGGTAAGGTGAAGCCACGTTTCCGTCAGGCTAGTCAGCAGAAGTACCAGAATGGCCGTCTGCAGTGTATTGCTGCCGGACAGTGGTTCTACAACCAGAAGGATTACACCAGCGCCTTCAACGCCTTCAAACTCTATGTGGAGAGCGGTAAGTCGTCGATGTTCGAGGGTGTTAACCTCAATGACCAGTACGCCAACGAGATTGCCTACTTTGCCAGTCTCGCGGCTTATCAGGCTAAGGACTACGAGAATGTAGTAAAGTATGCCCAGATTGCTGCCCAGGACACTGCTAAGGCCAAGGATGCCACGGAGATTCTTGTCTTCGCGAAGAAAGAGACAATGAAGACCTCCCAGGACACCCTTGAGTACATCGAAATGCTGAAGAAGGCTGCCCAGCAGTTCCCTGAGGATCAGCGCTACTCTGCCTGGATTGGCGACTACTACCTGAACTCCGGCAAGACCGCTGAGCTCGCTGAGTGGGCCGATGGTGAGATTGCCAAGAACCCTAACGACAAGTTCGGCTATGTCTACAAAGGCGAGGCCGCCCGTCTGCAGGATAAGTTCGACGAGGCTGTGGAGTGCTACAGGAAGGCATTCGAGCTTGATCCGACTTACATCGCTGCAGCCTATCAGGCAGGTGTGACACTCAACTCCAAGGCTATCAAGCTGAAGGACGAGTTGTCGGATAAGAAGACCGGTATGTTGACAAAGGCCAATGCCGACAAGGTAAAGGCTGTTCTGACCGAGGCCAAGGGTTATTTGGAGAAGGTACGCGAGCTCGACCCCGACCACAGCCAGGTGAACTGGGTGTATGCCCTCTATCAGCTCTACTATAACCTCGGTGAGAAGGCTAAGGCCGACGAGCTCGAGAAAATGCTGAATCAGTAAAAAACGAAGGGCATCGCCCTGGATGAGAAGTGATAAGTGAGAAGTGATAAATACATGAATTGCTTAAATGGTGTCAGTCGCCCATTTCTGCTGATAGGTTTATCGCTTATCACTTATCACTTCTCGTTTATCCCCTGTGAGGCGCAGACGAAGAAGGTGAATTCCGTTCGTCAGAACATCAGTGAGGCACGTACTATCCTGAAGAGCGGACGGGGCGGCGACCAGGCCGAGCGTCTCATGACGGACCTACTCAAGGACTCCGTGAACCGTGAGGACAAGCGTATCTATGCCGTGTGGTATGATGCCGTGCTTATGCAGTATCTCGCTGTCAACGAGAAGCTCTACATGAAGCAGCGCCAGGACACCGCACAGTTCCTGGATCTCACACGCCGTCTTTTCAACGTTGCAACGGCCCTTGATTCACTTGATATGCGACCCGACAAGAAGGGTAGGGTTGCACCCGAGTACCGCCGCGACCACGCTCGCCAGCTCAGTACCTACCGTCCGAACCTCTTTGCCGCCGTTACCTATTTTGTACGTAAGGGTGACTATGTCAAAGCCTACGACTACGGTGAGACATATATCGCCACCGCCCGCCAACCGCTGTTCAGCGACCTCCGCCTAGATTCCACCGACAGCCGTATGCCCGAGGCTGCCTACTGGACTACCTATAGTGGATATCGCCAACAGGATGCCGTCCGCACGCTGCGATACCGCCAGCTGGCGTTGCGCGACACGTCGAAGACCGCGTATACCCTGCAGTACATCGCTGAGGCACGTCGCTGGCTGAAGGACGATTCGCTTTATCTTGAGACACTTCGCCAGGGCTTCAGAGACTATCCGCGAAACCCCTACTTTTTTCCCCGGCTGATGGACTACTATACGTCCCACAAAGACTACCATCGTGCCCTGCGAGTCGTCAACTGCGCCCTTGAGGCCAACGACAGCAGTCAGCTGACACTTTTCGCAAAAGCCACCGTCCTCTTCGATCTCGGACACTTCGACGAGAGCATCAGAGTATCCGAACAGTTACTCGAGCGCAACGACACCATGCCGGAACCTTATTATAATATTGGCAGTTGCTATATGAACAAGGCACTTGCCCTCAGCCCCCTGCGTGAGAAGAAACAACAGCGACGATTCTATCAGCAGGCCCGCCAGTATGTGGAGCGCTACCGCCAGCTGGCTCCCGACGAGAGGCAGAAATGGGGACCGGCACTCTATCGTATCTACCTGAATCTGAATATGGGCCGACAGTTTGACGAGATTGACCGATTGTTGAACCAGTAAATGACGGCCTTTGGCTTAAATGATAGTTGAAAAATGAAGAACGATAGTTTTATTACCACTACACATCGAGTCAGACGCTCCTTGATTCTGATTGTTTTGTCATTTATCATTTATCAATTATCAATTAGCCCTGCAAGGGCACAGATGCGGTGGAACCAGCGCTACCAGCAGTACATCGACCAGTACAAGGACATTGCCATCGAACAGATGCAGCGCTGGAAGATTCCAGCCAGCATCACCCTGGCACAGGGCATCTTCGAGAGTGGGGCGGGGCAGAGTATGCTTGCCGTCAAAGGCAACAACCACTTCGGCATCAAGTGTCACGGATGGACAGGGCGTACTGTCTACAAGGACGACGATGCCACTAACGAGTGCTTCCGTGCTTATCCATCGGCCTTCGACTCTTTTGAGGATCACTCACGTTTCCTGGCCAACGGTCAGCGTTACCGCTCGCTGTTCTCCTTGAAAACTACCGACTACAAAGGATGGGCGCGTGGATTGAAAGCCGCTGGTTACGCCACCAATCCCCAATATGCCGATCGCCTCATCGAACTCATACAACTCTACCGACTCTACCAGTATGACACGGCAAAGACCTACGACCGTTTCATGACCGAGCATACAAAGAGCCAGCCCGTCGGTGGTCAACAGCTGCACCCCATCAAGATTTACAACCAGAATTATTACCTCTATGCACGTCGGGGCGACACTTTCCGTACCATTGGTCAGGAGATAGGTATCTCCTATCGCAAGATTGCCAAGTACAACGAGCGCGACTGCCACGACACGTTGGAGGAGGGCGAGATTATCTGGTTGAAGAAAAAACAGAAAAAAGCACCCAAGGACTATAAGGGCCGCCTGCACTACGTCCGCCAAGGCGAATCTATGTACTCCATTGCCCAGACATATGGTATACGGCTGAAGTCCCTCTACAAGATGAATCACCTCCCCGACGACTACGACCTTCGCATTGGCGACGCCCTCCGTCTGCGGTAGTCCGCAGTCCATCTCAGGTGTTTATGTCACATGTAGAAACGCCTCACGACAAAAATAGGAGTGAAAGTTTGGCTAATTGGAGAAAAAAAAGTAATTTTGCAGCACAAACTATTAAAACGGATAGGAAATATGAAACAAACAATCCTTGTGACAGGCGGTACAGGCTTCATCGGCAGCCATACCACCGTGGAACTACAGGAGGCCGGCTACGAGGTAGTCATCATTGACAACTTGTCGAACTCCAACGCTAATGTTGTTGACGGCATCGAGAAAATTACGGGTGTGCGTCCCGCCTTCGAGAAGGTGGATTGCTGCGACATGGAGGCGCTGGAGGGCGTCTTCAAAAAGTACCCGAAAATTGAGGGTATCATCCATTTCGCCGCATCGAAGGCGGTTGGCGAGAGTGTCGAGAAGCCGCTGCTGTACTACCGTAACAACCTGACGAGTCTCATCAACCTGCTTGAGCTGATGCCGAAGTACCAGGTAAAGGGTATCATCTTCTCATCGTCATGCACGGTCTACGGCCAGCCGACGGCTGAGAATCTGCCTGTAACCGAGAATGCGCCCATTCAGAAGGCTATGTCGCCCTATGGTAACACAAAGCAGGTGAACGAGGAGATTATTCAGGATTATATCCACTCGGGGGCACCTATCAAGAGTGTCATCTTGCGTTACTTCAATCCCATTGGCGCCCATCCGTCGGCTCTCATCGGCGAACTGCCTAACGGCGTTCCCATGAACCTTATCCCATTCGTGACACAAACGGCAATGGGCATCCGCGGTCAACTGAAAATCTTCGGTAACGACTATAGCACGCCTGACAAGACCTGTATCCGCGACTATATCTATGTGGTGGACTTGGCAAAGGCTCACGTGAAGGCCATGGAACGCGTTTTGGATAATCCCGATACCGATGCCGTCGAGGTGTTCAACATCGGAACAGGTCGAGGATTGTCGACTCTGGAGGTTGTCGAGGGCTTCGAGAAGGCTACCGGCGTGAAGGTGAACTGGACTTACGCTCCGCGTCGCGAGGGTGACATCGAGCAGGTCTGGGGTGACGTCACGAAGGCCAACAAGGTGCTGGGCTGGAAGGCAGAAACGCCCACCGACGAGGTGCTCCGCTCGGCATGGCGCTGGCAGCAGAAACTGCGCGAGGACGGGATTCAGTAACCCAAATATATGTAGGCGGTCATTTTTGACCGCCTTTTTTTATATTTTCCTTTGGCATTTTGCCCTTTTTTTTGTACCTTTGCGCGCGATTTCTGAAAATCGTCGATAAATCGTATATACTAAATCGTCAAATAGTAAATAACAAAGATGAATATTTCGTATAAATGGCTGAAGGAGTACGTCGATTTTGATCTTACACCGCAGGAGGTGTGCGATGCCCTGACATCGACAGGACTAGAGGTGGACGCACTCGAGGAAGTACAGAGCATCAAGGGCGGGCTGAAGGGCCTCTATGTAGGTCAGGTGCTGACCTGCGAGATGCACCCGAACAGCGATCACCTGCACGTGACGACAGTAGACCTGGGAAAGGGCGAGCCCTCTCAGATTGTTTGTGGCGCCCCCAACGTGGCTGCCGGACAGAAGGTCATCGTGGCCGATTTGGGTTGTGTGCTCTACGACGGCGACAAGGAGTTTGTCATCAAAAAGTCGAAGTTGCGCGGCGTGGAGTCCAACGGCATGATTTGTGCCGAGGACGAGATTGGCGTGGGCACGAGTCACGATGGTATTATTGTGCTACCCGAGGACGCTGTGGTAGGAACGCCTGCTGCAGAATACTACAATTTGGAGAGTGACTGGCTCATCGAGGTGGACATCACCGCCAACCGTGCCGACGCCCTGTCACACTGGGGCGTGGCCCGTGACCTGTACGCCTGGCTGCGCAGCAACGGCTATGAGACCAGCCTGCACCGCCCTGCTGACGACAATTTAGTCGTCGACAACAACGATCTGCCTATCGACGTGGTCATCGAGAATCAGGAGGCCTGCCGCCGCTATGCCTGCGTGAGCATTACTGGTTGTGAGGTGAAGGAGTCTCCAGAATGGCTGAAGACCAAACTTACGACCGTCGGCCTGCGCCCCATTAATAATATCGTTGACATCACGAACTACATTATGTTCGCCTACGGACAGCCGTTACACACGTTCGATGCAGACATGGTGAAGGGTCACAAGATTGTAGTGAAGACCATGCCCGAGGGTACGCCCTTCGTGACACTCGACGGTGAGGAACACAAGCTGAGCGACCGCGACCTGGCCATTTGTAACGAAGAGGAACCGATGTGTATCGCCGGTGTCTTCGGTGGTAAGGGTAGCGGTACCTACGAGACTACGAAGAACGTGGTGCTGGAGTCGGCATATTTCCACCCGACGTGGATTCGCAAGTCGGCCCGTCGTCATGGACTGAGCACTGACGCCTCGTTCCGCTTTGAGCGCGGTATTGACCCCAATGGTGTCATCTACGCCTTGAAACAGGCAGCATTGCTCTGCAAGGAGCTGGCCGGTGGCAAGGTCTCGATGGAGATTCGTGACGAGTACCCCGTGAAGATGGAGAACCCGCAGGTGGACCTGCAGTACAGCTATGTACACAGCCTTGTGGGCAAGGATATCCCCGTGGAGACCATCAAGGCCATCTGCCAGTCGCTGGAGATGAAGGTGCTAAGCGAAACTGCCGAGGGACTGAAGCTTGAGGTGCCTGCTTATCGTGTGGACGTGACCCGTCCCTGCGACGTCGTCGAAGACATCCTACGCATCTACGGATATAATAATGTAGAGATTCCTACGCAGCTTAAGGGCTCGCTTGTCATCAAGGGCGACGAGGACCGTAAGCACAAGTTACAGAACCTAGTCAGCGAGCAGCTGGTGGGTGCTGGCTTCAACGAGATATTAAACAACTCGTTAAGTAAGTCATCGTACTATGACGACAGACAAGACGTTGTGAGAATCATGAACCCCCTGTCGTCAGACCTCGGTGTGATGCGCCAGACGTTGCTTTACGGCGGCTTGGAGAGCATTGAGCACAATGTGAAGCGCAAGAATGCCAACCTGAAGTTCTTCGAGTTCGGCAACTGCTACTTCTTTGACTCTGAGAAAGAGGATCCTGAGAATCCCATGCAGGCCTATAAGGAAGAGAACTATATGGGCATCTGGGTGACGGGTAAGCGCGTTGAAGGCTCATGGGCTCACAAGAACGAGGACACCACATACTACGAGCTGGCAGCTTACGTGCAGAACATCTTGAGCCGCATTGGCATGAAGCAGGGGCTGATGGTCCAAAAGAAGTCGGAGAACCCGAGCTTCTCGACAGGTGTGGTCATAGAGAACCGTGGTGGCAAGAAACTCATTGGGATGGGCATCCTGTCGAAGAAACTCCTGAAGAAATTCGATTTGGAGCAGCCTGTCTACTTCGCTGAACTGAACTGGACACAGCTGATGAAGGCTACGAAGAAGAACGAGGTGCTCTTCACCGAGGTGCCCAAGTTCCCTGCCGTCAGCCGCGACCTCGCCCTGCTCGTCGACAACGCCGTGGAGTTTGCGCAGATTGAGCAGATAGCCCGTCAGACAGAGAAGAAGCTGCTGAAGAAGGTGGAACTCTTTGATGTCTACGAGGGCGACAAACTGCCTCAAGGCAAGAAGTCGTACGCCGTGAACTTCATCCTTCAGGATGAGACCCAGACCATGGGCGACAAGCAGATTGACGCCATCATGAACAAGTTGATTCAGAACCTGAAGAAGCAACTCAATGCAGAGTTACGCTAATTATCAATTGTCAATTATCAATTAAAATAAATAGAAATGGGAAGAGCATTTGAATATCGTAAAGCTACGAAGCTGAAGAGATGGGGTCACATGGCCAAGACATTCACCAAGATCGGTAAGCAGATTGCCATTGCCGTGAAGGCTGGCGGTCCCGAGCCCGAGAACAACCCTGCACTCCGTGCCTGTATTGCCAACGCTAAGCGCGAGAACATGCCGAAGGATAATATTGAGCGCGCCATCAAGAACGCTATGGGCAAGGACCAGAGCGACTACAAGGAGGTGACCTACGAGGGATACGGCCCTCACGGCGTTGCCATCTTCGTTGAGACGCTGACCGACAACACCACACGTACCGTTGGTGACGTTCGCTCGGTGTTCAACAAGTTCAATGGTAACCTTGGTACACAGGGTTCACTCTCGTTCCTCTTTGACCACAAAAGCGTCTTCACTTTCAAGAAGAAGGACGATCTGGATATGGACGAGATGATTCTCGACCTGATTGACTACGGCGTGGACGACGAGTTCGACGAGGACGAAGAAGAGGGTAGCATCACTATCTACGGCGACCCCTCGAGCTTCAGCGCTATCCAGAAGCATCTGGAGGAGAATGGCTTCGAGGTGACCGGTGCTGAGTTCACTCGCATCCCCAACGATCTGAAGGACGTCACAGCCGAGCAGCGCGAGACCATCGACAAGATGGTTGAGAAGCTCGAGGACTTCGACGATGTACAGACCGTCTACACGAACATGAAGCCCGAGGCTGTCGAGGAATAAAGCCTGTTCTTGATAGAAAACCACGACTTTTACGAATTAATCGAATCGGTTGGAGGATAATACACCTCAAGGATTCGCGTCATTCGTGAAATTCGTGGTTTTATGTTTGGTAGTATTCGCGATTTTTTTGTTATTGGTAGTCTTTCGCCGTCAGTGTCACCTCATAGAGCACCTGCTCGGGATGTCGCTGTGAGTGGTAGATGAAGCGGAAGTTGTACTCTGCCTCCTTGTACATACGCATCATCGTCGTGTTGCGCACCTCCTTGACAAGGGCGTCGTGCACTTCTTTGTCAGACAGTAAGCCGATGCTTCCTGCAGCACCGGTCAGTGTGTAGTGATATTGCAGGGTGTGCGTTGAGGCCTCGAACGTCATGCTGTCTAGAATGGTTGACTTGTCGATCTGTGCAGGACAGTTCTTCTTCGTGTACTGCTGGCACTCGCGTGCGGCTTTCTCCTCTAATGTCTCCTGGCAACCGCACAATAGCAGGGCGACCAAGATGCCGCAAATGTGTTTCTTTTTCATAAGCGTCGTCATTTTTTAGCAATCATGGCGCAAAAGTACGAAAAAAAGTTGTATCTTTGCACACGGAGAACCATTTTTTTGTATGGAAGACAAGTCATTGAATCTCTATCTGGACGAGATCGGTCGTGAACAGTTGCTGACGGCTGCCGAGGAACGGCAGCTCTCGGAGAGTATCAAGGCAGGCGACAGCCGCGCCCTCAGTAAACTGGTGGAGGCCAATCTTCGCTTTGTGGTGAAGGTGGCTACTCAGTACCGTGGCCGTGGGTTGCAACTCGACGATCTCATTAGTGAGGGAAACATCGGTTTGATGAAGGCGGCGGCGAAGTTTGATGCCTCTCATGGCACACGCTTCGTGAACTATGCCGTCGTGCAGGTGCGTCAGGAGATTGAGCGGGCGCTTGAACAGCAGAACGGCCATCCGATAGAACAGCCGTCAGGACGGCCGATGTCCGTTGACGCGCCGATGAAAGGCCGTTCTAATATGAGTCTGCTCTCCGTGCTTGTCAATCCAGACTCGCCCATGGCCGACAGTCGCATCTTTTCCGAGGCTGTAGAGAACGCCATTGAGTTTGCCCTGCTGTCGCTGACAGAGCGCGAGCGGCGTGTTGTCGGCGCTTTTTTCGGCCTCGACCGTGATCATGAGACGTTGGCCGAGATTGCCGAGGATATGCAGCTCAAGCGTGAGCGTGTCCGCCAAATCCGTAATCGTGCTATACGAAGACTGCGCAAGTCGTACAAGTATAAACTTGCCGAATTGCGCAGTCGTCAATAACGCTTCTTTCTTATATATAAATAAGGTGTAAGTCTTAGTAGCTGCGTGCAATGATGACGCGGCACTTCGAAGGCTTGCCAGATACCATGTCCGTGCCAGGCGTCTGCTCGTAGGCGAAGGGTACGCAGCGGATGGTGGCCTGTGTCTCTTCCTTGATCTGAGCCTCGGTCTCGGCTGTGCCGTCCCAATGGCAGAGGAAGAAGCCGCCGTCCTTGATGCGCTCCTTGAACTCCTCGTAGTTGTCGCACTCGTAAACGTGTTCGTCGCGATACTTGCGGGCCTTCTCGAAGATGTTCTTCTGTATGTCGTCCAACAGTTTCTCTATGTACTGGGCGATACCGGCAATGCTACGTGTCTCCTTCTCCAGCGTGTCGCGGCGCATCACCTCGATCGTGCCGTTCTCCAGGTCGCGTGCTCCGAGTACAAGACGTACGGGAACACCCTTCAGCTCGTAGTCGGCGAACTTGAATCCGGGACGCTTGTTATCGGCATCGTCGAATTTCACAGTAATACCCTTTGAGCGCAGCTCTTCGATGATGGGCTGCACCTCCTTGTTCACCAATTCCATCTGTTCGGGCTTGGTGGCAATAGGGATAATAACCACCTGGATGGGAGCCAGACGCGGAGGCAGCACGAGGCCGTTGTCGTCGGAGTGGGTCATGATAAGTGCGCCGATGAGTCGGGTAGAGACGCCCCAGCTTGTAGCCCATACATACTCGGGCTTGTTCTCCTTATTAAGATAGGTGACCTCGAACGCCTTGGCGAAGTTCTGGCCGAGGAAGTGTGAGGTACCGCTCTGCAGCGCCTTGCCGTCCTGCATCATCGCCTCGATGGTGTAGGTGTCGAGGGCGCCGGCAAAACGCTCGGTTTCGCTTTTCACACCCTGGAGCACGGGAACGGCCATCCACTCCTCGGCAAACTTGGCGTAGACCTTCAGCATCTTCTGGGCTTCCTCTTCTGCCTCCTCACGGGTGGCATGGGCGGTGTGACCCTCCTGCCACAGGAACTCCGAGGTACGCAGGAACGGACGCGTACGCATTTCCCAGCGCATGACGTTACACCACTGGTTGCACATCAGTGGCAGATCGCGCCAAGAGTGGATCCAGTTCTTGTAGGTGTTCCAGATAATCGTTTCTGACGTGGGGCGGACGATGAGTTCCTCCTCAAGTTTTGCAGCTGGGTCGACAACCACGCCGCTCTTGTCCTCAGTAGCCTTCAGACGGTAGTGGGTCACCACGGCGCACTCCTTGGCAAAGCCCTCAACGTGCTCTGCCTCGCGCGACAGGAACGATTTCGGTATCAGCAAGGGGAAGTAGGCATTCTGAGCGCCTGTCTCCTTGAACATCTTGTCCAACTGCTGCTGCATTTTCTCCCAAATAGCATAGCCATAGGGTTTAATGACCATGCATCCACGTACTGCCGACTGCTCAGCGAGGTCGGCCTTCACCACAAGGTCGTTGAACCACTGCGAGTAATTCTCGGCTCTTTTTGTTAAATCTTTTAATTCTTTTGCCATAAAAAATGTCGATTAATCAATTTTGGGTGCAAAAATACTAAAAAAAAATGGTAAAAGCAATCAATTTACAAAGAAATAGATTATCTTTGCACTCAGAATCATCGTTTAACTATTAAAATTGTACGATTATGAAGAGTTTCAAAGTATTGGCCGTCGCTTTGTGCGCCGGTATCGTAGTTTCAGGTTGTAACAATCTGGCTAAGGGAACAGCTATCGGTGCTGCCGGTGGTGCTGCTCTGGGTGCTATCATTGGTAAGATTGCCGGTAACACGGCTGTCGGTGCTGCCGTAGGTACGGCTGTTGGTGCCGGCACGGGTGCCCTTATCGGCAAGCACATGGACAAGGTGAAGGCTCAGGCTGCTGCTGTGGAGAATGCACAGGTTCAGGAGATTGAGGACGCTAACGGCTTCAAGGGCGTGAAGGTGACCTTCGACTCCGGTATCCTCTTCGCTACCAATTCTTCGACGCTGAGCGCTTCGGCTACCAACTGCATCAATCAGATTGCTGCTGTGCTGAATCAGAACAAGGATGTTGACGTGGCTATCTTCGGACACACGGACAGCACGGGTTCTGACGCAATCAACGATCCTCTGTCGCTGAAGCGTGCACAGTCTGTTGAGAAGAGCCTGAAGGCAAAGGGTGTTTCTAACATCAAGCGTGTTGAGGGCCAGGGTTCTCACAATCCCGTTGCTGACAACTCTACCGCCGAGGGTAAGAAGCAGAACCGTCGTGTGGAGGTTTATATGTACGCCAGCAAGGAAATGGTTGAGGCTGCCGAGGCTGGTACGCTGAACTAATAGCAATGGCAGATTATAAGAATTGAAGAATCGAAGTTTTAAGAATTGAAGTTTTTCAAGAAGATAGTGAAATGGATCGTGGTGGCGTTTTTCGCCTCCACGATTCTTTCTGTTATATTACTCCGCTTTGTTCCCGTCGTGTTCACCCCGACGATGCTGATACGCTGTGTGCAACAGTTGAAGGAGGGCAAGGAACTGAAGCTTCGTCATCACTGGGTACCCTTAGAGTCGATATCGCCTGACCTGCCATTGGCTGTGATGGCTGGCGAGGATGCCCACTTTCTGGAGCACCACGGCTTTGATTTCAAAGCCATTGTTAACGCTGCTGAGCGAAATCGCCAACATCCTGAGAAACAGAAGCTGGGGGCATCGACCATTAGTCAGCAGACAGCTAAGAACGTATTCCTATGGCCGGGACGCTCCTGGCTCCGCAAAGGGTTCGAAGTTTATTTTACTGCACTCATCGAACTCTTCTGGACCAAGCAGCGTATCATGGAAGTGTACCTGAATTCCATCGAAATGGGTGATGGTATTTATGGCGCTGACGCCGTGGCACAGGAGCATTTCAATGTGGCGGCCAGCCAACTGACCCGCAGCCAGTGTGCTCTTATAGCCGCCACGTTGCCTAATCCGCGCCGTTTCAGTTCCAAGCATCCCAGTGCCTATATGCTCAAACGGCAGTCAAGGTTACTGCATGAGATGCGCTTCGTCAAGAAGATGCCCCGTAAGGGTGAGGATAAATAAACTGTGAGATTGCAAGCCGTTTCTTTATATGGTTCAATCCCTGTAAATCCACGACAATAGCCTGTTCACCCATCCTATGGAAACGCGGAACCATCGGTAGGTGCTGACGGGCTTTCCACCAAAACTGAGGATAAACTCACGGAAAGGATTCCTGCGGAAGGGTAGGCCTACGTCAAGGAAGAATATGTGATCGTAGCCACGTTGATGGGCATCCTTGATGGCGTGCCAAATGGTGAGCATCGCCGGATGCATGAGTACGAACGACTTACGTCGGAAAGCGGCATACCAGAGATAGGCGTTCTTTCCGCTGTAAGCACACGCCGAACAGCCGATGACACGGTTTTTGTAAAGAGTGACAAAGAGACGGCCGTGACCGCCTTCGGCGATACCCTTAAAGAACTCCTCACGTGGTATGTAGCGTTTGGGCTTCAGCAGGTTATGCTTACTGAGCAGGCGCATGAACGCTCGGAATTCCTTTTCACCATCCACCTCTCTGGTGACGACGCCACGCTCGTAGGCTTTGGCTATACGCTGCTGCATACGCTGGTCGATGCGCTCTTCAGGGGTATGACTGTGCAGCGAGTTGTGGATGCTCATCCAATGGACGGGAAAGAACTGCTGCTGTCGGAACTCCTTGTAGGCAAACATCTTCTGGCTGAGGTTACTTACCTCTATATATAGTACGCGGCTGCCTAAGCGACGGCGCAGTGTCTCCAGCATCTGTTCGAAAACCTCTGCCCTGGTCGTGGTGATGTCTTCGGCATAGACACCCTCGCCTACCAAACGGCAATGCATGAAGAAATAGGGTGGGAACCATGACGAGCGGTAACGTACGACAGCAAGCATATGAGCCACCACCCGTCCGTTGCCGTCTTCGGCCGTTACCATATAGGGCTTCTGCCGAGGAGTCTGCCTCGTCAACTGAAATAGTTGCCGGCTGTGAAAGAAGTTGTCGTCGCTGAGCGCCGGCAAGTCCTTCTCGTGGGTGATGACGGTGGTTTTCAGCTGGCTCACATTGCTCTCTTCGCTGTTATGTCAGTTCCCTTAGAAAGGCCACCAACTTTTCTTGTGGTGGCTCTTCCGCTGGTGCTCGTAGGAACTTTCGTAAGACGAACCCTCACCGGCTTCGCACAGCAAGTCATACCAGGTTTTGTTGTGGCTCACCATGCGGTAGATGGTGCCCCAGTCAGGCAGTCCGCCGATGTTGCGATCGTCAATCCAGACGTCAACGGCCGATAGCTTACGGCTGTAGTAGGGATTACTCTTCGTCGTTTCCTCGGGGTATTCGCGGTTGACGGCATAGAACTCTACGCCACGCTTGCGACACCACTCGATGGCCTCGTCGAGGAGTTTCCCCTCTCGTACAGTCCATAGGATCAGCTTGTGACGGTCTTGTATGAGCATCTTCAGGGTGTCCGTGGCAAAGGGTATCTCTTCGCCAATCTGTGGATAACGATGCTCAACGATGGTGCCGTCGAAGTCTACTGCTATTGTCATGTCGGTACCTTATTTCTTAATTGTATCATCGTTCTTGTCACCATAGTGGCTGTTGGCATAATTGCCGTAGCTGCCATAGCCGTAGTAGCGTCCGTAACCGTAGTAACCACCGTAGCCATTATAGCGTCCGTAGCGTCCGTACTTGCCGTAGCCATAGTAGTAGCTGTGCTTTTTCTTCGACATATCGACGCCGTTGAGGATGATACACATATTAGGCAGTTTCTTCTCGGTGTTCAGGCTGTTGACCATGGCGAAGCTGGCCTTCGGCGTGTAGTCGGCGCGGCAGACGAAGCAGTTGACGTCGGCCAGCTTGCCAATCTGCAGCGTATCAGTAACGAGGCCTACAGGAGCAGTATCGAGGATGACGTAGTCGTAATTCTTACGCAGAATGTCGATAACAGCCTTCAGGTTCTCGCGGGCCAACAACTCCGTGGGGTTGGGGGGAACGGGACCAGCAAGCAGCAAGTCCAGGTTGTTGTTGATACCCGAGTTGTTGATGACGTCCCTGAGTGCTTCCTCTGTCACTTGCTCCTTAGCCAGCAGCGTGGTGATACCTTTCTGCTGGTCGGGACGGTTGAAGAGGCGGCCCAGAGCCGGCTTTCGGATGTCCAAGCCGACAAGGATCACCCTCTTGCCCAATAGGGCGAACGACATGGCGAGGTTGGCCGCGTTGAACGTCTTACCCTCGCCGGCTGTCGACGAGGTGAACAGAATCACCTTCTGTTCTCCCTTCAGCATAAACTGAATATTCGTACGCATGGAGCGGAATATCTCGTCCGTCTGGTTGTTCTTGTTCTCGTGGACCACGATGCCGGCCGACGTCTTCGCACTCTCGTTGGCCACGGCGACGTCAGCCACAATGGGCAGATTCGTCAGGCGCATGATGTCCTCACGACCCTCAATCTTGTAGCGCAGGAGGTTGAAGAGGTATATGAGCAATAGCGGCAGGCCAAGACCAAGGATAAGGGCCACAAGCAGGATGATGGTGCGCTTCGGGCTCACCTGGCCCTCGTAGGCCGGTGTGTCGATGAGCTTACCCTTGTCGGCTGTAGCGGCCAGCGAGATGGCGTTCTCCTCACGCTTTTCTAGCATCATCAGGTAGAGACCTGACTTCACTTCCTGTTGACGGCCAATCTGTGTCAGCACGCGCTCTTGCTCAGGTGTGCTCGACACACGGCTGGTATAGATACGCAGCTGGCTCTCGATTCCCTGGCGCTGGATATCTGCCGATCGGCGGGCTTGTAGCAGGGCTGTGCGGATACTCGACTGCAGCTCGTCAAGCTGGCTGGTGAGCGTCTGAACCTGAGGGGCGTTCTCGGAGGCCGTACGGAGCAGTTTGTTACGGTCCTGTACCTTCTGGTTATAATTAATAATAAGTTGTGTCGAAGCCTGGTCGGAGAGGCCAACGTTCGAAGGAATGAGCTCGTAGCGGTTGTTGGGGTTGTTAACATATTCGCGCAGGTAGTCCAGCAACTGAATCTGTGTGTTTGCGTCCGACAGTCTCTGGCTGTACTGGTTGGACTGCTGCAGCGTCTCCGTGGCGTCCAGTCTGATCTGTGTCAGGTTGTGGCGCTTCTTGTAGCTCTCCAGGTCGCTCTCGGTCTTGCCCAGTTCGTGCTCAATCTTCTCCATACGGTCGTTGATGAACTCCTCGGTCTTCTTGGCTATCTCGTTCTTGTCGGCATTAGCCTGACGGTTGTAGCAGAGTGCCAACTGGTTCAGGAAGTCAATGGCACGGATGGGGTTGGAGTCTTTTATTCGCAGCAGGGCGATAGAAGTAAGCTTCGAAGTCGGCTCTACTGTCAGGGCGTTTAGATAGCGTGTGGCAACGAACATCGGTGCCTGGATGATGACAAACATGCTACGGTCTTTCAGATCCCATTCCTGTCCAGGGGTCTTCGTGATGGTGATGACACCGGCCTTGGTCTTGAAATAGGCAGGCAGCGTGTCAAATGATGTCTCTAACGACTGGAGCAGTTGGCTGTTGCGGATAATCTGGCCACTCATGTGATAGCGATTGTCTACCTTCTTGACGGCCATTCTGTACGAGGTGCTCTCCGTCAGGATGTTCTTGTCCATGCGTTCCAGACTGGCGGGGTCGAGGTCGAACGACAGGGGCTGTGTCTTGTACATGATGTTGTTCTTGACACGTCCTTCGGACAGGTAGTCAACATAGAGTTTCAAGTCCTTGACAGCCTCAGCGGCCAGAATCTTCGAGTGGAGAATCTCCACCTCGTTCTCGATACCTGCCGAGTTGGTGATGAAGCCCATGTCCTGCATATTCGCCAGGATTGAGTTTGCGCCGCTACGGTTGGGACGCTGCTCGTCCTTCACCAGGATCTTGGCTGATGCCTGGTACATGGGTGTCGTGTAGCGCAAATAAATGAACGCGCCGCACAGGCAGATGAATGCTGAAAGGATGAACCATTGCCAGTTCAGAATGAAATACGACAAAATCGTTCGGAAATCAAACGAGGTTTCTTCTTCTTCTGGAACAAACGTCTCGTTTTTCTCTACCGCTTCTTTCTCTTTTTCGTTGATAATCTCTTGCATGAGTTCTATTTTTTGTTCTTTTTCTGTTTGCTTGAAGTTATAGGCTCATCAAATACTTCCCGTATTCGTTCTTGAGCATGGGCTTGGCTAGTTCCGTGAGCTGGTCACGGCTGATCCACCCCTGACGGAAGGCAATCTCTTCCAGGCAGGCGACTTTCAGTCCCTGACGCTTCTCGATGACCTCGATGAACGTCGATGCCTCGGCCAGCGAGTCGTGGGTGCCGGTGTCAAGCCAGGCAAAGCCGCGTTGCAAGGTCAGCACCTTTAGCTGCTGCTGTTCGAGGTACGCCTGGTTGACGGTGGTAATCTCCAGTTCACCACGGGCGCTGGGCTTGATGTTCTTGGCAATCTTTACAACGCTGTTCGGATAGAAATAGAGTCCAACGACGGCATAGTTGGATTTCGGCGCTGCCGGCTTCTCCTCGATGCTCAGGCAGTTGCCGTCGTCGTCAAACTCCGCCACACCATAGCGCTCAGGGTCGTTGACGTAGTATCCGAAGACTGTTGCCAGCCCTTTCTCCTCTGCGTTCTCAACACTCTGCCGCAACAGGCCAGTGAAACCTGAACCGTAGAAGATGTTGTCGCCAAGGACGAGGCATACATTGTCATCGCCGATGAACTTCTCGCCAATGATGAATGCCTGTGCCAATCCGTCGGGAGAGGGTTGCTCGGCATATTCGAAATGGACTCCGAGTTCGCTGCCATCGCCCAAAAGACGCTGGAAGGCCGGAAGGTCGTATGGCGTAGAGATAATCAGGATGTCACGGATGCCGGCAAGCATCAATACCGATACCGGATAGTATATCATCGGCTTGTCGAATATCGGTATCAACTGCTTGCTGATACCTTTCGTGATAGGGTAGAGGCGTGTGCCACTACCACCGGCTAATACGATACCTTTCATGTTTTTCTTATAATTTGGTTGCAAAGGTACGAATTTTTCCTTTAACAGCACAATTTCATTAGAAAAAATAGTGCAAATTAAAGAAAAAAGGTTACCTTTGCACCGCAAAATCAAAAAAAGTATGGGAATTCTATCGAAAATACTCGGTCGCTCGACGGCCGAAACCTCAAGTGCCAAAGCTGGTGGCATGGAAGACTTCATGACTCTTATCCGCGTCTATTTCCAGGCGGTAATGGCAGCCGATCTGCATATCACGAATCTGGCAGCGCTTCCTGACCTCCGTGTTTTCAAGGCAACCTTGAAGGTACCTACAGTCAATAACCGTCTTGGTGTGGGTGAGAAGCAGCGTGTGACGAAGATGTTCCGCGATATCTACAAGATGGATGAATCGTTTACCAAGGAGATTGATAAGAGCATCATCCGCCGTTGTAAGACGCCTCAGGATATCCAGACATATATGTATCAGTTTCAGGGACTTACCCAGGATTTGATGATGCTTGCCTCGAATATCCTCGGTGTGAAGGCCCGCATCCCCAGCATCTTCAAGAAAACGCTCTATGCCGTCACCGCCAAGGCTGTCGACGACATCTTCAACAAGAACGACTTTAAGGATGCTGGCGTGATGAAGTCAGCTGTTGGACTCCGTCAGCTGAACAAGAAGTTGGGCTTCTCACAGGAGTGGGTGACACAGTTCGTCTATCGCGTCCTCTTGCTTGCGAAAAAGGAACCCAGACCCAAGGAAAGTGGTAAATAGGGTGTGGAAACCTTTAATAAATATTAAATAACAGGCAAAGTCGCAGATAATTACGTAAAATTTTTCTAACTTTGCCCGAAAATAGTCAAGATGACTCCTAACGAGAAGGTTATATCAACGTTCGAGACGCGTGTCAGGCAATTGCTCCTCCGTTTTCAAGAACTGAAGAAGGAGAACGGTGAGTTGTATGCCATGATTAGCAAGAACGAGGAATGTATCAACGACCTCAAAGCAAAACTCTCTCAACAGGAGCGCGACTACAACTCGCTGAAGATGGCTCGTATGCTGGAGATTACCGATGGCGACCTTGACGGTGCCAAAGCCAGGCTGCAGAAGCTGATTCGCGATGTCAATAAATGCATTGCAGTCTTGAGTGACGAAAAGTAACACAAGGACCAAAGCGATGAGCGAAGTAAAGAAAGAGAAACAACATATCAGTCTGAGCGTCTGTGATGAGAAACTCGACATCTACGTGAAGTCCGCCGAAGAGGAGGGCTACTATCGTGAAGCCGCAACTCTCATCAACGGCACCTATGGCAGGTACGCCGAGATGTTCCGAGGGCGTCGCAGCGAGCGGTTTATTGCTGCTGCAACGTTATTGGACATTGGCGTGAAGTTCCAGATGGAACATGCTAATAAGGAGACCGATGCCTATAATGACTTTTTCTCGCGTCTTACTTCAGAAATCGATGAAGTCCTGAAGTAAAGCTGCTACGCGATGAAAGAGTATTAACATTATAGATATATATTAATTATGGTACTTACATTGATTATTGCCGCTGTCGCCCTTATTGTGGGTGGCATTTGCGGATACGCTGTGTTCCGTCATGTCATCAAGGGGAAATACAACGAGATTGTAGCTGCTGCCGAGAAAGAGGCAGAGGTCGTCAAAAAGAAGAAACTGCTCGAGGTAGAGGAGAAGTTCCTCAACAAGAAGAGCGAACTGCAGAAAGAGGTGCAGCAGCGCAACCAGCAGTTCCAGCAGAACGAGAACAAACTGAAGCAGCGCGAGATCTCGCTCAACCAGCGCCATGAGGAGATGGGACGTCGTAAGAACGAACTCGACAACCAGCAGCAGCGCATCGACAACGAGAAGAAACTTCTGGCCGTCAAGCAGGAGGAACTGGAGAAGATGCAGCTCCGTGAGCGCGAGAAGCTTGAGGAACTCTCTGGACTGAGTGCTGAGGAAGCCCGCACACGACTCGTCGAGAGCCTGAAAGACGAGGCTCGTACCAATGCCCAGGCGTACATCAACGAGATTATGGACGAGGCCAAGCTCAACGCCAACGCCCAGGCCAAGAAGATTGTCATCCAGACCATTCAGCGTGTAGCCACCGAGACGGCCGTTGAGAACTCCGTTAGCGTCTTCCATATCGACAACGACGACGTCAAGGGGCGCGTCATCGGCCGTGAGGGACGTAACATCCGTGCCCTTGAGGCTGCCTGCGGCGTCGAGATTGTCGTCGACGACACCCCTGAGGCCATCGTCATCAGCGGCTTCGACCCCGTGCGCCGCGAGACCTGTCGTCTGGCTCTCCACCAGCTTGTGGCCGACGGACGTATCCACCCCGCACGTATCGAGGAGGTGGTCAACAAAGTGAAGAAACAGCTCGACAACGAGATTATTGAGACCGGTAAGCGTACAGCCATCGACCTCGGTATACACGGCCTGCATCCCGAACTGGTACGCATCATCGGTAAGATGAAGTACCGTTCCAGCTACGGCCAGAACCTGCTGCAGCACGCCCGTGAGACCGCCAACCTCTGCGCCGTTATGGCTGCCGAACTCGGACTGAATCCGAAGAAAGCGAAGCGCGCCGGACTGCTCCACGACATCGGCAAGGTGCCCGACGAGGAGAGCGAGATGCCCCACGCACTCTATGGCGCGAAGATTGCTGAGATGTACAAGGAGAAGCCCGACATCTGCAACGCCATTGGTGCCCACCACGACGAAATGGAGATGCAGACCCTGCTGGCTCCCATCGTACAGGTGTGCGACGCTATCAGCGGTGCCCGTCCCGGTGCCCGTCGTGAGATTGTCGAGGCCTACATCAAGCGCCTCAACGACCTCGAGGCCATTGCCATGAGCTATCCCGGCGTCACCAAGACCTACGCCATCCAGGCAGGTCGTGAGCTGCGTGTCATCGTCGGAGCCGACAAGATGTCCGATGCCGAGACTGAGGCACTCAGCGGTGAGATTGCCACGAAGATCCAGAACGAGATGACCTATCCCGGACAGGTGAAGATCACCGTCATCCGCGAGACTCGTTCCGTTGCCTACGCCAAATAAATGAAAGTATAGGTAATCTTGCAAAACAGGTTGCAAGGTTACCTTCATGATTATTCGCATATTTATGCATAAAAAGGTGACCTTTAGCCGGCTAAAGGTCACCTTTACGATTCTAAAGACCACCTTTTCGCCGCTAAAGGTCACCTTTTCGCCGCTAAAGGTCACCTTTTCGCCGCTAAAGGTCACCTTTTCGCCGCTAAAGACCACCTTTTCACGGCTAAAGGTCACCTTTTTCCAGGGGAAGGTGAACAATAATTGGAAGAAAATGCTTATCTTTGCGACCAAATTATAAAACAGCATGGAAGAGATAAGAGTCTACCACACCATCTGGAGAAAAGAACTGTTTTGCGGCATCGGTTGCCTTGCTGTTACGGCCCTTATACCCTTTGTGGGAACTTTTACCCCCAGGGATGGTGGGGTTATGCTGGTCCTGTGCTTGTGGGGACTCTACTTGTTGTCCACGGTGTTCCGTGAGCGTTGGCAGCACCGGCCGTATCTGACCATCACCGACGAGAGCATCATCATGCAACGCAAGGACTATCCAGAGAATGTCATACGCTTTGACGAGGTCAAGTCGTTCGAACGTGAGACGTCACGCTTTCTGGGGCATACCTCATTCACGGGCTTCATCATCGTCCACTTGAAGAACGGGCATGGATTCGTCAGCATTATCGGTGCCAGCGACCTCACCATGAAGTCACAGCAGCTATACGACCTGCTGAATGAACGGCTGAAAAAATAAAACGAAGAACCAGTCGTGTAATTATTGTCCCTTCTCCTTCTTTAGTTTTAGGATACGACGGACGCTCTGGTTGATGCGCTCCTCGCTGATGGTGCCATTCCCGACGGCGGCGATGACGGCATCGAAGGCTTCGATGAAGTTTTTCGGGGCGAGGACGATGTCGACGCCTGCCAGAATGCTGCCGACGGCGGCTTCGGCGTTGCTATACTGCTGGGTGATGGCCCCCATGTCCATAGCGTCGGTGACGATGATGTTTTGGTAGTCCAGTTCGCCGCGCAGCTTGTTCTGCAGGATAATGGAGGACATCGTCGAGGGAACATCTGTTCCGGTGACGTTGGGTGCTGCGATGTGGGCCGTCATGATGAGCCGGCAGCCCCACTGGATGCCGGCGCGGAAGGTGACCATCTCGCAGGCGCTCATCTGCTCCCATGTCTTCATGGACTGTGCGTAGCCGAAGTGCGTGTCAGCCTTCGTGTCGCCGTGGCCAGGGAAGTGCTTGATGCAGCCGGTGATTCCAGCGTCCTTCAGTCCCTGGAGGTAGTTTGTGACCATCGGTGCGGCCACGGCGGGGTCGTCGCTGAAGGCACGGGGACCGATTTGCCATCAGCGTGCAAGGGTACACTAAATAGGAGACTTTCTGTAGATGTCGGCCGATTAATTAGGATAGTTTATGAATTGCTGTGATGAAGAATCCTCGCTATCATTTTGTCGTCTCGAAAAAAAGTGCTACTTTTGTAGCCCCAAAGAAATGGTATTGATGACTGAAGAGAAAATGACGGAGAGAACGGCGGCGCTGCTGCAGCAGCTGAACGAGAGTCAGCAGCAGGCGGTGGTTTACTGCGACGGGCCGTCGCTGGTGATTGCCGGTGCCGGTTCGGGCAAGACACGCGTTCTGACATACAAGATAGCGTACCTGCTGGAGCAGGGCATGAAGCCGTGGGAGATACTGGCTCTGACGTTCACAAACAAGGCGGCGCGCGAGATGAAGGAGCGCATAGGCCGGCTGGTGGGCGAAGAGCGCGCACGATACCTGCAGATGGGTACGTTCCACTCGGTCTTCGCACGCATCCTCAGAGCTGAGGCTGAGCGCATCGGCTTTCAGTCGAACTTCACCATCTATGACCAGAGCGATGCCCGCTCGCTGGTGAAGACCATCATCCGCGAGATGGAGCTCGACGACAAGGTGTACAAGCCGGCGTCGGTGGCAGACCGCATATCGATGGCCAAGAACCACCTGATACTGGCCGATATGTATGCCGTCAGCGCGTGGGCCGCTGACGATGCCGCGTCGAAGCGTCCGGCCGTGAAGGAGGTGTACCGCCGCTATGCGGAGCGCTGCCGTCAGGCTAACGCGATGGACTTCGACGACCTGTTGGTGCAGACCTTTGTGCTCTTTGACAGGAACGAGGACGTGCGGCAGAAATATGCCGAGAAGTTCCAGTTCGTGCTGGTCGACGAGTACCAGGATACGAACTACGCGCAGCAGCAGATTGTGCTCCAGCTGACACGCGAACGCCAGCGTGTCTGTGTCGTCGGCGACGATGCCCAGAGTATCTATAGCTTCCGTGGAGCGAATATTGATAACATTTTGGATTTCAGAGAGAAATACGATGATGCTAAGCTCTTTAAGCTAGAGCAGAACTACCGCTCGACGCAGCTCATCGTGCAGGCGGCGAACTCGCTCATTAAGAAGAACGAGCGCCAGATACCGAAGGACGTCTATAGCCGTAACGAGGAGGGCGAGCGACTGACGCTTAAGCCGACGTATTCGGACCGCGAGGAGGCGATGGTAGTGTGTCAGGACATCAAGCGTCTGCACCGTCAGGAGAACAGCGCGTGGAGCGACTTTGCCATCCTCTACCGCACGAACGCACAGAGCCGCTCGTTCGAGGAACAGATGCGCAAGGACGGCATACCATACCGCATCTACGGCGGACTGTCGTTCTACCAGCGTAAGGAGATCAAGGATGTCATCGCCTACTTCCGCTTGGTGGCGAACCCCGACGACGAGGAGGCTTTCAAGCGTATTGTGAACTACCCGGCACGCGGCATCGGCGGCACCACGCTCGACAAGGTGGTTAAGACGGCATCGGACTACGGCGTCAGCCTGTGGCGCGTCATCTCCGAGCCTATCCTCTTTCCGCTCAATGTCAGCAAGGCAACGATGGGGAAACTGACGGCCTTCAAGGAGATGGTCGAGGGCTGGCGTGTGCGATTGACGACCGACGACGCCTACCAGCTGGGCCACGACATTGTGACGACGAGTGGCGTGAGCAAGGATATCTACAGCGGCCGATTGCCTGAGGACATCTCGCGACAGGAGAACCTCGAGGAGTTCTTCAGCGGTATGCAAGACTTTGTCGAGAGCCGCCGCGAGGAGGATATGGGCGACCAGCTCTACCTGACGGACTTTCTCCAGGAGGTGGCGCTGCTGACCGATCTGGACAGCGACGACGGCGACGAGAACGAGAAGGTGGCGCTGATGACCATCCATGCCGCGAAGGGACTGGAGTTTTCCACGGTGTTCATCGTCGGCTTGGAGGAGAACATCTTCCCCTCGCCGATGTGCGTGGGTTCTATGCGCGAGCTGGAGGAAGAGCGACGGCTGCTCTACGTAGCCATCACACGTGCCGAGAAGCATTGTATCATGACGTGCGCACAGAATCGCTGGCGCTACGGACGGATGGAGTATGACACGCCGTCGCGCTTCATTAAGGATATTGACTCGCGGCTGATCCGCGTGCTCTCAGAGACCGGCGGCGATAGTTTTACGCGTGGCGCCGGACAGACGACGAGCCGCGGCAGCGACTGGATGCAGAACCCACGGCCTGTGGCCACCCAGTTCCGTGCAGACCCGAAGCCGCGTGTGGCAGCGCCGCGACAGCCGGAGAAGCCCGTTGACCCCTTTGGACCGAACTTCAAGCGACTCCGCCAGGTGGCGTCGCCACGGAATGTGGCTCTCGTCGGAACAAGCAGTACGGCCGGTGTCAGCAGCGCCAACGACGGCTTGAAGGAGGGTGCCCTTATCGAGCACCAGCGCTTTGGCGTGGGCCGCGTGCTGAAGGTCGAGGGCGTCGGTGAAAACAGAAAAGCAACTGTCGAGTTCCGTAATGCCGGAACCAAACAGCTGCTCCTGAAGTTTGCACGCTATCAAGTGATAGGGTAATTCTTTTGTTGTCCGCCCTTACTGCTTCCCTTACCGTTACCGTTTCCCTTACCACCACGCTTGTGCTTGCCGCCGCCATGGCCCTTGCCGCCGCCATGGCTGTGCCAGCGACCGTTCTTGCGGGTGCCGGCGTGTTTCTTCTCGCGCTTGGTGTAGACGGGGCCTTCGCCCAAGCCTTCGGGTAGGGGACGCTTTTCCACCTCCTTGCCCAGGAAGTGCTCGATGCTTTGGAAACGGTAGATGTCCATGTCGCTGATGAACGTGATGGCCACGCCGTCGCGCTGGGCACGTGCCGTACGGCCGATGCGGTGTACGTAGTCTTCGGCGTCGTGGGGCACGTCGTAGTTGATGACACAGAGGATGTCATCGATATCGATGCCGCGAGCCACGATGTCAGTAGCCACAAGGACGTCAACCTGTCCGGCCTTGAACTTCAGCATCACCTCGTCGCGCTCGCGCTGCTCGAGGTCGCTGTGCATCTCGGCGCAGTTGATCTTCATGCGCTTAAGCCGTCGTGCGATGTCCTTCACTTTGTCCTTCTTGCCCGAGAAGATGATGACGCGCTCCAGATCGCCGGATTTGAACAAATGTTCGATGACACCGAGTTTCTGGGGCTCGTAGCAGACATAAGCCGACTGCTGAATCTTCTCCGCCGGCTTCGAGACGGCGAGTTTCACCTCGACGGGATCGTGGAGCAATGAGACGGCGAGCTCGCGGATCTTGCTGGGCATCGTGGCCGAGAACATCACGCGCTGACACGTCTTCGGCAGCTCGGCGACAATCTTCAGAATGTCGTCCGAGAAACCCATGTCGAGCATACGGTCGGCCTCATCGAGGACGAAGAACGAGCAGCGCGATAAGTCGAGGTTACCTACCTTCAGATGGCTCAGCAAGCGGCCGGGGGTGGCAATTATGACGTCGGCACCCAGACGCAGGCCCTTCAGCTCCTGGTCGTAGCGGTTGCCGTCGTTGCCGCCGTAGACGGCGACGCTCGAGATGCCGTCCAGATAGTAGCCGAAGCCCTGCATGGCCTGGTCTATCTGCTGTGCCAGCTCGCGTGTGGGCGACATGATAACGCAGTTGATGGCGTCCTTCGGGTAGTCGCCGTCATCGAGCATCGAGAGGATGGGCAGCAGGTAGGCCGCCGTCTTGCCCGTGCCCGTCTGTGCCACGCCGAGCACGTCGTAGCCGTCAAGAATCTCGGGTATACAACGTTCTTGTACGGGTGTCATGTCCTCGAAGTGCATGTCGTAGAGCGCGTCGAGGATATTGTCATTGAGGTATGTTTCTTCGAATGTCATGAAATCGTAAATTGTAAATCGTCAAATAGTAAACTAATTTGGTGCTTGCCTGTAACAGTAGTAGGCAATGAATACATATAGTATATTAGGTATCCATGCCGCCAGCATCGCCGGCATTCCGGCATTGATGGCGAAAGTCGAGCTGATGGTCTGGAGCATGATGTAGGAGAACGACAAACCAAGGCCGATGCCGAGGTACAGGCCCATGCCGCCCTTGCGCTTGCGCGACGACAGGCTGACGCCGATGATGGTGAGAATGAACGAGGCGAACGACATCGCTATGCGCTTGTGGAACTCCACCTCGTATTGCACGACGTTCTGTGAACCGCGCTCTTGCTGCTTCGAGATATACTGCAGCAGCTCCGGCGAGGTAAACGTCTCCTGCTGACCCTTTGAGAAGACGAGGTCCATGGGTTCCATCATGATGAGCGTGTCAATGCTCATGCCCGTGGTAATCTCCTCGCGCAAACCTTTCAGCGTACGTATCTTGTAGTTCTGCGCACGCCAGTGGTACCGGCTATCGCTGATGGAGTCGTAGGAGATGGTCGTGGCGGTCATATGGCTGATGAGCTTCTTGTTCTCGAACTTGTCCAGCGAGAAACCGTAGCCTGTGCGGTTTGCATCGTCGTACTGCTGGATGTAGGCGATGATGCCCTTGCCCACCTGTAGTTGGACGTTGCTGGCCGTGGTAATTTTCTTCTTGTTCTTGTAAAGCGATTCGAAATGCTGGCGGACGACGTTGCCCTTGGGGATGACCATCGAACCGAGGTAGAAGTTGAGCGCGGCGATGAGGGCAGCCGAAATCATGTAAGGCCGCAGCAGGCGCTTGAAACTCGTTCCCGAGGCAAGCATGGCAATAATCTCGCTGTTGCCGGCCAGCTTCGAGGTGAAGAAGATGACGGCGATGAACACAAACAACGGCGAGAAGAGGTTCGAGAAGTACGGAATGAAGTTGGCGTAGTAGTCAAAGACGATGGCCTTCAGCGGCGCGTGGTTCGTGGTGAATTTCGCCAGGTTCTCGTTGACGTCGAAGACGATGGATATCGAGATAATCAGTATGATGGAGTAGATATACGTGCCGATGAACTTCGCGATGATGTAGCGGTCAAGCCGTTTCAGGTAGTGAAACGGATTCAAGTACTTCATCCAGCGAAGCCAGGAGCCTATCTTCCGAAGGCTCTTGCCGGTCTTCTGTAATATCTTCTTCATTCTCCCTTTTATCTCTTATCTCTTATCTTTTATCTCCTCTGTCCCAACTGTTCGATGACCGAACGTTTCCATGACGTGAAGTCGCCGGCGATGATGTGCTGGCGGGCGTCGCCAACGAGGCGCAGGTAGAACGACAGGTTGTGGATAGAGGCTATCTGCATGGCCAGCAGCTCCTGAGCCTTGAACAGGTGGTGGAGGTAGGCCTTTGAGTGGAGACGGTCTATGTAGCAGCCGTCTGGGTCGATGGGCGAGAAGTCGTCCTCCCACTTCTTATTGCGCATATTCATCGTGCCTTCGTAGGTGAACAGCAGGGCGTTGCGGCCGTTGCGGGTGGGCATGACGCAGTCGAACATATCGACGCCACGCTCGATGGCCTCAAGGATATTTTGTGGCGTGCCGACGCCCATGAGGTAGCGCGGACGGTCTTTCAGCAGGATGTCGTTCACCACCTCAACCATCTCGTACATCACCTCCGTAGGCTCGCCAACGGCCAAGCCACCGATGCTGGCGCCGCCGCCGTCGTCGAGACGGCTCAGCACGTCGCATACGTGTTTTGCGGCATCCTGGCGCAGGTCTTTGTATGTACAGCCCTGCACGATTGGGAAAAGCGTCTGACGGTGGCCGTAGAGGGGTTCCGTCTCGTTGAACCGCTTAACGCAACGCTCCAGCCAACGTTGTGTCAGCCCCAACGACTTCTTGGCATACTGGTAGTCGCTCTGACCGGGAGGACACTCGTCGAGGGCCATGATGATGTCGGCACCGATGACCCGCTGGGTGTCCATGACGTTCTCGGGGGTGAAGACGTGCTTCGAACCGTCAATGTGGCTGCGGAACTCGCACCCTTCCTCGCGGAGCTTGCGGATGCCCGTGAGCGAGAATACCTGGAAGCCGCCGCTGTCGGTGAGGATAGGACGGTCCCATGTGTTGAACTTGTGCAGACCGCCAGCCTTGCGCAGGATGTCCAAGCCCGGCCGCAGGTAAAGGTGGTAGGTGTTGCCTAGAATAATCTGGGCCTTCACCTGCTCGCGCAACTCCGCGAAATGTACGCCCTTGACAGAGCCGACGGTGCCCACGGGCATGAAGATAGGTGTCTCTATCTGTCCGTGGTCGGTCGTTATCAGGCCAGCGCGGGCGTTGCTGGCGTTGTCTGTATGTTGCAGTTCAAACTTCATTCTTTCTTCTCGTCTTCTGGAATCTCGAATGTCAGGGGGTGCTTCACCTTCTCGTCGGTCAGGGCGAAGTCCCAGACGTCCTGGACGTTCTCAACATAGTGAAACGTAACGCCAGTGAGGTAGATGTCGGGAATCTCGTTGATGTCCTTCTCGTTCTCACGGCACATCACGATGTCGGTGATGCCGGCACGTTTCGCGGCGAGAATCTTCTCCTTGATGCCGCCTACGGGCAGCACCTTGCCGCGGAGGGTGATCTCGCCCGTCATTGCGGTGTTCTTGCGCACCTTACGCTGAGTCAGCGCCGAGGCGATGGATGTGGCGATGGTGATGCCAGCCGAGGGACCGTCTTTCGGCGTGGCGCCCTCGGGCACGTGGATGTGGATGTTCCAATGGTCGAAGATGCGGTAGTCGATGCCGAGACGGTCGACGTGTGCTTTGACATACTCCAGGGCGATGACGGCACTCTCCTTCATCACGTCGCCGAGATTGCCCGTGAGCGTTAGTTTACCGTTCTTGCCTTTCGACAGCGATGTCTCGATGAACAGAATCTCGCCGCCGACACTCGTCCATGCCAGTCCCGTCACTACGCCGGCATACTCGTTGCCCTGATAGATGTCGCGGTAGAATGGCGGCTTGCCCAGCAGGTCCTCGAGTTCGGCGGGGGTGATCTTCGAGTAGGGCATATCGCCCTCCATCTGACGCTTGAATGCCAGCTTACGCATGGCTTTGTTGATCTGCTTCTCCAGCTGGCGTACGCCGCTCTCGCGGGTGTACTGCTCAATAATCTTCTCGATGGCCGACTTGTTAAACGTTAGCTTCGTGGGGAGTGTTTTCAGACCGGTATTGTCCAGCTCGCGGGGAATGAGGTGGCGCTTCGCTATCTCTATCTTCTCCTCGGTGATGTAGCCGCTCACCTCGATAATCTCCATGCGGTCGAGTAGGGGACGGGGAATGGTCGACAGGTTGTTGGCCGTGGCTATGAAGAGCACTTTCGACAGGTCGTAGTCCACGTCAAGATAGTTGTCGTGGAAGGCGTTGTTCTGCTCAGGGTCGAGCACTTCAAGCAGGGCGCTGGCGGGGTCGCCGTTGACGGTGGCCTGCGTCACCTTGTCGATTTCGTCGAGGATGAAGACGGGATTCGAGGAGCCTGCCTTCTGGATAGACTTGATGATGCGTCCGGGCATGGCGCCGATGTAGGTGCGGCGGTGGCCGCGGATTTCTGCCTCGTCGTGTAGACCGCCCAGCGACATACGCACATACTTGCGGCGCATGGCGGCAGCGATAGACTTGCCCAGCGAGGTCTTACCGACGCCCGGAGGACCGTAGAGACAGAGGATGGGGCTCTTCAGGTCACCGCGCAGCGACAGCACGGCCATATGCTCGAGGATGCGCTCCTTGACTTTCTCCATGCCGTAGTGGTCGCGGTCCAGGATCTTTTGGGCACGCTTCACGTCGAGGTCGTCCTTCGTGTATTCCTCCCACGGCAGGTTGACGAGTGTCTGCAGATAGGTTAGCTGGACGTTGAAGTCGGGCGATTGCGGATTGAGGTTGTCTAGCTTGTCGGCCTCCTTGTAGAACGTCTTGGCAATCTCCTCGGGCCATTTCTTCATCCTTGCTTTCTGAATCAGTTCAGCCTTCTCGGGCGACGTCTCGCCGTGGCCTATCTCCGCCTGCAGGTTCTTGATCTGCTGCTGGAGGAAGTAGTTTCGCTGCTGCTCGTCGATGTCCTCGCGCGTCTTGTTGCGGATGTTTAGCTTCAGGTTCAGCAGGTTGATCTCGCGGTTCAGCACCTTCATTGTCCCGAAGACACGCTCCTTGATGCTCCCCGTCGTCAACAGCTCCATCTTCTCCTTGATGCTGAACGGCAGGTTCGAGCAGGTGAAGTTCAGCGCCATGACGTTATTGTCGATGTTGCGGACGGCAAACGTCGCCTCGTCGGGAATGTCATCGTTCTTACTGACGTAATCGCTAACCATCTCGCGAAGGTCGTCCATCGCCGTACGGAACTCCTTGTCGTTGCTGTCGGGAAGATCCTCCCAGGCGGCCTCGACACGTCCCGTGAGGAACGGCTTTCGACCTGTGATCTCCTTCAGCTTCATGCGCCCGAGTCCCTGGATGATGCACGTCACGCTGCCGTTGGGCAGGTTCAGCTGCTTCATCACCTTCGCAAAGACACCATATTGGTATAAGTCATCATAGTCAGGATGTTCTACCTCAGGGTCGCGCTGGCAGACGATGCCGATGAGCGACTTCTTGCGCTCGGCACGCTTGACGAGTGTCATGCTCGACTCGCGTCCGATGAGTATCGGCGATACCACGCCGGGGAAGAGCACAAGGTTTCGTACAGGTAGAATAGGTACTTCGTCAGGGGTCTCAAAGTCCATCAGGTCTTTGAAATCGCCTTCAATGTCTGCTATCATTGAGAACCCCTTGTTATTTTGGTTATCCATATAAAAATCCATAGTCGTTTTGCAAATTTGGCTGCAAAGGTACGAATAAGTGAGCGAAAACGCAAATAAATTTGCAGTTTTCAGAGCGAGAGTACCTAAGAACTTGTTCAAAGGTACGAATAAGTGAGCGAAAACGCAAATAAAAGATTGATTCTTTTGTCGGTTCAGTCTTTTTTTGTACTTTTGCACCGCTTTTTGAATATTCATTAATAAACGTATACGTAATCATGTTAACACTTAAACTCATCAACGAGGAAACAGAACGTGTCATCCGCGGTCTGGAGAAGAAACATTTCCCCAATGCCAAGGAGGCCATAGACAATGTGCTCGCTATCGACAAGCGCCGTCGCGAAGCACAGCAGCAGCTGGACAGCAACCTGAGCGAGGCCAAGAAGATGGCAGCCCAGATTGGCGCACTCATGAAGGAGGGCAAGCGTGCTGAGGCCGATGCCATTAAGGAGACCGTCGCCACGATGAAGGAGACGAACAAACAGCTTGAGGAGCAGATGAACCTGGCTCAGGAGGAGATGACGACGCTGCTCTGCCAGATTCCGAACATCCCCTACGACGAGGTGCCCGAGGGTGCTGCCGCTGAGGACAACCGCGTGGTGAAGTCGAACCTGAAGGAGTGCACGGACGCCGATACTGTCGGCAACTGGGACGTGAACCCGAAGCTGGGTATCGAGAACCCGCTGCCCCACTGGGAGCTTGCCAAGAAGTATAACCTCATCGACTTCGACCTCGGCGTGAAGATTACCGGCGCCGGCTTCCCTGTCTACATCGGCAAGGGTGCCCAGCTACAGCGTGCCCTCATCAACTTCTTCCTGGCCGAGGCCAACAAGAGTGGCTATACGGAGATCATGCCGCCGACGGTCGTCAATCAGGCTTCCGGCTACGGTACGGGTCAGCTGCCTGACAAGGAGGGCCAGATGTACCATTGCGAGGTCGACGACTTCTACCTCATCCCCACGGCTGAGGTGCCTGTGACGAACATCTACCGTGACGTCATCCTCGACGAGGCCCAGTTGCCCATCAAGAACTGCGCCTACACGGAGTGCTTCCGTCGTGAGGCTGGCAGCTATGGCAAGGATGTGCGTGGTCTGAACCGCCTGCATGAGTTCTCGAAGATAGAGATTGTGCGCATCGACAAGCCCGAGCACTCGAAAGAGAGCCACAAGGAGATGCTCGCTCATGTAGAGGGCCTGCTGAAGAAACTGGAACTCCCCTATAGAATTCTGCTGTTGTGTGGTGGTGACCAGAGTTTTACGAGTTCTATTTGCTACGACTTCGAGGTCTATTCCGAGGCTCAGGGCCGCTGGCTCGAGGTCTCCAGCGTTTCGAACTTCGACACCTATCAGGCCAACCGTCTGAAGTGCCGCTACCGTCGTGCCGACAACAAGAAGACTGAGCTCTGTCACACCTTGAACGGCTCCGCGCTGGCTCTGCCTCGCATCGTTGCCGCCCTGCTGGAGAACAACCAGACGGAAAAAGGCATCAAGATTCCTGCAGCCCTCGTGCCTTATACCGGCTTCGACATCATCGACTAAAGACAAGTCCTGATAATTACACAATAAGTGGCACTTATTTTCGAATAGGTGCCACTTATTTCTGAAAAGGTGCCACTTATTTACAAAAAGGTGGCACTTATTTGTCTCTTATTTAGCCTCCTCCATGTTGCCCTCGATGTAGAGGCGGGTCTTCTCTACAACGCCGTTGGTGATGACGGTAATGGACTTCTTGAAGTGTCCGGGGAACTTGCCGGTGCCGTTGTAGGTCACCTTAATCTCACCCTTCTCGCCGGGCTTCACGGGTGTTTTTGTGTACTCGGGGACGGTGCAGCCGCAGGAGGCCATCGCCTGATTAATGACCAGGGGCTTCTCGCCAACGTTGCTGAAGGTGAATGTGCAGGTGACAACGGGGCTCTTCTCCGAGAAGGTTCCAAAGTCGTGGGTTGTCTTTTCAAACTTAATCTCGGCCTGTTTCTGAGCCGTTGCCATGGTGATGCCGCAGACGAGCAGCAATGTCATGAGTAAAAGTTTCTTCATGTCGGTTTCGTGCTTTTTAATGAAAATCTGCGGCAAAATTAAGTAATTTGCCGCAGATAACGTTGGATGTGCCCTGTAATTTAATAAAAATTTATTTTCTTTTTAGCAGTTTATAATACGCTGAGGCGCCGAGCAGGAAACAGCCGGTGCCGTAGTCTTCGAAGTCGGGCACGCGGTCGTAGCTGAGCGGCTGGCCTGCCGAAGGGTCTTTGCCGGTGCCCTGCATCCAGCCGAGGAAGCCGTCGGGATGGACGCTCTCGCGGACCATCGCCGCCCAAGCGCGGTCGCAGGCAGGACGGTAGTCCTTGGCCTTAAGGAAGCCGTTTTGAATGCCCCATGCCATGCCGTAGAGGAAGAGTGCCGTGCCCGAGGTCTCGGGCATGGCGTAGTTGGAAGAGACGAGCGAGGGGTTCCAGAAGCCGTCCTCGCGCTGGCACTTCAGTAGTCCTTTTGACATCAGGAGGAAGTCCTTTTTCAGCTCCTTGTATGCCTTGTCCTTCGGCGATAGCTCGTCCATGCAGCGCACGAGGGCAGCGTACACCCATCCGTTGCCGCGGCTCCAGTAGCAGTCCTTGCCGTCGGGCTCCTTGTAGGGAGGCACATAGTCGGCATCGCGCCACCATAGGCCGTCCGTGGTGTTGAAGAGTCCGCCGCCGCACTCATTACGGCTCCAGCGGTACATGGCCATGGCGTGGTCGCGATATTTCGTCTCGCCAGTCAGACGGTACATCTGCATATAGACGGGCATGGCCATCTGGATGGCGTCAATCCACGTCCACCAGCCGTAGAGCGAGGGCTGGGTGCCCTTCGTCTTGGCTGTAGCGTTCTTCTTGTCGTTGGGTGTCTGCATTTGGTGATCCAGATTCTCACGTACACGGCTGATCTTCTCGTTACCACCCACCTGTGCGTAGCGCATAAGGTAGGTCTGGGCGCAGCATTGGTCATCGGCATCGCAGCTGTTGATGCCGTTGCGCGGCGTCCATTGGTGGAACGTGGCCCAGCGGTCGGTATAGTCGATGTAGCGCGGCTGTGGGTCAATGTCGTTGAGGGCCATCAGTCCTTCGTAGTAGACGGCGCGCGTCCAGAGGCTGGAGGGACGCACCTTGTTGACGTTCGTGGGCAAGGTGGGGTCGCTGTACTTCGCCATGAAGTAGTCGTTGGCTCGGCGGGCAACGTCGAGGACGTCGTCGGCGGTGGTCTGTGCCATGGCGCTGAGGGCCAAAAAGGCCACGGTGAGTAGTGTTGTCAGTCGTTTCATTGTTTCAGTAGATTTTAGTTTCTGCGTGCAAAGGTACGAAAAAAAAGTGAAGCGAGAAGCGTGAAGCATGAAGAATTTGCTGTCGCTGGAGAAAAAAGTGATGGATGACGCATGGAGACTGAAAAATTCTTCGTAACTTTGCAGCTCAAAATAATTCGTCAATCGAAAATAATTAAAACGTAAATATAAAAGATGTATAGAACGAACACTTGTGGCGAGCTGCGACTCGCCAATGCCGGACAGCAGGTAACGCTGGCCGGATGGGTGCAGCGCACCCGTAAGATGGGAGGAATGACGTTTGTAGACCTGCGTGACCGCTACGGACTGACGCAGCTGGTGTTCGACGAGAGCGACGACGCCGCCCTCTGCGAGCGTGCCAACAAGCTGGGACGCGAATACTGTATCCAGGTGAAGGGCACGGTGCGCGAACGCGAGTCGAAGAACGCGAAGATGGAAACGGGCGACGTGGAGATCGTCGTCACGGAGCTGAACATACTGAGCGAGAGCGTGACGCCCCCGTTCACCATCGAGGACAATACCGACGGCGGCGACGACATCCGCATGAAGTACCGCTACCTGGACCTGCGCCGCAATAGCGTGCGCAAGAACCTGGAGCTGCGCCACAGGATGACCATCCTCATCCGTAACTTCCTGGACTCGCTGAACTTCATCGAGGTGGAGACGCCGATACTCATCGGCTCGACGCCCGAGGGTGCCCGCGACTTCGTGGTGCCCTCGCGCATGAATCCTGGACAGTTTTACGCCTTGCCGCAGTCGCCGCAGACGCTGAAGCAGCTGCTGATGGTCTCGGGCTTCGACCGCTACTTCCAGATTGCGAAGTGCTTCCGCGACGAGGACCTGCGTGCCGACCGTCAGCCGGAGTTCACGCAGATAGACTGTGAGATGTCGTTTGCCGACCAGGAGGACGTGCTGGAGATATTCGAGAATCTGGCCCGCCACCTGTTCAAGGAAGTACGTGGCGTGGAGCTGCCGCCGCTGCAGCGTATGACGTGGCACGAGGCCATGAAGCGTTTCGGTAGCGACAAGCCCGACTTGCGCTTTGGCATGGAGTTTGTAGAACTGATGGACCAGCTGAAGGGTACGGGCACGTTCCCCGTGTTCAACGACGCCAACTATATCGGCGGTATCTGCGTCCCCGGCTGTGCCGACTATACGCGCAAGCAGCTGGACCAGCTGACGGACTTCGTGAAACGTCCCCAGGTGGGTGCCAAGGGCCTGGTCTACGTGAAGTTCAACCAGGATGGCACGGTGAAGTCAAGCATCGACAAGTTCTATGAGCCCGAGGTGTGGCAGCAGGTAAAGGAGGCCATGGGTGCCAAGGACGGCGACCTAGTGCTCATCATGAGCGGCGACAACGCCAATAAGACCCGCGTACAGTTGTGCACGCTGCGTCTGGAGATGGGCGAGCGTCTGGGCTTGCGCGACAAGGATAAGTTCGTCTGCCTGTGGATTGTGGACTTCCCCCTGTTCGAGTGGAGCGACGAAGAGCAGCGCCTGATGGCTACACACCATCCGTTCACACTACCGAACCCCGACGATATTCCTCTGCTGGACACCGCTCCCGAGAAGGTGCGTGCCGTGGCTTACGACTTCGTCTGCAACGGCGTCGAGGTTGGCGGTGGCTCGCTGCGTATCCACGACGGCAAGCTCCAGGAGAAGATGTTCCAGATTTTGGGCTTCACGCCCGAGAAGGCGATGGCGCAGTTCGGCTTCCTCATCAACGCCTTCAAGTATGGTGCGCCCCCTCACGCTGGTTTGGCCTTCGGACTGGACCGCTTCGTGAGCCTCATGGCCGGACTGGACAGCATCCGCGACTGCATCGCTTTCCCAAAGAACAACTCGGGACGCGACGTGATGCTCGATGCACCAGGCTTCCTGGACCAGAAGCAACTGGACGAGCTCAATCTTCAAGTTGTAGCTCCTGCTTCAGAAAACGAGGCGTAAAGCCTTTCTCGCTACGGGCTACCTGCTCGGGTGTGCCGACGGTGAGCACTTCGCCACCGCGACGGCCTCCCTCGGGTCCCATGTCGATAATCCAGTCAGCCTGGCGAATGACGTCGAGGTTGTGCTCAATAATGATGACGGTGTTGCCGCGGTCTACGAGACGGCGCAACACCGTCATTAGTATTCGGATGTCCTCGAAGTGGAGACCCGTGGTAGGCTCGTCGAGGATGTAGAGGGTGCTGCCGGTGTCGCGCTTCGACAGCTCCGTGGCCAGCTTGACACGCTGGCTCTCGCCGCCGCTGAGGGTGGTGGAGGGCTGTCCTAATTTGATGTAACCGAGGCCGACGTCCTGAATGGTCTTGATCTTGCGGAGGATGTCGGGGACGTTCTCGAAAAACTCTACGGCCTGGTTGATGGTCATGTCGAGGACATCGGCAATCGACTTGCCCTTGTAGCGCACCTCTAGCGTCTCGCGGTTGTAGCGGCGTCCGTGGCACGTCTCGCAGGGCACTTGGATGTCGGGCAGGAAGTTCATCTCGATGGTCTTGTAGCCGTTGCCGCCACAGGTCTCGCAGCGGCCGCCCTTGACGTTGAACGAGAAACGGCCGGGCTTGTAGCCGCGGATTTGTGCCTCGGGCAGTCCGACGAAGAGCGAGCGGATGTCGCTGAAGACGCCGGTATAGGTGGCGGGGTTGGAGCGTGGCGTGCGTCCTAAGGGCGACTGGTCGACGTTTACCACCTTATCTATATATTGCAGGCCCTCGATACCCTCGTAAGGCATGGGACGTTTCAGCGAGTGGTAGAAGTGCTGCGAGAGGATGGGTTGTAGCGTCTCGTTGATGAGCGTCGACTTGCCGCTGCCGCTGACGCCTGTGACGAGTATCAGCTTGCCCAACGGGAACGCCACGTCGACGTGCTTCAGGTTGTTGCCGGTGCAACCCTTCAGCTTCAAGATGGGAGATGAGAGATGAGAGGTATGATTTCCTTGCACGCCCAGATTGTCGCCTTGATTGTAATCATATTTTTCATTTTTCATCTCTAATTTTTCATCTCTCAGGTACTGTGCCGTCAGCGTATTGCTCTTCAGCAAGTCGGCGGGGGTGCCCTGAAAGACAACCTCGCCACCTTTGCGGCCGGCACGGGGACCGATGTCGATAATCCAGTCGGCGGCAAGCATCATGTCGCGGTCGTGCTCGACGACGATGACCGTATTGCCGAGGTCTCGCAGCGCCTTCAGCGAGTGGATGAGCCGTTCGTTGTCGCGCTGGTGCAGACCGATGCTGGGCTCGTCGAGGATGTAGAGGACGTTCACCAGCTGCGAGCCAATCTGCGTGGCCAGACGTATGCGCTGGCTCTCGCCGCCCGACAACGACGCTGAGGGACGGTTCAAAGCCAGGTAGTCGAGACCCACATCGAGCAGAAAGTCCAGACGCGTGCGAATCTCCTTTAGGATTTCTTTAGCAATGGCGTATTGTTGAGCACTTAACACGCCCTTGTACTCTTGATTCCCCTTCTTTGAGGATGTGGTGGAGGCGGGTTCCAGTTTCTCTATCCACTCGCGAAGTTCGGCGATGTCCATCTCGGCAAGCTCGGCGATGTTCTTGTCCCAGATTCTGTACGACAGCGCCTCACGGTTCAGACGGTGGCCATGACACTCGGGACACGGCACTTCGGCCAAGAACTGGTCGGCCCATTTCTGTCCTGCTGTGGAGTCGTCGTTATCCATGACTTGGCGCAAGTACTTGATGATGCCGTCGAAGGCCACGAAGTAGTCGCTCGATGTGTGGACGAGCTCCTTGTCGATGCGCACGTTCTCAAGCGAGCCGTAGAGCACCTCTCGGAGAGCGTCGTCGGGGATGTCGTCGATAGGAGTCTTTAGGTCACAGTCGTACTTTTTTAGCAGGGCATCGACCTGCCAGAAAATCATTTGATTTTTGTACTTTCCAAGCGGGGCAATGCCGCCCTCGTGGATGCTCTGACGACGGTCGGGAATAACCTTTTTGAGATCTATCTCGTTGATGTAGCCCAAACCCTTACAATGGGGACATGCTCCTTGGGGCGAGTTGAACGAAAAGTTGTTAGGCGCTGGATCACTGTAACTTATGCCCGTTGTTGGACACATTAATCGACGAGAAAAATACTTGATTTCGCCTCCGCCTCCACCCAAGGATGGGGAGTTGGTTACATCAAGAATCATGATGAGACCGTCGCCCTGCTTCATGGCTATAGCCACCGACTTCTTCAACCTTTCCTCAGGCATCTGAGTTCCCCCTCCTTTGGAGGAGGCAGGGGGAAGGTTCAGCTTATCAATCACCACCTCGATGTTGTGGTTCTTATAGCGGTCGACCTTCATGCCCTGTGTAATCTCGACCACCTCGCCGTCGATGCGCATATTCAAATAACCCTTGCGGCGCATCTGCTCAAAGAGTTCGCGGTAGTGGCCTTTGCGGCTCTGCACCAGTGGCGCAAGAATCAGGATGCGGTGGCCGGCATAGTCGTGGGTAATCATGTCGACGATGCGCTCCTCGGTATATTTCACCATCGGTTCGCCGGTCATGTAGCTATAGGCCTTGCCAGCGCGGGCGAAGAGCAGACGGAGGTAGTCGTAGATTTCGGTCGTGGTGCCGACTGTGGAGCGGGGATTGCGGTTTGTGGTCTTCTGCTCGATGCTGATGACGGGACTGAGACCGGTAATCTTGTCGACGTCAGGACGCTCCATGCCGCCAAGGAAGTTGCGTGCATAGGCGGAGAACGTCTCGATGTAGCGGCGCTGTCCTTCGGCAAAGATGGTGTCGAAGGCCAGCGACGACTTGCCTGAGCCGCTGAGACCGGTGATTACCGTCAGCGACTGGCGGGGTATCTCGACGTCGATGTTCTTCAGGTTATGGACGCGGGCGCCGAAGACTTGTATCTTTTCTTTCATGGGGGCTTAGGGGTTTGTAGTGCCGGAGTTTCCCGTCTCAATGTAACCCCGGAGGAGGTTCACGTCCTTGCGGATGTTGTACACACGGCCGTCGGAGCCCTTAGCTTTCACCAACACGTAGTAGACACCTTCCTTCACAGGGTGGCCGTTGTGTTTGCCGTCCCATCCGCCGCTAACGTCCGTCCACTCGTAGAGCTTCTGGCCCTGGCGGTTGAAGATGTAAGCATGGAACTCGACGATATTTTTCCAATGCTGTGGGCTGTTCTCCTCGTTGACACCCTTCGCGCCGTAGATGTCGTTGTGCTTGTCGTCGTTGGGCGAGAAGGCATTGGGGAACTCCAGGCGGCTCTCGCTGATGGCGACGACAACGACCGAGGAGTCCAACTGCTCGCCAATGTCGGTGAGTGTGGCCTTCAGGACGACGTCGAACGTGCCCGACTCAACAAAGCGGTATGTCGTCTCTTCCTCGTAGCGCACCATGAAGTCACCCTCCTCGCCCTGTTTGCGGAAGTGCCACTCGTAACTGATGGTATGGTCGCCGATGTTCTGGGCGTTGGGACGGAAGGTCACCTCCAGCGGTGCGTCGCCGTCGTCGATGTTGTTGGACTCCTTTGACTCCTTGTCGGCGTTGATATAACTGCCCGTTGCCGACACCTTGGGTTGCGTGTCGTCTTGCGACAGCGCCGTCAGCGGTAAAAATGTGGCCATGAGAAGGCCTAAAAGGTGCTTTTTCTTCATTTTCTCAGCTTTGAAAGTGCAAAAATAGTGAATAATGTTGATTTAGCCGCGCTTTTTTTGTACTTTTGTAGCGCGAAACCCGAAAAAAGTGAAAATGAAGAACCTGATAATGCGTTTTTTCGTCCTCTTGATGCTCCTGACGATAACCCTTGGGAGCGGTGCGAAGACCATCCGGCTGGGGGTGATGCTGCCCCTTCATGACAACAATGGCGACGGACGTCGCATGGTGGAGTATTATCGTGGCATACTGATGGCCTGCGACAGTCTGAAGGAGGAAGGTCTCTCTATCGATGTGAGGGCATGGAACACGCCCGAGGACTGTGATATGAAAACGGTCCTCGCTGACCCTGCTGCCGCGAAGTGCGACGTGATCATCGGCCCCTTGTATTCCCGGCAGGTGCGCGCACTCTCCGATTTCGTCAGCGCCCACGACATCAAACTGCTCATACCGTTCTCCATCACGGCGCCGCCGCTCTACACTAATAAGAACGTCTACCAAGTATACCAGAACGCCAACGACATCAATACCCGTACAATCAATGCCTTCCTGTCGCAGTTTGTCGACTATCATCCCGTCATCATCGACTGCAATGATACCACCAGCAAGAAAGGTATCTTTACGTTTGGGCTACGCCGTAAGTTGGAAGAGCGCGGCCTGGAGTACAATGTGACGAATCTGAAGTCGGGTGAGGAAAACTTCTTTAAGGCATTCAGTACAACGAGGCCCAACATCGTGGTGCTGAACACCGGCCGCCACCAGGAGCTGGGTGTGGCGCTGGCGAAGATGAACGGCCTGAAAACTACGCATCCTGAACTCAGCATCTCCGTGTTCGGTTATACCGAGTGGCTGGGCTATACGCGTCTGTATCTAGACCAGTTCTACCGTTACAACGTCTTTGTCCCCGCTACGTTCTATACGAACCAGACGGCTCCCGCCACTATCCGTCTGCAGCAGAAATATCGCTGGAACTTCCATCAGGAGATGATACAGATGCTGCCGCGTATGGCGCTGACGGGCTTCGACCATGCGATGTTTTTCCTTTCGGGACTGGCGCAACACGGCAAAGCTTTCAACGGCGAGGCTGGCCAGTCGCGAGTGCAGCCCGTGCAGACGCCATTGCTCTTCGAGCGTATAGGCAATGGCGGATTGCGTAACCGCACGCTGCTGTTTGTGAACTACCAGCAAGGACAGCGGATTAACGTGATTGAGAAATAGAGAGATTGAGATGACTATCAATAAAGAGATATATAGGAGAATGAGGGTGATCGGCTTGTCACTCGTCATATCTTACCTGTCAATTGGCACCGTCAGGGCGCAAGTCGGCGAGTATCGCAACGACTTCGCCGTCGGTGGCGGTGGCGGTGTGACGTTGACTACCGTCAACTTCCAGCCGAAGGTGCCACAGGACCAGTACCAGGGACGAATGTTCGGCTTGACGATGCGCTATACTGGCGAGAAGTATTTCAACAGTATCTGCTCCGTCGTTGCCGAGGCCAACTTAGCCCAGGTGGGATGGAAAGAGAGCATCCTTGACAAGGAAGACCAGCCCGTGATGCGTATTGACGCCGATATCCCTGAGCGGTACGAGCGCCAGCTGACATACCTTCAGGTGCCCGTCTTTGCACGACTGGGGTGGGGGCGTGAGCGCCGCGGTTTCCAGTTCTTCTTCCAAGTAGGTCCCCAGATTGGTTTCCTGAAGAGTGAGAAGACGAAGAAGAACTTCGACATCGAACTGCGCAACTCAGAGAAACGCACGTCACAGGTCATCGCCCAAGACACGATGGCCGTGGAGCACTCCTTCGACTACGGCATCGCCGGCGGTGTGGGAGTGGAATTCTCGCACCCCAAGGTGGGGCATTTCCTCCTGGAGGGCCGCTACTACTATGGACTGGGCAACCTCTATGGCAACTCCAAGCGCGACTACTTTGCCATCTCCAATATGCAGAGCATCATCATCAAGCTGTCGTACCTCTTCGACATCACCAGAACGAAAAATTCTAAAATCAAATAAGTTATGTTCGAAAATCAACCTAAAGGACTCTATGCGTTGGCTTTGGCCAACACCGGTGAGCGCTTCGGATACTACACGATGCTCGCCGTCTTCGCACTCTTCCTGCGTGCTAACTATGGTCTAGATGCTGGCTGGGCTGGCGAGATCTACAGCGACTTCCTGATGCTCGTCTACTTCCTGCCTATTGTTGGCGGCTGGCTGGCTGATAAGTTCGGCTTTGGTCGCATGGTCACTATTGGCATCCTCATCATGTTTGCCGGCTACCTGCTGCTTTCCGTACCTCTAGGCGGTGACACGCTGGCACTCGTCGTGATGTTAGCCGCACTGGTGCTCATCGGACTGGGCACGGGACTCTTCAAGGGTAACCTCCAGGTGATGGTGGGCGACCTCTACAACGACCCGAAATATGCGGGACAGCGCGACTCGGGCTTTTCCATCTTCTACATGGCCATCAACATCGGTGCACTCTTTGCTCCGACGGCAGCCGTGAAGATCATGGAGTGGGCACAGCAGAACCTCGGCACGAGCGTGAACGACTCCTACCATTTCGCCTTTGCCGTGGCCTGTGCCTCGCTCATCCTCTCCATCGCTATCTACTACATTTTCCGCGGCACTTTCCGCCACGTGGAGGGCGGCAAGAAAACGGCGGACAGCGCTTCTGCCGCTGTCGAGGAGTTGTCGAAGGAAGAAACCAAGGCCCGCATCGTGGCACTTTGCCTTGTCTTCGCTGTAGTCATCTTCTTCTGGATGGCGTTCCATCAGAATGGCCTGTCGTTGACATATTTCGCCGACGAGTTCACCGCTAAGACTTCGGAGGGCGTCGAGGGCATGGCCTTCAACGTGTGGAACCTCGTGGCAATCATCTTCATTGTCTACGCCCTGTTCTCGCTGTTCCAGTCGAAGACGGGCAAGGGTAAGGCTATTTCTGCTGTCGTCATCTGTATAGCACTGGCATTCCTTTTCTTGCAGTACGATAGAACCTCTGGCGAGATTGTTGCTGTCTCGGCACCTATCTTCCAGCAGTTCAATCCTTTCTATGTGGTTGCCTTGACACCTGTCTCGCTGGCCATTTTCGGCTCACTGTCTGCTAAGGGTAAGGAGCCTTCAGCTCCGCGAAAGATTGCCTATGGTATGGTGGTGGCCGGACTGGCCTACTGCCTGATGGCTGTCGCCTCCTTCGGACTGCCTATGCCTCAGACAACAACCGGTGCCGACGGCGAGCCCGTTGCCGTCCATGTGGCAGACGTCACGCCGCAGCTCCTTATCTATACCTATCTTATATTGACGTTCGCCGAGCTGCTGCTCTCTCCGATGGGCATCTCGTTTGTCTCGAAGGTGGCACCTCCGAAGTACAAGGGCCTGATGATGGGTGGTTGGTTCGTGGCTACCGCCATCGGCAACAAACTTGTGGGCGTTGGCGGTTATCTCTGGGGTAACATCCCCCTCTGGGCCGTTTGGAGCGTGTTCATCGCTCTCTGCATCATTTCGGCCGTCTTCATGTTCTCTATCATGAAGCGTCTGGAGAAAGTCTGTTAGCGGGCTTCGCCCTAAATGAAAACTGAAAAATGGTAAATGATAAATTGCTGCCGCCTTGTGGAATTCATGTGATGGTGATAGTATTATCATTTGTCATTTTTCATTTATCATTTAACCCCGTAGGAGCACAGACCTTAACGTTTGTTGAACTGAACTGCGAGAATCTCTTCGACACACAACACGACAGCCTCAAGCAGGACAATGAGTACCTGCCTGAGGCTGTCCGTCGTTGGACGAAGAAACGCTACTGGCGCAAGCTGAACAACATTGGGCAAGAACTGCTCTCCGTCTGTGACGACGGTGTGCCTGACATCGTTGCCTTGTGTGAGGTCGAGAACGATTCAGTCATGCGCGATCTCATAAAGAGATCCTTGTTGCGAGGTGCGGGGTATCAATATGTGATGACGCAGTCGCCCGATCTTCGCGGTATCGACGTTGCGTTGCTCTACCAGCCGCTGACCTTTGCCCTCGATACGGCTTTCGCCCTTCGTGTGACGCCTGTCGGCGATATGCGTCCTACGCGTGACATCCTCTATGCACGGGGACGTGTCATCAGCGGCGACACCCTCCATGTCTATGTCGTCCATGCTCCCAGCCGCTATGGTGGCGAGCGTTACAGCCGTCCGTTCCGTCAGGCGGTCGCTACGCGCCTCTGCCAGTCGCTCGACTCGCTAAGACAACTGTCGCCGGATGCTCATGTGATCGTTGCTGGCGACTTCAACGACGCGGCCGACAGTCCGGCCTTGCGCCAATTGACGGAAAACGGCCTGCTACATCTCACTAGTCATGCCCGTGGTGAGAACGGCGTCCGCGGCACCTACCGCTATCAAGGAGAGTGGGGGAGCCTGGATCATGTCCTTGGCTCCCCCACCATCAGCAGTATGGTTGATACTGTGTTTATTCATTCACCTCGTTTCCTACTCGAAGAGGAAGCACTCTACGGTGGACTGCGCCCCCGGAGAACATACAACGGAATACGCTATCAGCCTGGCTATAGCGACCACTTGCCACTGGTCGTCAGGCTACGTCTCCAGCCATAGTTGTGGCTTCTCAGAAACTTAGAAGATATTCGGCTCGTCCCACACCTTCGTCGTCTGGCAGGCGATGCCTACAGTCAGCTTTCCTGCCTTCAGCACGAAGTCGCCCTCTTCCAGCGTCCAGCGTCCGTCGGCACCGACGAAAGCCAACTGCGTTGCCGGCAGACGGAAGGTGACGGTCTTTTGCTCGCCGGGCTGCAGCGACACCTTGGTGAAGGCACGGAGACGGCGGTTGTCGGGAACGATTGATGCTACGAGGTCGCTGGAATAGAGTAGCACGGGCTCCTTTCCTGCACGGTCGCCGGTATTCTTCACGTCGACGCTGACGGTAAGGGTGTCGGCGGCGGTGAACTGCTGCTTGTCCACCCGTAGGTTACTATATTCGTAGGTGGTGTAGCTCATGCCGTAGCCGAAAGGCCACTGGAGGCTTACCTTGGCGTCGTAGTCATAGGCACCGGCCATCGTCCCCACCTCCTCGCTCACCTTATAGTCATAGGTGGCCAGCGAGTTGATCTCCTTCGGATAGGTATATGGCATCTTGGCCGAGAAGTTGGCATTGCCGCTGAGAAGGTTTGCCAGCGCGTCGCCGCCGTAGTTGCCTGGCAGCAGGATGTCGACGACGGCCTTTGCCAGCGGTTCGATGTCGGCGACGAGTCGCGGACGTCCCTCATTCAGCACGAGGACAATGGGCTTGCCCGTCTTGGCGAGGGCCTTCACCAGTGTCCGCTGGTTCTGCGACAGCCAGAGGTCTGTCAGGTTGCCAAGCGTCTCGCAGTAGCTGTTCTCGCCGATGCAGGCCACGATGACGTCGCAGTCGGCAGCAGCCTTTGCCAGTCGGCTGCCCTCCACTAGTTGTGCATCGTGCATGTCGCATTGTGTCTTGTCTACAATCTCGTCGTAGTACCGGCCGTTCTCGTTGTAGGTGACGCCCTGTTCCAGAACTACGTTGTCCTTGCCGAACTTCTCGCAGAAGGCTTCGTAGATGGTGTTGTACTGTGTGGCCAGGTGCTCGGCCTTAGAACCTTGCCAGGTGTAGCTCCAGCCGCCGTTCAGGCAGCGCATCTGGTTGGCGTTGGGGCCGGTCAAGAGAATTTTACGATTGACAGTTTTTCCATTCTCTGTTTTCCCCTTCGCAAGCGGCAGGATATTGTCCTTGTTCTTCAGCAGCACGATGCTCTCCTCGGCACTACGCAGGGCCATCTCGGCGTGCTCCTTGCTGCCGAATTTCGCATAATCCTTGCCGCCGGTGTTGGGCCTCTCGAACAGTCCCAAACGGTACTTCAGTCGGAGTATGCGGCGCACGGCGTCGTCTATGCGCTCGCGGCTCACCTTGCCTTCTTCGACGAGCTCCTTCAACAGCTTACAGAAGTCCACGCTGTAGGGGTCCATCGACATATCGATACCGGCGTTGATGGCGATGCGTATGGCGTCCTTTTTGTCCTTGGCCACGCGCTCGCGTTGGAAAAGGTTGTTGATGTCGGCCCAGTCGGTAATAATCATACCGTCCCATTGCAGGTCTTCCTTGAGCCACTTCGTCAGGTACTCGTAGCTGGCATGGACGGGTACGCCGTTGATGCTGGCGGAGTTGACCATAATGGTCAGGGCGCCGGCCTTGATGGCGGCACGGAAGGGCTCGAAGTACTTCTCGCGCAACATCTGAGGCGACACGTAGGCCGGTGTGCGGTCCTTGCCCGAGAACGGTGCGCCGTAGGCGAAGTAGTGCTTCACGCTGGTGCCCACGTTGAATGGCCCCAGGTGGTTAGGGTCGTCGCCCTGATAGCCGTTGATGGCGGCCTCCACCATGCGGGCGTTCACGATGGCATCCTCGCCGTAGCTCTCCCAGATGCGCGACCAGCGCGGGTCACGTCCGAGGTCTATGACGGGGTTGTACACCCACGGACAGTTGCCGGCGCGGCTCTCGTAGGCTGTCACCTGTGCCGCCTGTCGTGCCAGCTCGGTATTGAACGATGCCGCCACGTTGATGGGCTGTGGAAAGAGGGTTCCTCCCTGTGTGTAGGTGACGCCGTGGTTGTGGTCCAGTCCGTAGACGTCGGGTATGCCCAGCAGGTCCATCGACTTCTTCTGTATCAGTCTGATCCATTGCTGCCACTCGTCAATGGTGTGGGCAATGGTTCCCGGGGCGTTGAGGATGGAGCCCACCTTGTACTTCGCAATCAGGGTGTCGAGCTTTGTCTCGTTGACTTTCCATCCGCCATTGGGGTCATAGGCGCCCATGAGGTCGAAGTTCAGCTCCAGCATCTGACCGACCTTATCGTCGAGGGTCATGGCTGCGAGCGTTTTCTCCACTTTGGCCTCGAGTGCTTCGTCACGGGGGATGGCTGGCTGTGCTATTGCCGTTGTAACGGCAAGTGCACAGAGCACGCTGGTGAGTGTCCTTTTCTTCATAGTCCTAGTTTTATGTGTTATGTGGTTACGATTTCTTCACGGGGTCGCAGGTGAGTCCGCAGCCAAGTTTCTTGAAAATCTTGCGGTCGACCTCCGAAAGCATCACCGTCGTGTGTACCTGGCAGTCGCGCAGACGGGGCAGCTGCTCCAGGGCCTTGCGGCAGTTCTCGTCGTCCTGCGAGAGAACAGATAGTGCCACGAGCACCTCGTCGGTATGCAGTCTGGGGTTCTTGCCACCCAGGTATTCTATTTTTGTCTTCTGCACGGGCTCTATCAGACTCTGCGGTATGAGCTTCACCTCGTGGTCGATGCCGGCGAGGTACTTCGTGGCGTTCAGCAGTAGTGCGGCGCTACAGCCCAGCAGGGGCGTCGACTTAGAGGTGATGATGGTGCCGTCCTCGAGCTCGATAGCTGCCGCAGTCTGTCCGCTCTGTATCTTCCGCTCGTAGGCGGCGACGGTCACCTTGCGTGTGGCGGTCGAAATCTTGGCTTGGTTGAAGAGCAGGCGTATCTTGTTCACCTCGCTCTCGTTGTCGGCGCCGTTGGCCATTTTGTTCGTCGCGTCATAGAAGCGGCGGATAATCTCGTCGCGCGAGGCCTCGCAGCAGACGTCGTCGTCACAGATGCAGAAGCCCACCATGTTAACGCCCATGTCCGTCGGCGATTTGTAGGGGTTCTCGCCGTAGATGCCCTCGAAGAGTGCGTTGAGCACGGGGAATATCTCGATGTCGCGGTTGTAGTTGATAGCGGTCTTGCCGTAGGCCTCGAGGTGGAAGGGGTCAATCATGTTCACATCGTTAAGGTCGGCGGTGGCGGCTTCGTAGGCAATGTTCACGGGGTGCTTCAGCGGCAAGTTCCATACGGGGAACGTCTCGAACTTCGCGTAGCCGGCACGTATGCCGCGCTTGTTCTCGTTGTAGAGCTGTGACAGACAGGTAGCCATCTTGCCGCTGCCGGGGCCGGGGGCGGTGACGATGACCAGCGGACGGGTGGTTTCCACGTAGTCGTTCTTGCCGAAGCCGTCGTCGCTGGCTATGAGCTCGACGTTGTGTGGGTAGCCGTCAATGGGGTAGTGGATGTACGACTTGATGCCCTCGCGCTCCAACCTGTGGCGGAACTGGTCGGCGGCGTGCTGTCCGTTGTAGTGTGTGATAACGACGCTACCCACCATGAACTGTCGGTTCATGAACTCGTCGCGCAGTCGCAGCACGTCCTCGTCGTAGGTGATGCCGAGGTCGGCGCGTATCTTGTTCTTCTCGATGTCCTCGGCGCTGATGACGATGAGTATCTCTATCGAGTCGCGCAGCTGAGCCAGCATACGGAGCTTCGAGTCGGGCTTGAAGCCCGGTAGCACGCGCGAGGCGTGGTGGTCGTCGAACAGCTTGCCGCCGAGCTCCATGTACAGCTTGCCGTCAAACTGGGCTATGCGCTCGCGGATGTGCTCGGACTGAATCTTCAGGTATTTCTCGTTGTCGAATCCTATTTTCATTGTCTTTCTACTATTTATTCAGTTTCATTCCTTGATGTTTGGCAGTTCCAGTCCGATACCCTTCTTCTTGTCGACCACCTTCAGCACGAAGCCCAGGATGAGGGCGGCCACGCCGAGGCAGGCGAGCATGATGAGCGGGGCGGTATAGTCGAACGCCGTGGGGTCGGTGACTCCCGGGTTCGTGGCGTCGAGCACCTTGCCGATGAGCAGGGGAAAGAGCCACAGGCCGATGTTCTGAATCCAGAAGATCAGCGCGTAGGCCGAGCCGATAACCTTCGCGTCGACCAGCTTCGGCACGCTGGGCCACAGCGAGGCGGGCACCAGCGAGAACGAGCTGCCGAGGACGAGGATGGTGGCGTAGGCGATGATGATGCCGCCGACGGCCGACTCCTTGAACATCGGGAGGATGAAGGCGAACGTCAGGTGGCAGCCGATGAGCAGCAGCGAGCCGAGTATGAGCATCGAGGCAGCCTTGCCCTTATGGTCGACGTAGGAGCCGAGAATCGGCGTGATGAGCACGGCCAGCAGGGGGAATACGGCGAAGATACTCTCGGCCGACTGGCGCATGAAGCCCATATAACAATAGGTGACGAGGGCGACGATCGACAGTCCCAGCAGACCGTACTTCAGACCGGCCTTCTTCTGGAAGTTAGAGGCGAAGCCGGCAGCAGCGACGACGAGCATGATGACGTACTGCACGATGGTCACGTCGGGCTGTGCCCAGAACGAGTCCTGTGCCGGCGGCGTCAGCGTCAGGTTGCATTGCAGCATGTTGACGGCGTACTTCTGGAACGGGAAGATGGCCGAGTAGTAGAGCACGCAGAGCAGGGCGACAAGCCAGAAGCCGCTGTCCGTCAAGATCTTGCCCAGGTCGCTCACCTTGAACGGGTCGTCCTTCTCCTCGGCCTCGCCGGTCTGTGCGTCCAGCTTCTGGTCCATGAAGAAGTAGACGATGGTCATGATCAGGGCGATGCACATCAGCACCACACCGAAGGCCACAGAGCGCGTGACATTCACCTGACCGCCCAGACGGGCGAAGAACGGCGAGAAAATCATGCATGTGGCGACACCCAGACGTGCCAAGGCCATCTCGGAGCCCATGGCCAGCGCCATCTCGCGGCCTTTGAACCACTTCACGATACCACGCGAGACGGTGATGCCCGCCATCTCGCAGCCGCAGCCGAAGATCATGAATCCGCAGGCGGCAAACTTTGCCGAGGCGGGCATTCCAGCGTAGAACGGACTGACGCCGAGCTCGTCGAACAGCGGTATATAATTAAGGTTCTCCGTGAACCACGTCTCCAGGCCGCTGCCCATGAACGACTCGCTCACGGCGTACCACTTGATGACGGCGCCGACGAGCATCACGGCGGCCGACAGCACGGCGGTGAAGCGCACGCCCATCTTGTCGAGGATGATACCCGCGAAAATCAGGAAGAAGGCGAAGACGTTCAGGAACACCTCCGACCCCTGCATCGTGCCGAAGGCCGTCGAGTCCCATCCGCGCGTCTCCTGCATCAAGTCCTTGATTGGCGAGAGGATGTCCATGAAGATGTAGCTGCAGAACATGGCCAGCGCCAGCAGCAGCAGCGCCGTCCAGCGCATTGCCGCGCTGTCCCTAAGGGTCTTTTGAATAGCTTGTGTCATTGTTGTATTTCTGTTTTTTTTCGTTTCCAAGGGTGCAAAGATACAAAATAATTGTGAATTGTGAATGATGAATGGCGATTTTTTTCGTAACTCTGGCTCCGCCGAAGTTACCCTGTCTCGGAAAAATACAAAATTATTTGGTTTTTCGCTCGACTATTCGTATCTTTGCACACAATTAGGCATTAAGCATTGAGCATTAAGCATTAAGAACATGGGCAATATCAAACGCATCGTGCTGACAGGAGGACCGTGTGCCGGCAAGACAACCGCACTCGTTCGCGTCATCGAACACTTCAACAACCTCGGGTTCAAGGTCTTCTGCATTCCCGAAGTGCCGACCATCTACAGTCTCGCCGGGTGGAACTACCTGACGCCAAACCGGCAGCTCTACTTCGAGGGCGAACGGGCCATACTCGAGACACAGCTCACACTCGAGGACCACTTCCAGCGGCTTGCTGCCGTCTGCACCAAGCCCGTGCTCATCGTCTGCGACCGCGGTGCACTCGACATCTCCGCATACATGGCACCCGACGAGTGGGAGAGCATCACCCGCGAGGCTGGCACCAATGCCAATGCCCTGCGTGAACGCTACGATGCCGTGCTCCACCTCGTATCGGCTGCCGACGGTGCAGAGCAGTTCTACACCACGGCCACCAACGCCACACGCTACGAGAAGGCCGACGAGGAAGGACTGCGCATAGCACGCGAGCTCGACAAGAAGGTCATCCGGGCGTGGACAGGACACCCACACCTGCGCGTCATCAACAACCACGACGACTTCGAATGTAAGATGCTGCGCGTCATTCGCGAGATCAGCAACGTACTCGGACTGCCGCAGCCCGTCACCGAGGAGCGCAAGTACATCGTCAAGGTCGTAGGACCGCTGCCCGACACCATCGACAGCGACATCGTCCAGACATACCTCGTCAGCGAGCCCGGAACAGAGGCCCGACTGCGTCGACGCTCGTGGAACAGCGGCAAGGTGGTCAACATTCACACCACCAAGAAACGCACGTCCGACAATCAGCAGATAGAGACCGAGCGACAGGTGGAGAACGCACTCTACGAGTCGCTCCTCGGACAGGCAGACCCCTATCGCAACACCGTCCGCAAACGCCGCCAGAGCTTCATCTGGCGCGGACAGTACTTCGAGCTCGACACCTACCACGGACCACTCGAGGGACTCGTCATCCTCGAGACCAAGGGTATCGCCGACCAGGAGGACGTCAACGTCCCACCTTTCATCTCCGTCGTACAGGAGGTCACCGGCAACCACGATTATTATAACCACACCCTCGCCCTTCGGAGGTAGCCTTAAAGAATGTTAATCGACAGCCCTTTTCGTAAAGTTCGCGCAGGGAAAGGGTAGTTGTTTGAAAACATTTTGCTACCTTTGCAGCCGATTTTGTAAACAGATTGATACAAACAACCGTAAATATGAATAAAATAGTCAGAAAAGAACAGTTCTCGGAGAAGGTGTTCCTCTTCGAGATTGAGGCGCCGCTGATTGCCAAGAGCCGCAAGGCTGGCAACTTTGTCATCGTACGTGTTGACAAGAAAGGCGAGCGTATGCCGCTGACCATCGCCGGTGCCGACATCGAGCGCGGCACCATCACGCTGGTGGTTCAGATGGTTGGCCTGTCGTCAAAGAAGCTCTGCGCCCTGAACGAGGGTGAATACGTGGCCGACGTCGTGGGACCGCTGGGTAACCCCACACGAATTGAGAAGTACGGTACTGTCGTCTGTGCTGGCGGCGGTCTGGGTGTGGCTCCTATGCTGCCCATCATCCAGGCGCTGAAGAAGGCCGGCAACCGCGTGCTCTCCGTCATGGCCGGTCGTTCGAAGGACCTCATTATACTTGAAGATAAGGTACGCGAGTCCAGCGACGAGGTCATCATCATGACCGACGACGGTTCGTACGGCGAGAAGGGCGTGGTTACCGTCGGTATGGAGAAGTTCTTCGAGCAGGAGCACGTCGACAAGGTGTTTGCCATCGGTCCTCCCATCATGATGAAGTTCTCGAACCTCACGGCCCAGAAGCACAACATCCCCTGCGAAGTCAGCCTGAACACCATCATGGTCGACGGTACGGGTATGTGTGGTGCCTGCCGACTGACTATCGGTGGCAAGACGAAGTTCGTCTGCATCGACGGTCCGGAGTTCGACGGCGCCCTCGTCGACTGGGACGAGATGTTCAAGCGCATGGGCACCTTCAAGCGTGCCGAGCAGGAAGAGCTTGAGCACTATGAGGAGCACCTCATCGGCAAAGACAGTGTGCTCGACGGTTCTGCCGTCGAGAAGACCACCGACGTCGTCATGGACAGCGATCCTACCAACGACACCATCGACATCCTCACCAATCGCGATGCTGAGTGGCGTAAGGAGCTCCGTGCGTTGATGAAGCCGAAGGAGCGTACGCAGATAGAGCGTGTCGTCATGCCCGAGCTCGATCCCGTCTACCGTGCCACCACCCGTACCGAGGAGGTGAACATCGGCCTGACCAAGGAGATGGCGATGACCGAGGCCAAGCGTTGTCTGGACTGCGCCAAGCCAACCTGCGTGGAGGGTTGTCCTGTGAACATCAATATCCCGTCGTTCATTAAGAACATTGAACGTGGTCAGTTCCTGGCTGCTGCCAAGGTGCTGAAGAATACGTCTGCCCTGCCTGCCGTCTGTGGTCGTGTATGTCCGCAGGAGAAGCAGTGTGAGAGCAAGTGTATCCACCTGAAGATGAATGAGCCCGCTGTGGCCATCGGCTACCTGGAGCGCTTCGCTGCCGACTACGAGCGTGAGAGCGGAAACATCTCGCTGCCCGAGATTGCACCGTCGAACGGCATCAAGATTGCCGTCATCGGTTCCGGTCCTGCCGGACTCTCGTTCGCTGGCGACATGGTGAAGAAGGGCTACGACGTCTATGTCTTCGAGGCTCTGCACGAGATTGGCGGTGTGCTGAAGTACGGCATCCCCGAGTTCCGTCTGCCCAACAAGATTGTTGACGTGGAGATTGAGAACCTCGCCAAAATGGGCGTTCACTTCCAGACGGATGTCATCGTTGGCAAGACCATCAGCGTCGAAGAACTGGAGAAGCAGGGTTTCAAGGGCATCTTCGTCGGCTCTGGGGCCGGTCTGCCTAACTTCATGAATATCCCTGGCGAGAACAGCATCAACATCATGTCGTCGAACGAGTACCTGACGCGTGTGAACCTCATGGATGCTGCTAACCCCACCACCGATACGCCTATCAACTTCGGTAAGAATGTGCTCGTCGTCGGCGGCGGCAACACGGCTATGGACTCCTGCCGTACGGCCAAGCGCCTGGGCGGCAACGTCACGCTGGTCTACCGTCGTTCGGAGCAGGAGATGCCTGCCCGTCTCGAGGAGGTGAAGCACGCCAAGGAGGAGGGCATCAACTTCCTGACGCTCCACAACCCCATCGAGTACAAGGCCGACGAGACGGGTGCCGTCTGCCAGGCCATCCTCCAGGTGATGGAGCTCGGCGAGCCCGATGCCTCGGGACGTCGTTCGCCGGTACCCGTCGAGGGCAAGACCGTCACGCTCGATGTCGACCAGGTCATCGTCGCCGTCGGTGTCAGTCCCAACCCGCTGGTGCCGAAGTCTATCGACGGACTGGAGCTGGGCCGCAAGAACACCATCGCCGTCAGCGACGGTATGCAGTCGAGCCGCGCCGAGATCTTTGCCGGTGGCGACATCGTCCGCGGTGGTGCTACGGTCATCCTCGCCATGGGCGACGGCCGCCGTGCCGCCCAGAACATGGACGAATACCTCCAGAATAAATAGTTCAGTATGTTGCTGTACCACAGCAACAAACGAAACGATTATGAACGGACTATATACCATTTTGCTGCTCATACTAAGCAACGTCTTCATGACGCTTGCTTGGTATGGGCATCTTAAGTTATCGGAGTCGGGCGTCAGCGCCACCTGGCCCCTGCTCGGCGTCATCGCCTTTTCGTGGGGCATCGCCTTCTTCGAGTACTGCTGTCAGGTGCCCGCCAACCGCCTGGGCTTCGTCGGCAACGGCGGACCTTTCACGCTGGTGCAGTTGAAGGTGGTGCAGGAGTGCATCTCGCTGGCGGTCTTTGCCGTCATCGCCAACATCATGTTCCAGGGACAGACACTCCACTGGAACCACATCTTGGCCTTCCTGCTGATCATCTGCGCCGTCTACCTGGTGTTTATGAAGTAGTGGAGCAGGAACGGTTATTCAAACGGCTGAACGAGCGGTTCGTGCGTGCCTTTGCCACCTACAAGCTGTTGCAGGACGACGACCGCGTCCTCGTGGGACTCTCCGGCGGCAAGGACTCGCTGTTGCTGACGGAACTGTTGGCGAAGCGTGCCCGTATCGCTCATCCCCGTTTCCACGTTGAGGCTGTCCACGTACGCATGGAGAACGTCTTCTACGAGACGTCCACCGACTACCTGGAGCAGTTCTGCCAAGCGCTCGATGTACCCCTTCACCTCGTCACCACCAGTTTCGATTCTTCACAACCGAAGGATTTTTCACTCTCTTCACAACCGAAGGATTCTTCACTCTTCACTCTTCACTCTTCACTTAAGAAGAAGCCCCCCTGCTTTCTCTGCTCCTGGAACCGCCGCAAGCAGCTCTTCAACCTCGCACAGGAGCTCGGCTGCAACAAGATTGCGCTGGGACACCACCGCGACGACATCATCCACACGACGCTGATGAACCTCGTCTACCAGGGACGCTTCGGCACGATGCCCGCCCTGCTCAGGATGCGTAAGATGCCCCTGGCCATCATCCGCCCCCTCTGTCTCGTCGACGAGAAGGACATTGCCCGCTATGCCGAGCTCAGTGGCTACGAGAAGCAGCTGAAACATTGCCCCTACGAGCACGACACGGAGCGCACGACCATCGCCCGCCTCTATGAGGAGATTGAGCAGATGAACCCCGAAGCACGCTTTTCCGTCTGGAAAGCGCTGGAACGGGAGGGGAAACTGACGGAGGAGTATTAAAAACTCCTAATTCTTACCCGCAAACTGGCCATTTCTTGTTTTTTCTCCGTATCTTTGCCTAGTTAATTGTGCATGGAGATGAAAAGCAGATTAGTCATTTCGCTCATGGTGGCCATCCTGGCATGGCCCTGCGTGGCCCAGCGGCAACGGGCTGCCGTCAAGAAGAAGGCTGCACCCGTCGTCGAGGTGTCCGAGGAGGAGTTGCGCTTCCAGGAGATGCTGGAGGCCACACAGAAAATCATGTTCATCGACAGTGTCGTCGTCGACAAGCAGGCGTTCCTGCAGTGTTACCAGCTGACGGCAGAGGCAGGTACCGTCAGCGGCTACAACCAGTTCTTCCGTACCGACGACCAGCCGTACTCCATCGTCTACGCCAACCAGCTGGGTAACAAGTGCTGGTTTGCACGCGACGGCAAGCTCTACACCTCCGACAAGCTCGAAGGACGGTGGAGCGAACCCTCGCCCATAGAGGGACTGGGCCGCTACCAGCGTGCCAACTATCCCTTCATGCTGGCCGACGGTCTGACGCTCTACTTTGCCGCCATCAGCAACGACGGTCTCGGCGGCCTCGACATTTACGTGTCGCGCTACGACAACGAGAGCGGCACCTTCCTCACGGCCGAGAACATCGGACTGCCCTTCAACTCCGATGCCAACGACTATATGTATGCCATCGACGACTTCAATGGCGTGGGCTACTTTGCCACCGACCGTCGTCAGCCCGAGGGCAAGGTGTGCATCTACACGTTCATACCCAACCAGACGCGTGTCACGTATTCCACCGACGAGTTCGACATGGAGACCATCCGCAGCCGCGCCAGGATAGAGCGCATCGCCGACACCTGGACCGACGAGGACTTGCGTAACGAGGCCCTCGGCCGTCTGCGCGACGTGCAGACGACGCCGGTGAAGAAGAAGGAGACGACCATGGCTTTCGCCATCGACGACAACACCGTCTACACCAGTCCCGACGACTTCCGCGTGGCTGAGAACAAGGAGCGCTACAAGCGTCTCTGCGACCTGCAGAAGCGTTACCGGGAGCAGGGCGTCGAACTCGACAAGATGCGTGCCTACTACCATAAGGCCGGCGATGCCGAGAAGACCACGCTGCGCGGCGACCTGCAGACCTACGAGCAGCAGTACTACCAGCTGGAGACGGAGATCCACCGCCTGGAGAAGATGATTCGCAATACCGAGATCAGTAACCTCAAATAAAAAGACTGCGCTATGAACGACAAACGGACATTCCCCGAGTCGGAGCTCATCATCAACAGCGACGGCTCCTGCTTCCACCTCCACCTGAAGCCAGAACAGCTGGCCGACCGTGTCATCCTGGTTGGCGACCCCGCCCGTGTGGACACCGTTGCCAGTCACTTCGACACCAGGGAGTGCGAGACCGCTAACCGTGAGTTCCACACCATCACCGGCACCTACAAGGGCAAGCGCATCACCTGCCAGAGCCACGGCATAGGCTGCGACAACATCGACATCGTCGTCAACGAGCTCGACACCCTGGCCAACATCGACTACCAGACACGCGAGGAACGCGACGAACACCGTACCCTCACGATGGTGCGCATAGGCACCTGCGGAGGCCTCCAGCCCTTCACACCCACGGGCACGTTCATTGCCTCTGTGAAGAGCATCGGCTTCGACGGCCTGCTCAACTACTATGCCGGCCGTAACGTCGTCTGCGACATCCCCATGGAGAAGGCCTTCTGCCAGCATATGCAGTGGGATGCCATCAAGGGGGCACCCTACGTCTCCATCGCCGACGAGGCACTCATCGACCGGATTGCCAAGGACGACATGGTACGTGGCTACACCGTCTCCTGCGGTGGCTTCTATGGTCCACAGGGACGTGCCTTGCGTGCAGAGCTCGCCGACCCCCGACAGAACGAGAAGATTGAGGCCTTCGAGTACGAGGGCATGAAGATCTGCAATTTCGAGATGGAGTCGTCGGCCCTTGCCGGTCTCGCAACCATCCTCGGCCATCGCGCCATGACCTGCTGTATGGTCATCGCCAACCGCTACACCACTGAGATGAACACCGAGTACAAGAACTCCATAGATACGCTCATACAAAGAGTCCTCGAAAGAATATGATAGTTGGTTTTATCTTTGCAGCACTTTTCCTTGTCCTTGCCATCGTCCTGCTGATGGGCAAGGGCGACAGGCTCATTGCTGGCTACAATACCGCCAGCGAGGAAGAACGTCAGAAAATCGATATCCACCGCCTGAGAATCGTCATCGCCATGATGATGGTGATGACCGCCGTCTTTTGCGCCCTTATGCCCCTCGTGATCAATGATTTGAGTACTCAATTGCTGGCTATAGGCATCTTCTGTGCCGTTAACGTAGCCGACGTTATCGTGGCCAACACCTGGGCCAGGAAGAAATAGGCAATGACCTCATTTGAAAGCGACTAGCCATGAACGACACCATCTGCGCACTGGCCACAGCTCCTGGTGGAGCCCTCGGCATCATCCGCGTTTCAGGCCCTAATGCCTTCGCCATCGTCAGCGCCGTCTCTTCTGTTAGCTGCGACGCAGTAGCAGCCAACACCATCCACTACGGCCACATCGTCGAGTGTGATGCTGTATCACAGCATCAGAACACGATCGACGAGGTGCTTGTCTCCGTCTTCCGCGCTCCCCATAGCTACACCGGCGAGGACAGCGTGGAGATCTCCTGCCACGGCTCGCGCTATATAATAAATAAGGTGTTGGAACAGCTCTGCCAGCACGGCTGCCGCATGGCACGTCCCGGCGAGTTCACACAGCGTGCCTACCTCAACGGCAAGATGGACCTCTCGCAAGCCGAGGCCGTGGCCGACCTCATCGCGTCCACCAACAAGGCGACGCACCAGTTAGCCATGAGCCAGCTGCGTGGCGGCATCACCACCGAGCTTTCCCGACTGCGCGAACAGCTCCTCCAGCTCACCTCCCTCCTCGAGCTCGAGCTCGACTTCTCCGACCACGAAGACCTGGAATTTGCCGACCGTAAAGAGCTCTCAACGCTTGCGAATAAAATTGACAAACATATCACCAGCCTTGCCCGCTCCTTTGAGATGGGTAATGCGCTCAAACAAGGTGTTCCTGTAGCCATCGTCGGCAAGACCAACGTCGGCAAGTCCACTCTACTTAATCGTCTGCTGAAAGATGACCGCGCCATTGTCTCTGACGTTCATGGCACCACGCGCGACACCATCGAGGATACCATCGACATCCAGGGCGTCACCTTCCGTTTCATCGACACGGCAGGCATCCGGCAGACCACCGACCAAGTGGAGCAGATAGGTATCGAACGTACTTTCCAGGCTATCCAGAAGGCGCGCATCGTTCTTTGGATCATCGACGAACAGCCTTCGGAGGAAGAGATTAATGAATTGGAAAAACAAACTGAAAATAAGCAGCTTATCATTGTAAAAAACAAGATTGATAAGACTGGTAACAATGGTTATAATTTGTTAAATTGCCCAGTTGTCTCCATCAGCGCCAAGTTCGGTACCGGGATTGAAGCGTTAGAGCAAGCCATCTTCGAGGCAGCCGACGTTCCCTCGCTCACAGAGGATGTCGTTATCGTCACCAATGCACGCCACTACGATGCTTTGGTTCGCGCCCACGCCCACCTGCAGCGTGTCATCGACGGATTGTCCGCCGGCGATTCCTCACTCTCCGCGCTTCACCCTTCACTCCCTCCCGATCTCCTCAGCGAAGACCTCCGACAGGCTCTCGACACTCTCGCCGAGATTACCGGCGGCCAGATAACTCCCAATGAAGTATTGAAAAACATCTTTACAAAATTCTGCGTGGGAAAGTAAAGCATCCTTGCGGCCGCGCAATAGCGCCACTGAGCGTGCAGTGTCTCTCCTGCTTACGCTCAGCAGCGCTGCCCGGCGGAAGGCACTAATGTTTACAAACTTCCGTTCATATTTCACTATTTACCTGTCCCAAATGTTGCTGCCGCCCTCTTGGCTAACCTCAAGCTCGTCGCCGCTGTCGAGGCCGGCGGTTTTGATGCTTCTTAGCATGCTGGCTTGTAGCAGATGCGTCTTATGCTGTAGTGCTACAACGCACATGACGGGCTTCATATAATTCTTTTTCATATCTTTCACTGAATTACGACCTTATTTCCGTTATTGATATATATACCGCGTTGTGTAGGCTTTCCGCTCAGGCGCACACCGTCGAGCGAATACCATGCATCATCCGTCATTTCTTTTGAATCTGCAGAGACTTCAAGAATGCCTGTCGCCTCTTCACCGCCGAAGTTCAGGCGGAAGGCGCGGGTCTTGGCGCCGGGATTCTGTTTGAGGTACGGTACCGAGAAGTAGGCGCGGCACGAGCGGATGTTGCGATTCTCGGTCGAGTAGTAGAGCGTATTGTTGTCGCCTAGGAACAGGATGCTCTTGTCGTTGGCATCCACCGATACGGGCGAGTAGCAGCCTACCATCTGTACTTCCGCCAGCCCCGTGTCGGCGTTGCTCACCGTGGTTGTAGCCGTAGCATTGATCGTCACGCCGAAGAACACGGGCGAGGTGAAGTCGGCTCCAGCAGCGTCCCATTTCACCAGATAGGGCACTCCGGCATTGATGGCCATGGCCTCCTTGAATGCCAGGTAGAGCGTTCCGTCCGTCGCGTCGAAGCCGTTCTTGCCGTCTGTATTCAGCTCCATCAGCTTTGCTCCAGCGAAGTCCTTATGCGCTGCTATCTGCTCCGCCGAGAAGTTGAAGGGCAGGCACAGCGTGTTCCACTTACCGTCCTTGTAGAGGGTGCGGCCGCTCAGTGTAACTTCGCTCATTTGGCCGTTGGCGTTTTGGATTGCAGTCGAGTTGCTCGTGCTTTCATTGAGTGTAAGAGACTGAATGCCTATAATATCATTGGCATAACTGCTCCAGTAAGCTGCACTCTTATAGTTACTAACACTTCCAGCAGGAACGTAGATTTTGCGACCGGAGGCATTGCTGTTGAACATGTTTGACCCTCCTGTTGGAGGAGTCGATGCTAAACAAAAGACAGAAGCCAGACTGGTACAGTCGCGGAACACTTGAAGGCCCATTGTTGACAACGTGCTGGGAAGAGTGGCGGAAACCAAAGCGGAGCAGCAAACAAACGCAAATTGACCGATTTCCCCCACGCCTTCGGGAATTGTGATGGAAGAGAGTTTCACGCAATTGGCAAAGGCGTTGGGTCGGATGATTGTCAGATGACTATTGTCTGCATCAGTAAAGGTTACCGTTTCCAGCTTTCCACATTCGGAAAACGCCTCAGCGTCAATGCTCGTCACCGTAGAGGGGATGGAAACGGAAGTCAGATTCGGGCATTGCTTGAATGCTTTGCCGCAGATACTCGTGACACCATTCCCAATGACGACGCTCGTAATGGACGAATAGTTGGCTTCTGACGTCCAAGGATGGGTAACCATGTTACTATTTCCGTTATTTACGTCAATATACAAGATGGTGTTATTAGTTCCCCCATAGTCATAGGTAATTGAGGTGTCGCCTGCCGTTATGGTTACTGCACCTGCATCAAAGGCTTGATTATCTTTACTGATCGTAAAGCTATTTCCACTAATTTCGTTACCATCTATCATATAAAAAAGCGTGGGC
>JAEEGG010001040.1_pt1 | contig 78440 bp, 69 predicted proteins | sample 9134161 | NCBI WGS metagenome assembly JAEEGG01 (sample SAMN16246543, study PRJNA631951) | gut metagenome | biome: gut microbiome; feature: rumen; material: CR-attached | host: Bos | place: Iran: Karaj | collected 2018-10
ATTCTTTGCGATTTTAGGTCGCAAAATTACTCCATCATTTCAAATCGAAAAATCAAAGAACGCTTACATCTTGTTATATATCAATAAATTAAATGCCTAATTTAAAAATTTATCGCGACAGTAGTAATTGGAGATAAATTGACCTATCAGGCAGGAGACCGGAAAGGACAAGAAATATCTATGCCTATAGATGATGAGATAATGAAGTCTTTCAAAACAGATGAAAACGGATACTCACAAATGGATTTAACAGGGAAAGAAGAATCCGGATTGAAAATGATACGGTTCTTTTCTCGATACACAGATGTGGAATGGAGTTTCTGGGGAGGGAACTCATGGGATGAAAATAGTAAAAAAGAATCAGCTTATGCAACTATTGGAACAAGCCATTCTTATAATACGGATAAAGGTTCTACAAATCGTATTCTTAATGCAAGCATAATACGGAATAAGAAACAGACAATCCCGTTAAAATTCTTTATTCACACCCATCCGCATCAAGAGACTTGGGGTACTTGGGCTGGTGGAGATGACAGGATGATTAAAGAAAGCTGTACTATCGGATGTCCATCGGCACAATTTGGAATAATGCACGGAGGTATATTATATGATTATGGAAACAATAAAATAAAGTTAACCTTCTAAAGACTAAAAATATGAAGAAACTCATCGCTTTCTTATTTTTCCCCCTTTTTTATGTGCCTTTTTGCAATGTTTACGCACAGCAGAAAGATTGTTCTGAAGAAAAACACGTTCAAAAAAAATATCTTCATGTGAACAACCAAATAATATATTCATTTTGTGATTCCCTTGTTGCACATTCAAAAAAATGTTTGACTTCACCTGCTTGGTATAAACTGAAATTTTCACTAAGCACAGATGATATCAATAAAATGGAAATATGGTGCTTTATGGCTCAGTATTTAGATAGTTCATATTATTGCGTTAACAAAGGCTGGTTAACCGAAAGCGAATTTTCAATCAGTCCATACTCTATTGGCGTTTTTTTCTATAAGAATTTGAGATTTGAAGTAATAGCTTCATCTTTTTTCCCGACAGAACAATATCTGACAAAATCAGACTCTCTTGTTCGGGTGTGCTTGTGGGACACTTCTGCAAAACCTGTTATGATGCCTTTTTCCACAACTGAATTTCCAGAATATTTTAATATGTTCGGGATTGTAAATCTCTCAAAGAATGAAATCACCATATCTGAAGAGACATGTTCTTGCAACAGAGTGGGGGAAAGTAAAAAGAGTAGAAAAAAAAGTAAACAGCAGGGCACAACCACATATCGCCATCGGGAATTCTCACCGTAAGGGTTTTCAATGGGATTTTCCTGTTCTATCGTGCCGTCGTTTCGCGGCGGCCCCGCCCCGTTCTCCGTGGCACGCGCCTGCCGCGCCGCGAGATTGTGTGCGGTGGCCCTATTCCTACAGATATGTAACGCCTGACGGCGTTAGGAACAGGGACAAAGAACTGGGAACATAGAATAGAGATTTGAGAACTGGGAACCGCGAACCGCAAATTGCGAACCGAAAATCCCAATTCCCCCAAATCCTAACCCCATAATAAACAACTGCCTTAACTCCTTAATGCCTTAATTTCTCAACCATGGTCCCTACACCCTAATCGCCAATGGCCAACGGCTAATGGAAAAAACGCTTACGACAATTGCGTGATGGCCTGCTCGATTTGGCGGTACAGGAGGTCGAAGTCGCCGTCGTTGTGGAATACGTAGTCGGCCATCTGCATGCACCGTCCCACATTTTGGTGGTTGGGGTCGTCGGAGTTCATCTCCCGCTGTTCGTTGGCCAAGAAGGTCTCGAAGGATACGTGGTCGGTCTCGGAGCCGCGCAGCACGATGCGCTCGTAACGGATCTTGGGGTCGGCATCCACCGCGAAAAGCACGAAGTTCGGGTTTTTGCGCAGGGATTCCACCTCGCCGGGCGTGCGCACGCTCTCAATGATGGCGTTCTCGCCCGCCGCCGCCGCTTGCTTGTACAGCTCATCGGTGATGAAAGAGGGACTGTGTGTGGCGCGCAGGTCGTTGGCCACCACCACGAAGGTGTCGCGGTTGAGCGGAAGCCCCCGCCGCTCCGCCTCTTCAATAAGATAGCCGCGCACGGAATAGTGACGGTATCCGTAATGCTGGATCAGATAATCGACGATGGTGCCCTTGCCGGCACCCAAGGTTCCGGTGATGCCTATGATGTTCATGACGGGTTTTGCATTTTAAGAATGATGAAAAACAGAATTTCAGTCAACAGCAATGCCAGCATGAAATACCAAAGCCAGCGTTTGCAATCTTTGCTGTAAACAAATATTTTATTGAAGAAATAGTTCAAAAGTCCTACCGGCAGGGCCATAATCAATGCCCCTATATAGTTGTTGATTCCAAAACACGCCTCTAAGAAATGGATGCTGAAATAGTTGATGAAGAAGGTGATGGTGTAAACCATGACAAACCGGAATATCAGTTTGGGGTCTTTGTTCCGGAACACCAGATGTCCGTAGGTTTTGAAGTTGAACAGCACACTGATGATGGTGCCGAACAGGTTGGCCCAAAACAGCGGGTCGATATGGGGAATCAGACCGAAAAGGAAACGCAACAGGGCGAAGATGCACCAGCCAAACGCGGTGTTTAGTCCGGCAACAAGCAGAAATCGGATGAATTGGGCATCGGTGAATCGTTTGATGAGAGCGGTGATTTTATCAATCATATTGAAATAACAAGTAGGTTGGATGATGTGGATTAGCGGATAATGGTGAGCGAACCGTGATAGTCCACAATCTTCACTTTCCCTTTGTAATAGAAGGAATAATAATATACGCCGTCGGAGAGCCCGCTGGCATCAAAGCAGTGGTTGCCCTTGGAGATGACTCCGTCCTTGGCGAAAGTGTCGTAGTTCTTCACGTGATATACCATCTTGCCCCAGCGGTCGTGGATGTACAGCTCGTTGGTGCGGAAGGCGTCCGGATCCTCGGGGTTGATGTCCGTGTTGAGGTTCTGGATGGCAAACACGTCGTTGATATTGTCCCCGTTTGGGGTGATGACATTCGGGAAAATCAAATCGTCCTCGATGACAACGGTATGGGCGATCTCGCTGGAGCATCCGTGCTGGTTGGTGATGGAGAGCGTCACGTTGTAGTCGCCCCAGGAGGCATACGTGTGCGTGGGCGAGAAGTTCTCGGTGTCGGTCTGCCCGTCGCCGAAATCCCATGACCAGGAGGTGTTGTCCAGCCCTAACGCCGTGGAGTCCGCATAGTTATGGAAGAGGATAGTACCCTGTGTTTCGCCAAAGAGGGACTCCCAAGGGTTGGCCTCAAATTCCGCGATGGGCTGGTCATAGACATGCACGTACCCCCATCGGTAAAGCGAGTCGCGGCAGCCTTCGGGCGTGGATGTCTTCAGCAGGATGGAATAAATGTCCGGATCTTCCAGGTTGAAGGCGGGTTCCGCCAACGAGGATGTGTAGGCCAGCTGCCCGTCGGAGTGAAGGACCAGCCATTCGTAGAGGCAGTTGATTCCTTCGGCTTGGGTGTTGTTGGTGATATGGATGCCTTGCGGGGCGCAGCCTGCCGTGTCGGAGGTGATGAAATCGGCTAACGGTACAGGATTGACCTTGAGGTTGATGGTGTCGCTGCCTTGGCAGGAGACGTTGGCCGTGTCGTTCAACGTTGTGATGTGGACGAAATACTGTCCTTGCGTGACGGCTTGGATGCTCTCCGTGCTGGCACCGGTGTTCCAGTGGTAGGTGGTGTTCGGCTTGTTGTAGTGGGCCGAAAGGGTCAGCATTTCACCTTCGCAGATGCTGGTGTCAGGGCCAAGGTCGGGCATGGGGGTGGGTACCACGGTGAGGTTGGTGACAGTGTCGTACAAGCAGCCGTATTCGTCCACCACGTTGACGGTGTATTGGTGCACTCCGTCGGTTTTAGGCGATATGACCATCCCGTTGGTGTTGGGCCCCGTCAGGTAGGTGGTGTCCACCAAGACGGTGTAAGACCAGTTCTGCGGCAGCAGGTGAGGGTCAAGGGCCATCTCCCACTCGTGGATGTAGCCGTTGTCGTTCGTCCACAGGTCCTGTACCTCAATGCACCAGTTGCCGTTCAACGGACAGCCAACCATATTTGAAAAACTCTCCTTGGGATGGTAAATCTGGGTCATGTTGGCCACATCGGAGGAGTCAATCTTGTAAGACTGGTTGCCATCATCCCAATATGGATTCGGTGTGAAATGCACGTTCACAGGCTCGTAACAATATCCGTAGGTGCCGGGTGCATATTGGTATCCTAATGTTGTGTTGTTCGACCAGATGTAGTTCCAGGCGATGCCCATGGGGTTTTGGGTGGTATTGCAGCTGGCCACGTCCTGCAAGCGGTTGGCCACGCCAAGGTTCGTGCGGAAATTGTGCGCGATACCTCCCCAACCGTCGTTTTGGTAATCAGGCTGTATCTTGCAGGCGTTTCCATTCGGGCATATCAGCCGGATGCGGATGTCCTCAATGGCCGAGTGCTCCATAAGGATGCGCACATAGAGAATGTCGTCGGCGCTATTGATGGTGGCTCCAGGGGCAAAGGAGGTGAAGTTTACATACGAGCGGTAATAATAGCCGTAAGGCGGACAACTGGTCCCATCGGGCAGGAAGATCGTGTCCACCACTTTCAGTGAAGTGATTTGATCACTGCCGATGGAGTCCAACTGGAGGCTGGAGATGTTGTCGTACCCGACGCTCAGGTCTAACGACTGGCCCACGCAGATGGAGCGCAATTTGGCCACGTCGCGGATCGGGTTCTGTGAGGTCCGCACGCGGAAGGTCACCGGGGAGAGCGACACGCAATGGTGCGTGTCCACTGCGCTGATGGCCACATCATAACCGTGGCCCGGATCGAAGTAGTAGTCCAAAGCGTTGGCTCCCAGACTGTCAATGGTCGAATAGCCGAAATCCCAGTTGAAGGTGCAGGTCGCGTCGCTCTGATGGTAGCTGTAATCGTTGTCGGGATAGCTCCCGTATGTCACTAAACGAACGGTGTCGTAAGGACATACATCCAAATAGAAATATCCATCACTGGGGTCTAATTTCGGAACTTTGGAGGAGAGTAACGTGTCGAAATAGAGGTTGATGCGCTGGCAGGGGGCCATGCAATCCACCTTGATGACGAATCCTGTTCCCACGCCGGAGGCATCGGACGTGAAATGCAACGTGACGGCCCCGGTGGTGTTCTGGATGGTGGCTGCGTAACGGAATGTGCCCGTGGGGTTGTAGTTGTCGTTGTTGATCTTGTGCAACAGCGGGGCGCTGGTGCTGATGCCGTCGTAGATGTACAACGTATCACCCGATTCGATGTCCAAATCCAGGATTTCCACCCGCACACTGCCGTTGTTGGGACTGTTGGAGTACAGAACCATCGTCTCGTTGGCGTTGTTGTTGTAGTTGCTTGAAATCCCTCCATCATCGTAAATCATGTAGTCACAACCGGATACGGTGGGTTGACTGCCCATGTTGACGGAGTTTTGGGCGGGGAGCGTGAGTGTGCTCAGGAGAACCAGGATAAAGATAAACAGTAGTCTTTTCATTATGACCGAATGAATCATTCTTTTTTAAGCGGACAAAAATAGTAAAAAATACAGATAGTTATAGAGTGTGCAAAAATAATAAAATGTTGTAAAAAATGCCACTTGCTTTTTCTCTTTTTTCAAATATATAGTCGCAAAAGATTTTCAGTTGTTACAGAGGCCTGGAAAAAAGGTGGAAAAGTTTTTTTTGAAAAAAAAGAAACTTGGCAAAAAAAACGTATATTTGCACCCCCAAAATTTAGCGCGATGGAAGTAAAGCAGTTACGAGATCAATTCAAACTCAGATTGGCAGGAGTGGAGGATGGAAATTATTGCTTTACAATGGTTTGCGATAAACAGTTCTTTGAATTGGCAGAGCTTACGGATTTGCAGGATGGATGTTTGGATTTGCGGGTTGACATGATAAAAACTGAAAAATTGGTGGATGTGAAATGCCATTTTTCCGGTTTTGTGATGGCTCCGTGCGACCGCTGCCTCCTTCCTGTGAACATTCCGATGGAATTTGAGGACCGTTTGATTGTAAAACTGGTCCCTACAGTAGAGGAAGGCGACAATGAGGATGACGACATCTGGGTGATGGACGAGAACACGTATGAGTTGGACATCTTCCATTTCGTCTATGAGTGCATCCGTCTGGCCATGCCGCTGCGCATCGTCCATGCCGATGACGAAAACGGACACTCCACCTGCGACCCTGCCGTGCTCGCCAAACTGAAGGAATTGTCCGCCGATTCGGCCAAACAGGACCATGACCCGCGTTGGGACGCTTTGAAAAATTTAAAATTAGATTCATAACCGATAAAACTTATACATTATGCCTAATCCTAAAAGAAGACACTCAGCAATGAGAAGAGATAAGAGAAGAGCCCATGATTTCATCACGGCTCCCCAGTTGACCACCTGCAGCCACTGCGGTGCCCCGATTCTTCCGCACCGTATCTGCCCGGAATGTGGTTACTATAGAGGAAAACAAGCCATCGAAGTGAGCGGCGCTGCCCAGTAACAGCCTGCAAGCCACGGCTTGTGAAACGTGTATTTTATGGTTTTTTAGATGACATAAGCAATTATGCCATCTTTTCTTGTTTATAGACGTATGGATATCGTTTTCGCCACCCATAACCAACATAAGACCGAAGAGGCCCGCGCCATCGCAGGACCCAACTGGCATATCCGCAACCTGCACGATCTGGCTTGCTCGGAGGAAATTCCCGAAACAGCCGACACCCTGATCGGCAACGCCCTGCAAAAGGCCCGGTATGTGGCCGACCATTACCATGTGGACTGTTTTGCCGATGACACGGGACTGGAAATCGAGGCCTTGGACGGCCGTCCCGGCGTCTATTCCGCGCGCTATGCGGGCGAACACTGCTCCTTCAGCGACAATGTGCGGAAAGTGTTGGAGGAAATGAAGGGCGTGGAGAACCGTAAGGCATGTTTCAAAACGGTCATTGCCCTGATCCTGGATGGCGAAACGCACACTTTCGAGGGACGCGTGGACGGCCATATCTCTACGGAACCCCACGGAGAAGGCGGCTTCGGCTATGACCCGGTGTTTATCCCCGACGGTTATACAGAAAGTTTTGCGGAGCTTCCGCCGGAAGTTAAAAACAGCATCAGCCACCGGGGAGCAGCCATGCGTAAACTGATGGATTTCCTGAAAGCGTAAAATTAATCCAGCTCTTTCTTGATTTTCAACAACATCTCCTTGATTTCCATGAGCGAGGAGATGATGGAGGCGTTGTCGGCCTCCTCCATGAAGTTGCGCTTGAGGGCGTCTTTGGCTCCCTGCAAAGTGTAGCCTTTCACCCGTGTGAGATAGTGTATGGTGCGGATGAGGGCAATGTCGTTCTTGGAGAAGAAACGGTCCCCTTTCTTGTTCTTGCGGGGCTTGATCATGTCGAACTCCTTCTCCCAATACCGCAGGGTGGAGGCGGGCAGGCCGAAAATCTCGGAGGTCTCCCCGATGCTGTAATAGAGCTTCTCCTTCATTTCGAAGGATTCCGGAAGCGGCATATAGCTGTCGTCGATTTCTATTTTCATTCTTCCTCTTTTTTTCTTCGGCGTTCGTCTTTTTCCTTGATGCTCTCGCGTTTGTCGTACAGCTTTTTACCCTTTGCCAACGAGATGTCCAGCTTGGCGTATCCGTTCTCGTTGATCCAAAGCAGGGTGGGCACGATGGTGAACCCCCTCTCGTTCAGCTTGATGGTGAGCTTGCGGAGCTCCTTGCGGTTGAGCAGGAGCTTCCGGTCCCGCTTGGGCTGGTGGTTGTTGTAGCTGCCATCCGCATACTCGCTGATGTGCATGTTGTGCACCCAGAGTTCGTTGTTGATGAACGAGCAATAGGCGTCGGTGATGTTGGCTTTGCCAGCCCGGATGGACTTTATTTCCGTGCCGGTCAAAACGATGCCGGCCGTATATGAAGTGAGCAGGAAGTACTGGTAGTCGGCCTTCCGGTTCTTGATGGCGATCGGTGTGTTTGGTGTGTTTTTGCCCATATCGGTGATATCCGCCGCAAAAGTACAAAATATTTTGTATTTTTGCCGACATCAAAAACCATTAACGATGAAGAACCTGAGCATGATTGCCGCCGTCGGGGAAAACCTCGAACTGGGCTACCAGAACCAGCTGCTGTGCCACCTTCCGGTGGATCTAAAGCATTTCAAGGAAATAACTTCGGGACATGCCGTCATCATGGGCGACCGAACCTGGGAATCGCTGCCCAAGAAGCCACTGCCCAATCGCCGCAATATTGTGGTGACTTTGGATGATGTTTCCTTCCCCGACTGCGAGACCGTCCATTCCATTGAGGATGCGCTGGCGCTCGTGAAGGGCGAGGATGAAGCATTCGTGATGGGTGGCGCCACCATGTATCGGTTGTTCCTACCGTATGCGGATCGCCTCTACCTGACTCGCATACACTCTTCGTTCACCGCCGACGTTTTCTTTCCCTCCCTTGTGGAAGATGAGTGGATTTTGGTGGAAGAGGAATTTAAACCTAAAGATGAAAAAAATATCTATGACCTGTCTTTTCAAACACTTATCAGAAAATAATCCATCATGAAAAAATTGATCCTTACATTGACGGTGCTGATGGCTGTGTGCGGCCTTTCGGCACAAAAGCCCGCCCAACTCCCCGTTCCCGACCTGCCAATTGACGAACGCACCAATCTGGTTACCTATCAGGATGTGGTGAAACAGGAAGGGACTCCGCAAGTCCTGTATGCGCGGGCAAAAGCTTGGGTGAAGAAGTATTACAAAAACACCGCTGAGGTTATTAAAAAGGATGATGCCGAGAAATGTACGTTAGAAATGCGCTCCAGCGTGCGCATCTTTTCCAAACAAAAAGATGGTACTTTGTTGCCGAAAAACATTGTGTATTACCAGTTCAAATTAGAATGCAGGGATAATCGCTACCGTTATACCATCACGAATTTCAATGAAAAAGCGGCAGCGGCCGCTCCCATCGAGAACTGGTTCAAGACCGATTCCCCGTATTGGTCCCCGTCTCAATATGAGTTCCTCAATCAGATTGACGGCCAGATCAAGGAACTGATCCAGTCGTTAGAGGAGGGCATGATGCCCGAAGAGGTTTTCGAGGATGAATGGTAGATCTTTCCTGATGCTCTTGGCCGCGTGCCTTATGATGGCATCCTGCCAAAAGCCTTCCGGCAATGTTTGTGTCGAATTTTCCACTTCGGTGGATGACCAGACGTTGCAACTGGACACGTTTCTATATCAAAATGCCTCCGGCAACCACTACTCGGTGTCGGAGGTTCAGTATTTCATTTCCGATGTGAAACTGATTCGGGAAGATGGCACCGAAGTGCAGATCTTGTCGGACAGCGGGGCCCATTATGTGGACTTGGACATTCCGGCCACGTTGCAATGGAGACCCGATGATGCCATTCCGTCAGGACATTACGTCACGATTTCGTTTGTCTTTGGCCTTTCGCCAAGATTGAATCATAACTATTTCTATACCAATGCTCCTGAAAACAATATGGCTTGGCCGGGAATGTTGGGAGGTGGGTATCATTATATGAAGATAAACGGAAAATGGAAGAATGCGGAAGGCGTGGAGATGCCATTTAATCTGCATACCGGCAGAAGCGCTACGCAGGTGGGCGGTTCGGATTTTGAAGACAACTCCTTCCTGGTGACGCTTCCCCTGTCGGGGTTCAACATCGGGCGGAATGAGACGCGCACCATTGGCTTGAATATGAACATAAACAACTGGTTTGTTAATCCCAATCTGTTTGATTTCAATGTCTTCGGTGGCAGTATTATGCAAAATGCGACCGCACAGCATCTTTTGCGCGAGAATGGGGCGGATGTTTTTTCTATTGAAAAATAACTATCTTTGCGCTTTCATTGAAAAATAGACATGAAGGTTTCCGAATTGTATTCTATCGTCAATCCCGAAAATCTGGTTGTGGCCAGCGACCAGGATGAGATTTCGGAATTGTGTATCGACAGCCGGAAGGTGGTGCATCCGGAGCAGACGCTCTTTTTCGCCATCAGGACCGACAAAAACGACGGCCATCGCTATATCCCCCAACTGCAACAGATGGGTGTGCGTAACTTTGTGGTTTCCAATCCGGTGGAATCACTGCAGGCTATTGCCCGTGCGCATAGGCAACGCTTCTCCTATCCGGTTGTCGGCATCACCGGCAGCAATGGCAAAACCATCGTCAAGGAGTGGCTGGCCACCCTGTTGGCGGATGATTTCAATATTGTGAGAAGTCCCGATAGCTATAACTCCCAATTAGGTGTTCCGTTGTCGGTATGGCAGATGTCGGACAGCCACCAATTGGCCATTTTTGAAGCCGGTATTTCCAAACCCGGGGAAATGCAGCAACTGGCGGACATCATCCGTCCCACTATCGGAATCCTCACCAACATAGGCATGGCTCATGCGCAATTTTTCCGTGACGAAAGGCAGAAAATTGAAGAAAAACTGCAACTTTTCAATACTTGCGAAAAACTGATCTATCACGATGACAATAAGATGGTTGAGGAGGTGTTGGCCCAGCCGGGATATGCTCATCTCCAGAAAATTTCCTGGGGTAGCGCTTCGTCGGCATATCCTGTGGAGCACCGTCATGCAGAGGGTGAAGCCACGGTGGTGGAGTTGGCACAGGAGTGCTATAGGATTCCGTTCTTAGATGCCGCTTCCGTGGAAAACGCTTTGCATGTGATTGTTACAGCCTTGGAACTCGGTTGCCGTCCAGCGGATATTCGGGCACGTCTTCCACGCCTGACCCGTATAAAAATGCGTACAGAGATTCTGGAGGGCCGCAACCATTCCGTCATTATCAACGATACCTACAGTTTGGATGCCAATTCACTCAACGCCGCGCTTGACTTCATGGACACGCAGACGCAGATGGACCATAAAACGCTTGTCCTGTCTGATTTTGAGCAGGTTGGTAAAATGTCGGATCAGGATTACCGGGAGCTGAATCGCCGCTTGCAACAACATGATATTTCGAAACTGTTAGCTGTGGGTGCGCACCTGTGCGAGCATGCCCACTGCTTTGATTGCCCAACGCAATGGTTCTTCAAAGATACCGACACCCTTCTCGCGGAATTGCAGCAGATACCTATCTCCTATGAAACCATCCTCGTGAAAGGTGCCCGCAGTTTCCATTTCGAGCGGGTGGTCAGCAGGTTGCAGCACAAGACGCACCTCACTATTCTACATGTGGATTTGCCGGCATTGGTACACAATCTTAATTTCCATCGTTCTTTTCTGAAGCCGGAAACCAAGTTGGTGGCGATGGTCAAGGCTCATTCGTACGGGTTGGGCGATGCGGAGATCATCAATGATTTGGTGCATCATGGTGTGGATTATCTGGCCGTGGCCTACACCGACGAGGGCGTGCGCCTGCGCAAGCGTCATATCACCACCCCCATCATTGTGCTGGGTGCGGAGGCGCATAGCTTTGACGTAATGGTCCAGCATGAACTGGAACCCGAAATCTTCAACTTCTATTATTTGGATGAGCTGGTGAATGTGTTGCAGAAACATCCTGAGATCCGCCAGTTCAACATCCATCTGAAATTTGACACGGGAATGCACCGTCTGGGTTTCGACTTGGAGGATGTTCCCCGTTTGATTCAGAAAATTCAGTCGGTGCCGCAGCTGCATGTGGCCTCTCTGTTTTCGCATTTGGCCGCCGCCGAGGATCCGTCGGAAGACGCCTACACACGGCATCAGATCGAACTCTTCCGGCAGATGACCGACCCGATAATCGGGGCGTTTGACTATCCGATTCTGCGCCATATCCTGAACAGTGCCGGCATTATCCGTTTTACAGAATCGCAATTCGAGATGGTGCGTTTAGGCATCGGGCTCTACGGCTGCTCTGAAATTCCGGAAGTGGCTGAGAAGCTCCATAACGTGGTGACACTCAAGACGGTGGTGACGCAGGTGAAGCGTATAGCTGCTGGCGAAACCATTGGCTACAATCGCAGTTTCCGTCTCGCACACGACACGCAGGTGGCCATCATTCCGATTGGCTACGCCGACGGCTACCCGCGCGAACTCGGTAACAGGAAAGGCACCGTAGTCATCCAAGGACAGAAAGTGCCGGTCATCGGGAAAATCTGTATGGACATGTGTATGCTTGATGTTACGGGTTTGAACGTCCATGAGGGCGATGAAGTGGTGGTCTATGGCGAGGGCAACACCGTGGGCGACATGGCCAAAGCTGCCGGCCTGATCAGCTATGAACTGATGACCCGCATCTCGCAACGCGTGCCGAGGGTTTATGTTAGAGAGTAATTTCGTATTTTTGCCGCCCGTTTTTACGGATAAATATTGAGTATGAAATCACCAATAAAGAAAATATATCTCAAAGTCAGGTCGTTAGGCATTACACCGCCTTGGCTGGTTATGTGTATCGACATCCTGGTCGTGGCTCTGTCAGTGTTTTTGGCCATGTTCATCCGCGACAATTTCAAGTTCCCGTCGAATTTAGGGTACGTCGATTGGATTAACGCCCCGATTCTGATTCTGCCGGTGCGGATTCTCTTTTTGGCCATTTTCCAAGTCAACTATCAGGTCATACGCTACACCAGCACCCGCGATGTGGCCAAGATTTTCTGGGCTTGTATAAGCGGCTCCATGGCTATTGTGCTTATTAATCTTGTAATATACTCTGTAACAGGTCGTTTCTTTGTGCCTAATTCTGTTTGGATGATGGAGTTCTTCATCACTACGGTGTTGCTTATTTTCTATCGTTTCATTTTCAAGATATATTATATGGAAACCGTGAATCCGGTGAAACTGCGCAAGAACATCGTGATTTTCGGGGCTGGGGAGTCCGGCGTGACCACCAAGCGCACCATCGACCGTGACAATGCCTCCAAGTACAAGGTGCTTGCCTTTTTTGATGAGGACCCGACGAAAATCGGGATGCAGTTGGAGGGATTGCCGGTTGTGAATTATCATTATTTGAATAATTATCTTAAAACCAATAATGTATCCTTCCTCATTATTGCAGTGCAGAAAATCGGGAATGCCAAGGTGAAGGAGATTACGGAAACCGCTTTGCCGCATAATGTGAAGGTGCTGAAGGTGCCGCCTGTGTCGCGCTGGCTCAACGGCAACCTCAGTTTCAAGCAGATCAAGAAGGTAAAAATCGAGGATCTGTTGGAACGTTCCCAGATACAATTGGATCTTTCCCTGCTGAATCCCGAATTGTCGGGGCAGACGATCATGATTACGGGTGCCGCAGGCTCCATAGGCAGCGAAATTGTACGCCAGTTGCTACAATTCCCCTACAAACGGCTCGTTCTCATTGATGAAGCGGAAACACCCTGCTTCTTCCTGCAGGGGGAAATCACCCAGATTAACGGCATGAAGGATATAAACATGCACATCTTGGACATTTGCGACACCGAGCAGATGGAAAAACTGATGGAGCGTTACCGTCCCAATATCGTCTATCATGCTGCCGCCTACAAGCATGTGCCCATGATGGAGAAAAACGTGCGTTCGGCCATTAAGGTCAATGTGGAGGGCACGAAGCGGCTGGCCGACATGGCTGTGAAGTACGGTGCGAAGAAGTTCGTGATGGTCTCCACCGACAAGGCCGTCAACCCGACGAACGTGATGGGGGCGTCCAAGCGCATTGCGGAGATGTATGTGCAGGCGTTGAATTTCCACCAGCCGACCACGAAGTTCATTACTACGCGCTTTGGTAACGTGCTGGATTCCAATGGTTCGGTGATTCCGATTTTCCGCCAGCAGATAGAAAAGGGCGGCCCGATTACCGTGACCCACCCTGACATCACCCGTTATTTCATGACCATCTCCGAGGCGTGCCAGTTGGTAATCACCGCCGGCGCGATGGGCAATGGCGGGGAGATTTTTATTTTCGATATGGGTAAATCAGTGCGTATCAGTGATTTGGCTAAAAAGATGATCCAGCTCTCCGGACTTACCCTCGACAAGGATATTTCCATCCAATATACAGGCCTTCGGCCGGGTGAGAAACTGTACGAGGAGTTGCTGGCCACGGAGGAGAATACCATCAAGACGGAACACAAGAAAATCAAGATTGCCAAGGTGCGCACGTATGAGTACGAAACGCTGGCCCCTGCCATACAGAAACTCATTGACTTGCAAAACGAAGACGATTTCACGATTGTGGCCCAAATGAAGGAGGTGGTTCACGAATACAAGAGCCAGAATTCCGAATTTGAAGTTATTGACAAGCAGAACAGCTATTTAGAATCATCAAGATGAAAAATTTCGCCATAATAGGAGTGGGTGGCTATGTGGCCCCGCGTCATCTGAAGGCTATCGCCGAAACGGGTAACAGCTTAGTGGCCGCATACGACACATCGGACAGCGTCGGCATTATCGACAGCTATTTCCCGGATGCTTCCTTTTTCACGGAGTTGGAACTCTTCGACCGCCATTGTACGAAGCTGAAGGGTACGCCCGGACAGGTGGACATGGTGTCGGTGTGCACGCCCAACTACCTGCACGATTCGCATACGCGCTACGCGTTACGTCTCGGCGCGGATGTCATCTGCGAGAAGCCGTTGGTGCTGAATCCCTGGAATATCGACGGCATTCAGAAAGTGGAGGAGGAGACGGGCCGGAAGGTCAACAATATTCTCCAGCTGCGGTTGCATCCCTCTATTGTGGCCTTGAAGAAGAAGGTGGAGGAAGGTCCTCGCGACGTGGTGTATGATGTTGATTTGACGTATATTACCGCCCGCGGGAAGTGGTACTATATCTCCTGGAAGGGCGACGCTCGCAAGAGTGGCGGCATAGCTACCAACATTGGGGTGCATTTCTACGATATGTTAGCGTATATTTTCGGCGATGTGGAGGAGAATATTGTGCACGTCTCCTCGTTTGATCGCGTGGCCGGCTTTTTGAGGTTGAAGAAGGCCCGCGTGCGTTATTTCCTGAGTATCAATCCCAACACCTTGCCTGCCGAGGCTTTGAATAGTGGTCTGCGCACGTACCGGTCCATCCGCATTGGCGATGAGGAGTTCGAGTTCAGCGGCGGCTTCACCGATTTGCATACGGAGAGTTACCGGCAGATTTTAGCTGGTAATGGCTTCGGATTGGATGATGTAAGAAACTGCATCCAAATCGTTTACGATATCCGCAATGCGGTGCCTGTGGGCTTGAAAGGTGATTATCACCCGCTGGCTGCGCTTCCCTTGGAGCCGCACCCGTTCGGGTGGTGATTTGAAAGGGATTACCTACTGCCTCACCAACTTCAAATAATACACTTTCCTGTCGTTGGTCATCACGCGGACGATATAGCTCGCCTTGGCGAGGCGACTGAGAATATTTCAGATGCTGTCAAGATTCTATTTTTGGCGCCCCTGCCTGCGAACAGCAAGCCGTGCTTCCTTTTCCGCCGCACACCCGTCAGGACTTATAACCATGAGGTGAACCCGATATATGCCCGTCTTGCGAGGCTTGAAGACGATATTTGGACTGGTAAAGGAAAACTTCTCAGGGCCCATGATACTCCAAAGGTATGTGTTGCGGGTTCCCGTGTTGCCAACAAGTCGCACTTTTCTCCCCATTTTGCATAACGTATCGCCCACGATTTCGGCTACTGGCACGTTTCGGAAGGCCACATTGATAATCGAGTTTGTGCGGCAGTTGCCGTACCGTTCGCGGACATCCACAATGTAGTTTCCTGTTTGCCTGACCGTCAACATGTTGCCTACGGTCACCGTATCCAAGGGCTTCCAATAATAGTCATTTACAGTTAATGGGGGTGAGAATCCGAGAACCCGACCGCTCTCTGAACAAGAGGTTTCCGCATACATAGTGTGTAAAAAACCGTCATCCATCTTGTTTTCCCTTACTACCAGGTAAGTTTGTCCAGTGTCGGTTCGGCCGAAAGTGTCAGTCACCGTCAGCGTCACGGTAATATGCGTCATCGAACGTACGTTGTAAGAGTGATAGACGGGATTTCCATAATTGAATGTGCCATCCCCAAAATCCCAGCGATAGCGAAGATTCTCGCCCGATGCCACTGCCTGAAACATTGCCGGACGCTCTTCACACATGCGGGTGGGTGCGATGATGGTGTCTATGACGGGAGCAGGATGTGCATCCGAGGAGACTACCGATGGCACTTCATGCGCAACCGCTGCTTTTTCGATGGAAAGAATCACACTATGTCTGTATTCCGCACCATTACTACATTTTCTCTTTAGCGTGACATACGTGCGATGCGGATAACGGGATTCACTTCCGTTATTCAGATAGTTTACCGACACCTCCACCGATGGAACGAAATTGTCGCCCACGATGGAGGCGGCTCTGTCGCTGGTAATCCACTCATAAACCACATGTTTGGACTGGTCCGGCAATTCCAGACGGAAGCGGTCGCCCTCGTAAACGGTCATCATGCAGGGGATGTCGCCATTGGAGAGAGAAAAAGTATCCACCGGATGGATATAGGCCTCGGAGCGGCAGCCTGTCACCTTGTCAATCTGCCGCACGGCAATTCCGTTTATAGCCTTGTAATCGTAGCTGAACGTCACCCTGTTGCCTTCGGCAAATGCAGGGAAGGTACTGTTTGTGTCAAGCGGTTCCCAACTCAGATAGTAGCGTTCGTTGGTTGGAGTGGCTTCGAGCAGAATACTGTTGCCGAAGCATACCTCCGTAGAACCCCTGACAAACGTCGGAGGAGGTACTGTTTTGCATTGCCTGGAAACACGATCGGTTGGCTGGGCGCATAATGTTGTCACCAGCAATACCCATAACACAAGAAAAAACAAAATTTCACGTGTCTTCATGGAAATTAATCGTTTGCTTTGACAAACTTCTCAACCGACACCTCCCCATTGCTGACCGCCTCCAGAATATAGGTTCCCGCCGGCAGCCGCGAAACGTCTATCGTAGCAGAACCGTCCCGGATCACCTCCCGCATAAGCGTACGTCCGTTCAGGTCCATAATAGTGACGTAATCCATGGGCGACCGGCCGCCCTCCACATGGATGATGCCGCCAGCGGGGTTCGGCCACAGTTTCAGATCCGATGCTCTTTCCCCATAACCGGCAATCCCCACGTAAGGTTCCGCATATTCCGGATTCCTGTACAACGCGAACACCGCATTGTCAGACCCCGGATTGCTGTTGGCCACAACATTGTCGCTAAACGTCACCGGTGAAAACGATGTCAGCGACAACAGCAGGGACCCATCCGAATTTGCGGTCACCCCATACGATCTGTCTATTCTTGAATTCATACTATATATGGTGTCTTTTCCTATCAAAATTCCGTTATCATTCCATTCTGTTAATAGACAGTTAAATGTGTTATCATAAGAATAAGCAGCAAACACTCTGTTGTTCTTACACGAAGGCATGTTGCTCTCGGCAACCTCTAAAGCGGGAACTATGCCTTGGGAAACATAATGCCCTGTGTTTTTATTGTATTTGACAAAAAAACCTATGGCGGAACTATATGGGACATAACGTTGCAAGCTGTTTTCTTCCGAGTCAAAATATATATTCGCCGAGCTTTCAGGTGTATAGGCCCCACTGCCACACAAATACACATGTTCACCTTCCAAACAGTTTCCGTGCCAAATAACTCTGGCAAATGGCGAACCTATGGAATTCCCCTTTGTATATATCTGGTTGCACCACTGCACACGGCCGTATGTGTCATATTTTATAATGAAGTTCGTACGGTATGCCCCACTCATATCCTGTATGGTGGCGCAGTGGGTGCTGTCCCACCAGATGTGGATGGGGTACTGGTGCAGATGCCCGCCTGTCTCATAGTCGAACATATAAATTAATATATAGCCTGACAGATACATATTGCCATCCTCATCGTAAGATATACCCTCCGGCCTGATATCATAATGAGGGTTCACACTATCCGCTAAAAATTCCCACGATGCGGCAATCCCGTCCGTCTGCTGCACAACCAGTTTGGCAAACTCCAATTCCCAATCCGGCGTGAATTTGTAAAACATGGCATTACAAAACACCCTGTTTGGATTGGAGATGTTGCCCGGCAGATACAGGTCGTATGTCTTGTTAGAGTCCCCGTCCACCACTATTGTAAACGGGTCCTCCTCATTTCCCGCATAATAAAAACGCGCAAACAGGTAAACATTGCCTCCATCATCCACGTGCATAGGCATTGTTCCTTCCTGACCAACAGGTCGCACAGGTCGGATATATGTTGTGCCGTTCAAGATTTTATCTCTCGTGTACGATTCCACAAAATGGTCCTCCAACAGATTCCCGTCCAGGTCAAATTGCGCGAAAAAGGTCCACCTGCTACGTTTGAAGGGCGGCCTCCGTTCGCTTTCAGGCATGCTGTCAACCTGCCCTTTCCGTATCAGGGTGTCCATGTAATACAGCCATGTGCCGGTCGGAAAATCACCCCACAAACCAGTTATCCCCGATATGTAAACCCTCCGGTTCCGCACTTCCATCCATTGGGGGGAGGATATGTGCCCTCCGTCATTGCTGCATTTCACAATCTTGTACCAGAGCATGTTGCCCAACGTGTCAAATTTGGCCAGCAAGATGGTAGGGATAGCCCCGTTCGAAACCTCCGAAGGGACATCAGTGAGAAAGTCTTGCCCGTCCATCTCGGGATTGCCGCCCATGGAGCCATACACGTATATGTTGCCATCCTCGTCAAACGCCGTGTTGGTTATCTGGTTGAAAATCTGAGTGTATGAGCCGCCGCTGCCGGTCCAGCTGTGCGCCCACTTCCACTCGCCCTGCGGGTACGCAGTCAGGAATGAGAAATTGACAATGAGGAATGCAAGAAGCCATTGGTAAAGGAAAAGATTGTGTTTCATAATTGGGAGTGTGTTTGGGGGTTGGAATTTTTTTTTCGGGCGGTAAAGATAGGAAAAAGGACAATACGAAAGCATCCTCAAAACAAAACCATAAAATTTTTCTTTTGTCAAAACAAATAAGAACTAACGAATATTTCTTAAATTTTCCTAAAAATATTCTTCTGGTCTTGACAAGCCCCAGGACTTTGCTGTATCTTTGTCCCCTGAAAAAAGGAATGTGATGAAGAAGTGGTTTATGTTGGGTTTGTGTTTGGGGATGTGGGGGATGTTCCTGATGGGGCAGACGGATTCCCTTTACAGGGTGGCATTCTACAATGTGGAGAATCTGTTCCACCCATCCGATGATTCCCTGACGGCGGACGAGGCTTTCACGCCAACAGGCTCGTATCATTGGAGCTATGCAAAATATTATCGTAAAATAAGCAATGTGGCGAAAGTCCTGATCGCCATGGGACGGGGGCATCCTCCGGCTGTGGTGGGGCTGGCCGAAATCGAATGTGAGCAGGTACTCAAGGATTTGTGCTACCGTTCGCCGTTGCGGAAGTTCGGCTACCGTTATGTGCATCACGACTCGCCCGACCGCCGGGGCGTGGATGTGGCGCTGCTCTACCACGACAGCCTTGTGAGCGTGCTGCGGGAGCAAAAACTGCCGGTACGCTTCCCTTTTGACACGCTGGCACGTACCCGCGACCTGTTGTATGTTTGCCTTCGTTTCCAGGGCGGCGATTCGTTGCACGTGTTGGTCAACCATTGGACATCGCGCTATGGAGGCTATGCCGCCACCGTGCCCAAGCGGAACGTCTGTGCGGATGTGGCACGCGCCTGCGTGGATTCTATCTTGGCAGGCGACTCATTAGCCAATATCCTGTTGATAGGCGACTTCAATGACTATCCCACAGACGAGAGCATGGAACGGCATCTGCGCGCCCGCAGATGTTCGCCCGACAACAGACGAGATACGCTCTTTAATTTGATGTATGCCTTTGAAAAAGAACCGAATATGGGTTCTCATAAGCATGAGGACTTTTGGGGCTGTTTGGACCAAATGGTGGTGTCGCGGGCCTTGATGTTCGGGACGGGTGGAATGTGCATCGTGGGACAAAAGGCCCATATCTTCCGGGACGATTTCCTGTTAGTGCCAGATGAAAAATATGGCGGGGTGAAGAACTATCGCACTTTCCTTGGTCCGCGCTATGTGGGCGGCTTCTCCGACCACCTGCCGGTGTTTATGACAGTTTCGTTACAAAGAAGGTGAACTGCTTGTCGATTTTGTGCCGGAAATGCTTTAACAGGAAATAGTATGCCACCAGGAAGAGAAGACTGGCTATGACGCTTGCCAGCTCGTTGTGGAAGATGGCGTAGGAACCGAACAGGGCCGCTATCAGGACGAGGAACGGAATGAGGTAGGCGATCAGGATGGCTTTCCAGCCCGTCTTCTGTTTCAGCACGAGGTGTACGCGCTCGCCAAGCTCGAAGGCTTCTCCGTATAGTGCTTGGGCGGTGACGAACTCCTGCCGCTGGTCGGAGGGCATGCAGATGCTTTTGGCGTGGCACTCGCTGCATGCCGAGCTGACGGTGATTTCCACATCGATATCCTTGCCGCGTATGGCTCGCACGATACCTTCCTTGCAAATGGTGTTTTCTTCTGTCATGGGATTCGGATTTGAATTAGGCTTCGAACAGCAAACGGAACATCTCTTCCACCTTGACGATGGGGATGATGGTCAGCTGGAAGTCTTTGGGATTGAGGCCTTTCATGTTGTATTTGGAGATGAACATCCGTCGGAAGCCGAGTTTGTCGGCCTCGGCAATGCGCTGGACGATACGGGGCACGGGGCGCACCTCGCCGCTGAGGCCCATCTCGCCGGCGAAGCAGGTCTTGGCGTCGATGGCGATGTCGGTGGCTGAAGAGAGGATGGCCGCCACGATGGCCAGGTTGATGGCGGGGTCATCCACACGCACGCCGCCCGCGATGTTGAGGAACACGTCCTTGGCACCCAGTTTGAAGCGGCATCGTTTCTCCAACACCGCCAGCAGCATGTTCATGCGGCGGATGTCGTAGCCGGTGGCGGAACGCTGTGGCATACCATAGACCGCAGAGCTTACAAGTGCTTGTGTCTCAATCATCATGGGGCGGTTGCCCTCCATGATCGAGGCCACTGCATGTCCACTGTAGTCCTCCTCATGCTGCGAGAGCAGGATCTCCGACGGGTTGTGGATTTCGTTGAGACCGGTCTGTGTCATCTCGAAGATGCCCATCTCGGAGGTGGATCCGAAGCGGTTCTTGATGCAACGCACAATACGGTAACCATAATGCTGGTCGCCCTCGAACTGCAGCACCGTGTCCACGATGTGTTCCAGGATCTTGGGACCAGCCAGCGTGCCGTCCTTGGTGATATGCCCGATCAGGAAGACAGGGATGCCGCTGGTCTTGGCCAGATGCTGGAATTCGGCGGCGCACTCCTTGAGCTGGGAGATGGAACCGGCGGCGGAGTCCAGCAGGTTGCTCTGCATGGTCTGGATAGAGTCGGCAATGACCATGTCAGGTTTTAGCTCTTCGATGTGTTTGAATATCTGCGATGTGTCGGTTTCGGTGAGCACGTAGCAGTGGGGTGCCGGCTGGTTTGAAAGGCGGGCGGCTCGCATTTTGAGCTGCGCTTCGCTCTCCTCTCCGGAGACGTACAGGATTTTGCAGTTCCGGATGTGCAGTGCCATCTGCAGCAGCAGGGTGGACTTGCCGATGCCGGGCTCGCCGCCCAGCAGGATGATGGAGCCGGCCACGATGCCGCCGCCTAACACGCGGTCGAACTCGGTGAATCCGGTGGACACGCGGGGCAGTTGCAGCAGCGACACCTCGTCAATGGGTTTGGGCGCGCTTTTGGCAACCACGGTGGTGGAACGGCCTTTGGCAGGTGTCTCCTCCCGCTGCACGACCTCCTCCACGAATGTGTTCCACTCGCCGCACGACGGGCAGCGGCCGATCCATTGCGCCGACTGCGCCCCGCAGTTCTTGCAGAAATATTGGGTTTTGCTCTTTGCCATGCGTTACGTTTTTAACCCGCAAAGGTGAATATTACCTTATTGGATTTTTTGTTGAACAAGAGAAATGACTTTGGTTATAAGTTGCGACGCAGGTTCCACAAGAGGTTTGACATCCGTTTCCTGCAAATCAAAGCAATCGCCATAATCTCCAGTTATACGCATAGTGAAAAGCCGATTGTACTGTCTTCCAAGTTCCATTTCAATCTTCCCTGTATTGATAAAATGCATGTTAAACATCCTAATAATACCCTCATGTGTTTTGGCATTCAAGCCGTTGGCAATTAATAGCGATGACACAGCGTAATACGCCGCATAGTACAACCTGTTGGCTGCTGTTGCCCAAAGACCTAATTCTATAACCTTTTGGGCTTCATTTAAGGTTTTGCTCGCCTTATCTAATCTATAGGCGATAACCATTTGTTTTTCCTCGTCGTTCAAACTCATATTAAAACTATTGCGTCTTCCATTACGTTTTTATAGAAGGGGGTGAAATACTTTTGGTTCCATTCTTCTCTTGTCTGGATAATAGTATTCACATCCTGATTATGTTTCCAAAAGATCATATTCAAAGGATATCCAATAGTATCATAATCTTGCCAATTGGAACGTCCATTGCGATTCAGGAGAACTAACACATCCCAGTCGGAGTCAAGCCGATGGCTTCCACGAGCTCTGGAGCCGAATAGCAGTACACTCGTCCCCGCTGGCAGCAAGGCATGGATATCACGTTTTAGGATGTTCAGCATTGTGTCTTGAGTAGCAGTGGAATCATTAATTATAGGATTCTTCATTTTGCCTCCTTTCAAATATTACAGCAAGAAATAAACTTGCAGCTGCAAAAATACATAATTCTTTTAATCGTTCAAGAGAAGAGTTGTAAATCTGATTTTTTCCTATCTTTGCCTCGCCAATCCGAAGGCACAATTTTGCTGGAGATTTGGTGAATATTTTAATAGAAATCCTATAGCGTAATCACGAAGTTCACTCAAATCATGTAATACCTGCACCTTTCTCCTCCACAAATCCCCGCAAGCCATCAGTAATGACCTAGAATCTCGTTTAGCAGTCCCTCACAGCCCTCTTGAACATCATCCCAGGTGGCTTGGAAGTTGCCAGTGTACCAGGGAACGGCCACGTCGCGCGGCGTGCTGGTGTAGTCCATCAGCAATGAAATCTTGCCGTCCACATCCGGTCCCACAATCCGCTGCATGTTCCGCAGGTTGTTCCGGTCCATCGCAATGATGTAATCATAATAGTCGTAGTCGGTGTGCGTCATCTGTCGGGCGGTCTTGCCTGCACAGGAGATCCCGTGCGCCTGCAATTTCCTGCGGGCGGGCGGATATGTGGGATTGCCGGTCTCCTCCCGGCTTGTGGCAGCGGAGGTGATCTCAAACTGCGCGGAAAGCCCCCGTTCCGTTACCTTCTGCTTCAGCACAAATTCGGCCATCGGACTTCGGCAGATGGTGTTGTGGCACACAGTGAGAATTCGGAACGTGTTTGTTTATATATATAAATGAAAAGGAAGATTTTTAATCGAAGCGAAATAATACAACAACTCTCAGAAAGAAAGGAATGTATGCGACATTTTTCCTATTTTTGCACCCCCAATTCAATAAGTCTATGAGAAATTTCTACATTCCGATTATCGCCATCATCCTGTGTTTTTGTCCGATGATGACCCCTGCAGCGCCAGTGGATTCCCTTACCGCCAAGAATATCGCTATGAACTTCGTGAACACCCGTGCTTCTGTTCGGGATGGCCAACAGGTGCATAGAGTGTCCACAACGTTCCCGCATCTTTTTGTGTTCAACGTGGAGGGTGGTGGATTCGTGGTGGTGAGCGGCGATGACCGCACACGCCCTGTGCTGGCCTATTCCGAAACCGGCAGTTTTGATCCCACCGGAATGCCCGATGCCGTTGCCGGATGGCTCTCCCGCTATGAGGAGCAATTGGTCGCTTTGGCTGGCGGGGCTGAGGCATACGATTATCATCCTATCCGGAACGACCGAGCTGTGAGCCCGCTTATTTCTACCCGTTGGCACCAGTATTCCTCTAATGGGAACAGCTATAACGCCCTGTGTCCGGTGGATTCCACGTTGCCCCAAATGGGCGGACATCCCTCGGTAGGTTGTGTGGCATTGGCTTTGGGACAGGTGATGCGCTATTGGCAGTGGCCGTTGCAGGGCAGAGGTTCCCGTTCTTACTCCTTGGCATCCTCCAATCCTTGCTGGCATTACGACACCTTGTCGGCAAATTTCGGTGCCACCACCTATGACTGGAACAATATGCCCGTGGTTCTCACCGACACCAACCCCTTGGCCGAGCGCACGGCGGTAGCCACCTTGCTATACCACTGCGGCGTGGCCATAGGCATGAACTATAATAGCGACTGCCAAGGAAGCAGCTCCGCCTTGACCTCGTCCCAGTATTATGCGGCCACGCGCTATTTTGGATATTCAAGCTCAGCAACCCTTTGCGAAAGAGAAAACTATTCAGACAATCAGTGGAAAGCCATGCTCAAGAACGACCTTGACAATCAAATTCCTGTCCTATATTCAGGGAGTTCCTATTATGATCCTGTCAATGGCACGTACTCCTCCGCACACGCCTTCATCATCGACGGTTACGACAATGATGACTACTTCCACGTGAATTGGGGATGGGGAGGGGCTTATGATGCCTATTATGCCATGGAAGCACTGACACCCGCTTATTATAATTACTCGCACGATGAGACTGTTATTTTCGGACTTGTACCTGCCGTTGCCGGCAATCCGCCGTTCACAGACTTGTTGCAACCAACCGTTCTTGACACCACCCACGTGCAGAAGGGCGGCGTGTTGGGCGGCCACAACCTAATGGTGAATATCGGTGACACTACTGACAGTTTTTTCGTTGGCCAGGCCATCATCGAAAATCTCAGTCAGCAGTTCGTGAAATGGCTGGATGTACAGCATCTTTCCATCGCTGCTGGTGACACGCTGCAATACTCCTTCCAGCGCACGGTTGACTTGCCCGTGGGCAGCTATTACGTGATGATGTACCGCAGCGCCGACACTATAGATATTAATGCCCCTAATACGCTGGGCTCCATGCAATTCCCGGCACGTTTCCATACGGATATTGATTTTTGGGTGGTGGACAGCAACAGGTCGGAACTTACAAACTTGGTGATTTTCATCCGTTTTGCCGATGATGGACAAATTGATCATGATTTTGCCCAAATCGACTCCATGTTCAACGACAAAACACCGGGCTTCCTGAGCGTGTATAACTTCTTCGATGCCATGTCATACGGCAAAATAAAATACGTTACGAAGTATGCCAACCAAGTATATGGGAACCGGATAATCGCATACAGGGATCCCCATCCACGAGGCTATTACGAACCCTACAGCGACGCCAATCCGGATGGCTACCACGGTCCGAATCCCTTTGTAGGCATATCCATGCGCGAGGCACAGCTGCTGGCCGCCGCCATGGATTATGTCAACACTAACGGGTTGGTGGATAAGTACGTGACCTTGGATGGCGATGGAGACGGTATTATTGACAATATCAGCTTCATTGTGAAGGGAGGCACTGGGGCTTGGGCAAGCATCCTCTGGCCGCACATGGAGTATTTTCCCCATGATTCCATCGATTATCCTGTCCGCATCAATGGGATGAAACCCAATACATTCAATTTCGAGTTTGAGGGCGCATCCCCTTCTCTTTTCTCTGCCAATGTCTTCCGGCATGAGATGGGACATTCGCTCAATATGCCCGACCTGTACCATTATACGAACTACTCGGACGTTGACCCTGCAGGTTTCTGGGATATGATGTGCTACAACTACGCGCCGAATCATACCAATATGATGTTCAAATCCAAGATTCTGAAGGTGGCGGATGAGCCTGTGGAGATTACGGAGGATGGGGATTACACCTTGTTGAGCAACGCATCCTCTCCTACGCAGAGTTGCTATTATATTCGTTCCGCCATTGATCCTACCCAGTGGTTCACGTTTGAATATCGTAACCAGGCCGACCTGTTTGAAGAGGGTATTCCCGGCACGGGGCTGATTGTCGGACGATGGAACGACACGGTTCCGCTGAACTATGACGGCATGTTCGCCAATGCCTTTTTCGATTATGAGCATCAGGCGCACCAATACTGGATTTTCCGTCCCGGCAGCAATTGTGACACGGTGAACGGTGACATCAACAGGGCGCATTTTTGTGCGGCGGAAGGTCGCACCTCCTTCGGCCCCACCACGGATCCGTATCCCTATCTGACGGACGGCACGCCGGAGCAGAGCTTTGAAATCACGAATATACAAGAAAACGGGAGCAATCTTACATTCCATGTACACTTTTTCAACAGCGGCGTTCACGATGCGACTTTGGCAGAGGATGTACGCGTGTATCCCAATCCGGCATCCGATCAGCTTACCATTTCAGGTTCTGATTTGCAGCGTGTTGAAATATATAACCTTACCGGGCAACTTTTGATGACAGAAAGTTGTAGCCAAGACCAAACCAGAATTTCCATCGGGCAAATGCCGTCAGGAATGCTGCTGATGAAGGTTGTGCGCAACGATGGCTCGATGTGCGTTCGGAAGGTGGTGAAACGTTAGCGACTACTGGCCGAAGCTGGACCCGTCGAAACAGTGGGTGCAGATGCGGTCTTTGGGTAGGCCGAGTGCTTTGGAAATGGTGGACAGCTTGTTGAATTTCAACGTGTCCACGCCGAGGTGCTGGCGGATGCGTTCCACAAGGTTGGCATATTGCGGAGTGGTGTCATCGCAATAGAGATGCAGGTTTTTGGTGCTGTCGCCCTCCAACTCCTCAACCACCCGACGGGTTATCAGTTCCATTTCTGTTTTGGATGCGGAAAAGTTCAGGAAATGGCAGCCGTAGAGCAGCGGCGGACAACTAATGCGGATGTGGACCTCTTTGGCCCCATACTCGTAGAGCTTGCGTACGTTGTCGCGCAACTGTGTGCCGCGCACAATGGAGTCGTCGCAGAAGACAATCCGCTGGCCCTCCAGGATTTTCGTGTTGGGCAGCAGTTTCATGCGGGCCACATGCTCGCGGGTTTCCTGATTGACGGGCATAAAGCTCCTTGACCAGGTGGGCGTGTATTTGATGATGCCTCGGCGGTAGGGTATCTGCTTGCCCATGGCGTAGCCTAAGGCCATGCCGATGCCGGAGTCGGGGATGGCGGACACGAAATCGGCTTCCACATCGTCCTCGCGGCCCATCTCGTAGCCGTACATGTATCGTGTATTCTCCACATTCACACCTTCATATTCGGCGGATGGATACCCGTAGTAAATCCACAGGAAAGAGCATATCTGCATCTTCTCATTGGGAGCCAGCAGCTGCTCGTACCCGTTGGCAGTCACCTTGACAATCTCGCCCGGACCCACAAAACGTTCGATGGCGTAGTCCAGATTGGCGAAACTGTGGCTGTCGAAGGCGAGCGCGTAGCCGGAGCTTTTCTTGCCGATGACGATGGGCGTGCGCCCGTAATAGTCGCGGGCGGCGATGATACCGTCGTTGGTCAGTATCAGCATGGAACAGGACCCCTTGACCTTGCGATAGACATTCTGGATGCCGTCCACAAAGCTTTTGCCCTGCGTGATCATCAGGGCGACGAGCTCGGTGGGGTTGGTGGTGCCGGAACTCAACTCGGTGAACTGCTGGTTCTTGTTGAGGCATTCCTGCTCCAATTCTGCTATATTGTTGATTTTAGCCACCGTGACAATGGCGAAACGGCCCAGATGGGAGTTCACCACGATAGGTTGTGCGTCCGTGTCGCTTATGACCCCGATGCCGAGGGTTCCCCTGAATTTGTCCAGGTCTTCGCCGAACTTGGTCCGGAAGTAGGAGTTCTGGATGTTGTGGATGGAACGATGGAAGAGATTGTCCTCAAGGGTTACCATACCGGCGCGTTTCGTGCCGAGGTGGGAATGGTAGTCTATGCCATAAAAAAGGTCGGGATTGCAAGGTCCGTTAGAGACAACACCGAAAAAACCGCCCATAATTTATTGAGTATTAAAAGATTAATAAATAAATCCGATAGGATATGGAACGGGTGCAATAATACGATTTTTGCTTTTTACAGCCTTTTCAAAAAACAGGAAGTTATTACCGATTTATGAACAATGGGCGGAGAGCCCATGCGAAGACCGTGGAAAATATGAAAAAGGGCGGACATTTTAATTTCCGCCCCATATAAGTTTTTGGAAAGATCTTAGATTTGCGTCAAAACATTATTTTTTTACCCCGGTACCGTCGCAAGAATAACAATATTTTTTACCAAGACCGTCGCAGCTGGAACATCTTCGATCATTATAATTCCAGCCACTTCCTTTGCAACTACTGCAAATAGTATATCCTTTTCCAGCACATGAACCGCATAATTTCGTGTCTCGCTCTTCTATCGGTTTGTAAATGCCATTGCTTTCGTTGGCATATTCGATTTCTTCATCAAGGGCTATATGCCAGCCTTTGTTTTTCTGAATCCAAATCGTGCTGCCATGTTTTAAGGCCTGGCTTTCATAGTATCCGACCGGTCCGGAAATAACCCTCACCTGTGCGGCAGTGCGCTCGTTGTTAAGTCTTTCCACAATACCGTAAAGAAGACCGTTATTATGGCTTACGCAGACCTGGTCCCCCTCATGCCACTTGCTCATATCCATTCCTTTTGCAATATTGCTCTCGCGGGAAGGCAAGTTACTTTTCATTTTAGAATCTCAAAATTTATAACATGCAATTTATAACATGCAGACTTCCGATGCAGATTAGTTTCGACAGTAAAGCATAAAGACCACAAAAAGCGCGGGGGTCGGATTCTAACGCTTTTTCAGGTGTGTCTCCCGTCCGAGCCCCGTCAAGGTCTCATCGCACGTTTGACGCTGCAAAGCGTAAGGATTTTTTCTAATACCCAAACAGGGCTTCCGCTTGTTTCATGCGCTCGCGCACGGGCACACTGAAGGGGCAGCGTTCCTCGCACGCGCCGCATTCCACACACTCGCCCGCGTGATGCGCCAGCTGCTTGTACTCCGCAGCTAACTGGGCGGAAAGACCGTCTTTTTGAGCCTCGTCGTAGAGCTCGTTCACCTTGGCGATGTCAATGCCGACGGGACAGGGGGCGCAGTGCTTGCAGTAAGTGCAGCCACCCGTGCCGGCCTCCGCCTGCGCCGTCTGACGGTTCAGCACGGCGTTATAGTCTTTTTCCTCCTCGGTGGCTTTCAGATAATGCAGGTATTCGTCCAATTTGTTGGCGTTGTCGGCGCTGCAGAAACTCACAGCCACACAGGGTTTTGCCAACGCGTAGGCCACGCACTGGTCGCGGGTGAGGGCCACCTTCAGCGGCGACTTCTCCGCATCCAACAGACGGTCGCCGCCACCGTAGGCTTTCATGACCGTAATGGCGATGTTGTGCTGGGCGCAGTAGTCGTACAATTCCACACGCACTGGGTCGATGCCGGGCAGCATGTTATTGAATGTTTCCGGATCCCACGGGCTTTTCCCCGACAGCACACGGTCGAAGGCGGGGTTGAGGCTGAACATGATCACCTCCACCAGCCCGCTTTTGGCAATGGCGAGGGCTACCTCGGCGTTGTGGCTGCTCACACCGATATGTTTGATTTTGCCCTGTGCTTTCAGGTCTTTTACATATTGCAGATAATCACTGCCTTGTACAGCCTTCCAGTCTTCCATCTTGTCGAAGATGTGCATCATGCCTATATCTATATAGTCGGTGTTCAGGCGTGTGAGCAGATCTTCGAAGCCTTTTTTGCACTTGTCCACGTCGCGGGTGCGTTCGTAGCTGTCGCCGTTCCACCAGCAGCCGATGTGGCCTTGGATGATCATCTCCTTGCGGCGGTCGCCGAGGCCGTAGCCGATGTTGCTGCGCACCTTGGGGTTGGCATCGTACAGGTCCATGCAGTTCATGCCGCGGTCGAGGGCGGCGGTGACCAGCTCGCGGGAGGTGGCGGAGTCGATCTCGTCGAAGCCGCCGCAGCCGAGGCCGATGACCCCCACGCGCAGGCCTGTGCTGCCTAACGTGCGGTATTCCATGTCGGGGTTCTCCTTGAAAGTGTTGCTCTTGCTGTTGCAGGCGGTCAGCAGAAGCACCGCGCACACGATGGCGAGGCACGGCAGTAGAATGGTGTGGATCTTTTTCATTGTATTTTTTTTGATGAAACAATTTGCAGAAATATGAGAACATAATGTGCGGGTTTCCCGATGTGGTTGCACTAAATCTTCCGGCCGACTTTCTTGAGCAGTCGCCGTACCTTGCTGTTCCGTTTGACCAACCACTCCTCAATCATCTCGTTTTCGTCCATGGGAGTTTCCAGAATCTCTTTTTTGCGCCTTTTTAATTGATGAAAACGAAGATAGGTTCCTATATGGCGGCTCTTCTTGTCATGGTAGATTTCATCGAACGGAATAAGTACAGCCGTGTCTTCGATGTTGTGCATCAGGCGGTTCACCGCCGTGCCGAACATGAGCATCTGGGAGGTGATGGAGATATAGGCCGTCATGTTCGGCGGAACGTTCACACCCCTCATTCGGGCCGCCGCCTTAAGCAGTTTGTAGTCTTCTAACAGGTCGTCCTTGTTCAAAATCAGATCCATCAGTTCGGGGTCGGAATCCGGCATTATCGCATAGTCGTCCCATGGGCGGATAAGCTCCTCCTTGTCTCCGAAATGCTTCCAGAGGAAATGGTAGATCAAGTCTTTGGCGATATGGTCGTATGAAGGATACAGGGTTATTTTCCCAAAGAAGTAGAGCAGTCTGGGGTATTTCATGATAATGGCCACGAGTCCATCCCACAGGTTGTCGAAGGCGAAAATGGATTTTGCGCCATTCTTGGAACTCTGGTACTCCGGAGCCACAAAGTTGCGGCCAAGCTCCAGAACGTGCGGCAGGTACTCGTCGATGAATTTCTGGGAAAAGTGGAACTGATGGGCACTTGCCATTATAGGCTGGCCCTTTTCGTCAAACGTCGCTTCGGAACCGAATAGGAAGCGGTACCCTCCGATTATCGCTTCGTTGTCCGGATCCCAGACAATCAGCTGTTTGTAAGGATTCTCCATCTTGTCGTATTCATCCAGATCTATGTCTTTGCCCGTGGAACCGCCGGCCTCGCGGAAGGTCAGCTCACGCAGTCGGCCGATCTCGGTGACAACATTGGGGGAGTCCTGCCAGGTGACGATGTAAAGCTCGTTGTGCCCCTTGTTGGTGTCTTCCAGCTTCTTGGATTTGGTGAGTTCTGCCTTGAGCAGTTCTACCGGTACAGGATCTATTATTTTTTTCATAATGTTAGAAAAGGTCAATCAATACTGGATGGCCACGGATTGGAGACTATGCCGGCCATGTCAAGCATAGTCTTGTGTGCGAGGTCGCGCATTCGTGCCGTTTCTTCTTTGCGGGATGCGGTGAGGTCTGGGATGATGGGGTCGCCCACATGGATGGTGACCAAAGGTTCGCCTTGGCAGAAGAATCTGCGCCATCCGGTACGGGGTCTGAAGGAGATTACCATTGGAATAATCGGGAGAGCATACTTGTAGGCCATGTTGAAAGCGCCTGTCTTGAAGGGCCTTAGCGGAGAATAGAATCTCCAACTGCAGCTTTCGGGGAATATGTGTATCCACTGTTTCTTAGCGTGCAGCTCGTCCAGAGCCTTGTCAAACGCTCTCAGTCCGCTGCGCTCCTCCGGAATGGCGATGCCTCCGATGTTTTTCATCAGGAATCCATCCTTGCCCCGGAAAGGCTGGGCGTACATGGGAATCCATGCTTTGCGGTAGCGCATCGCCTGCAACACGCTTATCATGTCCCACCGGTGCACATGGTTGCAAACGGTCATCATGCCGTTGGCGAAGAGTTTACGGTTCTGGCGGATCTTCTCACGGCCTTCAATCCGAAGGCCATAGCGGATACGGTTTAATGGGAAAGCCGCAATCCAAAGTGTAAGGTAAATGAGAAAATGCCAGATTTTGAATTTCAGGGATTTGTCAAGATACGGGTACGTCCCGTCGAATTTTATGTCCTTGAGCTCCCCGCGTATGGGGGCCATCCTTGTGAAAGGATTGTCTCCCGAGAATTCCTCTGCCGGTTCGGGGACATACACCCCTTCGCGAACCTTGAAGTTCCGATACGCAGGGCCAAAAGATGAATAGTCCTCTATCATTTCAGGTGTTTCAGAGCGATGGCGGATTTCATGCCACCAGGTTATTATTCATTTTACGAGCGCAAAGATAATAAAAAAAACTTTTTTTAACCTGACCGTTGTTTTTTATAAAATAGATTATCTTTGCACCAATCTTATAATAATTAAAATGAAAAGGCAGATTCTTTCTTTGCTTCTTTTGTTTGTGAGCATTGCCGCGTCGTCCCAAACCGTTACCATCTCCTTTACGGCCCAAGACACGAATGCCTATCCTGTGCGGCTGAATCGTGTGACAATCACGAACTTAAGTAAAAACTGGCAGGAGACCATTTTCTGGCCCGACACTGCGCTGACGATGCAACTTGGAACAGGAATTGACGATTATGGGAAAGTCAGCAGGGTAGTTGTGTTGCAAAACAAACCAAATCCATGCGACGGTACTACGGAGGTGTGTTTGGCAGTGCCGGAAGACGGCCCGGTACAGTTGGAGATGACGGACTTGCGTGGGAGGTTGGTGTCTTCTCAGGAGATGTCACTGCAACGGGGGGTCCACTGCTTCCGCGCCACCCTCTCGTCGGCGGGCACATACGTGATGACCGCACGTCAGAACGGCCAAAGCGGCTCCGTCAAAATGGTCTGCAACCGAGGGGCGGGATCCGATAACATAGATTACTTGGGTGCTGGTCCGGACATCGACTATATGTTGAAATCCGTCAACACCAATCCGTACAATCATGGCGACACGATGGAGTATGTGGGCTATGCCGATATATGCGGTGCGGAGGCGGAGAGCCGGCATGTTGTGACACAACTTTTCCATATCACGTGCACACTGCATTTCTCGGAAGCGCAGTGCTTTCTGCCGGAAGTGCTTACGAATGCCATTGTGGAATTTACGGACACTACAGCGACAGGAGGCGGCCGTGTGATATCCGGTGGCGGCGCCCCTGTAACGGCCCGCGGCTTGTGTTGGAGCACCTCGCCTAATCCTATTGTCAGCGACAACCACACGACAGAGGGTGACAGTTTGGGAAGTTTCACCAGCTATCTCACGGGGCTGACACCCGGAACCCGGTACTACGTACGGGCATACGCAGTGAACATAATGGGCACAGCGTATGGCGACACTGTGAGTTTCACCACCTGGCCCGCCTTTCATTGCGGAATGGATTTGGTTGTCGATATTGACGGAAACACATACACCACATTGCAGCTTGGAACCCAATGCTGGATGAAAGAGAATCTGCGCACGACGCACTATTCCGACGGCACTCCCATCCAACAGGGAAGCTCAACGTCTGTGGATGTGGCTTATTGGTACTATCCGCACAACGATGCCACCACTGTGCCACTATACGGGTTGTTGTACAATAGGACGGCAGCGGTGGGGGTAACCGCATCCGGTATGCCGAATCGGAATATTTGTCCTGTCCGTTGGCATTTGCCCGATATAAATGAATGGTTTGATCTTACAAACTATGTTGGGAGCCAGAGTCAATATTGGTGTAATAATAATTCTAATTATATTGCCAAAGCGTTAGCCTCCACGGAAGGATGGGGAACATCGCCCAATACCTGCAGCGTGGGTAATAATCCCTCCGCGAATAATGCCACCGGTTTTAGTGCGATGCCGGCAGGGTGTTACTACGGTTCTTATGGTGATTTCTGGGGAGCTGCTCATTTTTGGACTCCTAACATGCAACAGAATCAAGGTCAAGTCTTCTCCCTGACTATGGGTGGAGCCTCTCCAAATCCATTTAATACAAGACAATCACATTACGGACATTCGATCCGCTGTGTGCACGATTAGAAGAAAACGATGTGGCGGTGTCCGTGCGTCTGATTACGGCAGTTCCATCTTCCCCCTAACCCCATTATCGGGCATGGTTTCAATGTCTTTAAAAATAAATGGCAGAAATTCGGACAGATAGAGCCTCCAGTTGCGCCATACATGTCCTCCTGGGGTTTTATAATAAATGTATGGGATTTGTTGATGATGTATTTTCCGGACAAAACGCCTGCTCTGTGGATGGAAGATGTCCCGTTTGCCGGTTCCAATCCAATAGATGGTGTTCCGATGGCTTGGCAGTTGTTTTCGATGTACAATCGGGGAGAATAATCCCACATATTTGAAATTGTCCTCGTACATGTTGGCAAGTGTGGCTGACTGGGAAGCCCCCGCCGATAAACCGGCCACCGCTCGCATGTTCATGTCGGAGGATATATGGTAGCGGGCGGAAAATGAACTGTCCAGTTGTGGGAATATTTGCTCGAAGTCGTGGTGAAACCAGGAATAGTAAAGGAGCAGATTCCGCATCATCCCCACACTTTCGTTCTGACCGATAAGTTTTTCGGGGTTGGCGTCAGGCATCACGATAATCATCGGTTTGGCTTTCCCTTGCCGTATCAGGTTGTCAGCCATCTGCACCACTCGTCCCCGGTCGTGCCAAGCCATTTCATTGCCGTCAACGCCGTGCAACAGATATAGTACGGGATATGTTTGCTCTGTGTTGTCATAGTCAGGTGGCAGATATAGTAGGATGCGGCGTGTCTTCCCGCAGGCGGAATCCCAGAACTCGCACGTTTCTGTTCTCCCGGCCAACGAGTCAGTGTGGCACAAGTCCGACAAGGTGGAACCGGGAATGATGAACACACTTCGTTTCCCGTTCGAGATCCGGATGGAGTCTGCATTGCCGGGGTCTATCAGCTTTTGCCCGTGTGATTGGAAACGATAGGTATAGACTTCCGGTGCGAGTGGAGGCGTGGTGTAGGTGAAACGACCGCTTGGGTCAGGGTGCATGCGCGCCGAGTGCAGGTTTTCCCTGTTCACATTGTATTTCTTGTTCCGCAATGCGCAATCGCAAAAGATGCGTACATGACGGCTCTCCGGCCTTTTGAGGACAAATGTCACAGACCCGTCTTCATTATATATGGGAGAACTGGATTCGCTTGGTTGCGCTTCCGTGAGTGCATGAAACAGCAGGAGCAGGATAATCAGTCTGCATCTATTTCTTCTGGATGGTTTTCTCATGATCCGCAATTTCCTCCATCAGCATTTTCTCGAAATTCGCCACAGATTCTGTTATACTGTATTGTTTGGCAAGTTCAGCGTATTTTCTTTCCATTTCTTTTCTGGCGTCCGGATGTTCAATCCAATAATCGATTTTTTGCGCCAGAATACGCGGCTTGCCGGGCGTGAACAAGCTGCGGCTGTCTAAGGCGAACTGGGGCGTTGCGCTCTGCGAACTGCTTGAAATAAGCGGCACCAGCCCGGAGCCCATTGCCTCCAAGCACGAAAGGGATTCCAATTCCACTTCACTCGCATGCACATACAGGTCCGCATATCCTAATGCGTTCATCAGTTGCCGGTCGGACATGTAGCCGATGCAGGGCGGATTGGAAAGCTTTTTCCCTTTCCTGCGGAATTTTTTCTCACTCAGGCCTGTTCCCACCAGAATCACTTGTATTTTGGATTCGTACGCCGAATGTCGGACAGCCTCCAGAATGATGTCCTGATGTTTTTCCGGCGACAGACGGCCCACCATCAGCACCACGAACTTGTCGGCACACCAGGAGGGTTTGTCGCATTTGTGCCAACTGAATTGCGGAGGACAACCGTTGCTGATAACGTGCATTTCAGAGGTGTATCCGAGTTGGACCAGATAGTCGGTTATAAACCGGCTCGGACAGTGTATATGGCGGAAAAATCTGAAGAAGTATCGGTTGAAGCAATTGTATATCAGTGTGTTTATCCATTTTACATTTTGCATGTGGAAAGAGGCCGTCACGTTTTCCGGTTGCACATGAAAGGCCGCTGTACAGGGCTTCCCCATTTTGTCGGCCATACGCTTCGTCGCCACCTCCAATCCAAAGGGCATGAAACAATGCGCTATATCACACCACTCCAAAGCTTCACGAACAACATCTTTATCCACTTTGGAATACTGAAAGCCATGCCGTTTGACCAGTCCGTTGAACAGTGGAAGGTGCAATTCCGGGACCACAAAACGATTGGTGTCCGGTATCCCGGTTGCAAGAAACTTCACCTCATGTCCGCGGCATCTCAATTCTGAAGCAAACCGCTTGGCAGAAATACTTGTTCCATTTTGGATGTCTATGGCTTCAATGACAAAAAGTATTTTCATATTTCAAGTATGTCTTCTATATAAGAATCGTGATTTTAAATCGGCGGCAAAAATAGTACTTTATATGTTACAAAATGATTTTATGATTTTTTATATAATATAGTAGATTGAATATAAGTATATTACAAATGTTAAAATATGTTAATCAAGGAAAACAAGGGATTTTCCGTTACACTCGCGGATAGTCTGATCACTGTCGCGTTATACTTTACGGAAGGTTCAGTTTGTCAGCCCCATTAGACCTGTTTGAAATCGAGGAGGTCGGCGGAGTGGGGGCACAATAAAACAACGGGAAGCGAAAGGTCTCGGCCCAGTAGCGAAGAGGTGACGTAAAAGGCGGTGATTAGCATCCGCTGGGTCTGGAAAACGGAAAGGTTGCTTGTGCTCTGGTTAGCAGGCTATTAGCCGGCAGATTGAGCAGAAGCAACCATATCCTTTTCTTGCGCGGGAATGTAATGTGAAAACCCGGAAGGCTTTATTTCTTGATAATCTTTCCCAACAGGCCGCCAAGGAGTTTGCCTGCGCCGGAGGCTGAAGAGGAGCTGCCGCCGCCTAACAGGGAACCCAGCACATTGCCGATATTGCTTCCGGCGGAAGCGTGGTTCTTGCCGAGGATGGAGAGCAGGTTGGGGGCGATGGAGGCCAGGATGTTGGAAACTTGGTCGTTGGTCGTGCTGGTCTGGCTTGATAGCCCGGAGATGACGGAACCAAGGTTGCCGCCGAAAATCTTGCTGAGAATCTTCTTGCCGTCTTCGATGTTGATGCCCATGCCTTGGCCCGCGTGACTGCTCAACGCCTGTACCAAAGCGGATGCGCCCGCGGCAGTGCCGGCGTTCTTCTGCATGGCACCTATGAATTTCGGAATGGCCGCCTTGATGACGTTGACGATCTTGTTGGTGTCGATGTTGAATTTTTTGCTGATTTCACCGATTATGTTGTTGCCGGTGAGAGAATTGATAATGCTGGTTAAATCCATAATTCAGAGGTTTAAGGTTAAACATTAATGTTGCGGCAAAGGTATAAAAAATTTTGGCAATGACAGTGTATCTGACCCCAGGGTAAAAAGGAAGTTCCTGAATCGTCATCCCAATAAGGGCCAATATCATTGCTCAATAAGTTGTTCCGGCAATCGTCAGTTACATAGAATGACATCAAAGTTACGGGCACGGAGGTAGGTGTTGGGAATTATGATGATGATCAGGTGATGGTGTGGCCCAATCCCACAACAGGTGTGGTGCGCATTTCGGCCACAGATCCTGTGACGCAGGTTGATGTATATAACGTACAAGGCATGTTGATGAAGCGAGTTCATGGGGAGAGCACCCTTGACCTGGGCAATCTGTCGTCAGGTGTTTATCTGCTCCGCATCCAGACTGAAAATGCGGTGAATATGAAGCGTGTGGTTTTGCAATAAAAAGGAATCTGTGATCTGTAGTGGAAATCACGAGGCTTCGGCGATAACCACCGTTCCCTTGCCTGCGTCCATCCGGATCCGGTCGCCGTTTTTCAGCAACTTGGTGGCCCCTTTCATATTGACAATGGCAGGAAGCCCATACTCACGAGCCACGACCGCCCCGTGCGACAAAGACGATCCGATTTCGGTAATCATACCGCTCACGATGGAGTAGTACGGTGTCCAACCGATATCGGTGAACCGCGCTACCATGATTTCTCCTTTTTTCAGCTTGTTTGCATCGTCAACGGAGTAAATGATATGCACAATCCCCTCACATTCCCCGTTGGAAACGGGGACGCCCTTCATCACGCCATCGTTCTCTTCCACAGTGAAGACATCCGCCGTGGGTTTGCCGATATAAATATCGTCAAAAGAGAGATTTTCTTGGATGGCGTATGCTTTCCGGCGCCTTTCGGCAACATCGGGAAGGGTTGAATCGCCGTCAATCAGTTTGCCGATCTCGGGGTGTGTCAGAAAATAGATAAGATCCGTGTCCGCCAAGAGCCCCGCCGCCACTAACTGATGGGCCAGACGTGCGTATTGTTGTTTGAACAGGTCAATGATTTGAATCAACCTCGATTTTGTGTATTCGCGATCCACGACCGCCTGTCTGGCTCTTTTGGCAAATTGGATGGAGGCCCGTTTCAACAGCGGATTGCGGATAAAGGCAAATGCCTTGCGAAGGTCTATCTTTTCTTCGCTTTGAACCAGATTCATTGGCGAGTGGATGATGCTCTGCAGGTAATTCATCAGCGGAATCTCGTCCTCTCTCCAGGGCTTGCTTCTCATTTCCGCCTCCTTGATGCAGCGATGACCGTGACGGGACAGAAAATCCTGATATTTAGCGTGGATTTCGGCATCGTTTTTAATGTATTCCAACAATTCGTCGGCAGTGAAATGCAAGGCTTCCGGGTTGCGCTTTTTGATCAATGCAGCCAACTCTTGCAAGCGCGATAAAATATCGGCACTTTCGATGTTTGGAATGTTGGTGAGCAGATGCGACAGGAAAGACTGATACATCTTTTTGTCAGGAAAATACTTGTCGAGCATCATGTACAAGGTGCTGGAGGCGCTGCCGGACGACGATGACGAGGCATAATGGTAGATGAGACTCTCATCCAAATAGGCAAGATTGTGGTCAATGTTTTTATAAAGTTCTTGGTATGAGGAGGTTTTAGTAAAATGAACTTTGGTCAGCAGTGTGTCGAAACGCTTCATCGCGCGTTTGCCGGACAGCACATAACGCAGGAACTTGACGGAATTGACACCGCGTACAATCGGATTCGAGAACTTGGCGGTGATGGGAGGGTAGTCGTGGTATTCGCCCATAATGGACAGATTCATCGACTGCGGATTGGCAATCCCGACTTTGGTGTACATGTTGTATAGCAGATTCATATCGAAGAACAGATGCCCCGATATGGAAGAAATCAGCCGCAACGGCTTTTCCTCGTATGGAGAGCGATAAACGCCAGCCTTGTAGAGCATATAACGCATGCCGTAGTCGATGGCTTTCGCGGAGGTGGACAACGTCAGCGGCGTGACAGCTCCCGGCATCATCTCGCCCACATTCCGTTTGGTGAACAGATGCCCGCTCAAGTCATCGTCGCGGTCAAACTCCTCAATATCTATGATTTCCGTCGTGATGGGACGCATTTGCAGCAAATAGAGTTTCCCGTCTTGAATAGCCCATTCCAGGTCTTTCTCCTCTGCAAAAATCGTCCTGACCTTTTTCCCGGTCTCGTAAAGTTCCCGGATTTCGTCATCATTGAGCAAATCATCGCTGCAGGGACGGTAGCACTTGCGGGAAATCTCGTAACGGTGGGCGGCAACCTGGCCGGAAACCAGATTTTCGCCTTGCCCGCTGACCGCTTCAATGAGGATGGCTGATCCGTTGGTTGGGCCAGCGGTGAAAAGCACTCCAGCCTTGTCGCTGTTGATCATCTCCTGGACAACGATATTCATCGAGCCCTGGCCCAACTCAAAGTGTCGGGCATAGTCCTCCACGCGACGGGAATTCAGCGATTCCAGACACTTGTTGACGCTTTCCATCAGATGAGCACGGTCCACAAACAGGCAAGTCTCATATTGGCCGGCATTGGAGGCCGACGATTGATCCTCGTTGGAGGCGGAGGAACGCACCGATACCAGCCCCGTATTTATGGAATCAAAGGCTTGATAAACAGCATCTTCGTCTATCTGGTCCGTGTCAGTGATGACAAATCCTTGCGGAACAGCAAATCCATTCCGGACCAAAAGGTCCAATCCTTTCGCCTTTCCTCCCACGGACGGGTAAATGTTTTCTGGCAATTGTCCTAACGGATATATTTTCATCGTTTGATTTTTATTAATTCTCTTTGATTGAAATAACGACTGCTGTCAGCGTTGAATCCGATTTCCAGAATGCCCCGGCAGCGTTTGCCGTCAATGTTGAATTCCGCGATGTTCTCGTGCAAAATGTATTGTCCGTCTTGGAAATGATACGACAGCCCTGTCAGGAATTTGGCTTCGACGGCAATTGTTCTGGAATTGTCCAGTTTCATGCGAAAAGCCAGCTCGCGGGGAACGGTTCCTTGATTGATTCGTTGAAAATCCAAATCCGCCTGCAGCATGAAATGCAGTCCCGTTTCGTTCCGGTAATGACCTACCTCCAAGACAGTCATCACGGGATAGGAGACCAGCGAGTAGTTGAACTGTTGGTGTGGTGAGACGGCCATCAACCAGAGGTGGTTGTTCATATAGTTCCAATCTCTCTTCCCGAACGAATGGTCGCGCACACATGGCAAATGGAAATCTATTGTTCTGCCGTTCAGGGTCAGCTGGCCTTCAAGCACCCCTTCTTGTTCGTAATGGCACTGGCCGCTAACATTTTGCAACTGACCGAAAAATGCTTTGCTCCACTTTTCGTTGGCAATGCCGGCAGCCATTCTCTCTGCCGGCATATCGCTTGTGAAATCGATGGGTTGTTGGTTGCCGACAAAGGTTGCCAGAACACTGGCTTCATCATTTTCATTGAGTTTGCCTTGGAAGGAGAGAAGCCAGTCGGAGCCGTTTTTTCCCACATGGATGGGTGCTGTGCCAACGGGGAAAAATTCCTGATGCAGAGAATAAAGTTTACCATCCAAATAGACACAAAACCATGTTTCCTCCACATTAACCCTCTTTCCCAAACGGGCAAAGATGGACATGTTCTCATCGTGGGCGGAAAAATAGTAGGAATTGTTCAACCATGTGTCCTTTTCTCCTTCAAGAGAAAAGTTCTCGGCATATTGATAATCAAATGGATTTTGCTTGTTCCGTTTGACCAATGTCCGGCACATGATTCGTTTTTTGAAACTGTATAACATAATACAAAAATATGATGCTGCAAATCTACATAATATTCGATTATTTTTTTAAGTTTTTTTAAGATACATATATTATTGATAATAAAACAATTATTTATTTTAATTTGCAATAAAGCGAAAAAGTACGCCGCTATTTTGGTTGCATTTTCGTATCTATGACAAAAAAAAGTCGGCCCGATGGACCGACTTTTTTCGTTAGTAGCGGTAAAGACTACTCTTTGTCGCGGTATTCTTTCACGAAGTCTTTGACCATGGCGGGAGCCAGACGGCCATACACCTTGCCGTCCATAGCTTGCGGGTTAAATCGTTATTGTTCGTTCAGTTTGGACAAATACTCTTTCAATTGCGGAATATTGATGGTGACTATACTCCAAATTGTCTGGTCGTCAACACCAAAATATTCGTGAATAATCAGGTTTCTCAAACCGATAATTCGAGCCCAGGGAGTGTCGGGATGATTCATGAGAAATTCCTCGCTGAGGCCGTTTGCTGCCTCTCCTATGATTTCCAACTGGTGCAATGTGGCGTTAAACATCATGGAGTTGTTTGCAAAAGTATCTTTGTCTGCCCCTTGAATGTAGTTTTCAATTTCTTTGATGGCATCCAAAATGTGCATCACTCTTATATGGTCTGAGATTTTAGCATTCATAGAGTAACAGCTTTTCTGAATCAACGTACGGTTTAATGTATTTTGACAGCCCACGAGAGGAAACAAGGTCAATGGATTTTTGCAAAAGAGATTGCAAGTCCAGTTGCATTTGTATAAATTCCAAACCGACAGGCTTGGAATAATCCAAGTCCACCAATATGTCCACATCACTTTCCGGTGTTTCTTCGCCACGGGCATACGAACCGAATACCCATGCCTTCAGCACCGGCTGTGTCTTGAAATACTCACAAATGGTCTCAATCATTTTGCTGTCCATAATTCGGGTCTTTTGCAATGGCAAAGATACATTTTTTCTTTTATATAAAATGTTGAAATGTATAATTTTGAGGATATAAGACTTTGTGTCCATACAACGTATTCCTTAATAAGAAAAAAAAAGTCGGCCCAAGGGACCGACTTTTTCATTCGTAGCGGTAAAGACTACTCTTTGTCTCTGTATTCTTTCACGATGTCTTTGACCATGGCGGGAGCGAGACGTCCATACACCTTGCCGTCCACGAGGCAGACAGGTGCCAGACCGCAGGCGCCTACGCAGCGCAAAGAGGTGAGGGAGAAGATGCCTTTGGCATCGGTTTCGCCCACTTCCACGCCGAGTTCTTTCTTGAAGGCGTCCAAAATCTTCTCGCCACCACGCACGTAGCAAGCGGTACCCATACATACAGATACGGGATATTTGCCCTTCGGGGTCATGGTGAAGAATGCGTAGAAGGAAACCACACCGTAAACCTTGGCGGTCGGCATGTGCAGTCTTTCAGCAATCAACTCCTGGACTTCTGCGGGCAGATAACCGAGGAAATCTTGTGTCTGATGTAAGACATTGATGAGTTCGCCAGGGTTGTTGTTGAAGTTATTGCAGATTTCAATAACTTTTTCCCTGACTTCGGGTTTCATTTTTATTATAATCTTCTTATTATCCATGTTTATGCTTTTTTCAGATTAATTATTTGTTTAAATCCACTTCCACGGTGGTCTGTCTGTCGAAATAGTGCGTGTGCAGCAGTTCGTGAGACTTGTGACCGCAAGGTTCACCCAAGAACTCTTTGTAGATGGCCTGGATGGACGGGTTTTCGTGGGATTTACGGATCGGCATCTCTCTATCGGCGCGGTAGATAGCTTCCCAACGGGCCTTGATGATGTCGGCGTTTCCGTGGTGCAGCGGCTGGCCAGCGCCGTCGATACAACCACCAGGACAAGCCATGATCTCGATGGCGTGGAACTGGCACTTGCCGGCTTTGATGTCTTCCAGCAGCTTACGGGCGTTCTTCAGACCGTGGGCGATACCGATGTTCAGCTTCAAGCCGTCCACATCGATGGTGGCGCTACGAACGCCTTCCAAACCACGCAGCTCTTCGAAGTCAATCTTCGGAAGCGGTTTCTTGGTGATGACCTCGTAAGCGGTACGGACAGCGGCCTCAATCACACCACCCGTGGTACCGAAAATCACAGCAGCACCGGTGGATTGACCGAGCGGGCTGTCAAATTCAGCATCCGGCAGGGATTTGAAATCGATGTTGGCCATCTTGATGAGGCGTGCCAACTCGCGGGTGGAGATGGAGTAGTCCACATCAGGATTGCCATTTACCTTGAACTCGTCACGGCCAACTTCATATTTCTTGGCCAAGCAAGGCATCACGGATACGCTGATCATATCTTCGCGTTTGATACCGATTTTTTCAGCAAAATAGGATTTGGCGATAGCACCGAACATCTGTTGCGGAGATTTTGCCGTGGAAGGAAGATCTCTCATTTCAGGGAACTGGTGCTCGAAGAAGTTCACCCATGCAGGGCAGCAGGAGGTGAGGATAGGAAGCGGAACGCTCTTGTCACCACCCAGATATTTGGTCAGACGGCCGATAAGCTCGGTGCCTTCTTCCATAATCGTCAAGTCGGCAGACCAGTCAGTGTCGAACACATAGTCGAAACCGAGGGCCTTGAGAGCGGCGGTCAGCTTGCCCGTGGCAATCGTGCCGGGTTCCATGCCGAACTCTTCGCCGATGGCCACACGCACAGCGGGAGCCACTTGGACAACCGTCTTCTTGTTCGGATCCACGATAGCGCGAAGCACTGCGCCGGTGTGGTCAACCTCGGTGAGAGCGCCCACCGGACAAACGGCAACGCACTGACCGCAGAAGGTACACGGTGAGTGATCCAGATGCTGGTTGAAAGCGGTGGAGACCACTGCCGGGAAACCACGCTCGATGGCGGACAAGGCGCCCACCGTCTGCATCTCATTACACATCGTCTCGCAACGACGGCACATGACGCACTTGTTCATGTCGCGGATGATGGACGGGGAAACCTCAATCTGATAGGAGGATTGGGAGTGCTCCGGTCCGATGAACGGGTTCTTGCGGATGCCGAAACGCACGGCGAGATCTTGCAATTCGCAGTTGCCGTTCTTGGCGCACTGCAGACAGTCGGCCGGGTGGTCGGAAAGGATCAGCTCGAGAACGGTTCTACGGGCGTTGATGACGCGCATGGAGTTGGTTCTCACCACCATGTCGGGCATACACTCGGTGACACAGGCAGGAGCCAGGTTACGACGACCGGCCACTTCCACCACACAAATACGGCATCCGCCGGGTCTGTTGTGCACGCCTAAATTGTTCAGCTCGAAATGGCAAAGGGTAGGAATATCGATACCCATGCCTTGAGCGGCTTTCAGAATAGTAGTACCTTTCGGCACTTCAACTTCTCTATTGTCTATTGTTAATTTTATCATATCCATATTAATACCCTTTTACTATTTAATACTAATTGCGTTAAACTTACATTTCTCAATACAGGTACCGCACTTGATACAGAGTTCTTGGTTGATTTCGTGCGGCATCTTCACTGTACCCTTGATGGCACCGACCGGACAGTTGCGGGCGCAAGCCGTACAACCTTTACACTTGTCAGGATCGATGACGTATTGTTTCAGGGCCTTGCACTGGCCGGCGGGACATTTCTTGTCCACCACGTGTGCCACATACTCGTCCCAGAAGTTGTCGATGGTGGACAACACCGGGTTCGGGGAAGTCTGGCCGAGGCCGCAGAGGGCGGTGTCTTTGATGACGTGTGCCAAGTTGCGGAGCTTCTCGAGGTCTTCCATGGTGCCTTGGCCCTTGGTGATCTTGTCGAGGATTTCGCACAGACGCTTGTTGCCGATACGGCAGGGTGAGCACTTGCCGCAGGACTCTTCCACGGTGAAGTCGAGATAGAACTTGGCCACGGAAACCATACAGGAGGTCTCGTCCATGACGATCATACCACCGGAACCCATCATGGAACCGGCAGCCACGAGGTTGTCATAGTCGATCGGGGTGTCGAGGAACTTCTCGGTCAAGCAACCGCCGGAAGGACCACCGGTTTGAACGGCTTTGAATTTCTTGCCGCCCTTGATACCGCCGCCGATTTCGTAGATGACCTCACGCAGGGTGATGCCCATCGGGACCTCGATCAAACCGACGTTGTTGATTTGGCCGGCCAATGCGAACACTTTCGTACCTTTGGATTTCTCGGTTCCAATGGAGGAGAACCATTCCCAACCCTTGTTGATGATAACAGGAATGTTAGCGTAGGTTTCCACGTTGTTCACGTTGGACGGTTTCTTGAGATAACCTTCAACGGCCGGGAATGGCGGTTTGAAGGTGGGTTCGCCGCGGAGACCTTCCATGGAGTGGATCAGAGCGGTTTCCTCGCCGCAGACGAATGCGCCGGCACCGTAGCGGAGGATGATGTCGAAATCGAAGCCGGTTCCGAAGATGTCCTTGCCGAGCAGGCCGTATTCGCGGGCCTGGTTGATGGCCACCTGCAGACGGTGGATAGCCAGCGGGTATTCAGCACGGATATAGACCAAACCGATGGTGGCACCGATACAGAAACCGCCGATGGCCATTGCCTCGATGATGGAGTGCGGGTCGCCTTCCAAGATGGAACGATCCATGAATGCACCCGGGTCGCCTTCGTCGGCGTTGCAGATGATGTATTTCTGGTCAGCGGCGTTCTTGGCGCAGAGTTCCCATTTCAAACCTGTGGGGAAGCCAGCGCCGCCACGGCCACGCAAACCGGATTTCTTGATGAGGTCGATGGTGGCTTTGGGGTCGTTCTGTTCCAGAACGGAGGCCAATGCCTTGTAACCGTCACGTGCGATGTATTCGTCGATGTTTTCAGGATCGATGAAACCGCAGTTACGCAACGCGATACGCATCTGTTTCTTGTAAAAACCCATGTGCTTGGAGTCGGAAATGTGTTTCTGATCCTCCGGGTTTTCGTACAGCAGGCGCTGCACTTTTCTACCTTTGATGATGTGCTCGTCGATGATCTCGCGGCAGTCTTCCGGTTTTACCTGTGTGTAGAACGTGTTGTCGGGCAGGATCTTGACGATGGGGCCCTTCTCACAGAAACCGAAACAGCCGGTGGTGACCACTTGCACGTCGTCGGTAAGGTTCTTTTCAGCCAGTAATTGGATGAAGTTTTCTTTGATTTTCGGGCTTTCGGAAGCGGTACATCCAGTACCACCGCAAAGCAGAATGTGATATTTGTAATTTGCCATTGGAGACCTCCTTGTTATTTGTTATCGATTTTTTCGTAGTTGACGGGGATGACGCCTTCGAGGATTTCACCACTCATGATGTATTTCGTCACCAGTTCTTGACCTTTCTTGGTGTCAACGTGGCCGAACACGATGGGATCCTCGCCCGGTTTCTTCACTTCCACGGTGGGCTCGGCATAGCAGTAGCCCATGCAGCCGGTCTGGGAAACCACAGCCTTGACGCTTTGCTTCTTGCACTCGTCAATGATGGCTTCCATCGTTTGCTTAGCACCGGAAGCGATACCGCAGGTGGCCATAGCAACCTTGATTTGAACCAAGTTTTCTACGTTGTCGCCTTCTTCGCGCAACTCAATTTTGGATTGGAGCTCTTCTCTCTTTTTCTTGAGATCAGCCAATGATTTAATTTTTTCCATGTAATTGGGTTTTAGTTGTTGATTTATAGGATTTTACACACAAAAATAAGCGTCTCCGGAACCCCCGAAAAAGGCACACGGATTGCGGGGGCAAATGTAACATATTTTCCTTAATTATCACCTGCCCGAAACGAATATTTTTCGTGTTTTTTTCATCCCAAGAAATGGGGATTTTTACCTGAAAAAAAAGAGGGCCGAGACCCTCTTTTTTTAGTCAAACAACGTCCTGTTGAACTTGCGTTCCAGACGTACATCGTTGTATAATTCGGTGATTTTCGCCTTGGTGTATAATGGGAAATCGGCTTTCATCATCCAGTCGTAGTAGGCGGGCTCTTTCATGAAAACCTCCTTGACAGGAACATTCTTGTGCTTGCCGAAATTGAAGACGGCTTGGTCCTGGGCGTTCCAGACGATGTGCCCGGCCATGTCCACGTTGCGGTTCTCGCGGGTGAATGCACTCAACGCCTTGACATCGTTCTGGATGGGTTTGAATACCTTGCGGGTTCTGGGGTCTGTGTATTCCGTATCGGCATAACGCTCCAATTGCGCCTTGAAGACCTCGTAGGTGGCGCGCGTGTCGGCGTTGGCGCTGTGCGCGTTGTTCAAGTCCTTGTTGCAGTAGAACTTGTAGGCCGCAATCAGGTTGCGCGGCTCCATCTTATGGAAAATATTCTGAACGTCAATAAGTTGGCGGTTTAGCATGTTGAGCTCCTTTCCGCATCTCAAAAACTCCTCCAATAATAAAGGCACGTCGAACTTGTTGGAGTTGAATCCGGCCAGGTCCGCGTCTCCGATGAAGGCCAGCAGGTCGTCGGCCAGCTCCGGAAAGGTGGGCTTGTCATAGACATCCTCATCGTAGATGCCATGAATGGCGCTGCATTCTTCCGGAATATGCACTTCAATCTCCTGGACATTGCCGTCAGGCCCTTGTACAAGATTTACTGGGCGGATGCGCTGTGTGCGCTCGATTTCGCTGCCGTCCGGCATGACTTTGATAAGAGATATTTCCACAATGTGATCTTTGCCGACATTCAGGCCGGTGGTTTCAAGATCGAAGAAAACCAAAGGACGGGAGAGGTTGAGTTTCATTATTTTTTAACGATTTTTTCGGTGGTGATGATTTGATTGTTTTGTAAAATGCGGACAAAATAGAGGCCGTCGGCATAGTCTCCCAAGCGGATGGAGTTGGAGAGGAGGGAGCCTGACTGCAACAGTTTGCCGTATATGTCATATACTTGATAGGAAAGATTGTCCGGATTATCAGAGGTTTCCACGTGCAGAATGTCGTGCGTGGGGTTGGGGTAAATCCGCAGGTCGTCTTGTGTGCGTGCGGGAACTCCGGAGTGGTCGAAACGCTTGCCGACGACGGGACGGATCATGGGTGCGCCTGCGTAGTAGGACGGTACCCAGTCGTTGGCGATTTTGTAGAAGAAATGGCCGGTGGCGTCGTTGTTCTGGTCGAAGCCGACATTGAGCTGCACATTGTGGTTTTGGTAAAAGCCTACGTAGAAGGTACCTTCGATGGCGATGGGCTCTTCGAGGTAATAACTGGCAAATTCCAAAAAGTCGTCCGCGTGGCCGGGCAGTTGTGCAGGCAGTTCGTAGAGCACATCGCCGGGTTCTCCATTGTTGTCGGCCCAGACCATGAGGGTGAAATAGTCGATGTTTTCATCGTTCAGGGCACTGTTGAACCAGATGCGCACCGACTGCAGCGAGTCGGGTTGGGCCAGCGTGAATTGCACAGCCAGATAAGACTCGGGGTGTGTCATCGTGGAGTAGAGGCAATAGCCTGCCTCGGCGGTGCCGTCATCGTAGGCGTAGTAGTTGTGGAATTTCTGCTCGAAGACGCACGTGTCGTTGGACCTGCAGTCATCATTCGCACCGACCAAGCTGAACACGTGCGTGATACGGAACGTGGCGCTATCCTGACCGTCATACGTGTAGGCGAAATCAATGGACGGGTTGGCGTGGTAGCTGTAGGTGTGCAGACCGTCGTTATAATAGGGATAGGCGTTTGCATTGTATGTGTCTGTGGCATAGACGAAACTGTTGGGCTCTTTCACAACGGAGTAGGTGTAGTAGGTGTTTTTGGCCGAGGAGGAGAGGTTACTGAGGTCGTTGCGGAACTCGGAGGCCATGTCCGAAGGACGATATTGTTTCCAGGGCATGGCTTGGTACAGATTCAGCGCGCTGGTGGTCGGTGAGACAAAAGCCACGTCACTGGGGTAGAGGTCGCCTGCCGTGCGTCCTATGTCAATCTGTATGTAGTCGATATGCCATTGGTCGCAGTTGCTGGCCCAGCCCACGATGTTGCCGCTACTCCAGGAATCCAAATCCAGGGAGGCGTAGTTGCGGAAGCGGAACTGGAAATTGTTGCGCAGGTATTGTTCATCGGTGATGGGGATCATCACCTGTTTGAAATAATCCAAAGGATTCTCCGCTATCCAGCTGTCTAACGAGCAGCCGTGCGAGGACCAAATCTCGTTCCATACATATTCGGGACCGAACAGGGAGTCGGAGGGTATCAGGATGACTTCTCCGGGGAATGCGGCATTTTCGAAGATGTAGTAGGTGCCAGGGATGAAAGGGTTGGGCAGACTGTCGCCGGCCTGAAAGTACATGCCCTCGCCGACGGTGAAGTCGCCGTATGCGAATCCGGTGAATATCTGGTTGCCAGTGGCATAGCCGAATTCCAGGATGAGTTCGTCGTCATATTCGGGTTTGTCGCCGACACGCTTCCACTCCACGGGAGGATTCTGGCGGCAGCCTCCGCCCGGCTGGTAGTAAAAGCTGAAATAGAGGGAGTCGCCGATGCGCATAAGTCTGTGTTGGGTGAAGTTGCTGTCTAACCGGATGGGTGCGGAGGTGAGGGTGTCAGCGGGAAAGGCGGAGCGCTCGGCATGTGCGTAAATACGCCCGTTTTCGTCCAATGCATCTAACGTGGCCACTCCGATGGAGGGCGGGTAGATGGGATATGTGTTGTTGACAAAAGCCTGCCGGTCGGTCCAATAGTGCGGGTTGGGATAGCCGATGCCGGTGGAGAAATCCTCGATGAAGGGCAGTTTCACGGGTGTGGGCAGATCACGGGTGGGCTGGCTTTTGGCGGCGGCCTTTGCGATGACGGCGTTGCGGACCACTCCCGTCAGCATCTCTTGAGCGTTGAGATGGAAAGAGGCAGTGGCTAAGCAGATTATAAGGAGAAAGGTCTTGGTAACAAGTTTCATGCGTTGTGATTAGTTGGTTATTTCTTCGGTGGATGCCTCTGAATCGGGCAGGTATCCGATGTTTTTCCCGACGACAAGGGTTATTTTCTCGCCCATTTTGATGTCGGTGCCGGCGGCGATGGCATGGCCTTTATAGAGCACTTCCAGCACGGCGTTTTCATACGGACTCGGCTTTTCGATGACGTTGGCCAGCACCAGTCCCTGCGATTCCAGCATGATCTGTGCCTGTCGGAGCGACACGTCGTGCAGTTCCGGCATCTTGATGGTGGGCGGCACATCGGTGGCCACGGTCAGATAGACCTTGCGGCCTCGTTTCACCTTCTCGCCGGCGGCGGGGTCCTGTTTCAGCACAGTGCCGGGTGCTTTGCCATCTTCGTAGAGATGATCGTTCACGATAAACACAAATCCCTCGGACCTGCCGCGTTGGGTGAGGCTTTCTGCATTCTGACCCACGAAGCTCGGCATCTCGAACTCCCTGCCGTGGCGGGTGAAAAGCCGCAGCAGAAGCACCACCACCACCATCAGCACGATGGTGAGCACGATGGCGGCCAGCAGATGAAAACCGAACTTGTCAGAGTTTAGTTTTTTCATATTCGGAAAAGTCGTAACGGTATTAACTTGAAAAAATCGGTTATATTGTAAATCCGCTGCAAAAATACAAAAAAAGGGGACAGGGTACATTTTTAGCGTTTCCCGATAGATGCAATGCGGAAATCGCCGGAAACTACCTCACTTATAGGTTGTCGTGGTGCGGTTGGACGGTCAGCTTGAGGTCGCTCTTCATTTCGGAAGTCGATAAAATCCTGTTCAAGGTGTCGTACAGTCCGTTTTCCCTCCCGTCGATGTCTTCCACGGTGATACGGTAGCCTCTGGAGCCATCTAAGAAACAGGTGGCATTGTCGCTGAATCTGCCGTTGTTGTCCGTGGTGTCGGCGAAGTTGATGTCCGGAATGGCGACCCGCATGCCTTCCACCGGCGTGCCGCTCACCGCATCAGTGACGGTTCCCTGAACGGAAATCTCACTGTAGTAATCCTGTGACGGCATCCCGTAGCAGGCTTGGAAAGTGAACATTAGGGCCGTGGCCGAGAACGATCCGAAAAGGAATCGCAGCACTTGCTGCTTTTTTTCTTTGATTTTTTGAACGATTTTCATAACGCTGGCAAAGATAGCATTTTTTTCGTTCCTCATCTATATGCCCGCCGAACTCGCAGAAATACGCAGACAGGGTATTTACAAGATTCAAGGGGATAATTCAGAATTTTTTTCGGCGGTAAAGATACAAAAAAAGTGAACGGAGAACAGTGCAATTAATAATTAACAGTTAATAATTAATAGTCAATAATCAAATATATGGTAGCACGGAGGACACAGTCGCTTGTCCCTGTTCACTATTCATTGTTCATTGCTCATTATTAATTACCTCTGCCCGTATGGCATTTTCCACACTGTATTCGCCGATGCGGGTGCGGCGCAGGGCGGTGAGGTGTCCGCCGCTTTGCAGGGCTATGCCGAAGTCGCGGGCCACGGAGCGGATGTAGGTACCCTTGGAGCATACGATGCGGAAGTCCACGTCGGGCAAGGCGAAGCGGGTAATCTCGAATTCATGGATGGTGATCTCCTTGGCGGTGATGGCGGCTTCTTCGCCCTTGCGGGCCAGCTCGTACGCCCGCCGCCCGTCTAAGCGTATAGCGGAGTACATCGGCGGCACCTGCTGCAGGACGCCCGTCAGCGAGCGGGCTGCTTCGGCGGCCATCTCCGGCGTGATGTGCTCGTAAGGGTACTCCGCATCGATAGGATGCTCCAGGTCGAAGCTGGGCGTGGTGGCCCCCAGCCGGATGGTGCCCGTGTATTCCTTGATGCCCTCCTGGATGCGGTCGATCTGCTTGGTCATCTTGCCCACGCACACGATGAGCAGGCCCGTGGCCAACGGGTCCAGCGTGCCCGCGTGGCCCACCTTGACCTTGTGGCCCGTCTGCCGCTGGACGATGCGGCGCACCTTGCCCACAATGTCGAACGAGGTGCAGCTGTAGGGCTTGTCGAAGAGAAGCACGTCTTCCTCCGGGTTTACATTGAAATCCGGCAGTGTGAAGGTTGCGCTATGGATGAATTTTTTCTTTATCATGCTCCAAAACAGATGGCGAGGATACCCACAATGGCACAATACAGGGCAAACCAGATGAGTTTGCCTTTTTTCACGATGTTGATCATCCATTTGCAGGCAAGACAGCCCGTGATGAAGGCCGCGATGAAACCGATGAGGAGCGTGCCAGCGGAGATGCCGCTCATGGCTGTGCTGAAGCCCTCCTGGCAGATGTCGATGGTGTCGAGCAGGGCTTCGCCCAACACGGGTGGTATAACCATCAGGAAGGAAAATTGGGCGAGGCTCTCCTTCCGGTTGCCCAACAGCAGGCCCGTGGCGATGGTGGTGCCTGAACGCGAGAGACCGGGCATCACGGCGACGGCCTGGCCGATGCCGATGATGAAGGCGTGCCACCCGGAGATGCGCTCGCGCTGGCGAGGTTTGGCATAATAGGAGAAGGCCAGCAACGAGGCCGTGACCAACAACATGATGCCCACAATCAGCAGGCCGGAGCCGAAAATCTCCTCCACCTTGTCTTTGAAGAGAAAACCCACGATGGCCACCGGAATCATGGAGATGAGGATGTTGATGGCGTATTTCGTACCGTCGTTCAGTCCCGAATAGGTTTTCCAAGACTGCTTGGTGAAGAGGTCGCGGAAAATCCATACGATCTCTTTCCAGAGGATCACCAAAGTGCTGAGCACGGTGGCCACGTGCAAGGTCACGATCATGGCCAGGCTCGACTCGCCCGAAAGTCCGAACAGATGGGAAAGGATGGCGAGGTGCCCGCTGCTGCTGACAGGCAGGAACTCGGTCAACCCTTGGATGATGCCGAGTAGGAGTGCCTCTAATGCGTTCATATCCGGAAAACGCTATGCTTCAGGTTCGCTGTTCTCTTCCTTCTTGGCTCTCGGATGCCACATGATGGCGACCACTTCCGTGGCGAGGCCAAGGAACATGAGGATGGGGGCCACCACGATGCGGCGGGTGTTGAAAATCTCGCCGTCGAAGGTGTTCGGGTCGGAGACGGCACCGCCTCTCAGACAGAAAAGGCCGATGACGAACAGCAGGATGCCGACCGCCATAATGATATAGTTCATCTTCCGGAACAACGGGGCTTTTTTACCGTCGGAAGGATTGTTTTGGGCACGTTTGGTTTGGATTGCCATGATGATGTTTTTTATCAGATTTATAAATGATTACAAATAAAGCCGCTCGTCATTGATGCGGATGTACCGGTTGACCGAAATGCTGGAGATGAAGATGGTGAAGAGAATGCTGAACAGCAGGATGCCGCCCAGGATGAAGGCGATGTAGGTCATCTCGGAGAAATCGATGAATTCGGGCATGGCGCGGTTGCCGAAATAGAGCAGGGTGGCAATGAGGAGGATGGCGATGATGCCGCCCCAGATGCCCTGCAGGAGACTCTTGGTCACGAAGGGCTTGCGCACGAATTTCGGGGTGGCGCCCACCAACAGCATACTCTTGATGTTGAAACGCTTGGCGTAGATGTTCAGCCGGATGCAGTTGGCAATCAGCAGCATGGTGATGAACATGAAGACGGCACTGACCGCCAGGATGATCCACTGTATTTTCCGGAAATTGTTGCTCACCGACTTGACGATGAAGTCGGGATAGTCCACATCCTGCACAATCTCGTTGCGCTTGAGCTCCTTGGAAATCTTGTTCAGCGAGTCGGAGTTGGCGTAGGCCGGCATCACGCTGATGATGATGGAGGCGTTGAGCGGATTCTCGATGATGTCGGTGTAGTTGCTGCCGATAATCTTGATGGCGTTCCGCGTGTTCTCCTCCTTGGACGACACGCGTGAGGAGGCAATGTACGGTTTGAGTTTGATCTTCTGCTCCAACGATACGATGTCGGCCTCTTTCACATCGGAATAGAAAAGCACTTCCATTTCGATTTTCTGTGACAGGTTGTGCAGGTATCGGGTGGAGAAAAAGGCGAAAAACGCCAGCGCACCGATGAAGAACATGGTGAGGGCGATGCTGAATACGGAACCGAAAGCCGAAAGCCGCAGCCGTGCTTTGGTGATTTTGTCTATGGAATCCGGATAATTTGCCATCCTGAAAAATTTTTTTTGAGGCTGCAAAAGTACGAAAAAATATCACGTGCGAAAAAATATTACTTTTGCCCCCGTTTCCGATTATGAAACTTTTACTACGGCTGTTTAAATATTTGCGGGGCTACAAGGGGCATATCGTCCTCGTCCTGGTGGCGAATTTTCTTTACGCCATCTTCTCGATTTTCACCCTGTCGATGATCGTCCCGTTCCTGAATGTGCTGTTCCGGCAGGGCACGACGGTGGCGGTGAAGCCCTCGTTTGCCTTCACCACGCAGTATGTGGTGGACACGTTTTACTACTACATGGGCCAGGTGGTGGCGAGCCACGGTCCCTCGTCCGCCTTGCTCTTCATCGCCGTGGTGATGGTGGTGCTCTCCCTTCTGTCGAACCTGAGCCGCTATATGGGCATGTACGTGTGGGCCACCATCCGTGCCGGCCTCATGCATGACATGCGGTCTGACTTTTACGGGCGGTTGCTGCAGCTGCCCCTCTCATTTTTCACTGAGCAGCGGCGCGGCGACATCATCAGCCGCATCGGGGCCGATGTGTATGAAGTGGAATGGTCGATTTTCTTCACCCTGCAGTCGCTCTGCCGCGACCCCTTCATGATTGTGCTCTTTCTGATCGTGCTCTTCTCCATCAGCGCCCGCCTCACGCTCATCGCCCTCGTCATTCTGCCGTTGGTGGGCTATGTGTTAGCCCTTATTGGCAAGAACATCAAGAAACACTCCCTGAAATCGCAGCAGACGCTCGGGAAGATGAGTTCCCTCTTCGAGGAGACCATCGGAGGCCTCCGCGTGCTGAAGGCTTACAACGCCCAGCAGACCGCCAGCCGCCGCTTCCATGATCAGAACTTCCAGTTTTATAGGCTGAACAAGCGTATTTTCCGTATCAATGAGCTGGGCTCCCCGCTGATTGAGTTTCTCTGCATCCTCACGCTCTTGCTCATCACCTTGGTAGGCATGGTGGCGCTGCCCACGCCCGCCTTCGCCGACGGCACGATGTTCATGCTCTATTTTGTGATCTTTGCCCGTATCATCCCGCCGGCCAAGTCGCTGGTTTCCACAATTTATACCATGCAGAAGGGACTTTCCGCCGCCAGCCGCGTGTATGAGGTGATGGATGCCGACGAGAAGATTGTGGAGTGCGAGAATCCGGTAGCTGTGTCTCATTTGAGTGACAAAATCGAATATAAAGATGTCTCCTTCTCGTATCGCGAGGTCCCCGATGCAGAGACTTGCGAGGTGCTGCACCATGTGGACTTCATTCTGCGACGCGGCTCTACCATTGCGCTGGTGGGCCCCTCAGGCAGCGGAAAATCCACCATCGCCGACCTGATGCCGAGGTTCTATGATGTGCGCTTCGGACATATTCTGCTGGACGGCAAACCGCTGGACCAATATCGTATCAGCGATTTGCGCGCCTTGTTCGGCATTGTGAACCAGGATGTGATTCTATTCCACGACACCGTTTACAACAATATTGTTTTCGGAATGGAGGATGTGACGGAGGAACAGGTGTATGCGGCGGCCAAAGTGGCTCAGGCTCACGATTTTATACAAGAATTGGAGGATGGATACCAGACGGTGATCGGCGACCGGGGGATGCGGCTTTCCGGCGGCCAGCGGCAGCGCATCAGTATCGCACGCGCCATTCTCCGCAACCCGGAGGTGCTCATCCTTGACGAGGCCACTTCTGCCTTGGATAATGAATCCGAACACCTCTTCCAGGAGGCTGTGTTGCCTTTGCTGAAAAACAAGACGGCGCTTATTATCGCCCACCGGCTGAGCACCATCCGATTCGCCGACGAGATCATCTTCCTCAAAGAGGGACGTATTGTCGAGCGGGGCACCCACGAGGAGTTGATGGCGCGGGAAGGGGAGTATTACCGCTTCTATATGGCGCAAGCGTGAGGGGATGGGGCAATTGACAATTAATAATTAACAATTAAAATTGACAATGTACGTTTGCACTTTCACACTTTTTACTTTATTCATGCAAACATTACGAACCTTATGGACAACTATACACTGACTATTGGCTACTAACGCTAAAAATTCGTGTAAAGGCACGAGATGTCTTCGTGGGCAGGGGCCAGCAGCAGGCAAAGCACCAAAGCCGCTATGACGATTACGGCTATAATCCTAACGATTCTCTTTTTCCAAAACATAATCCTTGATTTTCAAATACAGCAGATAGGCCCCGTAGCTGGAATGATGCTGCCAGTCCTGGAAAACACCGGCAACATCCGACAAGTCGGATGCATCCACGTATGGGCAGCCTTCCGTATCCAAGATGTGTCGAATCTGATTGTAAACCATGTTGAAATGATGGATTTCTTCTGGATGCAATTCAGAAAACGCTTTGTGGTTATAGGGTCCAATGACAAATGTTATATCCACTTTGTGCTGGCGGCACAATGCAACCATGGTATTCAATTCATCGTAGCGGTAGCGGGCGCTTGTATCCACTTGGAAATGATATGTGCGCAAATGGCTGGTGTCCGACATGTTGTACGTGAAACAATAGTTGGCGCTGTCAATCCGGCCGAAATGGGGATAGCTGTTTAAAGTCCTGAAAACAGGAAATTTGTTTAGATTTTTTTCAAAATCCGATGAGGTTATTGCAAACCACAAGTCCTGTTTGTATTTCCTTTGTGCGCGATTGAATGCAAATTCCAGCCAGTCCACGGCAGTTGTCCAGAAACTCCCCGTTTTGTTGGCCTGCAAAATGGCATCCACTTCTGCATTATGCGGACGGTTGGCTTTACGGTAAACGGAATAGGACAGATATCGGTGAAAATATTCCCGGTTGTTTTTACTGAACTGGGTAGTCCAATAAATGGGATTGATGTAATAGATGATTTTTACATTCTCCACATTGGCATTGCCTTGGATAAGAGGGAAATAGGTACAAGCCGTCCGGCCCGCCCCGGCAATGACGGAAAAACGGATGGTAAGGTCCGTGTCAGAATTGAGGAAATCGTGGTAATTGCCGCCCTTTTTTAGTTTGTTCGTTTCCGAAGTCCCCAGTACCAGATATCCGTTATTTTGCTTGATGCTATTTAAAAAAGGATCAAGATAAAGCCTGTTGTTGTCGCGAAGGTCCTGATGGCGGATTGTGTACAACTGTTCCCCCGTCGTTTTCACATGAAAGGAGGGTATGCTCCATGCCACTATCAGCCAGAAAACGAGTGTTCCTATTGATACGGTGCCAATCCAGGCCAGTGTTTTCAAACGGTAAAGTGTTTTCATCCGAGCAACATTTTAAGCATTATCAGCAATTTGTCCATTGGATAGTTGAAGAATATCCATCCCACGGTCACAAAGGCGAATGTGAGGAGGATGCCAGCCAGGTGGTTGGCCCGTGTGGGCTTCGGCGGCCATTTGGATACGAATATCTTATAGATGGAAAGGCCTACGCCGTGCCATAACCCCCATAGCACAAAGTTGAGAGTGCTGCCATGCCAAAGGCCGCACACGAGAAAGGTGACCATATAGGCCGTCACCGATACGGTCATCCGGTATTTCCGCAAGGACAGGCGATTCAGAAAGGCGATCACCGGTTTGAAAACGTAGGTCTTCAGGAAGGAGGAGAATGTGATATGCCAGCGTTTCCAAAACTCCGCTATGTTGGCGGCGAGGTAGGGGTTGTTGAAGTTCTCCGGCGTGCGCACGCCCATCATGTAGGCCATGCCGATGGCCGTGTCGCAATAGCCGGAAAAGTCGATGTAAACATAGGCAGAGTAGAGCACTGCGGCGCACGTTACGGCACACCAGGACCCCATATAGGGCATCAGTGTCTGGTAGTCGGTGGCGTAGGGGAGCAGCAGCGGCACTACCAACAGCGTCTTTACCGCGCCCATGAAGATGCGCCCCACCCCCGCTAACAGCATCCGCTTGTTGAGACGCACCCGGGTATGTGTCAGCCAATAGTGGAAATTGTTGAACGTGTCGATGGGGCCGGCGGTGAACGTGGGGAAGAAGAAAAGATAGTTGATGAAGGTGAGGATGTTATGGCTTCGGAGCGTCTGCCGGCGGCACTCCACTATCCAGTGTACCATACGGAAGAGGATATAGGAGAGGCCTATCTTTTCTACCGACAGGAAGTGCTTGCCTAAGGTGTCCGTCCACCATGCGCCCATCCACGACTGCACTAACGGGTATTGGCGGATGGAGAAGAGAATCACAAGCAGTATTAAAATCAAGGCCAGCAGCCATTTTTGTTGTTTTTTGTGCAGCAGCCATCCGGCACCATACACTATCAAGGAGAGCAGGAAAAGCAGTAACAGCGATTTGTAGGAAACTATTCCGCTTAAAATGAACACATTGCCCGCAAGAAGCAGCACGTTGTCCAACCAGTCCCGCTTAAAGATCCACTTGCACGCGACAAACACTCCCACAAAGAGCAGGATTTTCAAGGCGATATGTAAACTGGTGAAAAGCATGGGGTTATACTACTCTGCTACCCGAATGGAGAAATCTCCTGAAATTTGGACAAAAGAGGTTAGGGCAATAAAACGTTCACCCGCAACCAATCCCACATGAAAACCCTTGAACGGGTAACCGATAGTCGTTTTCCGGGCAGGAAGACAGAATATAATCGATAATAAAACAACAAACGACAGACACTTTTTCATGATGCAGAATTATAAAATCATAAAACTCAATAAAATGTGTTACCTCGAGTTGACGAAGGCCGTGCGCTGCTCCTTGGTGCGGAAACAGTGGATATATCCAAACTCCAACCCTATGAGGTTGTGGCGGTAGCTGAGGGTGCCACCCGCGTTACCCTCATTCTGGAATTGGTAATATCCATGCAGCTTGTCGCGGAACGCGATATTGGTGGAAACACCGAAACGGAGCAGATCATTGTAAGGCAATCGATAGTATATTCCCATGCTTATCAACATGTCAACATTAAAACGCTCATACTCTCTCATGTTTATGTAGAGAGAAGTTCCATTGTTTAATCCTCCATAAATAATGTTGCCGAACTGTGGGTAAAACACATATGCGTTTTTCAAATTGACACCCAAGGATCCATAAAACAATACGCTTTTTGATACAGGATAGTGGAATTCAAATTTGATCGGTATAAAGAAATCAGCAAGGCGTGTAGATTTAAGCGGCCATCTGTTATTTTCATGTGGATTTCCGTCAGCATCATATTCTTTTAGGTTGTATTGAAGACATGAACCATAATCCAAGCCAATAGAGACCCCGAAATATCTGGCAAAGTGATAGGAAAACTCTATGCCGATTTTCCCTCCAAAAGTCGGTTCTGATTTCAGGGCACTGAGGCTGGTTCCATCGGGTATCACGCTCATGGCGGGTGCAACACTCACGGCCTGCACCAGACCAAGGTGGAATCCGTTGGGATAGTTGGGGCGGATTTCCTGAGCATTTGCACTTATTAAAAGACAAAGAAAAAAGAGTGTTGGGATAATGTGTGTGGTTTTCATATTTAGTTGTTTTAATAAAAAATATAAGAGATGTCTGTTTATAAATGTTTGTGAAAAGAACTAACCTCTTTGAGACCGAAGGGTTGTCTTTTTCTGCTCCAAAAATAACACATTCCCACGCGCAGATTCCGCCGTCAAAGGCCGAAGGGGTGGAAATGTGACGAAACGGCTAAAAATGAGAGAATAAATGAGAGAATAAATTTTGCTATATGTAATTGTTAATCACTGTTTTATGGTCTTTTGAAAATTCCAGAAATTTTCAAAAAACCGATTTCGTCACATTATGACGAAACGGCCCAAAATGAGAGAATAAAATCGTATTTTTGCGGGTGAAAAAGCAGGAAAAAATGAAGAAAAAAGAAGCAATCCGGATTTCCCTTGGGGTAGTGATACAACTTGTTTTTTGCGGTATAATGCTATTCGCTTTTCACCAGGTATCCTTGATGCGTCCAGTGGCCTACCCGTGCTTGTACAAGGAGTACCTGTGCGCCATCATGGTGCTGGCAGCCATGCTGGTGAATGAGAAGCTCTGGTTTCCCTTGTTCTATGCCAAGAATGAAGCTTGGAAGTATGTGATTTTCAGTTTATTAACAACCTTGTTGGCGGCAGCGGGCGAAATAGCCCTTGTGTACCCGCAATCGTATGCAAATCTGTTGTGGACGAGGACGCCGGTAACAAAGTTTTTCCTTGTGTACAGCTGTATCTGTATCTTTCTACGGGATGCAGGTTTTATGCTCTTTTCCTTTACAATATGTGCGCTTCGCGAGGCACACCGTCTCAAGGAAATCTCTGAAACGCTCCTGTATAAGGAGAACATGCAGATAGAGGTGATAGAAGAAAAAGGCCAGCATCAGCTGGTCAAGACTTCGGATATCGCCTGCTGCAATCAGAATGGCAATTTCACTAATGTGTATCTTAAGGATGGAAAGAAGTATTACCGTTACGGGTCTCTTTCCCAGTTGCAGAATATGCTTGCCACGGAAGATATCGTGCCCATATCCCGCAATTGCTTTGTGTCGCGTCATGCAGTGGCGGAATTTAGCAAAAAGAATGTCGAATTGCGAGGGGACGGCGGATGGTGTATGCAACTTCCCATTTCGGATGCTTATCGTGAAAGTGCGATTCCTTTGTTGCAGGGAAAGACCAAACAGACGGAATGGGAACAGCCGCGAAACGAGAAGACCTACAAGGCCATTTACGACTACATTGCCACTCATCCGCGCTGTTCGGCGCAGGACATCCAGAAACAGACGGGGTTGGCTCCGAGCAGCGTTTACCGCTACATCCGCCTGCTGAAGGAGGACGGCCTCATCGACCGTGAAGGCTCCAACAAGGCGGGCGGGTATTATGCACATTCCGCTGTTTGAAAAACGGTTGGGCACCCTGCCGTATCCCCACGGAAAACCTATATCTTTGCCCAATTTGAAATTATTGTATTATTATGTATAATATAGCTCTTATTGCCGGCGGGGATTCCGGCGAATATGAAATATCCCTCAAGACAGCTGACAACATCTTCAACCAGTTGGACAGGAACCTGTTCAATCCCTATCTGATCCATTTCAAGGGGGCGGACTGGCACTACACCGATGCCGACGGGCGCGTGTGGCAGGTGGACAAGAACGACTTCACGCTGGCCCTTCCCGACGGGAAGGTGACCTTCGATGCGGCCTTCATCGCCATCCATGGCACACCCGGTGAGAACGGACGGCTACAGGCCTATTTCGAGCTGGTGGGACTGCCTTACACAGGCTGCGGCGTCTTCTGCTCTGCCTTGACCTTCAACAAGTACTACTGCAATTTAGCGGTGGCCGACCTCGGCATCCCCATCTCGCCGTCGCTGCATTTCTACGTGAACGACCCGATAGACTTTGACCGCATCGAAGCGGTGTGCAGTTACCCGTGCTTCGTGAAGGCCTGCAACTCGGGCTCCAGCGTCGGCGTGACGAAAGTGCATAACCGTGAGGAGCTGACTGGCGCGTTCGCAGAGGCGTTCAAGTACGACAACCAGCTGATGGTGGAGAAGTTCGTGCGCGGGCGCGAGTTCACCTGCGGTGTGACCTCCGTATATGGCAAGGTGCAGGTGCTGGCTGTCACCGAGGTGGTGGCCTCCAACGAATTCTACGATTACAACGCCAAATACACCGCCGTGGGACACAAACTCATCACTCCCGCCGTCATCGACGATGACAAGACCGCCCTCATGAGCGACTACGCTGCCCGTATTTTCCGCAACCTTGACTGCCACGGCGTGGTGCGGGTGGACTTCATCCTCTCCGAAACCGACGGCATCCCCTACTTCTTGGAGGTGAATACAATTCCCGGCCAGACAGCGATGAGCATCGTGCCGGGACAAGTGGAATACAATAAATTGGATATTAAGGAGTTTTATACGAAGATGGTGATGGAAGCGTTTGAACTCAGGAAGTTGCATCTGGAGATGGGGAGGAAATAATTGACAATTAATGATTAACAGTTAATAATTAATAATTGATTTGGTGAGAAAAATATTCTGTATCGGATGTCTGCTTGTGATGGCAGGGCTGGTTCCCAATCATGTGCTTGCCCAATACACCGAGGCTGACATTCGGGATTATATTGTGAAATACCAGCATGTGGCCATGGATAAGATGCGTGAGTATCGCATTCCGGCCAGCATCACACTGGCGCAGGGCATTTTCGAGAGCGCCTGCGGCATGAGCCGGTTGGCCACAGATGGCAACAACCATTTCGGCATCAAGTGCCACGAAGACTGGATGGGCGACACCATCCTCATCGACGATGACGAGCTTCAGGAGTGCTTCCGCAAATACGAGGATGTGGCCGGTTCCTATAACGACCATTCGAAGTTTCTGACGACCCGCAAGCGCTATGCCAACCTCTTCCAGCTTGACATTCTGGATTACCGTGCCTGGGCCCGCACGCTCAAGGCCGACGGCTACGCCACCAACCCGCAGTACGCCGACCGTCTGATCAGCCTGATCGAACGTTTCAACATTGCCCGGTTGGACACTATGTGCATGAGAGGGGAGGCCGGACAGGAGGTGGCGGAAAACCCGTACGGGAATGGCGGGAAACCGGTGGATAACGGCAGCACAATCCCGTCTGTTATCCCCACAAAACCCAATCAGCCGGTGAAACCTGCTACGCCGGACAAGCCCGTCACGGTGCCGCCTGCCAAAACGGCGATCAAGGTGTTCACGGCCATCGGCAGCGAGTATCCCGCCGGAGCCAGCCCTTTCAGCTACCGCAAGGTTTTTGAGAACAACCACACCTATTTCATCATAGCCCAGAAGGATGACACATACGAGAAGATTGCCGGTGACGTGCAGGTGGCCGCAGTGAGCTTGCGGAAGTTCAACGACGTGCTTGATCCTCATTCGCAGCCGGTGGAGAACGAGATCGTCTATATCGAGACCAAGGCGAAGACGCATAATAACAAGGTTCACATCGTGCAGGCGGGTGAGACGCTGCGTTACATCGCCCAGCGCTACGGCGTGCAGCTGCACTACATCTTCAAGTATAATTCGTTGGATGAGAATTCCATCATCCATCCCGGTGACCAGATATTGTTAAAACATTAAATACAATACGATTATGAAACGAATTCTGATTTTGAGCATCCTCCTGTTCGGCATGGCCGCCACTTATGCCCAATACACGTTGGAAGACCAGATTTACGATTATATAGATGAGTATAAGGATTTGGCTATGAGGGAGATGGAGCAGTATAAGGTGCCCGCCAGTATCACATTGGCCCAGGCTATCTATGCTTCCAAATGTGGCACCAACCGCATTGCCAAAGAGGCGCACAATCATTTCGGCATCATGTGTCACACGAAAGAGTGGACTGGCCCTACCTTTTACGAGACGGAGAACCACAGCAGCGAGTACTGCTTCCGGAAATACGCCACGGTGGAGGAATCCTATCGCGACCATTCGCTGTTCCTGTCACAGCGCAGCCGTTATATCAAACTCTTCTATCTGCCCATCACCGACTACAAATCTTGGGCCTACGGCTTGAAAGAGGCCGGTTATTCCGGCAATCCGCGCTATGCCGACACGTTGATTTCCATTATAGAGAAATATTATCTGATGCATTATGACCGCAAGGTGGCCCAACGGATAGGCGACACGGCGGCGTTGGCATCTGCAGCTACACCCAAAACCAGTCCTATTACGTCTAACAGCGCCTCTCAAACTCCGGTCACAAAGCCTGTGGAGAAACCTGAGCCCAAGCCTGCCCAACCTGAAACAGTGGCCACTGTTCCTGAGAAACCGGCGGAGTCCCAGCCGGCGACGCCTGTACAAACGGAACCCGCCAAGACCACCCCGGAAAAGCCGGCGGCCACGAAGACGGAACCCGCCCCAAAACCAAAAGCCGACACGATGGAGGTGAATGGCATTCAGGTTATTGTCAACAAGTCGGAGAAACCCAAACAGCCCAAAGCGGACACCATCGTACGGAAGGTCCCGGAGCCGGAGCCGGAAAAAGTGCAGGGCAAGAATGTGTTTGTTCTCAACCCCTATGCCGTGCCGTACAAATCGGCATATTACCCTTATACGAGCCGTCCTGTGTATGAGAACAACAAAACCAAGTTCCTCATTGCGCGGAAGGGTGACACCTACAAGTCGTTAGCCACATCCATGCAGATGTCCGAAAAGAATCTTCGTTTGTATAACGATGTGTATGACGATTCGGAGCCCATAGAAGATGAGGTGATTTATTTGGAGATGAAGAGCACCAAATCGCCGGAGGAGTACCACACGCTACAGAAGGGCGACACGTATCGTTATATCGCGCAGAAATATGGTGTGCAGTTGAAAATCATCATCAAGCGGAACAGTGGTGCCATCAGCAGCTATGGCATCGGCGACCGCATTTGCATCGGATGCAAATAGAGATGTCTTAATAAAAGTGTATTAATCAAGCAAATGCCAAACTCGTTTTATCATTTTAACCCCAAAACGCTCTCGTTTGAGAAAGTGAAGGTGAGCTTCAAGCACATCTTCAAGCGGTTAGTGTGGGTTTTCTTCAGCGGGGTGGCGTTTGCCGTGGTGTTCGTTTGGATTGCTTTTTATACGATAGATTCTCCAAAGGTGAAGATTTTGGAACGGGAGAACAACGAGTTGCGTGGGGAGGTGGAGAATCTGTCGCACCGCCTTGACATACTTTCGGATGTGTTGGCCGACATTGAGGATCGTGATGACAATGTCTATCGCACGGTCTTTGAGGCTGATCCGGTGCCGGCATCCGAGCGGTATCCGCTTTTGTTGGCAGACCCGCGGTTTGACAGTCTGTCTCGTTCGGAGGCGTTTGCCGAGCTGAAGGAGGCCAATAAGAAGGCCGACCAGTTGGTGGTGCGGTTAGCGGCGCAATCGCGTTCGCTGTCGGAGTTGGAACAGATAGCCAGCAAGAAGTCCGACATGCTGAGTTCCATTCCGGCCATCCGCCCATTGAAGAACATGCACACGATCACATCGGGTTTCGGGCGGCGTTATCATCCGATTTTAAAGACGTTGCGCGCCCATACGGGGGTGGACATCACGGCGCCCAAGGGCACGCCTGTGTATGCAACCGCCGACGGCACGGTGTCAGGCGAGAATCCGGGCAGCGGTTACGGTATCGCCGTACTCATCAACCATGGATATTCTTATCAAACGCTCTATGCCCATCTTTCAAAAAAAGCAGTGAAACCCGGACAAAAGGTGAAACGAGGACAACTTATTGGGTATGTGGGTTCTACGGGTATGTCGTCCGGCTCCCATCTCCATTATGAGGTGATTAAGAACGGCACCCCTGTGAATCCGGTCTATTATTTCAACGCCGACATCACACCGGAAGAGTACAATTCCATTTTGGAGTCCTCCAAGAAGGTCAATCAGGCATTGTCTTAATAATTATATAGTTTACAATAAACATGAGGAGATTGTGGTTTTGTCTGGTTTTGATGATGGTGGTGATGGCCGGTTGCAGACCGAAGTTTGATCATTCGGACAAGAAGATATTTCATTATAATGAGTCCAGTGGCATACAGTCGTTGGATCCGGCATATTCTTCGGGGCAGGCTACGCTCTGGCCCTGCAACCAACTCTATAACGGTCTGGTGGATCTGGATGATTCGCTGAATATTGTGCCCTCTATCGCCAAAAGCTGGACTCTTTCTGCGGACGGGATGACTTATACGTTCTTTTTGCGCGATGATGTGACGTTTCACAATACGAAAGAGTATCCGTTTGACAAACCCAGGAAGGTCACGGCGCAGGATTTCGTCTATAGTTTTTCTCGTATTCTGGATCCTGAGGTGGCCTCGCCCGGGGCATGGATTTTCCAGAAAGTACGTCGCGATGCCGCTGGCAATCCTTGTTTCAAAGCATTGGATGATACAACGTTCCAAATACAATTGTCGGAAGCTTTCCCGCCATTTCTTGGGATTTTGACGATGAAATATTGTTCTGTAGTCCCGAAAGAGGTGGTGGAGCATTACGGAAAAGATTTCCGGAAACATCCCGTGGGTACAGGTCCCTTCCAATTCCAGCTATGGCAGGAAGGGGTGAAATTAGTGTTGCGCAAAAATCCCGACTACTTTGAGTGTGATGAGCAGGGTAACCGTTTGCCCTATATTGACGCAGTGGCGATCTCGTTCATTGTGGACAAACAATCTGTTTTCATGGAGTTTATGAAGGGCACTCTGGATTTTATGTCGGGTGTGGAGGCTTGTTACAAGGATGCACTGCTGACCAAGGACGGGAATCTCAATCCCGAGTACAAAGGGAAAATACAGATGCTTACAGGGCCGTATCTGAATACGGAGTATTTGGGATTTATGTTAAAACCGGGTGATAAGTCTAATCCGTTGTTAGACAAGCGGGTGCGTCAGGCCATCAACTACGGCTTCGACCGAGTGAAAATGATGAAATATTTGCGTAACAATGTTGGTTATCCAGGTACGGCGGGTTTTGTGCCCCGGGGAATGCCTCCGTTTGATCCCGCCCGCACGGGAGGGTACGACTATAACCCCAGGAAGGCGGCTCAGTTGTTGGCCGAGGCTGGTTATCCCAACGGCAAGGGTCTGCCGCCTATCTCGGTGGCTGTGTCTGCCTCTTACGCCGATTTAGTGCAGTATATCCAACACGAGTTGGCTGACCTTGGCATCGAGCTGAAATTGGATGTGGTGCAGGGTGCCCAGCAGCGGGAAATGATGCGCAACTACCAGCTGCCCTTCTTCCGGGGTTCATGGATTTGCGACTACCCGGATGCGGAAAATTATCTGGCCCTCTTCTATTCCAAGAATTTGCAGCCCGTGGGTTCCAATTACACCCATTATGTGAACCCGTCTTTCGATAAACTGTATGAAGCTTCTCAGCGTTGTACGGATGAGGTTAAACGTAATGACTATTATACCCGTATGGATGCAATGCTGATGGCCGATGCGCCGGTGGTGGTGCTTTACTACGACAAGGTGGTGCGCTTCACAAGAGCTAATATCAGTGGTTTGGGCACTAATCCTGTGAATATGCTGGATTTGAGAAGGGTGCGGATACTGGATGAAAAACAGTAGTTTTTTCCTGCGGGGTTCCTTTTTTTCCGAAATTCGGCTTTTTGTTTTAACAAATAGTTGTTAAAATATTCATACTGATTATTAAATAGCTAATAATCAAGGGCGAAAAATTTTGTTTTTACACTTGACAAGCGGTGGGTTATATTGTATCTTTGCTGTGTTGAATTTTAAAAATAAATTAAATGATCAGAGGTCCTATTAAGTATTATAGTCCCATCACCGATGTTACGTTTCGTAAAATTTTCGGACAACACATTGACCTGGCCACGAGTCTCCTTAATGCTTTCCTGCCGTTAGAAGGAGGACGAACCATAACATCTCTACATTACATCTCATCTGAGCTCATGCCTGAGACACCTGCTCGCAAGAACAGTATTGTGGATGTCTGTTGCGAGGATTCTTCCGGTTCCCAGTTTCTTGTGGAGATGCAGCTCAACTGGGCGGAAAGCTTTTACCAGCGGGTTCTTTTCAACACCTCAAAAGCTTATGTGAATCAACTTCAGAAGGGTGGCACGTATGATTTGCTACAACCTGTATATTCCTTGAATTTCGTCAATGGGAATAGCCATCCGGACATCGAGGAATGGTATCATCCTTATCGCATTGTTCACGAATATCATACTGACAGAGTACTCGAAGGACTTAAAATCGTGTTTGTTGAGATGGATAAATTTCAGAAGTTACAGAATAAAGGCTCTTCCAAGCGGGATCTATGGATGCGTTTTTTCACAGAAATGCAGGAAGAGACTCGCTTTCCGCCTTCTGATTTGCTTGCCGATTGCGACATTGCCAAGGCCATCGATCTATTGGAGGCTATCAACTACAGCGATGCAGAACGTTACATCTATGACAAATATTGGGATGCTGTCAGCGTGGAGGCCACATGGATAAAAGTAGGCTTGAAGCAAGGAATGGAAGAGGGAAAGGAAATGGGGATGAAAGAGGGCATGGAGAAAGGCATGGAGAAAGGAATGGAAAAAGGAATGGAAAAAGGAATGGAAAAAGGAATAGAAAAAGGTCGTATAGAGGAACGTCGATTGCTCATACGGAATATGTTGGTTAACGGGATGAACCCAGCTGTTGTCGCCAAAATCGTAGGGGTAGAGGAAGGGGAAATATTGGCTATGGAGGTATAAGGAGTAGTGATGTTGGGGGTGATTCCTATTCGTCCGAGAAACTCTTGGTGGCGGTTATCGCGGTTTTGAGGCCATCGATGGCGGCGCTCATGATGCCGCCGGCATAACCGGCACCTTCGCCTATCGGGTAAATTCCCTTGACGGTGCATTGTCGGTCATCGCCACGTAGGATGCGTACAGGCGAGGACGAACGGGTTTCCACACCGGTCAGGACCGCATCTGGGTCGGCAAAGCCATGCATTTTGTGGTCAAAGAGAGGCAGGGCCTCGTGGAGGGCGTGCACCACATAATCGGGCAGACAGCGGTTGAGGTCGCAAAAGACGATGCCGTGCGGATAGGAAGGTTGTACGCTGCGGTGGCCCGTGGCGATGCGTTGTCGCAAAAACTCGCCCACAAGATTGCCGGGTGCGCGGTAGTCGCCGGCCACGTCAAAGGCCATACGTTCGTATTTCTCCTGATACAGCAGACCATCCAGTGGATTATCCACATAATAGTCCTCCGGGGTCACGTTGACCAGCAAGGCGCTATTGGCGTTGGTCTTGTCGCGGAGGCGTTCGCTCATGCCATTGGTGACGATGGTGTGCGGCTCGCTGGCGGAAGCCATCACGGTGCCGCCGGGGCACATGCAGAAAGTATAGACGCTACGCTCTTTCAGGTGCACCACGCCCTTGTAGGATGCCGGTGGCAACAATCTGGCGGCGGCACCGTACTGCATCTTGTTGACACGTTGCTGGAGATGCTCGATGCGCACTCCCATGGAGAAAGGCTTGGGCTCCATCTGCAATCCATGGGCGTGCATCTGCCGGATGGTGTCCCGCGCTGAATGCCCCAACCCCAATAGAAGATGTTGTGTGTCAATGGGAGTCGGCGGGTCACAAACCAGTTGCAGATGGTCGCCCTCCTGCCGGAAGTCCAAAAAGGTGGTGTTGAAATGGAACTCTCCACCCAATGATTCTATTTCTAGCCGGATGTTGCGGACCACTTTCTCCAAATAGTCGGTGCCCACATGCGGATTCTGCATATAAGTGACATCCTCATTGGCTCCATGTTTGTAAAACTCTTTGAGGATAAAGGTGTTGTATTCGCTGTGGACGTTAGTATTCAGTTTCCCGTCGGAGAAGGTGCCGGCACCGCCTTCGCCGAACTGCACGTTGGAATGGGCCTTCAGCATTTTATGATTCAGGAAATCCGTCACGGATTTTTTACGTTCTTCAATCTTCTCGCCGCGTTCAAGGATGATGGGACGGGCTTGGCAGCGGGCGAGGTATAGGGCCGCGAACATTCCGGAGGGCCCAAAGCCGACTACAACAGGCCTGTGTGTGCCGCGCCATCGGGGGTAGTCAACCTCTATGGGTGGCTGCCATGCGGATACACCCGCTTGATTCATAAGGTGTTGATATTGATCGGGCAACGTGACCAATACTTGGTAATCGAAGAACACGTGGTCCCGCTTGCGAGCATCTGTGGCCTTCCGCACAATCCGAAAGTCGTTCAAGTCTTCCGCCCGTATGCCGAATTGCCGGACTATCGCATCCTCCAACCCGTTTTTACTGCCGACGGGAATCCGTATGTTCGAGAGTTTTATTTGCATGAAAATTCTAATGTTTTGTAAATGTTTCGGATGTGCGGTTCGTAAATCATCAGCACCACAATGTCGGGATTCACTTGTCGTATGATGTCGTAATTAGCTCCGTATTGCCATGCGTCGAAAATGAAAAGCGACTCATGGAAGTAGGGCGAGACAAATGGGATGATGTTGTTGCAATAAGAGTCTCGGATAAACAGAATCTTTGGATGGTCGGTGCGGTTGGTACGGAATTGTTTCTCATACGCGTCCGGGTAGGCAAACCCTTCAGTTGGGGTGAAATCCTGTTTGGTATCCTCTATAGAGGTAAAACCAAGAGTATCCGTGTAAAGTACGCTATATTCCTGATCTGCACGATATTTTGGCGAATTTCCCCGTATGGAGATCCAAGAATAAAGATTGCCGCCGTCATAAACGTAAGGGCTAAGATAAAAATCCTGACAAATGGTTGTAGGCAGCATGGGATAATTCTTGGAGAGTGTATTCAGGATTTTTTCAGCACTATATTGAGCCGCAAGCATGTTCCAATGGTTGTCGTTTTTGCGGTAAAGCAACGTGTCCCCCTTATGCTTGAGCAGTGTGGATTTGAGGTAGGTGAGAGGAACCTCTGGCGCCCGATCGCGCATCACCCTGCAAAATATATCTGTGGCCGTTTCTGGAGCTCGTTGCATGTAGGGCGGCAGGTATTCCGGATGAATCTCATACGATGTGGGAGCGAGAAAAACGTAGTAACGGATGCCCATCTTCTGAAGAGTGTCGAAACGCCGTGCCAGCTCATCTGCCACAATGGCCATCTGCTCCACTGTAAACTCCAATTTCCCTTCGAAAAGTTCTTTCTCTTCTTTACCACTGAAAAGGAAATCCTCTTTGCCGATAACAACGGACTGCGTGGGCGACTGTTGGTTGAACATGGCGTAGAGGAAGTAAGCATCCAAAAAACGGTCGCGGAAAGGGAAATGGTCGTTGAAATAGTAGTCGAACTGGGCTGGGAATTTGTCCAAACGGGCCGGATTCAGGGATGGGAAAGAAGCCAAGGTCCTGTTCTCCCGTTGACTTTCTGTGGCATGACCACGTTGGCATATCAACCAGAAAGCCGGGATGGTCAACATTCCCACGAAGAGAATGACAGTAAGAATAATATAGGGGTTTTGGCGCTCTTTCATGGTTAGAATCGGAAATAGATGAAGGGATTATAACTGCCTGCCAACAGAAAACTGCTTACTGTCAGCAGCAGGAGTGCGATGGCGACGATTGTTCCGATATGCAGCAAATGCCAAAGAAGTTTGTTGCCTCTGGCGATGGCTGTCTGAATGACTTCATGAAAGCGGGCGAACAGCGGAGTGCATCCAACTACGCCTACAATGGTGAATAGGATGAACGAAGGCTGAAGGTATTGCTGCAAGAAAAGGCCGCTGCCTGAGCCGCCAGCGAAGGCGAACATCTGCCGCACATAGTGCAGCGCGTAGATGATTCCGTCGGCTCGGAAGAAAACCCAGGCTATGATCACCACAAACAATGCATACAGATGTTGCACAGACTTGAAGAGTTTACCCAAAATGCGGTCGAAACCGATGCGTTCCAGCACCATGAAGGAGCCGTGAAGGAGTCCCCAAACGACAAAGGTCCAGTTGGCTCCATGCCAGAGACCTGTGAGGAAGAATACGATGTAAAGATTGAGGAAGGTGCGCTTTTCACCCTTTCGGTTTCCACCCAACGGGATGTAAAGATAATCCTTGAACCAGGCCGAGAGCGTGATGTGCCAGCGCCGCCAGAAATCACGGATGGAAGTGGCGAGGTATGGAAAATTGAAGTTCTCGGGGAACCGGAACCCGAACATCCGTCCCAATCCAATGGCCATGTCGGAATAGCCGGCGAAGTCGTGGTAGATTTGCAGCGAGTAGCAAAGAGCGCCAATCCAAAGCGCCCACCATGGCATGGTTTCCGGTGCGCGTGCGAAAATGCTATCGGCAATGATGGCCATTTGATTTGCAATGAAAACCTTACGTGCCAATCCAATGCAGAAGCGCCGAATGCCCTCATACATGTTCCCGAAACTGAAATCACGGTTCGAAAGTTGCGGCTCGATTTCATGGTAGCGAATGATAGGACCGGCTATAAGCTGCGGGAACAAGGCGATATAGGTGCCCAACTTGATGATATTGGCCTGCGCCTTTGCTTGACCCCGATATACGTCCACCAGATAGGAGATGCCTTGAAAGGTGTAGAAGGAGATGCCGATGGGCAGGACTATGTTTCGAAGCGTGAAGGGTGAAATGCCGAACACACCACCCAAGATGTTGAAGTTGTCCACCAGGAAGTTGGCGTATTTGAAGAATGCCAGTGCCGACAAATCCAATACAATGGCAAGGGAAAGCCACCATTTCCGATGCCTTTCACGACGAGCAATGAGCCGTCCTCCAACATAATTTACCAATATGGAGGCGAGAAGAATCAGGGTATATGTAACCCCGCCCCACGCGTAAAAAAGGATACTCGCAAAAAACAGGAGAGTGTTCTGATAGGGTACCCGCCGACATATTGCCAGCAGGCAGATAACAACAGGGAGAAATAGGAATAAGAAGGTCAGCGAGCTGAAAATCATCTTCCTGCAAGATTATGGACCATCGCCCGACTATCGTCCCTCGTACATTTTCTTGTAGTAGTCCACGTAGGCACCGGAGGTCACGTGTTTGAACCATTCTTCATTGGCCAAATACCAATCCACGGTTTTCTCAAAACCCTCATCGAACTTCACTTTTGGCTGCCAGCCCAACTCGTTTTTGATCTTGGTGGGGTCGATGGCGTAGCGGAGGTCGTGGCCGGCACGATCGGTGACGTAGGTGATGAGGTTCAACGAGGTGCCTTCCGGACGGCCCAGCTTTCGGTCCATGATCTCAATCAGCTTCTTGATGAGATCGATGTTGCGCCATTCGTTGTTGCCGCCGATGTTATATGTGCTGCCCGGAGCGGCTTTGTGAAAGATGAGGTCAATGGCCTCGGCATGGTCCTCCACGTAGAGCCAGTCGCGAACGTTGATACCCTGCCCATACACGGGAAGCGGTTTGTTGTGTTTTATATTGTTGATGAACAACGGGATAAGCTTTTCTGGAAATTGATATGGGCCATAGTTGTTAGAGCAGTTGCTGATGACGGTCGGCATTCCGTATGTATCGTGGTAGGCACGCACGAAATGGTCGGCACTGGCCTTGGCGGCAGAGTAGGGACTATGCGGATTGTATGGAGTAGTCTCCTGGAACGCGCCCGTAGCGCCCAACGCTCCGTAAACCTCATCCGTGGAAATCTGGTAGTATTTCTTGCCTTCCCAGTTGCCGTTCCAAATGGTGCGGGCGGCATTCAGCAGATGCACGGTGCCTAACACGTTGGTGTGCACGAAAGTCATCGGATCGGTGATGGAACGGTCCACATGCGATTCAGCAGCCAAGTGGATGACTCCGTCAAACTGGTACTCTTGAAAAAGTTTCATGATGAAATCCTGGTCGGCAATGTCGCCTTTGATGAAATGATAGTTGGCCTTGCCTTCCACATCCGCCAAGTTTTCAAGATTTCCAGCGTAGGTGAGGTTGTCCAGATTATAAATGTCGTAATCGGGATATTTGTTGACAAAAAGTCTTACAACATGGGAGCCAATGAAACCGGCGCCTCCAGTGATCAGGATTTTTTTCATATTAGGATGGTTTTTATTTACTTGATAAAATCGGGGCAAAAATACGAAAAAACAGGGAATCTACAGGATGTTTTTTAAAACTTCCAACAGCGCATGATATTCTGTCCTTGGCTTTCCCGCAGGTGCATGGCTCCGCCTAAACATTGCCGGTAGTCGGAGCAGTGGGCACAGGGACCGCGGCGCATCCATTCCCGATCGCGCATAATCTGGAAACGATTGTTCCAAACCTCCATAAGGTCATCATGGTATATGTTTCCTTGCACGAATGATCGGTTGATATTGGGGCACGCGGAGATGTCTCCGTTGATGAGCACGGAGCCGATATTGATGCCAGCACGGCAGAAGAAGTAGCTGTCGCGGACGCTCTCTTCGTATTTTCCTGTGTAGGCTTCGCAGCTGAACTTGAGGTCGATTTTCCCTTCTCGGCGTGTGTTGGCGATGAAAAGGAACAAGGATTCTACCTGTGTGCGGGTGAGTTGCAGCTCGTGGTCGCGGGCGGCACGTCCGATGGGGGCGATGGTGAACAGCCGCCAGTGCCGGATGCCGTTGGCGATGAGCACCTCCTTGAGAGCTGGAAGTTCCGCCAGATTTCGTTGGTGAACGCAGGTTACCACGTCGTAAGTTAGTTGCGGTGCGCTGGCAATGAGTCTCAAAGCCCGCAAGGCCCGCCGAAAACTCTCGGGATGCTGTCGCAGCCAATTGTGCGTCTCCTCCAGACCATCAAGACTCACCGTTACAGAGCCCATACCCGCCGCCAAAAGCTCTTTATGGCGAGCTTCGTCGTATAACATGCCGTTAGTGACGATTCCCCATTGGAAGCCATGCTGGCGCAACGCACGCCCGCAGTCGGCCAAGTCTTTGCGCAACAACGGCTCGCCACCCGTAATGGCAATGATGGTGGTGTTGCGCGGATAGCGTTTCTCCAAAGGCTTTATGGCATTGAGAAAGTCGTCAAAGGGCATGTCTTGGACACACGCTTCGGCCTTGCAGTCGCTACCGCAATGCCGGCACGACAGATTGCACCGCCAGGTACATTCCCAAAACAAATAGTTCAGTTCGTGAATTTCTGTCTCATTACGACGAAAGACCCGAAACAGCCATCTCTTGAAAGGGTTTCGCCTATTCGTCTTCATGAACCCGGTTAACTGTCAGCTGTATGGGTGAATGCAGGTCTTCGAATGAAAGCGTGGTGGTCTTCGACTCATACAGGCCATGTTCTGTGCTGTCGGTATCCCATAGATAGACATGGTAAGTGTCGAACCATAGAATGTACTTGGGGTTAGCATCTCCGAAGGAGCCAGTGTTGTCGGTCGTGTCTATTATGCCCTCCGGCACTCCTTCTCCAAAACCAATGGCGATACCTTCCACGGGCTCTTGGGTTTCGGCATCTGTGACAACGCCAAAAATCTGGACTTCCTCTTCGAAAGTCGGCGGCCCATAGCAAGCCTGGAAGGTAAACATCAGAGCGGTGGCGGAGAACGAGCCGAACAAGAACCGGATCAGCTGTTGCTTTTTCTCTTTGATTTTCTGAATGAGCTTCATTGTTCTCTTTTAAGATTGACAAAGATGCTCTATTCGTGCGCATAGACTGGTAGCGGCTGGTCGATGACTTCGTGCCAGGGCAGTCCGTAGCCGCCAATTTCCTTCATGAAGGGATCCGGATCGAACTGTTCCACGTTGAACACGCCCGTGCCTTTCCAGGTGCCGGTGAGGATCATCTTGGCGCAGAGCATGGCGGGCACGCCCGTGGTGTACGAAACGGCCTGTGCTCCAATCTCTTTGAAACATTCGGCGTGGTCGCAGTTGTTGTACACATAGTAGGTGCGCTCTTTCCCGTCTTTTATACCTTTGATTTGGCAGCCGATGGATGTCTGTCCGTGGTAGCCTTCGCCCAAGGAAGAGGGCTCTGGCAATACGGCTTTCAGGAATTGCAGCGGCACGATGTCGATACCTTGGTATTTAATGGGTTTTATGCTGGTCATGCCGATTTCCTGCAGCACGTTGAGCACGGTGATGTATTTCTGGCCGAAAGTCATCCAGAAGCGGGCGCGCTTGATGGAAGGATAGCTGCGCACCAGCGATTCCAGTTCCTCGTGGTAGAGCAGGTAGGATTCGCGTTCGCCGATGTTGGGGTATTCCACGGGGCGGTGGATCGACATCGGGTCAATCTCAATCCATTGGCCGTTCTCCCAGTATTTGCCGCGTTGGGTGATCTCGCGGATGTTAATCTCGGGATTGAAATTGGTGGCGAAGGCCTTGCCGTGGTCGCCGGCGTTGCAGTCCACGATGTCGAGATAGTGGATTTCATCGAAATAGTGCTTGGCGGCGTAGGCAGTGTAGATGCTGGTCACGCCCGGGTCGAAGCCGCAGCCGAGCAATGCCATGATGCCGGCCTCTTTGAAGCGGTCCTGGTAGGCCCACTGCCAGCTGTACTCGAATTTGGCCTTGTCGCGGGGCTCGTAGTTGGCCGTGTCCATGTAGTTGGTTTTCGTTGCCAAACAGGCATCCATGAGCGGAAGGTCCTGGTAGGGCAGGGCCACGTTGATCAGCAGGTCGGGTTTGTAGCTTTCGATCAGGCGGATGGTTTCCTCCACATTGTCGGCATCCACCTGCGCGGTCTGGATGCGGTTGCCTCCGATTTCGGCTGCGATCTTGTCGCATTTGGATTTGGTGCGGGAGGCGAGCATGATTTCCGTGAAGACTTCCGGTACGGAAGCGCATTTGTGGGCTACTACGGCTCCTACGCCGCCGGCCCCGATGATGAGAACTTTTGCCATATTCGTTGTTTTATTTGGGTTATTTCATAATGAGCCGCAAAGATAAATAAAATACAGAAACGGAACGTTTTTGATATTCCCCCAAGTTTTTTGTATTTTTGCACCCTTTTATGAAACGAATCATCGCCTATATCATCCTGATCTGCTGCGGCCTCAGTGTTGCCGCCCAGAAGGACTACGGCTTCCGCCTGTGGGAAGACTCGCTGATCACCCTGCGAGACCAGGTGATGAACGAGCCCGACGAGACCGCCCGCTTGGCTCTGAACGAGGATTTCATGACCCTGCTGGAAGAGGTACTGCAACAACCGCACTCGTTTGAGCACAAATGGGATTCTGTCAAGAACTTCGCCGTGCTGACCTCCCCCGACAATGTGTTCCGCATTTTCACTTGGTATGTGATGAAACAGGATTATTCCGTGGAAAATTTCGGTTTTATCCAGATTTATAACGAGGGTAGAAAAAAATTCCTGCTTTTCCCTCTGTATGACAAACGTAATACCATCGATTATCCCAAAACGATGATTGGCAACCATAACCGCTGGTATGGCGCGGTTTATTACAAGATAATTCCCGTGAAGGAAAAGGATTTCACCTATTATACACTGTTGGGCTGGAATGGCAATAATTTGCTCACCAATCAGAAAATCATCGAGGTTTTGCATTTCAATAAAGAGAAAGTGCCGATTTTCGGAGGACGTATTTTCAAGAACTACCCCGAAAAGGTCAGCCGTGTCATCTTCGAATATTCCAAAAACGCCACGCTTCACCTCAATTACGAGCAACAGCAGTATCTGGTCAGCACGGGGAAATACAACCCCAAGACGAGAGAGGTGGAATACAGGACAATAAATTCGCCGATGATCATTTTTGACGAGTTGATCCCGATGGAGGAGGGCCTTTCCAGCGCCGCCTTCATGGTGCCCGAGTCCAGCCTGAGCCAGGGTTTCGTGGAGGAATCGGGCCGTTGGGTCTTCATGAAGAACGTGCGCGGCACTAACCCCGACAAGGTGAAGCCCGACTACCAGTATAAGCCTCGTCAAATCTATGACCCTCAAAATCATTAAATTCAGTTGATTATGAATTCTTCATTGTATCCCTTTCGTTTCCAACCTATTGTGAAAGAAAAAATCTGGGGTGGCACCCGCATTGCCCGCCTGCTTGGACGTGACACGGGCTCCATGCCATGTTGCGGTGAGAGCTGGGAGGTGTCCGGCCTTGTGGATGACGAGTCGGTGGTGACGAATGGCTTTCTGGCGGAAAACAACCTCAACGAACTTCTGGAAATTTACCTTACGGATCTGGTGGGTGAAGGGAATTATGAGAAATATGGTTTGGGATTTCCGTTGTTAATCAAATACATAGATGCGCAGGACAATCTTTCCGTGCAGGTACATCCCGACGACGAGCTGGCGCAGAAGGAGTACGGGCAGAACGGCAAGACGGAGATGTGGCATGTGCTGGATGCCGAACCGGGCAGCGGCCTCTACATCGGATTCAAGGAGAAGCTGACGCTGGAACAGGTCGAGAACGCCGTGGACAGTGGCGTGCTGGCCGAACTGCTGCGCTTCTATCCGGTGTGCCCCGGCGACACGTTCATGATTCCGGCAGGCACAGTCCACGCCATCGGTAAGGGCGTCCTCCTTGCGGAAATCCAGCAGCCCTCCGACATCACCTTCCGCCTCTTCGACTGGAACAGGGTGGACGACGAGGGCAATTCCCGCGAACTCCACGTGGAGGAGGCCTTGAAAGCCATCCGTCTGGAAGAGAATCTCGGCGAGTTCAAGATCGCGTATGAACCCAAGAAAAATGCACCCGTAAGCCTCGTCCGTTCCCAGTATTTTAATGTGAGCCGGTTGGATCTGGATTGTTCTTGGACGAAGAATTTGGTGACGTTGGACTCTTTTGTGATTTATATGTGTATGGAGGGTCGGGCTGGCATGCGCTTTGACGGCGGTGAAGAAACGATGAACAAGGGCGATGTGCTGTTAGTGCCCGCCGACATGCAGGAAATCACGCTGGTGCCGGCTCCGACGGCAAGCCTGTTGGAAATCTACTGTTAAATGGCCTCCTTTCAGTTCAGGAAATTTGTGTTGGAACACGACCGTAGCACGATGAAAATCGGCACGGATGCGGTGCTGTTGTCGGCGCTGACCGATGTGC